>X363_Desmarests_Spiny_Pocket_Mouse__coassemble_26_pt1 | contig 163741 bp, 157 predicted proteins | sample X363_Desmarests_Spiny_Pocket_Mouse__metabat2_high_PE_020 | metagenome-assembled genome bin X363_Desmarests_Spiny_Pocket_Mouse
CCCGCATAGCGGGTGGTTGCTTGTTTCGCTTCGCTCAACTGCCTAAAGGCATTAAAGCAAAAAAATGGCTTAAACTCAATGTTTAAGCCATTTTCTCATATTCTGATGCAGTAATATATGTCGGGCGGATGATATCCGCTCCTACGATAAGCATATCTTTAAATTATTTCTTTTGCGTGGTTCAGACCACTTTATCGACAGTCTGTACCGCCGATAACATTAATTATCGGCGGTATGCTATATAATTTATAATTTCAGCAGTTTTTTTGCATTATTATAGAAAACATCCTGCTGTGCCTTTTCGTCAAGACCGCTTGTAACAACCTTCTGAATTTCAACTGACGGATGATGAAACGGCGAATCAATACCAAACATAATTCTGTCACTGCCGACAGTTTCATATGCCTCCTTGATTTTACTGCCCATAGGCATACCGCTCATTTCAAGATAAAGGTTATCAAAGCGCCTTGCCATTTTGAGAGATGCGTCAATATATACCCCGTGACCATGCCCCATATGTATCATAGTTACTTTAACATCAGGATACTGCTCTGCAAGCAGTGCAATGCTCCACGGCAGTGAAAACGGAGGATGACCGCAGTGGATAAATACGGGAATGTCATATTCCTTTGCAAAATCCATAACAGGATAAACAACAGGGTCATCGGCAACAAAGCTGTCAAACAGTGGCTGCATTTTTATGCCCTTGAAGCCCTCATAATTTATATATTTATCAAGCTTTTTTTCGACATCATCAAGTGCAGGATTAACCCACACAAACGGCACAATCCTGTCAGGATAGGTCTGAAAGGCATCAGCAACATCATCATTATTCTGAAAGCAGGACGGACAGAGGAAAGTTTTTTCAATCTCAAATTCATTCATCTGATTAATCAGCTTGTCTTTTGTAAATGAAACTCCTGCCCAGCCTCCGAAGCTGCCTATATGCGTATGTGCGTCAATTTTTTTCATAGCTTTATCTCCTTTATTCTGCCATTTTTCTGAGTTTGATAATAATGTTTGTTTTATTGAACACTGCAATGAATACAAGTGCCGCAGTTATTCCCACCGCTGTCTGTACAGCAAGTGTCGGCAGACTTGAAAACGCATACGCCTTGTCAAAAAGAAATATCTTAACAATTGTGTATGCCGTAATCTGAAATGCACCGCCGATAACGGCACCGATAAAATACCCTGCAAATTTATTTGCCATAAGCTTTTCAGCAATCAAACCGCATATTAACACCATAATAAGCTTTATGAAAAACGTGGGTGCTGCCCACACGGCATAACCGCCGATTAAGTCGGCAAGTGCCGCACCTATACCTGCTGCAAGGCACGATTTCCTTGTTCTGAGAATTGGTATTGATAAAAATATCACCGCATCGCCAAGGTGTGTATAGCCGTTGCCAAGCGGAATTTTAAATGTAAAGGTAAACACAAAAATCAATGCCGCCATAACCGCAGTAAAGCATATTGATTTAACTGTTATTCTCTTTTCTGTCTTAACTGAATTATTATTGCTCATTGCTTTTCCTCCTGTTTTTTACTATTCTACACTCAATCTGTATACTGTTCAATGCACAATTTTGAGTATTTTTCAGTATACAGATAATTAATCCTTGACAGTTCAGGCAATTTGACTTAATCTAATTAATATGAATTATAACAATATAAAAAAGGGCAGATTTCTGAAACGCCCAAACAGATTTACAGCACAGGTTGAAATTGACGGCAAAGAGCACATTGTTCATGTGAAAAACACAGGCAGGTGCAAGGAGCTTTTAACACAGAATGCAGAAGTATTTCTTGAAAAAAGCAGTAATCCGCTCAGAAAAACACAATATGATTTAATTGCTGTTTACAAAGGAAAAACACTTGTCAATATGGATTCACAGGCACCTAACAAAGCGGTAAGCGAGTGGCTGAAAGCAGGAGGAATACTTGAAAATCCTACTCTCATCAAGCCTGAAACAAAATACGGTGACTCCCGCCTTGATTTTTACATAGAAAACGAAAATGAAAAAATGTATATTGAGGTTAAAGGCGTTACACTTGAAATTGACGGCACCGCAAAATTCCCCGATGCACCCACCGAAAGAGGACGAAAGCACCTCGGCGAATTGATTAATGCAAAGCAAAGCGGATACAGGTCAGCGATTATTTTTGTTGTTCAGATGAAGGGCTGCAGCTGCTTTATGGCGAACGCCAAAAATGACCCTGAATTTGCAAACGAACTGAAAAGAGCATATGAAAGCGGTGTTGAAATTATCGCAGCTGACTGCATTGTAACACCTGAATCAATGAGAATAGATGAAAGGATAAAGGTTTCAATATGAAAAAAACAACAGCATTATTACTCATGGCTATAATCTGCATATCATTTGCAGCCTGCTCAAAAACAGCGGCTGACGGCGAAAGTACAACTGAACCTGCATCTGCCGCTTCAACAGAAAAAACCACTGAGCAGATAGTTGAAAAAACAACTGCCCAGCCGAAAAGCGACAGTCAGAAGGGCGAAAAGCTGAAAAAAACTGTAATCAGCACCTTAGGCAGCAAGGCTGAGGCAGATATAAGCGGTGAGCTTGAATACGGAAAATTTATTTACAAATACAATCGTGATGCAAGTGTTATTTACGCAAATGAACGCAATGACGAAACAGAAAAGCTTGCTGAGAAAAACGCAAAAAAGCTTGCTGACAGCATAAGTGATATATATAATGATAAGCTGACCCTGCACAGCTCTGACACAAAACAAATCGGAACAGGCGAAAATGGTATTGACAGCGTGCAGTATCAGTTTTATTATATTAATAGTCAAAATCAGCTTTTAACTGTTTATGCCGACAGCGACGGCGAAATCAGTTACGCTGACTGCAAATTCACTTGGTAATCGGAGGAAAAACAATGTTAACCCTTGACAGAGTTTATTCTGCAAAAAGAGTATTAGGCGAGGTTGTCAGAAAAACAGATATGATTTTAGCCAAGAACCTTTGCCCTGATGCAGATATCTACCTGAAAACAGAAAACCTGCAGATAACAGGCTCTTTCAAAATACGCGGCTCATATTTCAAAATAAGCCAGTTGAGCGAAGAAGAAAAGGCAAAAGGCGTTATTGCCTGCTCGGCAGGTAACCACGCACAGGGCGTTGCGCTTGCTGCCACTAAAAACGGAATTAAATCATTAATATGTCTGCCTGACGGCGCACCAATAAGCAAGGTTGAGGCTACAAAAAAATACGGTGCCGATGTATGTATGGTAAAAGGCGTATATGATGATGCATACAAAAAGGCACTTGAGCTTAAGGACGAAAAGGGCTATGTGTTTATTCACCCGTTCAATGACCCTGATGTTATTGCAGGTCAGGGCACAATCGGCCTTGAAATACTTGAACAGCTTCCTGATGTTGATGCTGTTGTTGTGCCTATCGGCGGCGGCGGACTGATTGCAGGTGTTGCATACACTATCAAGCAGATTAACCCTGAATGTAAAGTATATGGTGTACAGGCAGCAGGTGCCCCGTCAATGGAAAAGTCAATTGTTGACGGTGAGATTGAAACACTTTCAAAGGTGCAGACCATTGCAGACGGTATTGCTGTTAAAACACCGGGCGACCTTACCTTTGAGCTGACACAGAAATATGTTGACGGCATTGTTACGGTAAGTGATGATGAAATCGCTCTTGCTATCTTAACACTTATGGAGCAGCAGAAGCTTGTCAGCGAGGGTGCAGGCGCTGTGCCTGTGGCTGCTGTTATGAACGGCAAAATCCCTGATATTAAAGGCAAAAAGGTCTGCTGTCTTGTATCAGGAGGCAATATTGACGTTACAATCCTTTCACGTGTTATTGAGCGCGGTCTTAAAATGGGCGGAAGAACAGCTAATATTACAATTGCTCTTTCAGACAAACCGGGTCAGTTATCTGGTGTAAGCCAGATAATTGCAGAACAGGGCGCAAACGTTGTTTCAGTAAGCTACGACAGCACCGACCTTGATATGAATATCACTGACTGCTATCTTCAGATAGGTGTCGAAACAAGAAATTATCAGCACATTGTGCAGATTAAGCAGGCATTAAAGGCGGCAGGCTTTGAGGTCTGCGACTGATAAATTAATCATTAAGAAAGGAAATAATACTATGGAATATGTAAGCACTAACAATGCACCTGATGCAATCGGACCTTATTCACAGGCAGTTAAGGCTAATGGTCTGCTTTTTACCTCAGGTCAGATTGCAATCAACCCTGCAACAAATGAGGTTGAGGCAAAAACAATCGAGGAGCAGACAACTCAGGTCTGCGAAAATCTCAAAGCAGTTGTTGAGGCTTCAGGCACAACAATGGATAAGGTTGTTAAAACCGTCTGCTTTTTAGCGGATATAAATGACTTTGAAAAGTTCAATGAAATTTACGGAACATATTTCACATCAAAGCCTGCCCGCTCCTGCGTGGCTGTTAAGGATCTTCCAAAAGGCGTTCTTTGTGAAATTGAACTGATTGCAGAATTATAATTAAGTATTATGAGATTTCAGCAGGCTATACTGGATATATTCTTTATACCGCTTTCTGTTTCATCGGCAATAACAGTTTTATTCTACGTTCTTTACAGAGCTACTATAAAGAAAAAGGTTACTGAAAAATATCATCAAAGCAACCCTGATAAAGTAACCATTATGACAATATCGGCTATCTTGATTCTTATTTCAATTTTTACTGCAACAGCTCTTGGTATGTCTTTTCATAGTCTTAATCAAATAAAAAAAGATACTTCATATTTAACAGAGCATGATGAAGTACCTGACAACATACGTTACTTTGATATCTTCGGTAATGAATATGAGTGTGAACACAAAATAGTTTTGTATGATGAAAATGGTATTGCTTATCATCAGAGTGATGATGATTCAAATTGGCGTTTTATCGGTGATAACGGCAAAGAATTTTTTGTATCCTATGCATACTTAAATGAAGGCGGCTGTGTTGTCTGCATTAACACCGATACAGCAGAAAACATTGAATACACCGATAATCCTTATGAAATAATAACTGACAGCGGTGAGCATTTATATTGGGCACTCTGCTGCTATTGGGATATTGAAGGGAATCTTTTGATTAATCCTGACGGTAATGACAAAAAAATCGTTATTACCAAAGAGCAACAGGAAAAATACCAACTTGAACACAAAATATTTTTAGAAAATCCTGCAGGAAAATAAAGGTGAGATACCTTTTTATCGGTGTCACTGATGTATAAATTTTACCCCCTGATATGGTAAACATATCAGGGGGTAATTGTATATTTATTTCATTTTAGGATTAACATTGTAAATCATCAGAGTCTGTAAAAACTGAGTACCGAGAAAGGGCTTCTGATAAGCAATTTCAAAGCCCATTGACTCCATAAACTCAATAAGACGGCGTGAAAAGGTTTCATACACAACCGCAAATCCTTCATCCTTTGCAGTTGACATAATTTCCGAAACAAGACTTTTCAGGTCATCCTCTGCACCGCCTGCCGAGCCGTACAAAGTGAGCACCTTTGCATCAATAGCAACAGGCACTATAATTCTTGTAATATGGTCAACATTTTTTCGCTGAACAATAATTCTTGATACATTCGCATTGTGTTTCAGTTTAAAAGAATTTTTGCCTGAAAATTTATATTCAAATTCTTTTTTATTTACAAGAGAAGCTATAATTTTAACATTAGGTGAAACATAAAGCTGACCCTTATCAGTCCAGTTAAACAAATGATAGCTTAAAAAATCATTTATAAAATCTGCCCTTTTTGACTTTGCAGGGCAATAGAACATAAAATGAGGATGTGACATAAGCTGCGGAGAAATAATAGCTTTCATCTCGTCAGCCCTGTTCTTATTCATTTTTTCAACCTTCATCCTGCCACCAACTTTATAACAAAATTTATTTATTGACTGCTTTTCAGCTTTGCCTGCTTTTTGATACTCTTTTTAACAACAAACCACATAACAAGGCTCATTATCACGCAGGCATAATCAGCACTTGCCTGCGCCCAGATAATACCATTAAGACCAACAGCAGCATTTAGTATAAACAAAAGAGGAATATAAATCAAGCCCTGTCTTCCGACTGAAAGAATAAGACTCTGAAATCCCTTGCCCATTCCCTGAAAAGCAAAGTTAAGAACAAACATTATACCGATAATCGGTCCGGGACTCATAAGTGCAATAAGTATCTTTACACCAAGCTCAACAACCTGTGCATCATCAATGAACATACTTATTACATTTTCTTTGAACACTACATAGAACAGTGTCATAACAGTGCCGATAACAATATTGCACATCATACTGAAACGCAGACACTTTTTCATTCTGTCATAATTTCTTGCACCGTAGCAATAGCCAATCAGGGGCTGAACACCCTGACCCAAGCCTATCTGAAGCATTACAACAAGCATATTTGCTTTCATTGCAACACCCATTGCGGCAACGGCATTGTCACCATATGAAACAAGAACAATATTTACAATTATATTTGAAAGGCTCATCAGCAGATTGTTAAGACTTGCAGGAAGTCCGACATTGATAACACCCTTTGCAACACCGTCTTTAACAGTGTATCTTTTAGGAGTAATGCTGAGAATACTCTTCCCTTTCAGGAAATAAACCAAAAAGAAAACTACCGAAACGATATTTCCTATTACAGTTGCTATTGCTGCACCTGCAACGCCTAAACCAAGCCCAAACGGCATTTTAAAGCCGAAGAGCTCATCACCGCCTGAAAGAATAAAAATAGGGTCTAAAACAATATTTACAACCTGACCGATGATACTGCCTATCATTGATGCTTTTGCAGCACCTTCACCGCGCACAAGATTGCATACTGTGATTGCTGTCACAACAAACGGAGAACCGATCGCCACCCACTTAAGATAATCGGAAGCGAAGCCGATTGTATTATCGCTTGCACCTACAAGATAGAGCAGAGGCGTTTTAAAAATCATATAAATGGCACCTAATATTGTTCCTACAATAACAGAGGAATAAATACAGAAGCTGCTGATTTTCTTAACCCTGTCCTGTCTGCCCTCGCCAAGTGAACGGCTGATAAAAGCACAGCCGCCGACACCAAAAAGATTACCAACGGCAATAAAAATTAAAAACAGCGGCATTGACACGCTTACGGCTGCAACCTGATTGCTGTCACCTGTCTGACCAACAAAAAATGTATCGGCAAGATTATACACAACATTAATGAGCATACCAAGCATACTGGGCACTGCCATTGTGGCAACTGCCTTTGGTACACTGTAGCTTTCAAATACCTGTTTATTATCTTTCATAATCAAATATCACCTCAAATCAATCTAAATCAACTCGGAAATTCTTACAAAATCCTCCATACTCAGCTTTTCCGCCCTGACATTCTGCTCGATACCAAGGCTTTCAAAAACTGCAGCCACTGCCGTTTTTGAAACACCCATTGTATTTGAAATACTGTTCAGAGCAGTTTTACGCCTTTGTGAAAAGGCACATTTCACTGTGGTAAAAAATTTCCTTTTATCTTTAATATCAAAAGGCTGATGACTTCTGACTCGCAGTCTGATAACAACACTGTCAACTTTAGGGCTCGGCATAAAGCTGTCACGCCCCACATCAAAAAGAATTTCGCTTTCAGCATAATAATTCACCGCAACGGTAACTGCTCCTGCTCCCCTTGTGCCTACCTCTGCACAAAGTCTTTCACCGGCTTCCTTCTGCACCATAACAACAATTTCGTCAATCGGAAGCTCGCTTTCAAGCAGCATCATAATTATAGGTGAAGTTATATAGTACGGCAGATTTGCACATACTTTAACTGAGTCGCAGTCACTGAATTTTTCGCTTATAAGCTGTTTAAGATCAAGCTCCATAACATCGGCATTGATAATCTCAAGATTACTGCAGTCAGCCAGTGTTTCCCCCAGCACGCTGAGCAGCCTTTTATCAAGCTCAATGCTTACAACCTTATCTGCCGCACGGCAAAGTTCCTTTGTCAACACACCAAGACCCGGTCCGATTTCAATTATTCCCATTTTGCCGTCTGAATGCAGACTGTCTGCCATAGCAGGGCAGACATCGGGATTAATCAAAAAATTCTGACCTAAAGCCTTTGAAAAAGTGAAGCCGTGCTTTGATAATATTCTTTTTACTGTGTTGATATCATATAAATTCATAGTCATATACCTATTAATATATTAAGAGTGCATTTTGCATTTGAATATTTTAACACATTCACAAATAGTTTACAACCATAATCTTGACATTTTATTTTAAAATGCTATAATAATTTAGCCGACTAAGATTAGTCGGCTAAATTAACCGCCGAGGATCTGAATTTATGGGATTTAAAAAGCATAACGTCCCTCCTCAAAGAGGAATGATAGGACCAAGAATAATGTGTCTTTCACGGCTTATGCGTCAGAAGTTTAATGAGTATGCCGCTGAACAGGGACTGTTTTCGGGTCAGCAGGACATAATTTTTCTTCTTGTTGAAAATGAGGGAATAACCTTAAGCAAGCTTGCGGAAAAGCTTGAGGTTTCAGCAGCAACCGCCAGTGTGTCAGTAAAGAGAATGGAAAAGGCAGGCTTTATTGTAAAAAAACAGGATAAAAGCGATGCACGCATCACACGCCTTTATCCGACCGAAAAGGCGAAAAAAGCACCTGATAACATTAAAAAAAGAATGGATAAACTTGAAGCGACACTGAGCAGGGGCTTAACCAAAAAAGAGTCAGAACAACTCAGTGATATGCTTGACAAAGCTATATGCAGTATTCTTGAAAGGAGTGAGGACTAATGATAAAAAAACTTGCCGGATATATGAAAGGCTTATGGGGACTTGCGGCAATAAGTGCATCGGGTATGATAATTGAAGCTATATGTGAGCTTGCTATGCCATCACTCGCAAGCAATATTTATCATATGGTCGACAATGCAGCCGATATAAACGCAACAAAGGTCAAGGTTTTTCAATACGGAATATTTATGCTGCTGCTTGCAGTAGTCGGTCTTTGCGGAGGTCTTGCAACAATGAAAACCTCTGCTATAGCCAGCCAGAAATTTGCTTTCAGGCTCAGGTCTGATATGTTTAGAAAAATCAGTCAGTTTTCATTTAAAAATATTGATGAATTTTCAACTGCATCTCTTACAACCAGAATGACAAACGATGTCACAACACTTCAGAATATCGTTATGATGTCGCTGCGCATTCTTGTAAGAGTGCCTGCACTGCTGATTGTATCGGCAATATTTGCAGCGAGAATAAACCTGAAAATGTCTGCCACACTTTTACTTCTGCTTCCTGTTTTCGCAGTAATCATAGCTGTCGTTTTAAAATTCGGCTTCCCTATGTTCCAGAAAATGCAGAAGCGTGTTGACAACGTAAACCGTGTTGTACAGGAAAACTTAATAGGAATAAGAGTTGTAAAGGCATTTGTTCGTGAAAATCACGAAAAGAAGAAATTCCGAAAAGTATCCGACGAGCTTGCCGAGCAGGGCGCAAAGGCTTCGGGCATAATTGTAACTATTATGCCTGTTATGATGCTTCTGTTCAACGCAGTAATAGTTTTTGTATATTATAAAGGAAGCCTTGATGCTGTTAACGGAATTATGCAGGTTGAGCAGATATCCGTATTTGCATCATACATTGCACAGATTTTAATGAATCTTATGATGGTGTCAATGATGCTGTTAATGCTTGCAAGAGGTAAGGCATGCGGTGACCGTGTAGTTGAGGTGCTTGATACCGATATTGATATAACCAACCCTGAAAACGCATATATCCCCGACAAACATACTCAGAAGGGTGATGTTGAATTTAAAAATGTATCCTTCAGATATTCAACAGATTCATCAGGCGACAATATACTTGACAATATTAATTTCAAGGTTAACGCAGGTGAAATCGTAGGTATTGTAGGCGGAACAGGCTGCGGAAAATCAAGTATGGTAAATCTTATACCCAGATTATATGATGCAACAGAGGGTCAGGTTCTTATTGACGGAATTGATGTTAAAGACTATGACTTAACTGCTCTGCGTGATATGATTGGCGTTGTTCTGCAAAAAAACGTATTATTTACAGGAACAATTAAAGACAACATCCGCTGGGGAAACAAAAATGCAACCGATGAAGAAATCATTGCAGCCTGCAAAGCCGCACAGGCACACGATTTTATTATGGCTCAGCCTGACGGATATGAAACTAATCTTGCACAGGGCGGCTTAAATCTGTCAGGCGGACAGAAGCAAAGGCTCTGTATTGCAAGAGCAATGATTAAAAATCCTAAAATCCTTATTCTTGACGACTCAACAAGTGCTGTTGATACAGCAACCGAAGCAAAAATCAGAGAAAGCTTTTATACCGAGCATTCAGGTACAACTGTATTTATAATTGCCCAGCGAATTTCATCTGTAATGGATGCTGATAAAATTCTTGTTGTTGATGACGGTGAGATAAAAGCAATCGGCACACATAACGAGCTGCTTGAAAGCAGTGAAATATATCAGGAAATTTATACCACACAGCAAAAGGGGGTGCTTGAATAATGCCGCCAATGGGACCTCACGGTAATACCGATTTCAAAAAACCTAAAAACGCAAAAAAAACATTCGGAAGAATACTGCAGTATATGGGCAAAAGCAAAATGCTTCTGTTAGTTGTATTTATTATGCTTATTCTGAGCACCGTCTGCTCTATCGGTGCGTCATACTGCCTTAAGCCGATACTTGACGGCGTTGCAGAGTCAATCAAAAATGCAACCTTTCAAACAGAGGGAAAACGTATTCTGATTACAAATCTTGCACAGCTTACGGCTCTTTATATCGGAGCGGCAATTTTCTCATTTATTCAGAGCAAGGTAATGGTTAAAATTGCTTATTCAACAACAAATCTTATAAGAAAGGATTTGTTCGACCATATGCAGACTCTGCCGCTCAGCTATTTTGATTCACGCACCCACGGCGAAATAATGAGCAGCTTTACAAATGATGTTGACAATATTCAAATGATGCTTGAGCAGTCAATGGTTCAGCTTGTAAGCTCTGCATTCACCTTTGTGGGTATTGTGGCAGTAATGATTTCACTCAGCCCTGTCATGTTCGGCATTGCACTGATTTTCCTTCTGATAATGCTGCTTGCCGTTACAAAAATAGGAAAGCAGTCAAGAAAGTATTTCAGACTGCAGCAGGAAAACCTTGGTATTATGAACGGAAATATTGAGGAAAATATTGAGGGACTTAAAGTTATCAAGGTTTTTAATCACGAGGAAAAGTCTAATACAGACTTCGGCAATACCAACGAAGAATTCCGCAAGGCTGCCACAAACGCAAACTTTTTCTCAGGAATTATGGGACCCTGCTCAACAGGAATCAACAATGCAAGCTACGCATCAGTTGCTCTTGTGGGCGGTATTCTTGCATTGACAGGAAAACTGAGTATAGGCACATTTTTCACCTTCCTCAGCTATTCAAAACAATTTACCCAGCCTATTAATCAGATTGCAAATCAGATGAACACCGTATTTTCCGCTCTTGCCGGTGCTGAAAGAGTATTTAAAATTATGGATACCGAAAAAGAAATTGACGACGGCACGGTAACACTGTCTGAAGAAAAAACCGCTGACGGCAAAAAATGGTTCTGGCTTGACGGAGATAAAAAGATACCGGTTGAAGGCAAGGTTGTATTTGAAAATGTTGATTTCAGCTATGTGCCTGAAAAGCAGGTGCTCAGGGATATCAATCTTTATGCTGATCCCGGACAGAAAATTGCATTTGTCGGCTCAACAGGCGCAGGAAAAACAACAATAACAAACCTTATTAACCGCTTTTATGATATTCAGGACGGAGCTATAACATATGACGGAATTGATATCAAGCGTATCAAAAAGGATGATCTGAGAAGAAGCCTTGCCATAGTTTTGCAGGATACCCATATGTTCACAGGAACAGTTATGGATAATATCCGCTACGGCAGACTTGATGCCACCGACGAGGAATGCATTGCTGCCGCAAAACTTGCATCGGCACATTCATTTATCAGACGTCTGCCTGACGGATATAATACAGTTATCACAGGCGACGGCGGCAACCTTTCACAGGGTCAGCGCCAGCTTTTAGCAATTGCAAGAGCGGCAGTTGCAGACCCGCCTGTAATGATTCTTGATGAGGCAACAAGTTCAATTGACACAAGAACAGAGCTTCACATAGAGCATGGTATGGACAGACTGATGGTCGGAAGAACTGTTTTTGTAATTGCACACAGACTTTCAACAGTAAGAAATTCAAACGCAATTATGGTGCTTGAAAACGGAGAAATAATTGAACGCGGCAGTCACGAAGACCTGCTTGAAATAAAGGGAAGATATTATGAGCTTTGCACAGGAAAGGCAAAGCTTAGCTGATAATGCTCAGTTTAACAGACATTTCCGGCACATTATGATGTTCTTTTTTCGTTAACCACAACCTGTAGTGTGTTTAAAATTTATTGTAAAATATCAATAAAAAGGACTTTACAAATCTGAGTATAAGTGATATAATTTACCTGTCTTAGATTTTAAATACTAAAATTATATTTTGAGGTGTTATTTATGAAAAAGTTTTTATCAGTAATGCTTGCTGCAGTAATGGCTGTTTCTGCTTTTGCAGTATCGGTTATTCCGGCAATTGCAGCTCCAAGTCCGACAGCTACAACAGCTACACAGAAGGGTCCTACAACAACAGTTAACGGTGCTACAAACACCACTGATGTTAACTATACACCTGACGAAAACGATTCAAACAAAATTACCTTTGAGTATACAGGTGAAGGCACTGTTGAGGGCTGGACAAACAACCTCACAGAGCTCGGCTATGTTGAGGGCACTGACTTCACAGCAGTAGAAAATCCTAACGGCACATACACCATTACATTTATGAATAGTGATGCTAAAAAGGATTTCGACAACGGTAAGGTAATTGTAGACGTTAAGGTTAAGTTTGACACAACAACTACCACAGCAGGTCCTACAAAGAAGAATGATTCTTCAAAGTCACCGGGAACCGGTATTGCTACAACAGTAATTGCCGGCAGTATTGCTGTTGCAGGTGCAGGTATTGCAGTTCTTTCAGCTACTAAGAAAAGAGATGCTGAATAATCAATAATTAATATAAAGCCTGTTTGCCTTTTTGGTAAACAGGTCTTTTTAGTGTATCAGGTGGATTTTATGAAATCAGACGAAAATATTAACAAAAACGAAAACAGCAGTGACAAATCATATCAGGAATATTATGATGAAGATAATAAAAAGAAAAAAGTCAGACTTATTATAATATTCTTAATTACGTTTGCCCTTATTTTCTGCGGAGTTTATTTTGGCATTCAGCTTTATAACAAGCAGGTAAATGAAATACCTACTGACACTACTGCCCCCACAACCGTAAGTCAGACTGTGCAAAAGGTTGAAAATCCGATTGACTTTGCATCACTTCAGGCAGCCAACAGCGATATTTATGCATATATCAAAATTGATGATACAAATGTTGATTATCCTATTGTGCAAAGTGCAACAGACGACGAATTTTATCTGAGGCACACCGCAGAGGATAAAAGCTGGTCTGCAAGCGGTGCAGTTTATACCGAATCCGCCAACACAAAAACCTTTAATGACAGAGTAACCGTTATTTACGGTCATAACGGTTACGGTGATACATTCTTCACAACTCTGCACAGATTTGAAAAAGAGGATTTTTTCAATAATCATCCCTATTTCTATATTTATACACCTGAAAAAAAGCTGACATATCAGATAATTTCAGCCTTTAAATATGATGACCGCCATATTATGAATTCCTTTAACTTTGCCGATACAGTTGAGTTTCTGGAGTTTGAACAATACCTTTTAAATCCGTCCTCTGCTTTAAAGAATGTAAGAACAGAGCTTGATAAGGAGCTTGACGAAGACAGCAAAATAGTTGTTCTTTCAACCTGTATAACAAATCAGAAAAGCAGCAGGTACCTTGTATGTGGAGTATTAGTAAAAGATGAACAAACCTATTGATCCGAATTTAAATGATGATTTAGAGCTTGACATTTTAAATAATACAGATGACTTTCAGCAAATTGACAATGGTACTTCCGAGTCAGACAGCAGCAAAGAAAATCTGACACTGACCTTTCAGGATGAACAGCACCATTCACATAGTCATCACCATCACAGGCATCATTCGTCAGGAAGTCACAATCATTCAAAGCATCATCATTCACACAATAAGAAAAAGAAAAAAAAGCTGCCTGCTGCGGCTAAAATAGCTATTGCATTTCTGGTACTGCTGCTTATCGCCGTTATCGGAATTGTCGGCACATTCTTCTTTCTTGAACAAAAGGGTAAAAACAGCTTTACAAATGTTACTACCCAGACAAATTATGAGGAAGTAATTGAACACGAGGGTCACAAATATGTCTATAACAAGGACGTTGTTGCCATTGCATTTATCGGTGTTGATAAAAGAGAGCTTGGTACAGGTGACACCATCGGCACGGCAGGACAGGCTGATGCTGACATTGTATTGACTGTCAATACAAAAACAGGCAGAGCAAAGGCTATTTCTGTTCCCCGTGACACAATGGTTGATGTTGATTTGTACAGTGAAAACAATATTTTCCTGAGAAATGAAACATTACAGCTTTGTTTAAGCTTCGCCTACGGTGACGGAAAGGCGTCGTCTGCACAAAATGTCACGACATCAATTTCACGTATTCTTTATAACGTGCCGATTAACAAATATTTTGTTCTTGACCTTGACGGTATAGCGCCGATTAATGATGCTATCGGAGGTGTTACCGTTGAATCACTTTATAATTTTGAAAATCTCGGCATTAAGGTAGGCGACAAGGTTCATCTTGAAGGTGACCTGACAGAAAAATATGTAAGGCAAAGAGATATGCAGACTATTGATGCATCGCTTAACAGAACAGCACGTCAGACACAATATATCAAGGCATTTGCAAATCAGCTTCTGCCTGCAGTGCTTAATGATTTCAGTATTATAAGCAGGCTTTATAATACTGCTGCCGATTACAGCACAACAAATATGGACTTGTCAAATGTCACCTATCTGGCATCACTGCTCGTTTCAAAAGGTATCAGGGATTTTGAAACCGAAACCCTGCAGGGTGAAATGAAGGAAAGTGAAAGAACAGATTATGCAGATTACGTTTATGCAGAGTTCTATCCCGACGAGGAGCTGACACTCGAAACTGTTCTTGACACATTCTATACTCAGGTTGATTAATATTAATATAGGAGAATATATTTATGGAAATGGAAACAAAAAAAATGCTTTCCTCCTATGCTGCAAAAATCAGAATGGGAATTATTGAAAGCACCTACGGCGCTAAAGCAGGTCATCCGGGCGGAAGCCTTTCATCAGCAGATGTTTTTGCTTATCTTTATTTTAAAGAGATGAAGGTTGATGCAAAAAATCCCAAGGATGAAAACCGTGACAGATTTGTTCTGTCAAAGGGTCACTGCGCTCCCGGTCTTTACAGTGCGCTGGCATATAAGGGCTTTTTCCCTGTTGAGGATTTGCCTACATTAAGACATATTGATTCATACCTTCAGGGTCATCCTAATATGAACACCGTTCCGGGTATTGATATGTCAACAGGCTCACTGGGTCAGGGCATAAGCACCGCTGTCGGTATGGCTAAGGGTGCTAAATACATAGGCAAAAACGACATCAGAGTTTATACACTCCTTGGTGACGGTGAAATTGAAGAGGGTCAGGTTTGGGAAGCTCTTATGTTTGCCAATCAGTATAATCTTGACAACCTTTGTGTAATCATTGACTGCAACGGACTTCAGATTGACGGTACAACTGACGAGGTTATGTCTGCTGAGCCTATTGATAAAAAGTTAGAGGCATTCGGCTTTGACGTTATCACAGTCAACGGAAATGATTTTGACGAGCTTGAAACAGCATTTGATGCATTCCATAAATCAGAAAAGCCATTTGCAATTATTATGAAAACAATCAAGGGCAAAGGTGTTTCATATATGGAAAATGAGTGCGGCTGGCACGGCAAAGCACCTAATGAGGAAGAATATAACATTGCAATGGCTGAGCTCAGAGCTGAGCTTGCAAAGATTGAGGAGGCGTAAAAAATGGCTGATATTAAAAAAATTGCTACCCGTGACAGCTACGGCAATGCCCTTAAGGAGCTTGCACAGGAGGGTGCAAATAAATTAGTTGTTCTTGACGCTGACCTTTCAGCCGCAACAAAAACAGGTATCTTCAAAAAGGATTTCCCTGAAAGACATATAAACTGCGGTATTGCAGAGTCAAATATGATTTGTGTTGCCGCAGGTATGAGCACAATGGGTCTTGTACCCTTTGCATCAAGCTTTGCTATGTTTGCCGCAGGCAGAGCCTTTGAGCAGGTAAGAAATACAATCGGCTATCCGCACCTCAATGTTAAAATCGGTGCTACACACGCAGGTATTTCTGTTGGTGAGGACGGAGCATCACACCAGTGCTGCGAGGACTTTGCTCTCATGAGAGCAATTCCCGGTATGGTTGTTATCTGCCCTGCTGATGATGTTGAGGCTAAACAGGCAGTTAAGGCTGCTTATAAATATGAGGGTCCTGTTTACTTAAGATTCGGCAGACTTGCAGTTCCTGTATTCCACAGTGATGATTACAAATTTGAAATCGGTAAAGGTGAGGTTATCGCTGAGGGAACAGATGTTACAATCATTGCAAACGGACTTATGGTGGCTGAAGCTATTGAAGCAGGCAAGATGCTTGCTGACAAAGGCATAAGTGCAGAAATCATAAATATTGCAACAATCAAGCCGCTTGACGAGGAGCTTGTTATTGCATCAGCGAAAAAGACAGGAAAGGTTATCACTGTTGAGGAGCATAATATCATCGGCGGTCTTGGCGAGGCAGTCTGCTCTTGTCTGAGTGAAAAGTGCCCGACACCTGTTAAAAGAATCGGTGTTAATGATGAATTCGGTCATTCCGGTCCTGCTCTTGATTTGCTCAAGCAGTTCGGTCTGAGCGCTGAAAACATTGTTAAGACAGCGGAAGAATTTGTAAAATAATATATCATAAACAAAAAAGAACATCAGTCAGTGTGATTAACACTGCTGATGTTCTTTTTTTGTTATTTTATAAGCTTGATAAGCTCGTCACGGCTTAAGCCGCAATTTCTTGCATTGTCATTATCAGGTACTGCTCTGATAACCTCTCCATTATAGCATGAAACCAGCAATCTGCATTCCCTGCCGTCAACTGTAACTGTTTCTATCGAATAATCCTCTTTAAGCGGAACCTGCTTTTTAAGATTTGATTTCTCAGTTAAAGCGCCTGTCGGGCAAAGCTTAACACATAAACCGCAGTTTGTGCATTTTGTTTGGTCAAGAGGAAGTGCAAAGGCAGGTGAAACACTTGTCTTGAAGCCGCGTCCCAAAAGACCGATTGCACTTATATCCATAACCTCTTTACAGGAGCGTACACACAAACCGCAGAGAATACATTTTGCAGTATTTCTTTCAATAAATGCATTGTCATCTCTTGTATATTTCTGCGGCATTTCGCCTGCAAATCTTTCAGGGTTGATGTCGTATTTCTGTGCAACAGATAACAGCTTGCATTTGAAATATTCACGACAGCCGCATTCAAGACAGCGCTGTGCCTCCTTCTGTGCCTCATCAACCGCAAGACCAAGTGATACCTCATCAAAATTACTGCGTCTTACCTCTGCATCAAGCACCTTTGCATTTGTTCTTGCTGCGTGCTCTTTACTGCTAAGGTCAATTTTTTCCTCGTCACGTTTGCTGATATATTTAGGTGAAAGGTCAATTTCCTCACCCTTAAGATAAGCATCAACAGCCTTTACACATCTGTCAGCCTCGCCGATTGCGGCAATTGCGATTGATGCACCCTTGTTAGTAGCATCACCGATAGCAAATACACCGTCAATATCTGTTGTAAATGTGTCCTCATCTGCACTGATTGTTCCTCTGTCAGTCAGGCTGACAACATTCTCAAAATCACCGCTGTCAAGCTTCTGACCGATTGCCATAATAACACTGTCAAGAGGCAGATATTCAGTCTTGCCCTCAATTGCAACAGGCTTTCTTCTGCCTGATGCATCAGGCTCGCCAAGCTCCATAAGCTGGAGGGTCATACCGCAGACCTTACCATCCTCGCTGTGAATTTCAACAGGGTTGGTTAAGAATTTATAAATAACTCCCTCTTCCTTTGACTCCCTGATTTCGATTTCTTCTGCAGGCATTTCCTTTTCTGTACGGCGATAGATTACATAAACCTCTTTTGCACCGAGTCTTACAGCAGTTCTGCAGGCATCCATAGCAGTATTACCGCCGCCGCAGACAGCAACTCTTTCACCTATTTCAACAGGCTTGCCCTTAATAACACTTCTGAGGAAATCAATTCCGCCGTATACACCCTGAGCATCCTCACCCTTAACACGCATAGGGCTTGATTTCCATGCACCGGGTGCAAGAATAACGGCATCATTAACGCTTTTTAACATATCAAGTGTAATATCTCTGCCGAATTTGCAGTTATTCACAAGGCGGACACCTGTTTTTTCAATAAGACCTATTTCAGCATCAAGTATTTCCTTAGGCAGTCTGTACTGCGGAATACCATAGCGCAGCATACCTCCCATTTTGTCCATCATATCAAAAACAGTAACCTCGTGACCAAGAGTTCTTAGGTAAAAGGCTGCTGTAAGTCCTGCAGGTCCGCCGCCTACAATTGCCACCTTTTTGCCTGTTGACGGCTTACATTCAGGCAGATAGCTTTCGCCTTTCAAATCAATATCAGCAGCAAAAAACTTAAGCTGAGCAATATTAATCGGCTCCTCAACCTTACCGCGTCTGCAAGCCTTTTCACAGGGATGAGGACAAACTCTGCCGATTGATGCAGGCAAGGGGTTAGTTTCCTTTATAAGTTCAAGTGCCTCGTCAAATTTACCGTTTGCAATAAGACCTACATAACCCTGACAGTCAGTATTTGCAGGGCATGCAAGCTGACACGGTGCAATACAGTCACCATCGTGAGCCGACATAAGCAGCTCCATAGCAATTTTTCTTGATTTAATTACTCTTTCGCTCTCGGTGTTTATAACCATACCCTCGCTGATTTTAGCTGAGCAGGAACGAAGGAGCTTAGGCACACCCTCAGCCTCAACAACGCAAAGACCGCATGCACCGTAAACTTCTACTGCCTCATCATAGCAAAGAGTGGGAATATATATTCCGTTAGCTCTTGCTGCTTCCAATATTGTACTGCCGGCAGGAGCAGTAACCTTCTGACCGTTAATTGTCAGGTTAATCATATCCATCTGACTACTCCTCCTTACTTTCTGATAATTGCACCGAACTTACAGTTCTGAATACATTTTCCGCATTTGATACACTTTTCAGTATCAATGGTATGCACCTGTTTAACCGAGCCTGAAATTGCTTCAACAGGGCAGTTTCTTGCACATAATGTACAGCCCTTGCATTTATCCGGGATGATTGAATATTCAATCAGACTTGAACATTCGCCTGCAGGGCAGGTTTTATTTTCAATATGAGCTATGTACTCATCCTTAAAATACTTGATTGTAGTCAGAACAGGGTTAGGTGCTGTCTGACCGAGTCCGCAGAGTGCACCGTCCTTGATGCCGTAGCAAAGCTCCTCAAGCAGCTCAACATCTCCGTCCCTGCCGTTACCCTCGGTAATTCGTGTGAGAATTTCAAGCATTCTTGTTGTACCGATTCGGCAGTGAACACATTTTCCGCAGCTTTCTTTAGCCGTGAAGTCAAGGAAAAACTTAGCCATACCGACCATACAGGTGCTTTCATCCATAACAACCATACCGCCTGAGCCCATTATTGCACCTGTTGCACCGAGTGCCTTGTAGTCAATAACAGTATCAATAAGCTCAGCAGGAATACATCCGCCTGACGGACCGCCCATCTGCACAGCCTTGAACGCCTTGTCACCCTTCATTCCGCCGCCGATATCAAAAATAACATCACGCAGAGTTTTACCCATAGGGATTTCTACAAGACCGCTTCTCTTAACCTTGCCTGTTACGGCAAAAACCTTTGTACCCTTTGAGCCTTCGGTGCCCATAGCGGCAAAAGCCTCGCCGCCATTATTTATAATCCATGAAACATTTGCGAAGGTTTCAACATTATTTATGTTTGACGGCTTTCTCCAGTAACCGCTCTGTGCAGGGAACGGAGGTTTGAGCCTCGGCATTCCTCTGTGACCCTCAAGTGATTCAATAAGTGCAGTTTCCTCACCGCACACAAATGCACCGGCACCTGCCTTGATAGTCATTGTACAGCTGAAATCTGTACCAAAAATATTTTTGCCGAGATAGCCTTTTTCTGTGGCGTCCTCAATTGCCTTTTCAAGTCTTTTGATAGCAAGGGGATACTCAGCACGAACATATACAACAGCATTCTCCGCACCGATTGCATATGCACCGATAAGCATACCCTCAATAAGATTATGCGGGTCGCTTTCAATAACAGCTCTGTCCATAAACGCACCGGGGTCACCCTCGTCAGCATTACAGATTAAATATTTTTCCTTGTCTTCGCTCTGTCTTGCAGCATTCCATTTGAACCATGTGGGGAAGCCTGCACCGCCTCTGCCCGCAAGTCCTGATGTTTTTATTACATCAATAACCTCTTCAGGTGTCATTTCGGTAACAGCCTTTTTCAGAGCTGAATAACCGTCTGCCTCAACAAATTCATCAATACATTCAGGATTGATTATACCGCAGCGACGAAGTGCAATACGTGTCTGCTTGTCTAAAAATTCCTTATCCTCGTCACTTACAAGCAAATCGGCAATAACAGCTTCATCGCCTGTTTTTGTATATTCAGCAATTTTTTCAGCGTCATTTTCACTTACTCTCACAAGCCTTTTTACATCGCCGTTATCGTCATAAATATCAACAATCGGCTCAAGATAGCACATACCTATACAGCCTGCAATTATAAGCTTTGCCCCGTTTAAATCACAGTCAAGCAAAGCCTTTCTTACCTTTTCAGCGCCTGCTGCAATACCGCAGGAGCCTTCTCCTACAACTATTTTCATATTACTCAGCCTCCCTTAACTCTTTAAGAATCTTCTTTGTTTTATCAGGAGTCAATGAGCCGTATGTATCCTCATTAATCATCATAACAGGTGACAGTGAGCAGCAGCCGAGGCAGGCAACACATTTAAGTGTAAACAAGCCGTCCTCTGTTGTTTCACCGTCATCAATGCCAAGCTCATCCTTTATTGTCTGTAAAATCAGCTCGCTCGAATTAACATGGCAGGCTGTTCCCTGACAAAGCATAATCAGATACTTGCCGACAGGTGTAAGTCTGAACTGAGTGTAAAATGTTGCAACACCCATAATTTCACTTTCGGCAATACCTGTTCTTTCGCTGATTAAACAGATTGCATCCTTCGGCAGATAACCATAAATATCCTGAGTTTTCTGCAGTATTGTTATGAGTGAGCCCTTCTTGTCAGAAAGCTCTGTCAGAACAGGCTCAATTAAGCTTAAATTAATTTTTTTCTTCAAATTTTGTTACCTCCGGCAAATTTCATAACTATATATATGAGAGCACTCATATAATACTAAATCTGACTCTTAGTTTCAAGTGCTGATTTAATGAATGAACATTAATTTATATATTATTTATATATTCGTTTACCGCCTTTGCAAGACCGTCTTCTGCATTTGACAGAGCTGTGAATTTTGCTGCGGCTTTGCAGGCATCTGAGCCGTTGCCCATAGCAAATGAAAATTCTGCCCATTCAAGCATTTGAATATCATTACCTGCATCGCCGAAGCACATTACATCATTTGATGTTATGTGCAGTGATTTACTCAGATTTTTCAGGGCATTCCCCTTGTTTGCAGTGGCAGATGTTGCTTCAAGACAGCCTTCAAAGCTTACGGCAGTTGTCAAATCAAGTTCCTTCATTTTTCTGATGAAGTCATCATACTGACTGTCCTCCACCGAATAAAGAGTAATTTTTTCAATTCCTCTGCTTCCGAGATACCCGATTAAATCTTTGTGAGGCTCCATTGACTCCTCAACCTGGTCCAGAAACTCCTGTGGCAAATCAGTGTTATTATTGAAAAATTCAATGCTTTCAGACTGATAATGACTTTTTCCGTCAATATAAATCTCAAAAAATATTTTTTGTTTCAAAAAATGACTTATTGCATCAACGGCAGTTTCATTCGGTATCAGGTCACTGCAAAGTATTTTTTTACGGTTACGGTCATAAACACCGGCACCGTTTGCATAAATTACATAATCTGCAAAAGGAAGTCTTTCAGTTACATTATCAGTTAATGAAAGAGGTCTGCCTGTTGCAATTGCAATTTTAACACCCTTGTTATGTGCTTTTTCCAATGCACTGACAGTGAAATCAGTTATTGTTATGTGATCAGGCGACATCAGTGTTCCGTCTAAATCCGTTGCTATTAACTTAATCGACATATTTTTACAGTCCTTTCTTTTAAAATATTCTAACATATAACTTAATAATTATCTACATAAAAAAATTTACAAAATATAAAATAATCGGCAGAACAGGTGAACATTATGAGAAAATTTATAAATGTGGTTTTAGTATTAATCATTATTGCAGGTATTCTGAATTTATGTGATTTATATTCAGGATATAAATTGAGCTTAGGCGTTGACAAGGTTTTTACAACCGAGGAAAACACAATCGAGTCGACGCAGGACAAAACAGACACTGAAGAGGAAGATCTCAATAACTATGTTTACCGTCATCTGAATAAGGATGATCAAAAAACCTACGATACAATATATAATGCTGTTTTAGGATTTAAATCTCCTGTGTTTGTAGGATATTTTGATGACATAGAGGACGCCTTTGACATATTCAGAATAATACTGTCAGAGCACCCTGAAATTTTCTGGTGCTCAGGTAAATGCTCTTTCGGGGCAGGCGGATTTCTTAATATCGACTATGTCTATTCAAAAAGTGAGGCACTGGAAAAAAAGAAGCTTATTGAACAAAAGGCAGATGAGCTGATATCTGGTCTTGGTGATGATGAGTACACAATAGCTCTTGCCTGTTATGAATATGTTATTCTTAACACATCTTATGATAAGGAAAATATTGAAAGAATTCAGGAGATACCATCCGACTTAACAATTGAAGGTGTTTTTTTAAATAATACTGCTGTCTGTTCAGGCTATGCAAAGGCATACCAATATCTGCTTCACAGAGCAGGACTTAAAGCTCTTTATATTGTGGGAACAGGTACAAATGCTAAAGGCTCGGAACGCCACGGCTGGATTGTTCAGCAAATTGACGGAAAGTACTATTACAGCGATCCGACATGGGATGACTCAGCGTATGAAAACGTTGTCTGCCACAATTATTTTTGTATTACCGCCAGCGAAATAACCGTCAATCATGAGCTTGACGACATATTTCCGCTTCTGACAGCCAATTCACTGGAGGCAAATTATTATGTAAGAGAGAAAAAATACTTTGACAAATATTCACTGAGTGATATAAGAAACGTCATATCTGAAAACCTTGAAGAAAACAGCGACTATATCGATTTCAAATTCAAAACCGACGCCGAATACGAAAAGGCAAAGGAAAAACTTTTTGACGACCGCGAAATATTTATTGCTTTTAAACCATTGGATTTACTTAAATATTCAATCAATATAGAAAAATCAACAGTTATAAAAGATGACAGACACAGAGTAATCGTACTTATTTACAGCAAAGAGGAATAATTTATATTTTTGACAACAGGCAGATTATAAGTTATAATTAAATTAATAACATCAAGGAGAATAAAATGAAAAAAATATTAGCTTTTATAACTTCTTTAATTCTTATTATAACAGCTTTTACTGTTCCTGTATCAGCTCAGGAAAAATCTGTTTTGACAATCAGGGCTGATGATTCCCGCAGAAAAATTTCGGACAAGCTTTACGGTCTTTTTATTGAGGACATAAGCTATGCCTGTGACGGAGGACTTGTTTCAAACCTTGTCAATAACGGCTCATTTGAATATGAGTTCAACAAAACAACAGGCTGGGTCAGCGACAGCATCACCCTGTCAACCGATGACAATACTGCGCCTATGAACAAGAATAACCCTGCATATGCCGCTGTTACGGTTAACGGCAGGGGCACACTCAAAAACCTCGGCTACACTGAATTATATGACTATAAAACCTATGACAGAAACAATAAAAAGGCTGAAACAGCAGATATGGGCTTTAAAGAAGGGGTAAGCTACGATTTCTCCTGCTATATGAGAAACAGGGATTTTAACGGAACAATATCCGTATACCTTGATTCACCTAAGAACAAATCGCACATCACAACACTTGATATTTCAACGGTGGGAAACAACTGGACTGAAATCAGTGCAACACTTGAAGCTGCCGCCACTGAGGACGGCGGACTTGCACTTGAGTTTGACGGCAGCGGAACAATGCTTGTTGATTTTGTAAGCCTTGTCCCTCAGGAAAGCTATGGCTACGGAAATCAGAGCTGGAAGTACACAACGCTCAGGTCTGACCTTTATACTGCACTTGAGCAGTTAAATCCGTCCTTCATCCGTTTCCCCGGCGGCTGTCTTGCTGAGGGTGACAGCCTTGAAAATCTTTATGACTGGAAAGAAACCATAGGTCCTCTTGAGGAAAGAAAGCAGTTTTATAATTTATGGCGTGATGATGTCGGCAGAGATTACATAAACACAATGGCAATGGGCTATCACGAATATTTCCAGCTTTGTGATGATTTGAATGCAAAGCCTCTTCCGATACTGAATGTGGGTCTGACCTGTCAGCCGAGAGCAGCCTATGACGACTATGTGCTTGCTCTTGAAAAGCTGTCAATGACTGATTCTCAGTGGGAAAGCTATCTGACTGAAAAAAGAAATCTTGACCCTGAAAAGCAGGCTGACGAGCGAAAGGAATTTACTGATTACATAAACGGACTTAACATCAGTTCGCGTGACGATTTTGAAAAATATCTTGATACAATCGCACTTCGACCCGGCACCGCAGAATGGGATGCATATGTGCAGGATATTCTTGATTTGATTGAATATGCAAACGGTGACGCCTCGACAAGCTACTGGGGTGCACTGCGTGCCGCTAACGGAAGCGCAGAGCCGTTCAATCTTAAATATATCGGTCTTGGAAATGAAAACTGGGGCGAGATATATGAAAGAAATTTCAGGGAGCTTTATAAGGCTGTGAAAGCCGTTTATCCCGATATCACCATAATTTCATCAAGCGGAACATGGCTTGAGGGCGAGGCGTTCGATAATTGCTGGGACTGGATTGACAAGGATTTCCGTGACACAATTGTTGACGAGCATTATTACACAAATGACAGCTATCTGATTAACAATAACAACAGATATGACAGCTATGATCGTAATTCAGCCCACGTTTTTGTTGGTGAATATGCGGCAACCTCCCCCGGCTTCGGTACAATTCAGACAAAGTCAAATATCTATGAGGCTGTTGAGGAAGCAAGCTATCTTACAGGTATAGAGCGTAATGGTGATATTGTTGATATGGCTTCATACGCCCCGACCTTTGCAAAGGTCAATGCTCAGTGCTGGAATGTTAATCTTATATGGTTTGATTCACAGGAAACAGTGCTTACACCGAGCTATTATACACAGATGCTTTTTGCCAACAACTATGGCAGTGAATATATAGCATCAACATTCGCAAACGGCGAAACTGCTGAAAACGGTGTTTATCAGTCCGTAACTGTTGATGAAAAAAATCAGGTGATGTACGTTAAGCTTGTCAATACATCAGGCAAGGAAACAGCAGTTGATGTTAACCTTGAGGGCTGGGACAATATTAACAGAGCGTCAGTTCAGTCTGTTGAAAGCAAATACAAGCAGGCTTGCAACGAGCTTGGAAAAAACACAACCTATCCCACTGAATATGATATAGATGTAAATGATAATAAGATATCCGTTGAGCTTGGCAGATATGACGTTACTGTTTTAAGAATTGCTTATGGCACAAACGACGGCTCATTATTGTATACATTGCCGAATTTTATCAGCACAATGACACAAAACACTACTGATTTTGTGCCTGTTGCATTGAAAGCAGGTATCGGCGGAGGAGTGGCAGGCGTGGTATTAATTGCTGCCGCTGCCTGCGTTATAAAAGTATTAATCAGCAGAAAAAACAAGAAAGGTGACAACTAAAATGAATAAAGGCTTAAAGAAAATATTATCTGTTTTATTATCAGTTTCAGTTATCGCTGCAGCTTTTGCAGGCTGCTCAAAAACTGCGGAATTTACATTCAGCCCTGCAAATGAAAATGAAAGTGATGTTGCCGTTGTCAGCTTTAATGTGGCGGCACCCTGGGGCAGTCTTTTAAAAGGCACATCAGGCAATACAAGAGTAAAACGCTTTGCCGCATATATGAATGCCGTTAAACCCGACTCAATCGGCACACAGGAAATGAACAGTGACTGGATGAAAAAGCTTGCTGAGCTTATGCCTGACTATGACAGCTACGGCGTTATCCGCGGCGGTGACGATAATGAAAAGAAAAGTGAAATGAATTCGGTTTTCTGGCTTAAGGATAAATATGAATGTGTTGATAAAAATACATTCTGGCTGTCGGAAACACCTGAAAAGGAAAGCAGGTTTGAGGGCGCAGGCTGTCACAGAGTATGCTCATATGTAGTTCTTCAGAGCAAGGAAACAGACCTTAAATACATTCATATGAATACGCACCTTGACAATGCAAGCGACGAGGCAAGAGTATTCGGTGCAAATGTTTTGCTCAGCAAAATTGATGAGCTTAAGGCACAGTATCCTGACACACCTATTGTTCTGAGCGGTGACTTCAATGACTATATCGGCGGCGAGGCATCAGGACTTTTGGCAGACAGACTTAATGTTCAGTCGGCAGATACAAACACCTATCACGAATGGGGCGAAATCACAGAGGGTGAGCCGATAGATTTTATTTTTACAACAGGCTGGGTCGGTGATTATCAGATTTTAAATGACACATCAAACGGTCTTGTCAGCGACCATTACGGAATTTATCAGACAATAAAATTCTGATATTCATATAAAAATTCATCATCATTAATCGAAAAAGAAAACAATCCATATCCCCCGTGGGGGCTTGTAATATTATTAAATTCATACTATAATAAACAATATTTTTATATTCGGGAGATAACAATGGACGAATTTAAAGTTATTGAAATAAAAAGAAGTGTTTTTGAAAATAATGACAAAGAGGCTGACAGGGTAAGAGCAGAGCTTAAAAAGGAAAAAACCTTTCTGCTCAATCTGATGTCATCACCGGGAAGCGGAAAAACGACCACCCTCAAGGCTGCAATTGCACGCCTTAAGGATGAATTTAAAATCGGTGTTATGGAGGCAGACATTGACAGCGATGTTGATGCAAAGGCTATTGCAGACACGGGTGTTAAATCAATTCAGCTTCACACAGGCGGAATGTGCCACCTTGACGCAGGTATGACCGAGCAGGGAATTAAGGAATTCGGCACTGCCGACCTTGATTTTGTTGTGCTTGAGAATGTGGGAAACCTTGTATGCCCTGCTGAATTTGACACAGGCGCAAGCAAAAATGCAATGATTTTGTCAGTACCTGAGGGCGATGACAAGCCACTGAAATATCCGCTTATGTTCTCAATCTGCGACGTTGTACTCATCAATAAAATTGACACAAAAAGTGTGTTTGATTTTGATGACGAGGCAGTAATTCAGCGTATTCATAAGCTAAATCCTGACTGCGAAATCTATTTCATTTCGGCAAAAACAGGTGAAGGCGTTGACTGCTGGTGCGACTGGCTCAGAAAAGAAATTAAAGAGTGGAATAAATAATGCATGAATTAAGCGTTGTTCTGGAAATTTTTGAGCTTGTGGAAGAAATTATGACAGAACAGGATTTGAAAAAGATTTCAAGCGTATCAGTGCAGGCAGGTGAGCTGTCAGGAATACTGCCTGATTACTTTAAGGAATGCTGGAATGCGGCAAGAACAGGCGGTGCGTTTGAAAACACCAAGCTTATTTTGGACTATGTGCCTGCAAGGGGAAAATGCTCCTGCGGATATGAATTTGAGCTGATGAAAAACAGCCGAATATGCCCGAAATGCAAAAAAACCGACTATGAAATAACGGCAGGCAGAGAATTTTCAGTCACTCAGATTGAAGCCTGTTAAATAAATATCTGTAAAATAAAATTCCCGCGGCACTGCTTTTGCCGCGGGAATTTTCTATTCAGGAGGTTATTATTCGTTAAAATCGGTAAAAATCCTTTTGGAGCTGTTTTGCGGTGAATACTGAAAATAATCCATATGCTCACCGTCAATATAGTATGTAAGCTCCTTTGGCGGCGCTGTTTCCTTAAAGGCTTCAACAATAACCAGCTTGATTTTCATTTTTTCAGGAATAACAGATTTAACATAAACCGCTACCTGCTGCCCCACAAACAAATTATCCTGAGGCTCGGCAAGCCCTGCAAGATTAGGCGCAAGTTCAACAAAAACGCCGTAATCTTCTATGCTTCTTACAACACCTGTCACCGTTTCGCCCGGTGTAAAATCCTTTGCGTTATCCTCCCACGAGCCGAGCAGCTCTTTCAGAGAAAAGGTCAGCTTTGACGGCTCCTTTTTCCTCAGCACAACCTTGATGCTCTGACCCTCACAAAGCCTTTCACTCGGGTGGCTTATGCGCGATACTGACAGCATATCAATAGGTATCAGCGCATTGACCCCTGCACCTATATCAATAAATGCACCGAATTTTTCAAGGTGTGTGACCCCTGCATCAATAATATCGCCCGGAACAAGCTTATCAAGATACTCCTCCATACACCTTAACTGCACTGCCTTTCTTGACAGAATGGCAATGCTGTTGTCATAAATATCCCTTTCAAAGCCGAGAACATTAAAGCATATACACTTATTGACCTTTGAAATAAGTGCAATATCCCTGACACTGCCGTCATCAATACCTATTGCGCCCTCAAGCCTTGGGATAATACCTCTGACTGCACCGAGATCAACGTGCAGATTATGCTCTCTGTCACAAAGCAGAGTCTTTGACTCTATTACTTCGTTGTTAATCATTGCCTGCTTCAGCTCATCAACAGAGGCAAAGGTTTTTAATAAATCAGGATTTTTCCCCTCCGGGTAGAATTTCATAACATCACTCACTTTTCTTATGTAATTTATGTATATGAAAATCTTTTGCAAGATATGCAGTTGTAAAATTATAACAGTAGTGATATAATAATTTAGATTAAATAATACTTATAATATTATGCAATGGTGAAGTTATGGAATTAAAGCTCGGTGACATTGTAATAATGAAAAAACCGCACCCATGCGGCTCAAAGGAATTTGAGATAACAAGGCTCGGTGTTGATTACAAGCTGAAATGCTGCACCTGCGGCAGAGAGGTTATGATACCCAGAGTCAAGGCAGAAAAAAATATAAAGGCGGTCAAAAAAAATGAGCAGTAGCAGACCTATAGGCTTTCTTGATTCAGGTATAGGCGGAATCAGTGTACTGAGAAAAGCAGTCCGCCTGCTGCCTAACGAAGATTATTTCTTTTTCAGTGATTCGGTAAATAACCCTTACGGTGACAAAAGCGACGAAGAAATTATTAACAGATGCGATAAGCTCGCTGACTTTATGATTAACAAAAAAAACTGCAAAGCAATTGTTTTAGCCTGCAACACTGCAGCTGCAAAAGCTGTCAGCTTTTTAAGAGAAAAGTATGCCGACACACCGATTATTGCCATTGAGCCTGCATACAAAATGGTGCACGATTACAACCCTGACGGATTTACTCTTGTTATGGCAACAAGGGGCACCCTTGAGAGCGAAAAATTCCACAAGCTTTTTTACACATATTACAACAACAACACAAGCCTGCTTGCCTGCGTGGGACTTGCAGATTTAATCGAGCAGAACAAAAAAGAGGAGCTTAAAGAATACCTTGAAAGAAATCTGCACGATTATAAGGACAGAGTATCAAACGTGGTGCTGGGCTGCACTCACTATCCGCTGGCAAAGGCTGAAATCAGAGAGGTATTGGGAAATGTAAATTTCTTCGACGGCGCTGACGGCGTTTCAAGGCAGTTAAAAAGAGTTCTTGCAGAAAAGGACTTATTAAACGACAAGACTGACAAATTCACAATAGAATTTGTTGATTCATCAAAAACGCCTGAGCAGCAGGAACAGAAGAAAAAAAGATTTTTTGATTTACTTAGCGAGGATTAATTTATGATAGATAAACTTAACGAGGTTGAAAAGCGATTTGAAGAGGTTAACGAATTAGTGTGTGACCCTGATATTGTTTCAGACCAGGAAAAATATACAAAGCTTATGCGTGAGCTTAAGCACCTTACCCCTGTTGTTGAAAAATTCAGGGAATACAAAAAGGCACAGGAGACTTTTGAGGAGTCAAGGCTTATGCTTGACGAGGGCGGAATGGATGCCGATTTTGCACAGATGGTAAAAGAGGAATTTGAGCAGAGCAAGACCGATATGGAAACTATCAGCGAGGAGCTTAAGGTGCTTCTTCTCCCGCGTGACCCCAACGATGATAAAAATGTTATTATTGAAATAAGAGGCGGTGCAGGCGGTGAGGAATCTGCACTGTTTGCAGGTGTGCTTTTCAGAATGTACTCAATGTATGCTGAGGCAAAGGGCTTTAAAACAGAGGTGCTCAACGCAAATGAAACAGGTCTTGGCGGTTATAAGGAAATCAGCTTTTCCGTTGAGGGCGATGGCGCATATTCACGCTTTAAGTTTGAATCAGGCGTTCACCGTGTTCAGCGTGTGCCTGAAACAGAAAGTCAGGGCAGAATACACACCTCAACAACTACTGTTGCCGTATTGCCCGAGGCTGAAGAGGTTGATTTTGACATCAATCCAAAGGATTTGCAGATTGACACCTTCCGTTCATCAGGCGCAGGCGGTCAGCACATCAACAAAACCTCATCTGCAATACGAATCACTCACCTGCCCACAGGCACGGTAGTCGAGTGCCAGGATGAGCGTTCACAGCATAAGAACAAGGAAAAGGCACTTAAAGTACTTCGTTCACGCCTTTATGACGCCGAAAAGGCAAAGCACGATGCAGAAATTGCGGGCGAACGAAAGGCACAGGTCGGCACAGGCGACAGGAGTGAAAGAATAAGAACATATAACTATCCTCAGGGAAGAGTATCAGACCACAGAATCGGCTTGACACTCTATAAGCTTGAGCAGTTTCTCAACGGCGATCTTGACGAAATGATTGACGCACTCATAACCGCCGACACAGCCGAAAAGCTCAAAGCACAGGGAGAGGAATAAAACTGTTCAACTCTATCTTAGAAAAAACAAAAAAATATTAAAAGGTATAAATTATGAAAACAAAGATTTTATCTACAAGTGAATACGACATCAGGCTTGCAGGTGAAATCATTGCAAAAGGCGGACTTGTTGCATTCCCCACCGAAACTGTATACGGCTTGGGTGCAGATGCGCTCAACGACAATGCGGTGAGGAGCATTTACACGGCGAAGGGCAGACCGAGCGACAATCCGCTGATTGTTCATATTGCAAAAAAGGACGATATTATTCCTCTTGTGAAAGAAGTTACGCCGAAGGCTCAGGCACTGATTGATAAATTCTTCCCTGCCCCTTTAACAATCATTCTGCCTAAGAGTGAAAAAGTCGGCAGCGTTGTATCAGGCGGACTTGACACTGTCGCAATACGTATGCCTGAAAATGAAACGGCAAGAGCGCTGATCAAGGCATCGGGCTGTCCTGTTGCCGCACCAAGTGCCAACACATCGGGCTTGCCGTCGCCAACAAAGGCAAGATATGTTATTGAGGATATGAACGGCAAAATTGATGCAATAATAGACGGCGGTGACTGTAAATTCGGCGTGGAGTCAACAGTAATCACGCTTGCGACAGAAACACCCACGATTTTGAGACCCGGTGCCGTAACAAAGGAAATGATTGAGGCTGTTATCGGTAAGGTTGATGTTGCAAAGGCTGTGCTTGAAGGAATGAATGATGACGAGGCTGCCGCTTCACCCGGTATGAAATACAAGCACTATGCGCCAAAAGCGAAAATCATTATTGTAAATGCTGACAAAAGGTCGTACGAAAAATTTGTTAATTCAAAAAAAGACTGCTTTGCACTTTGCTTTGAGGAGGATAATATAACAATACCAAAGGTAACCTTCGGCAGGGAAAATGACGATTTAAGTCAAGCAAAGGAGCTTTTTGACGCACTCAGGCAGCTTGATGAAATGGGTGCAAAAAAGGTTTATGCAAGAATACCACATATAACAGGCGTAGGAATGGCAGTATACAATCGGCTTATACGTGCCGCTGCATTCAGCATTATTGATTTGACTAAGCCGTTTTTTATTGGTTTAACAGGACCGAGCGGTGCAGGCAAGGGCTATGTATGCGAATATCTGACAAGACTTGGATTTAATATAATAAACAGCGATGATGTTGTTAAAAATATTTATAAAAATAATTTGCCGCTCGTAAGAAAGCTTGCCGATATTTTTGGCAATGATATTATTAAGAACAATGAGATTGACAAAAGAAAGCTCGGCGAAATTGTTTTTGCCAACAGCAAAAAGCTTGAAATATTAAACAGCATTGTACACCCTGAGGTGATTGCAAAATGCGAGCAGCTTGCAAAACCACTTGCGGTGCTTGATGCCCCTCAGTTATTTGAAGCAAATGCACAGAGCAAATGCAATGTTATTATTTCAGTTATGGCTGACAAAAAACTGCGTGCAAAACGTATTACGGAGCGTGACGGCATAAGCCTTGATAAAACTATGGAAAGAATAAACGCTCAGCTCAGCGAGGAATACTATATTAGCAATGCCGACTATGTAATATACAATAACGGCGAGGATATAAAAACACAAATCGACAATATTCTGGAGGACATATTATGAGTGAAAGCACTAAAGAATTAAAAGAAAAGCTGTTCTACAAAAAGCAGAACGGCGTTGACTTTATGAATGACGAGGAGCTTAAAGCCTGTGACGAATTCTGCGAGGGATATAAAAAGTTCCTTTTTGAAAACAAGACCGAGCGTGAATTTGCAAAGTCTGCACTTGAAATGGCTGAGGCTGAGGGCTTTAAAAAATTTGACAAATTCGGTAAACCTCTCAAGGCAGGTGACAAGGTTTATTACTTTAACAGAGGCAAGGCTATCATTCTTTGCGTTAAGGGCACAAAACCTGTTATTGACGGTGTAAGAATCAGTGCCGCTCACATTGATTCACCGCGTCTTGACTTAAAGCAGGTGCCTGTTTATGAGGACGGTTCACTGGGCTTTTTCAAAACACACTACTACGGCGGAATTAAAAAATATCAGTGGACAGCTATTCCGCTGTCACTTCACGGCAGAATATGCAAAAATGACGGCAACTTTGTTGATGTAAAAATCGGCGAGGATGCAGCCGACCCGAAATTCTGCATAACTGACATTCTGCCTCACCTGGGTGCAGAGCAGATGGCAAGAAAAGCAAACGAAATTGTTAAGGGTGAAGAGCTTAATGTTGTAATCGGTTCACGTCCTTTTAAGGATGATGAGGAAAGTGAAAGAATCAAGCTTAATATTTTAAACATTCTTTTTGAAAAATACGGCATTGTTGAGCGTGACTTCCTGTCAGCAGAGCTTGAGCTTGTTCCTGCCTTTACCGTTGATGACATCGGCTTTGACAGAAGTCTTATCGGCGGCTACGGTCACGACGACAGGGTTTGCTCATACCCTGCAATGAAAGCAATTTTTGATATTGATGCTGCTCCAGAATACACCGCAGTAACTGTATTGACAGATAAAGAGGAAACAGGCTCAGACGGTAACACGGGTCTTAACTCAAGCTATCTTAAATATTTTATTGAGGATTTGGCAAGGCTTGAGGGCTGTGAGGGAAGAGATGTGCTTTCAAATTCAAAGTGCCTTTCTGCCGACGTTAACGCTGCCTTTGACCCCACCTGGCCCTCACAGTTTGAAAAGAATAACGCATCAATTATTAACGAGGGTGTCTGCGTTACAAAGTTCACAGGTGCAAGAGGTAAATCAGGCACAAGTGATGCATCAGCAGAATATGTAAGCTTTGTTAAGGCTCTTATGGAAAATAACGGTGTATTATGGCAGAGCGGCGAGCTTGGCAAGGTTGACGCAGGCGGCGGCGGAACAGTCGCAATGTATATTGCAAACCTTGATGTTGATGTTATTGATGTTGGTGTTCCCGTACTTTCAATGCATTCACCATATGAGATAGTATCAAAAATTGACACCTATATGGCTTATAAAGCATTCAAGGTGTTCTTCACAAAATAATTAACTATGAATAAAATTTTAGTTATCGGCACAGGCGGTACAATAGGCAGCATCAAGGGTGAGAGCATTCATCTTGACTCACCCTTCAAAATTCTTGATTATCTGCATTTTGAAAACACTGAATTTGAATGTGTTTCGCCGTTTACCGTACTTTCGGAAAATATGAGCTTTGAGCTGTGGCAAAGTCTTATTGATTATATAAAATGTGTTGATTTCGGCAAATACAAGGGTGTTATTGTTCTTCACGGCAGTGACACACTCAGCTTTACGGGTGCACTGCTGGCAAATATGTTTTATTACAAGCCGATTGTACTTGTGGCAAGCGATAAGCCATTAGAGGACAAAACCGCAAACGGCTTTAAAAACTTTGAAAATGCTGTCAGGTATATTGAAAAAGGAATTGACAGAGTTTATATAAGCTATGACAGAATTTATCAGGCTGAAAATAAAGAAGCACTTAAAAACCCTGTTTTTAAATTCAAAAAAATCCTTGTCATTTCACCCTATGTAGGCATAGACTATAACAGCTATAATTTAAACGGCGTCGATATCGTGCTTCATTCAATGTACCATTCAGCCACTGCACCTTACAATGTTAAGGCATTTATTGAACGATGCAGGGCAGACGATGTTCAGTTTTATTTTGTCACTGAAAATTCTTCTGCCGATTATGAAAGCTCAAAGAATTTTAAAAATATTATATTCAATTCAACAATTGAGAGTGCATATTCAAGATTACTGTTGACAAATTGATTTTTTAGTGATATCATATTAACAAGTTAATATCAAACCGTTGAGGCGGAGATAAAAATAAGATACGCAATTACAGAGAGCTTCGGGTGCTGGAATCGAAGCATTAAACGGCTTATTAAATGGACCGCTGAGGGCATAGTCAAAGGCTTATATGCTGAGTATTCTATGACGTGCAGACCTGCGTTAATGGTCAGAGATATGATAGTATCTTGCAAAGAGTATGGCAATGCCGTAAATCAAGGTGGCACCGCGGAAAGTATTTTCGTCCTTGACAGTATTTAATTATACTGTCAAGGGCTTTTTTATTTATTCTGTCAGGAGGAAGCAATATGCTGTTAACAAAGCGATGGTGCAGTCAATAAACTGTATTTATAAAAATCTATAAAAATTTAAACATCTGATATTAATATTATTTTGGAGGAAATAAAAATGAATTACAACAATATTGACTTTGATACTTATTTTAAAAACTATCCTGATAAGGCAGGCTATTTCGGAAAATACGGCGGCTCATATATTCCGCCTGAACTTCAGAATGCTATGAACGAAATTACAGACGCTTATTACTCAATCAGCAAATCCCGCAAGTTTATAAATGAACTTCGCCGTATACGCAAGGAATTTCAGGGCAGACCAACACCTATTTCACACCTTGAAAGACTTTCATCTCAGTTAGGCGGAAATGTTCAGCTTTATGTTAAGCGTGAGGACCTTAATCACACAGGTGCCCACAAGCTTAATCACTGTATGGGTGAAGCTCTTCTTGCAAAATATATGGGCAAGAAGAAGGTTATTGCCGAAACAGGTGCAGGTCAGCATGGTGTTGCTCTTGCTACTGCTGCCGCTTATTTCGGTCTTGAATGTGATATCTATATGGGTGCTGTTGACATCAAAAAACAAGCTCCCAATGTTGCAAGAATGAAAATCCTCGGTGCAAATGTTGTTGAGGTTACCGACGGTCTCCAGACTCTTAAGGAGGCAGTAGACGCTGCGTTTGAAGCATACTGCAACGAATATAAGGACGCAATTTACTGCATAGGCTCAGTAGTAGGTCCTCATCCGTTCCCTATGATGGTGCGTGATTTCCAGAGTGTTGTGGGCATTGAAGCAAGAGAGCAGTTTATTGAAATGACAGGTGAATTGCCTGATGCTGTTGTTGCCTGCGTAGGCGGGGGCTCAAATGCAATGGGTCTTTTCTCAGGCTTCCTTAATGACCCTGTTGATATTTACGGTATTGAACCTTTAGGCAGAGGCACGGCACTCGGTGACCACGCTGCAAGCCTTACCTACGGAAGTGAAGGCGTTATGCACGGCTTTAACAGTATTATGCTTAAGGATGAAAACGGTGAGCCTGCTCCCGTATATTCAGTGGCAAGCGGTCTTGATTATCCGTCATCAGGTCCTGAGCATGCATTTCTTCACGATATCGGCAGAGTTAAATATGATACTGTTGATGATAACGAAACAATTGATGCTTTCTATACACTCTCAAGACTTGAGGGTATCATTCCGGCAATAGAAAGCTCTCACGCTGTTGCTTACGGAATGAAGCTTGCCAAGCAAATGGATAAAGGTGCAGTTCTTATCAATCTCTCAGGCAGAGGCGATAAGGATATGGATTATATTATCGAAAAATACGGCATCAGATAATTCTGATGATTTTAACAGCAAACAGGCACTCTAAACGAGTGCCTGTTTCAATTTTATATAATAAAATTGATGACAAATCACATAAAATGGTTTATGATTATGTAAAAGAAGTAAAAAGTATAATATGATGAGGGTGATTTTATGAAAAAGGCAATATGTCTGATTTTATCTGCGGTAATCGTTATTACCTGTTTTACAGGCTGCAAAGCAAAACAAGTTAATGCTGTAATGAAAAACCTTGACGGCAATGCTTTGGAGTTTGATGACAGCAACGGTGTATCTGTGCACGACCCATCACTTTTCAAAGCAGAGAACGGCAAATATTATATTACAGGTTCTCATATAGCAATGGCAGAAAGCAGCGATTTAATTAACTGGCAAACAGTCTCAGCGGGTGTTTTTGACAGCAACAGAATACTCACCCCTGACGGAAAAATGCTCAGAGAAGAATATTCAAAAGCATTTGCCTGGTGTGATGCCGCTCAGACTCAATGGAAACGCTCTGATGATGAATGGGAAACAAATGTATGGGCAAGTGATGTAATATATAATAAATCTATGGGTAAATACTGCTATTATGCAAGCTCATCCGTATGGGGCACAACAGCCTCTGTTATATGGTTTGCAACAGCAGACAGCCCCGAAGGAACATTTGAATTTAAGGACTGCCTTGTTTACAGCGGATTTAACAAGCTTATGAAGTGGGGTCAGATCAAATATCCCACACATTACACATTTACAAATATCGGCGAGCTTATAGAACAGGGTGTTTTCACAAAGGAAGAGGTTGAAAAGCAGCGTTGGTTTGACGATGAAGGCAGCTATGACTGCTCCTTTGGTGCTGCACCAAACTGCATTGACCCTGCTCCGTTTTATGACAAAGACGGCAAACTCTGGCTCAGCTACGGCTCATTCAGCGGGGGTATATACGTTATTCCGCTTATTGCGGAAACAGGAATGCCTGACTATGAAGCAATGAAAAGCACTGAAGGCTATGATATTTATTTCGGCAAACAGATTTCCAGCACAAATGAAGCGACTGACGGAACAGGCGAAGGTCCGTTTATTACATATGACAGGAACAGCGGTTACTACTATTTCTTCCTGACCTATGGCGGTCTTGGTGCTCTTGACGGCTACAACATCCGTGAATACAGAAGCAAAAATCCCGATGGTCCTTATGTTGATGCTGCAGGCAATGATGCAATTGAAATGAAAAACACAGGTACAAATATTATAGGCAACCATCAGTTCAGCTTTAACGAAAGGGCATATCTTTCAGGCGGTCACAGCTCCTGTCTGGCTGATGATGACGGAAAAATTTATCAGGCTTACCACACACGCTATAATGACGGCGAGGGAGGATTCCATAATATTCAAATTCATCAGATGCTGAGAAATTCAGACGGATGGCTTACAATGCTTCCCCTTTCATATAACGGCGAAACCGCTGAGGCAGTCAGTCTTAATGATATTTCAGGCACCTATGAGCTTATATTGTTTAAAAACGAAATTCAAAAAACTGATGACTGGTCAAAGATAAAAGACATTATCAATCTGCCTGTTAATGCAGAAATAAGCAGCGGCGGCAAGCTTACGGTTGACGGCAGGGAATGTGATTTCAGTCTTGATAAGGACAGCTACACCTTTACCGCCGAAATTGACGGAGCCATTTATAAAGGCGTATTTTGCGAAGGTAAAACAGATAACGGTGAAAAGAAAATGACACTTTCGGCACTTGCTGACAATAATCATTGCATATGGGCAATAAAAGAATAAATCATAAGCAGATAAAAAGAATGACGGCAGAGAAATCTGCCGTCATCCCTTTTGGAGATTTATTTGATGTCAGTTAACTAACATAGAATTTTTCGCTCCATTCGGTGTAAACCTTTTGTTCAACACCATTAACAATTTGCGTTTTATAAGACCTTACAATAACATAAGTGTTCTTTGTAACATTCATATAAATAGTCTGTGATGTCACATTTTTTCCGAAGTGTAAATCCTTAAGAACAATATCGCCTGAAACAACCTGAACCTGATAGCCGTCTGCGCCTTCAACAGCCACCCATTCAGCCTTGATACCGCGTGATACCTTCTGAGCAGATATTATACCGCCTGCAGTCCTTTCTTTTATATTAAAGGTCAAATTGAATGTACCTTTATAATAGGTTTTGAAGGTAACCTTTACTGTATAGGTACCGACCTCCGTTCTTCCTGCCGGCATTTCAACATCATAATAATCTGAAGAAATGTTGTTGCCCTGAGAATCCTTAACCACTACTGTCGGTGTGAATTGTCTGTTATTGTATGTATATTCTGTCTGATCAAGTGCTACACTGCCTATTGCAGGGTAATAATTACCGCTGACCATTTCACCGCACTTTGTACAGATTTCACCGATATGTCCGTCCTTGCCCATTTCAGATCTTTCAAAAACAACTTTTGTCTGGTGACCGGTTTTCTCAATAACCTGACCGCAATAATTAATAGTATGGCAATCAGAGCAGTATTCGTCACCTGTATATCCGTCCTCTGTACAGGTTGCTTCTTTTACATTAATAATTGCTATATTCTTATGAGGAAGCTTGTTTATAATATTTCCCTTTTTAACAATAGTACCGCATTCAATGCAAACTTCATCACCTGTTTTGCCGTATTCACCGCAGGTTGGCTCACAAACATTTCTTATTTCAGTCCTGCTGTGAGGAAGCTTTGGTATGCTCTTGCCCTTTGTAATAACTGTCTGACAGTCAAGGCAGATTTCATCACCGGTATAGCCCTCTGCGCCGCAGGTTGCTTCTTTTACACCTGTAATGCCGATATTTGTATGTGGGAGCTTTTTGATTGCACTGCCCGTTGATCTGCGTTCTCCGCAGTATACACAATAAATATCACCTGTGTATCCCTGTTCACCGCAGGTCGGGTCCTTAGCATCTCTCAACTCAGTCTTTGAATGGTTAAGCCTTGGAATTGCTTCACCACGCTCAAGAAGTGCACCGCAATCGTTACAAACAGTATCACCTGTATAGCCGTTCTTTGTACAGCTCGGGTCGGCATAATTTTCAATATGTGTACCTTCCGAATGCTCACAGCCTGTAACGAAATACTGAAATTCCTTTTCAAATGAAATGGTTCCTAAACCGATATAGTCAAGCTCTTTTACACTCATCCAGAATCTGCCCGTATGCCAGCCGGGAGTTGATGTGTCAATACCGAACAGGAAATTCTCGGCACCCTCCTGGTCAATTATTTCCTGGAGTTCCATATTGTTGCCCATAACACTTGCTTCAACCTTAATTTCATCATAGTTGAAGGCTTCATTCAGCTCGTAATAATCCTTAACGTTCTTGATTTTTATAGAAGGTGCAAGCGAACCTGTCAATTTCCAGTGAGCATATATATCCATATCACCGTTTATAACAGTGTCTTCAGATAATTTATTGCCGTAAAGGGCATCATCATACCAGCCGACAAGCTCTGTGAACATAGATTCCGTTTTTGTTGTAGAAGCAGGAATTTCAAGCTCACCAAGAGTGTCACCATAACTGTAAACAAGGTTATAAACACTTTCAACAGACCTGTTTGTATGAACTGTTACAACAATATCATTCTCCTTAAATTCCTCCCAGTGAGCATAAAGTGTGCCCTCATAAGGAAATTCAACAATGCTGTCAACAGTAATTTTTTCTCCGCCCTCAGCTTCTGTAAACCAGCCGAGGAATCTGTAGCCATCAAGATAAGCTGACGGCAAGCCTTTATAAGCTTTTCCGTAATAATACTTGTTTTCAGAAGCATTAGCAGTACCGCCATTGCCGTCAAAGGTAATATTAATTGCAACAGTTATCCATTTAGCTTTAACTGTCAACTCACCTGTTTTACTTAAATCAGGCACTGCACTTGTTGCGGTTATGCTGTTATCCTTGTCATCATACCAGCCATTAAACTTACATCCCGGTTTTTCAGGAACAGGGAGTGTACCAAAGTTCTGACCATAGTAAATCGGCATGCTTTCAACATCGCACTCACCGCCGTTTGCATCAAACTTAAGTGTATAGTCAGCCTTTGCCCAAAGTGCATACAGGATTGTAATATTTCTGTTTTCAAATACTGTTTCTGATGTATATTTATTTGCAGGAAGACTGTTTTTGTCATACCAGCCGATAAACTGATAACCCTCTTTAGTCGGAACAGGAAGTCCGCTCATAGCCTCACCATATTTGAATGTCATTACATCATATCCACAGCTTCCGCCGTTAGAATTAAGCAGTACAGTGTATTCAGGCTTATCCTCCTGCCAGTTTGCCTTAAAGGTCATATTTTCAGTAATAATCAGATTAGGGGTAAGAGTTATCGTTTTATAAGGAGGAATAGTACCGGTTTTAACTCTGCAGGTCCAGCCTGTGAAAATATAGCCATCTCTTGTCGGAGTAGGAATATCCTTTACATTGCCGTTGCCGTCTGTATATAGAGTAGTTACATCACATACACCGCCGTTAGGGTCTAAATTAACAGCAAACGATTCAACCCATTTAGCAGTAAATACAGCATCCTTCTCAAGAGTGTAAATATGTTCAGGGGTAATCGGAACAGCCTCTTTAATATTAATATATCCTGAAAGCTGTGACTTATATTTATAAGCAATATCTATATTGAACCAACCGGCAAATACATAACCCGGCTTTGTAGGAACGGGGAGTGCACCGACAGGCTTCCTGAACTCTACCTTCTTAGTTGCAACATCGCATATTCCGCCGTCAGCATCAAAGGTTACTGTGAACTGTTTAGTACTCGGCTTTATTGTCGGCTTTGTTGTAGTTTCATCGTCATCCCAGCCACCGTCAATATCTTCAATGCCTCCTGGCTTTGTTGTGGTTTCTTCATCCCAGCCGCCGTCAATATCTTCAATACCTCCGCGCTTTGTTGTGGTTTCTTCATCATCCCAGCCACCGTCAACATCTTCAATACCCAGCGTTTTTTTAGTTGTTGTTTCTTTTTTCACCTCTTCGGTAACATTCTGAACAGTAGTTGTTTCTTCATCATCCCAGCCGCCGTCAACATCCTCAATACCATTATTAAGGAAAACTTGACCGGTTGGCTGTGAATCGTCATTTTCAGCCGTAGCTACTATGCCCCAGTCATTTAATTTCTGGTTAATTGTATCTACCACTTCTTTAGCAATATTATGACCGGATATTTTATATACGGCTGCGTTACAGCTGATTGCAGAAAGCAGGATAACACAAGCAATAATTGATGCTCTCATACCTCTGCTGAGCGATTTAAAGTTTCTGCGTGAGCAGGCATTAATAATACTTTTGCTTGTGGTAAGAGGAATAAATACAGGAAATCCGTTATCACTTTGCTGCTCAAGCTCAATAAGCATATCTGTGCATTCGTCAATCAAATCACAGTCCATTGCATCAATATCTTTTTTCAGCTCTTCGTCAATCAATTCATTAAGCATTGACTTGAAATCTTTTCTGAATTGTTCATCGTTAAACAATGAGTTATAAACATTTTTATTAACTAATTCATTCATAGCGGTCTCCTTTCTATTCTATAACAATAGAATTTTTTATTTTTTCTCTGAGTCTTTGCAGACGTTTAGCAATTGTCTGCTTGTTCGTATTGAGAACTTTAGCAACCTGTTCAATTGTCAGATCATCAATATATTTCAAACGCAGGAGCTGTTGTTCATTTGGTGTAAGCAATTTATTGAGCTTTTCATTCAACAGCTTAAAATCTATTTCACTGTCGGCATCATTTCGCTCATCAATAATTTTGTCGGCATAATCCTCTATCGGAAGACTTGTTTTATTTTCCCTGGAATTAGCCTCAATATGTTTCATTATGTAGTTATTGGCAATCCTATACAAATAAGCTCTTGGATTTGCAATTTCCTCATTATTACAAAGCTTTTTATAGAATGTCATAAATACATTCTGCATACAATCCTCTGCATCTGAATTATCCCCATTTAACTTAACAAGGCAGAATTTGTAAATTGAGCTTTTGTATTGATTATAAATCTGAGTAAACCTGATATCCAAAGCTTTTTTACTTTTATAAGTATCCAAACAACACACCTCCATTCATATAGTAGTCCCTGATTTTGGAAAAAAGTTGACATATTTTTTCTTAAATATTCAAAATCTGAGAAAAAAATAAAATGCCCAAAAAATATTGGGCATTTAAGTTGATGTTTTTATAAGTGATTTTGCTGTATAGAAATGTAATTAATATATTATCCTGCTTTCTTAGTGGAAGCTGTTGAAGAGGGTTTAGCCTTGCTGTACTTACTGTATGTTGTATAATTTATTTCGCCGTTCACACTTCTTGTAAGCACATACTGCTCACCATTTTTATCAATATTGATTTTTACATCACCGACAGACAGCTTATCCTGTGAATAAACAGTACAGGTTAACACACCCTTTTCAGCAGTAACCTTTAAACGAATATCACTGCCGCTGCTGTTTTTAAACTGAAAATCCTGAGAATTCCACTGAACAGTAGCATCACCGCCAAGTGGAACATAGCTGATTTCAAGTGAATGGCAGGCTCTGACCTTTATCTGAAGATCAGCCCTGAGCACCGCCTGAAAAACAGTTGAACTGACCTGGCAGATACCGCCGCCGAGTCCGTCAACAAATTCGTCACCCTGAACAACCTTTGCCTCCTCATAGCCTGCAAGAACTGTTCTTTTGCCTACAACCTGATTAAAGGAAAATACTGCATCCTTCGGAATAACAAGGTTATTCAGCCTTGAAACCGCATTGTTGATATTGGTTGTTCTTGTTGTATTTGAGCTGTCATATTTAGTCTGATATTCTGCCAGCTTGTTTGTGTAACCGCCGCCATTATCAATTTCAAGAGCGGGATATATTTCATTTGTTGCCGCTTCTTTAAAAGTTGTGCTCAAATCCTCTGTTGTTCTTGTGGTAGTAGTGGTTGTTGTTTCTGTAGTTGATGTGGTTTTGTCAACATCAGCACTCTCATTACAGCCTGAAAATAACAGACAGACTGTTATCACCGTCAATAATACTGATATTATTTTTTTCAATTCATTCTCCTGCTTTTATCTTTTTAATAGCTTATTCCTTGTATGGTTTTTTTACTTCAACCCATCCCTCTTTGTTAACCTGCTTTGCACGGGCAATTGACAAAGCGTTCTCAGGTATATCATCTGTAATGGTTGAACCTGCTGCAATATATGCCTTATCTCCGACCTCAACAGGTGCAATAAGGTTTGTATTGCAGCCGATAAAGGCACCGTCACCTATCTTGCAGCGTGACTTATTTTTTCCGTCATAATTACAGGTAACAGTTCCGCAGCCGAAATTAACACCGCTGCCGACATCACTGTCACCGATATATGTCAGGTGTGCGCTCTTTGAGCCTTCACCCACAACTGAATTTTTAACCTCAACAAAATTACCGATATGAACACCTTTTTTAAGCACTGAGCCTGCTCTTACCTTAACAAAAGGACCTGCATCAACACCATCCTCAACCGTGCTGTCAAGTATTTTGCAGTTGTCAAGAATAACATCATTACCGATTTCAGAATTATCTATATAGGTATTAGGTCCTATAACACAGCCCTCACCGATAACAGTACTGCCGATTATAATTGTACCGGGAAGAATAACCGTTGAGTTTCCTATTTTAACATCCTTGCCTATCATAACGCCGTCTGTACACGGAATATCAACTCCGCCGACCATAAGCTTGTTGTTGATATTTTTTCTCATAATTGTATTAAGGTCATTAAGCTGTACTCTGTCATTTGCACCAAGCACAACCTCGCTGTTTTCAACAACATATGCGCCTGCATTCCTGCCTGCGTTTATGAGAATTTCAAGACTGTCGGTAAGGTAATATTCGTTTTGAACATTTTCATTTGTGATTTTTGAAAGTGCATACTGCAAATCAGCACCGTTAAACCAGTAGCAGCCTGCATTTGATTCATTAATCAGCTTTTCTTCAGGGGTAGCATCCTTATGCTCAACAATTCTTAAAAGCTTTCCGTTTTCATCACGCTTAATATGACCTATACCGTTTAAATCCTCAACAATCGCACTGATTAATGTAATGGAATTATTATTTTTTATATGATAATCGTATGCCTTATTAATTGTTTCTGCATCCATAAGCGGACCGTCGCCGTTTAAAATTAATATTTCGTCCTCAGTATGAGCTGCAATAAATTCACCTGCCTGCATAACTGCATGACCTGTGCCGAGCTGAGGCTCCTGCAAAGCAGTTTTTATATTTTCATCAACAGACGCTAAATAATCCTCAACCTCATTATGCCTGTAGCCTGTGATAACACAGATATCCTCAGCCCCTGCCTCTTTAACTGCATCAACAACATAGCTTATCATAGGCTTGAACAAGACATTACACATAACCTTCGGGCAATCCGCCTTCATTCTTGTACCCTTGCCTCCTGCAAGTATAACAGCACATTTCATAGTGTAGCCTCCGAATAAATGTATTTATTTAGATAATGATTAGCAATTTAAACCACTGTTCAGTTACTATTCATTGCCTATTAATTATGCAACAAAATTAATAAATTTTCAAGCTAAATAATACTAAATATAAAAAATTATAAAAAAAGTTTGTAATTTCTTTCTTATTATGGTATAATTCTACTGCACTGTACTGTGCCGTAGTACAAACAGCAGTTTGCTTTTCGGCATCAGGTACAAATAATTAATTTGTAAATTTATATTAGGAGGTATTTCTCAAATGGCAAAAAAGTATTGTTACCTTTTTTCAGAGGGTAATGCTGACATGAGAGAACTTCTCGGCGGTAAGGGTGCAAACCTTGCTGAGATGACAAACATCGGTCTGCCTGTTCCGCAGGGTTTCACAATCTCTACTGAAGCTTGTACTCAGTATTATGAAGACGGTCGTGAAATCAACGACGGCATTATGGCAGAAATCAATGAGTACATTGTTAAAATGGAAGAAATTACCGGTAAAAAATTCGGTGATAAGGAAAATCCTCTTCTTGTATCTGTTCGTTCAGGTGCCAGAGCTTCAATGCCGGGTATGATGGACACAATTCTTAACTTAGGTCTTAACGAGGATGTAGTTAACGCTATTGCTGAAAAATCAGGCAATCCAAGATGGGCTTGGGACTGCTACAGAAGATTCATTCAGATGTATTCTGATGTAGTTATGGAAGTTGGTAAGAAGTATTTTGAAGAACTTATCGACAAAATGAAAGAAAAGAAAGGCGTTACTCAGGACGTTGATCTTGATGCTGATGACCTTAAAGAGCTTGCTACACAGTTCAAGGCTGAGTACAAGGCAAAAATCGGCGACGAGTTCCCGACTGATCCTAAGGAGCAGTTAATGGGCGCTGTTAAGGCTGTATTCCGTTCATGGGACAACCCTCGTGCAAACGTTTACCGCCGTGACAACGATATCCCTTATTCATGGGGTACTGCTGTTAACGTTCAGTCAATGGCATTCGGTAATATGGGTGACGACTGCGGTACAGGTGTTGCTTTCACACGTGACCCTGCTACAGGTAAAAAAGGTCTGTTCGGTGAGTTCTTAACAAACGCACAGGGCGAGGACGTAGTTGCAGGTGTTCGTACACCAATGCACATTTCAGAGATGGAGCAGAAGTTCCCTGAGGCTTTCGCTGAGTTCTCAAAGGTTTGCGAAACTCTTGAAAATCATTACAGAGATATGCAGGATATGGAGTTCACTGTTGAGCACGGTAAGCTCTTTATGCTTCAGACACGTAACGGCAAGAGAACAGCTCAGGCTGCTCTTCAGATTGCCTGTGACTTAGTTGACGAGGGTATGAGAACTCCTGAAGAGGCAGTTGCTATGATCGATCCCCGTAACCTTGACACACTCCTTCACCCACAGTTTGATGCTGCTGCATTAAAGGCTGCAACACCTGCCGGTAAGGGTCTTGGTGCTTCTCCGGGTGCTGCTTGCGGTAAGGTTGTATTCACAGCTGACGATGCAGTTGCTTGGAACGATAAGGGCGAGAAGGTTGTTCTTGTTCGTCTTGAAACTTCACCTGAGGATATCACAGGTATGAAGGCTGCTCAGGGTATTCTTACAGTTCGCGGCGGTATGACATCACACGCTGCTGTAGTTGCTCGTGGTATGGGTACTTGCTGTGTATCAGGCTGCGGCGACATCGCAATGGATGAAGAAAACAAGAAATTTACTCTTGCAGGTAAAGAATACCACGAGGGTGACTATATTTCAATTGACGGTTCAACAGGTAACATCTATGACGGTGTAATTCCTACTGTTGACGCTACTATCGCAGGTACATTCGGCAGAATCATGGGCTGGGCTGATGAGTTCAGAGTACTCAAGGTTCGTACAAACGCTGATACTCCTGCCGATGCTAAAAAGGCAAGAGAGCTCGGTGCTGAGGGTATCGGTCTTTGCCGTACAGAGCATATGTTCTTTGAAGAGGACAGAATTGCTGCATTCCGTGAAATGATTTGTTCAGACACTGTTGAGGAGAGAGAAGCTGCTCTTGAAAAGATTCTTCCTTATCAGCAGAGCGACTTCGAGGCTCTTTATGAGGCACTTGAGGGCTGTCCTGTAACAATCCGTTTCTTGGATCCGCCTCTCCACGAGTTTGTTCCTACAGACGAAGAGGACATCAAGAAGCTTGCTGATGCACAGGGCAAATCAGTTGAGGATATTAAGACTCTTATTGCATCTCTCCATGAGTTCAATCCAATGATGGGTCACCGTGGCTTACGTCTTGCAGTAACATATCCTGAAATTGCCAAGATGCAGACAAAGGCTGTTATCCGTGCAGCTATCAATGTACAGAAGGCTCATCCTGACTGGACAGTTGCTCCTGAGATTATGATTCCTCTCGCTTGCGACACCAAGGAGCTTAAGTACGTTAAGAATATGGTTGTTGAAACTGCTGATGCAGAGATTGCTGCTGCAGGTGTTGAGATGAAGTACGAAGTTGGTACTATGATAGAGATTCCTCGTGCTGCTCTTACTGCTGCTGATATCGCAACAGAGGCTGAGTTCTTCTGCTTCGGTACAAACGACCTTACTCAGATGACATTCGGCTTCAGCCGTGACGATGCAGGTAAGTTCTTAGATTCTTACTATGATGCAAAGATTTTCGAGAATGATCCGTTTGCTAAGCTTGATCAGACAGGCGTTGGTCAGCTTATGGAGCTTGCTGTTAAGAATGGTAAGACAACTCGTCCAGAGCTTCACTGCGGTATCTGCGGTGAGCACGGCGGTGACCCGTCATCAGTTGAGTTCTGTCACAAGATTGGTCTTGACTATGTATCATGTTCACCATTCAGAGTTCCGATTGCTCGTCTTGCTGCTGCTCAGGCTGCTATTGCAGACAAGAAATAATTTCTGAAAATATTAAAAGAGGTGTAGAAATACACCTCTTTTTTGTCGCTGATTTTTACCAAATCATAAAAACGTTCTTGCTTTAAATGTTAAAATAATATAGAATAAAGATGAAGTAAAATTTTTAAGGGGGAGAATTATGAAAATACTGAAAAAGGCAGCGGCAGTTCTTATGAGCTGCACTATGCTTGCTGCGGCTGCAGCTCCGTCCACGGCATTTGCAGCACCGGTACAGCAAAACAAGGAGGCGGCTATGGAGCTTAAATTTAATGAAAACGGCGAATTTAAAATTCTTGCCATTGCAGACACACAGGATACTGACAATCCGCAGAAGGAAATGCTTGATATTCTTAACAACACTCTTGATGATGTTCAGCCTGACCTTGTTGTTTTTCTCGGCGATAACACAGCAGGATGGTGGAAGGGTGTCACTAAGGATAAAACCGCTGCTGCTATACGCAAATTAATTGAGCCTGTTGATAAAAGAAATGTTCCGTTTGCAATTGTTTTCGGAAATCACGACCACGAGGGACTTTGCCACGAAAGCAACGGTATGACGGAAGAGGAAGCAAAGGAATTTATGCTTTCGATTTATCAGGAATTTCCAACCTGTCTTGCAATTGAAGGCGAGGAAATGACAGGCTGCGGTACATATAATCTGTTAATCAAGGACAGTACAGGCACAAAGGATGTTTTCAATCTCTGGATGATGGACTCAAACCCTTATTATGAAAACGGCTACGGCTTTGTTCAGCCTGACCAGAGAGATTGGTATATCAGAACATCAAACGAGCTTAAAGAGGCAAACGGCGGCACACCGCTTCCTTCTCTTCTTTTCCAGCACATTGCAGTACCCGAAGTATATAAGCTTGCTGACTCATCAAGCACTCCTAAAGACGGCTACGTTCACGGCAACACAGCTATGTTCAGGGATAAATACTGGAAAGCTTCATCAGATATTCTACAGGGAACATTTGAAGAGGGTCCGTGTCCTGCCGATATTGAGCATGACCAGTTTGAAACCTGGAAAGAGCAGGGTGATGTTATTGGTGCTTTCTTCGGTCACGACCATCCGAATGATTATCTTGGCGAGCTTGACGGAATCAAGCTCTGTGCAGTCCCCGCAGCAGGATATTACAGCTACGGCTGGAATCACGGTGCAAGAACAATCACACTGCACGAAAATGATTTAACTGATTTTGAAACAGAAATTCTCAGGGCAGATGATATTCTTGACTATGAGGTTAAACCTGCTTATAAAAATAAGCACGGATATAATGAATACAAAAACAAATTCCTGCCCGGAGTAATCGGCGGTTCAGTCGGAGCAGTTGCTTTAGCAGCAGCCGTTACGGGAATAGCTTTATTCATTAAAAGGAAAAAATCCAGATAAAAAATAAAAAGGAGATGTATTGAACATCTCCTTTCATTTTATACATTAATAGTTTTCTGCACTGATTTCAAAAAAGCTTTGTGGATGATTGCAGGTAGGACAAATTTCAGGTGCTTTTGTACCAACTATAATATGACCGCAATTTCTGCACTCCCATACCTTAACTTCGCTCTTTTCAAAAACCTGAGCAGTTTCAATATTTTTCAAAAGTGCACGATATCTTTCCTCGTGATGTTTTTCAATTGCTGCAACAAGTCTGAATTTATGTGCAAGCTCCTTAAAGCCTTCCTCCTCAGCTGTTTTTGCAAATTCCTCATACATATCTGTCCACTCAAAATTCTCACCATCGGCAGCCGCCTCAAGATTTTCAGCAGTATTGCCAATGCCGTTGAGTTCTTTAAACCACATCTTTGCATGCTCTTTTTCATTGTTTGCTGTTTTTAAAAAAAGATCTGAAATCTGTTCATAACCTTCTTTTTTGGCAACAGAAGCAAAATATGTATACTTATTTCTTGCCTGAGATTCACCGGCAAAAGCAGCTTCTAAATTCTTCTGTGTCTGTGTTCCGTCATACCTACTCATAAATTCACCTATCCTTAAACTATTTGGATTTAATATCCTATTTATATAATAACAGTTATACAAAAAAAGTCAATAGATTCAATATTTTAAACCCACTCTTTTATAATTTCAGGATTTCTGAATATCTCATTGAGCCTGTTGATAAATGGTGTAACATCACCCATATCAAGTGCCCTGTGGTCAAAGGCAATTGTCAGAGGAAGCTTTGTGCCGACAACAATTTCATCATTCTTGACTACAGGCTGCTTCTGAAGCGAGCCGATTGCAATTGCACAAACCTGCGGCGGAATAATTTCGAGCAAGGTGCACACGCCATCCCAATCTCTGCATATTGAACCAAGGTTTGACACAGTAATTGTTCCCTGCTCAATATCGTGCTTTGTGAGTCTGTCGGCTTCAGGAATTGAATAATACTCTTTTTTTGCTTTTCCGCTTAATGTTTTAACCTTATGCTTTCCTGTTTTTGAGCCTATAAGGCGATTGACTGTCTGAAAAATTTTGCCCTGTGAAAGACCTGTCAGAGTATTATCAAGTGATACCTCAAACATAACCTCATTCATATCGGAATTATTTGCGCGTCTTGCGCTTTCAGCAATTGCATCCCTCATCTGTGACATTGTTTTATTGTGCATATTATGCATATTAATTGTCATCATTTCACCGCTTTTGAGTATCATCGGCATTGAGATATTGATTTCCTCAAATGTCTTTACATTACCCCTTACAAGCCTTCTGTTGAAATCAAGATGTGAATTAAGAATTGGGCAAGCCTTAAGCCCCTCAACAATTACTCTTAACATTATTGTATTAAGAGTCAGCTTTGTTTCCTTTGTGGCATCCTTATTGACTTCTTTAATTACCTTTAAAAATTCGCTTACCTCAGGCTCAAATGTAACAACTGCGTGCGGGATTGCTTCCCAACTTTCAGAAGTCATATTTGATACAATCTTTCTTGCAATTCCGAAGTGCTCTGATTTTGTTACTGTTAAATTCTGTTTCATAATATTATATCTCCTTTTTGGTTATTTGTTTTAATTTGTTCGCCTTAGCTACAAACAAATTCTAACCAAAAGCAGGAGAAATTACTACAAACTACACTTTACATTGCTGCCATTTTTACGCAACCGACGGTTGCAGCCCCATTTAACAGCCATTTTTCAATAATCTGTTGATTATCAGTAACGAAAATGATAAACTATTAAACAGAGGTGACAAATTATGGAATGGGAATTTATGCTGCCTGTTAAGCTGGTTTTCGGCAGCGGCAAAAGAAATAATTTAAAAGAATACATTAATGAAATAGGCGGAACAAGAGGTATACTTGTCTGCTCAAAAAGCTTTGCAAAAAACGGCACTGCTGATGAATTTGTTAAAATGAGCAATGGTCTGATCAAAGGAATTTTCAGTGATGTCCGTCCTAATCCGACAACTGAAAATGTTGACAACTGCGTCAGACTTATGAGAGAGCATAATGCGGATTTTGCAGTAGCACTTGGCGGCGGTTCACCTATGGACTGCTGCAAGGCTGCATGTGCAATTGCTAAGGGTGATGATGTTATCCGCTCATATCATACAGGCGGAAAAGCTGTCAGTGCAGATGAAGCAATACCTATGATTGCAATTACAACAACCTCGGGAACAGCAAGTGAGGTAACCAATATTTCAGTTCTGACTGATGTTGAGCTTAATCTCAAAAATCCTATGAACGACCCTGCAATGTATCCTAAAATTGCAGTTATTGACCCCGAGCTTACTCTTTCGGTACCCAAGCAGATTACTGCATCAACAGGTCTTGATGTTCTGGCACACGCGGTCGAAAGCTACTGGTCAACAATTAATCAGCCAATCTGCACTGCCTGCTCAATTTACAGTGCAAGGCTTGTTTTTGAATGGCTTGAAAAGGCATATAACAATCCGAATGATTTAGAAGCAAGAGAAAAAATGGCAGAGGCATCTATTGTGGCAGGCGTTGCATTTTCTCATCCCCGCACAACAGGCTCACATGCCTGCTCCTTCCCTTTAACTAATATTTACGCAGTTCCTCACGGGGAAGCGTGTGCCTTCACTCTTGATTATTTTATAAAATTCAATGCTGATAATGCAGACTCAGACGGTCGCATTACAGCACTTGCCAAAGACTGCGGCTTTGAAAATCCTTATGCAATGGCAGATGAAATAGCCGCAATGAAAAAAAGAATGGGTATGAAAACTACCCTGACCGAAATAGGATGTACAACAGAGAAACAAATCAGAGAGCTGACAGAAAAAAGTATGTCAATGCTTATGACAAGAAACCCTGTTGCACTTACTGAAAATGATATTTACCAAATGTATCAAAAACTGAAATAAAAAACGCATATATTTTCCGTGCGTTTTTATATTGACTATAAATTTGTATAATGCTATAATAAACGTGCCAAACAAAGTTAATAATAAATCCAATGAGTATTTTTATCCTTTGATAAAAATACCGGCTTTAAGCAATTTCGTTGGATTTGTTTAACTTTGTTTGGCGACAATGAGTCGGTGTTTTTAGTGCGTGGCTCAGTCACGCACTTTTTTATTAATATAAGAAGGTGATGATAATAATGGATCTTGAAACTTTTAAACACATTGTATTTGATAAGGACGACGGCGAATGGTTCACAGAAGCACAGATACATCAGATGATGGATGATGAGCTTGCTAAGGATCCTGAAGAAATGGACACTGACTTTGTAGACCTTTGCCTTGATGCACTTGACGGTAAATTTGACAATGGTGAACAGCCGCCTGCCGACTATTTCAATAGAGATTGAGTAATATTACAAGCCTGTCTTTTTTTGTTGTTCTCAGCTCGCAGACAAATTTAAAACGTCCTTTTCCGCGAACAGATATTATATCCTCCTGCTTAATACGGCAGGAGGTATTTTTTATTGCCTTGCTGTTAATAAAGACCTTATCACCATTAATTAAATTACAGCTATCCTTTCGTGACAGCTTATAGACGGCACTTATAACCGCATCAAGCCTCAGTGAAGGAACAATAAGCTCAACCTCTTTTGGCTCACTGACCGTATTCTGCGGTAATTCATCAAGCTGTTTTACAATAACAGTTGTATGCTTGATTTTTGACAGATTCTGCATAACATAATCCTTTATCTGTTCAAGACAAAACAGATAAGCTGTATTGCCGCACACAATTATATCGCCGAGCATTTCACGCTTTATTCCCAGATTCATAAGTCCTCCTAAAAAGTCACGATGTGTTAAATCGTCAGAAAACTTTTCTGATGCCGGTGAAATCTGCAGCAGCACAATCGGAAAATCCGACTTATCAGCATTGCCGCCAAAGGCAGCAACAACTCTTTCTGCCATAGGATAACCTCCGAATTTCAAACAGGGCAGATAACTGTTTTCAAGTATGCTCTGCTCATCTAAATTAAGAAATTCACTGTAGGTCGCATAGCCCCTTTCAAATGCACGGTTATAAAGCTCATTTAATCTTTTTTCAATCATTTCTTTATCCTTCAATATCAATATATTAAAAAAGGCTGTCAACAGACAGCCTTTTAAATGATTTTACTTTCTTGTAATACCCTTCATTTCCTTGAGATAGGTATCATCAGCAGGATAGTGGTTTGTGTAGGAAATATCAAGTGAAGCACTCTTATCTTTAAGCACTGCAACATTAGCATGGCTAACGTCGATATGAACCTTCATTTCAAAATCAGCCTCAATAACCTCATTAGTTGATGTGTTGATTTTAATCTTACCTGTACCACCCTTGTAATCAACAACAAAGTTATCATCAACAGTGCCGCTTGAGAATGAAAGGACACTTATTGAATTAACAGTTGATGAAATGTCACCGAGAGAGTTGAAGAAGCGACCCTGTGAATCCTGACCCGGCATTGAAAGAATTGCAGCCTTAGGCTGAATTACAATAGTGATTGTGCCATCGCCGTTATCAGTAACATTTGCCTCAAGAACATCATCAGCAGTTAAGTGTGATGTTCTGCAGTCCATCTTGTCATCATCTCTCTTATCAAGATCAGGAGCACGGTTTCCTGATGGTGACAAGCCGATTACATTACCCTTGAACAAGCCGCCTACGATACCGGGAACAAGACCGTCAAGCATTGAGTTTGACTTGCCCTCAACAAGAAGATTTGAAACATTAAGATACTCGTCACCAACAAGCTTATAATAAGTCTTTGTTTCGCCGTTCTCATCATATTCTGCGGTTAAGGTTTTGGTGTAAGCATAGCACTCGTTGTAATAATTAACAACATCCTCAATTGTCTTAAATTCTTTGCCGCCGTATGTACCTGCAGCAAATGCGTCAATTACTGCTGTGTCGCCTGTATTTTCCTCAGTAGTGGTGTTTTCAACCGCAACCGGCTTTGAAACCATTACAACAGTTGCAACAATGCAGACAACAAGAACAAGTGATAAAATAATATTAAGTGTTTTAAGTCCTGATTTGCGTTTCATATAAATTCCCCTTTTTACAGTGTATTACTTCTATAGTATATTACTTTTCTATAATATACTAAAACGCAATATTTTTCAATAGATTTTTTGATTTTATTTACTAAAAAATATGGATATTTTAGTACCAACGCCTAATTTGCTGTCAACATTAAGCTCTGCACGGTGCAGCTGGGCAATGTGCTTGACTATTGCAAGCCCGAGTCCTGTGCCGCCTGTTTCCTTGCTTCTGCTTTTATCAACTCTGAAAAATCGTTCAAAAACACGCTTCTGATATTTCTCTTCAATGCCTATTCCCGTGTCCTCAACAAGCAGTGTAACACCGTTTTCATCAGAAAAAATGCTGACAAGAACACTGCCGTTATCCTTGTTATATCTTATAGCATTATCACAAAGATTATAAATCAGCTCTTCAAGAAGGGACGAATTGCCGTTTACAAATGCACTTTCGCCTTTAAGAGAAATTGAAATTCCCCTGAGCTGTGCATTAATTGATAAAGCCTCAACACATCTTTCTGCTATTTCATAAATATCAACTGAGCTGAAGCTTACGGTATTTTCCTCGTCGTTTTCCTCAAGCTGTGACAGCTTAATAATATCTTCGCTTACTGAAACAAGACGGAGCGCCTGCTTTCTGATTGTTGATGCAAACGGTTTAATATCCTCCTCCTTGGCAATACCCGTTTCAATAAGCTCAGCATATCCCGCAATAGATGTGAGCGGTGTTTTAAGCTCATGCGAAAGATTTGCAGTAAACTGTTTTTTTTGCTTACTCAGTTCCTTCTGCTTTTTCTTCTGCTCCTTAAGTTCAGAGATAAAGGGCTGAAGCTCACGGAATTTTTTTAATGCCTCTATATTATCAGGAGCTTTCCCGAGTTTCTCTATCGGTTCAACAATACTCTTTGTTATTCTTAAGCTTACAAGCACTGCACAAATAATTGCAACAATCAATACTGCCGCAACAGCAATGGCAAGCTCAGCTATTTTTTCCGTACTCAACAAATTAACATATGGTCTGAATATGAGCAAAATCAGAAGTGCGGTTAAAAATATCAGAAAGCCCCCGAATGCCAGCAGCTTTTTCAGGGTTTGTCCTGTCATTTAATCACCAACCTTGTAGCCTACATTTCTGATAGTCCTGATATACTCTCCAGCCGGACCGAGCTTTTTTCTGAGTGACTGAATATGAACATCAACGGTTCTGTTGCCCTGTTCAAAATTATAACCCCACACAATTTCCATAAGCCGATCACGTGACAGAACTATATCCTTATTTCTGATCAGCTGCTTTAAAATTTCATATTCCTTATATGTAAGCTCAATCTCAGTACCATCAACAAGAACAGTGTGGCGATTTTCATCAAGCAGAATACTTTTATATCTGAGAACTGTTTTTTTACCGCGGTCAAGACGGCGCAGTATTGCTTTTACTCTTGACACCAGCTCCATTACACCAAAGGGCTTGGTAATATAATCATCAGCACCCATATCAAGACCTTTGACTGCATCAATTTCACTTGTTTTTGCAGTCACCATAACAACAGGAACATTGCAATACAGTGCAGAGCTTCTTATTTTCTTCAGAATATCAAGTCCGTCCTCATTCGGCAGCATAATATCAAGAAGTATGATATCGGGCACTCTGTCCTCCATTGCCTTCATAAGCTCAAGACCGTCTGCAAATCCTGAAACCTCAAAGGCTGCATTTTTCAGTGCATACATTTCAAGCTCCCGAATTGAGGTATCGTCCTCAACAATATAAACAATTTGCTTTTCTTCCATAACACAAAACCTTACTGCAATGCATATTTATTAAGATAGTTCTCAAAATTCTCCATAAAGGTTTTATTGTCAGCAGTTTTGACACCTTTAAGATAGCTGTGAGTCTGATAGCTGCCCTGTGAAAGCTCAATAATGCACACAGCAAGATTTGAGCAGTGGTCAGCAATTCGTTCAAATGAATTTACAATATCAAAGAACAGCATACCGTTTTCAACAGAGCATTCGCCCTCCTCCATACGCTTGGAGTGCTTTGCACGAAGCTCCGCTTTAAGATTATTGATAACCTGCTCAAGAGGCTCTATTGTTCTTGCCAGCTCAATATCGTCATTAATAAAGGCTGTTGTTGAATTTTCAACAATTTCCTTAACAGCGCGAGCCATAATATCAAGCTCTCTGTTAGCGTCGTCACTGAAATGAATTTTGTCCTTATGCATTTTGCGTTTAGTCTTTAGAATATTAACGCCATAGTCGCCGATACGCTCAAAGTTGCCGATTGCGTGTGACAGCTTGCTCAGACGCATTGAATCATCAACGCTTAAATTCATTGTGCTTATTCTTACAAGATATGTTTCAAGCTCATCCTCAAAATTGTCAATCAGCTTTTCGTTTGACTTGATTTTTTCATCCTTGCCTTTGTTATACATTTTAATAAAGTCAAGACACAAAAGAATATTCTTTTGTGCAAGAACAGCCATTTCATCACACTTTTCCTTGGTCTTATCAAGTGCATACGACGGTGTAATAATAAATCTTTCATCAACAAGAGCTGTTTCTGCCGACTTCTCAGATTTCTCTGACTTTTTATCCTCAGGCTTATCCTTAATAATTAAGCACATAAGCTTTTCAAGCTGCTTGCCAAAGGGGAACAGAATTATTGTGGCAAACACATTGAACAATGTGTGAATAACGGCAATACTTATCGGACTTACAGTATTCTGAATAAACGGCAGACCGAACAGAGCATCTGCACCATAGAAAAGTGCCATTGCAACAATAACGCCGATTACGCTGAAGGTAAGATAAACACCCGCTGTTCTTTTTGCATTTTTATTTGTGCCGATTGATGACAGCAGAACAGGAACACAGGAACCGATATTCTGACCGAGAATTATCGGAAAGGCTGACCCTACAGTAATAGCACCTGTTGTTGAAAGTGCCTGAAGAATACCCACTGAGGCAGAAGAGCTCTGAATAGCCGCTGTTAAAATTGCACCTGCCGCTACACCAAGCAGCGGATTTGAAAATTTAGTTAAAATACTTGTAAACTCGGGAATTTCCTTAAGAACTGCCATAGCGTCACTCATAGTAGTCATACCAATCATAAGTGTACCGAAGCCGAGAAGAATGGAGCCGACAGTTTTTTTCTTTTCATTTTTAAAGAACATTACAAGAATAATGCCCACAAATGCAAGAATCGGTGCAAATGAGCTTGGCTTTAAAAGACTCAGAAAAACATTAGTACCCTCAATACCTGCAAGTGATAAAATCCACGCAGTAACCGTTGTACCGACATGAGCACCCATAACAATACCTATAACCTGACTTAACTCCATTATACCGCTGTTAACAAAGCCGACTACCATAACAGTAACTGCTCCTGACGATTGTATAATGGCAGTAACAACCATACCGAGCAAAACGCCCTTAATTCTGGTATTTGTCATTTTTTCAAGTATACCCTCAAGCTTGCCGCCGCTCATTTTTTCAAGGCTTGAGCCCATTGTGTTCATACCTAAAAGAAAAAGTGCAAGACCGCCTATAAGGGTCAAAATGTTAAATATTGTCATATTCCCGCCCCTTGTTTTTAAAATCAGCTCATATAATAAATATATAGAGTTAAGTTATGATACAGTTTATGTTAAATTCGTGTTAATTTTTCAAATTCCGCCATAATTATTCACAATAAATAGGCGACGTTATAGCAAGCGGAACAGCCTCACCGTCAACAGTTCCCCAGAGCTCAGCACGATACCAGCGCTCCTTTTCCATTTTAAGCATTACATGCTTTTCGTTATACCTTGTTTCAAGAACAACTCTGCCTCCGTTTGATACAACTTTTATTGTTTTGTAAATAACCGACTCCTCGCCCGCATCCTTTTCACGTGAATGAAGGTCAGTAAAAAAGCTGAAGGTATAATTTCCTCTTTTAACTGTGTCACCGATTGCAAAGGTACTGCCGTGTCTGTGCACCCTGAAGAAGAATTTTGCACCTGTTGAAACAACGGTTTTGCCCATTCTTATTCCTCTGAGCGCATTCTGCGGATTAATTTCTCCGTCAATATCAATATATGTACATCCGTAGTGTCCCTTACTTTCATATCTGTGCCAGTCCCTGCCGTAGCTTGCAGCAAGCCTGTAGCCTTTATCAAGAAGAGATGTCCAAAGCTCAACAGATTTAACATTTTCACTGCTTATTTTGTTCATATCCTCATGCCAGATTTCAATATAATCAACATTACTCCAATCTCTGACATTAAATTCCCATCTTCCGCCTGTGCAAATCGGCGAGCCCATCTGATACGGATGAGCGACACCTACAAGACCCCCGCAGGCTTTAATCTGCTTTATCTTATCATCAATATTATTCGGCACGGCATCACGCCAGTCAACAAATTCACCGGCACCTAAAACAAGCATATGACCGAAATATGTAGTCCATTCAATTCCTCTGATTGCAGGGACAACCGAATCATCAAGCTCATCCCAGCCCGACATTGTGTTGTGGTCTGTCAAAGCAATCAGCGAAAGATGATTTTCCCGTGCTGCCTCCTGAAGCTCATTAACAGTGAAATCTCCGTCACTGTGCAGGGTGTGACAATGCAGCTCACATGGTAAATAACTCATTTATTGCGCCTCTCCTTCTACAGTAATTATATAGTCCACATCACAGCATATGCAGTGAACATTAAGAATTATATCCCATTCGCCTGCCTCAGGCTTGCCCTTAACAAAGCCGGGAGATGCGTAATCAGCACTCAGAATATGCTCCTGCTGACTTGCCTGTCTGTGAGCAGCGCCCCGGTATTTTCCGTTTTCGTCAACCGAAAGTGTTATGAGATTTTTAATCGGAAGATAATCCGCAGGCTTGCCGACAAGTGTTTCATCATATTTATCAAAGCAGTCACGAATTATTGAAACAGCCTTTTCCCTGTTTTCAAATGTTTTGGGTGAATAGCTGTATCTGATTATCAGCTTATTAATATTATCAGGCACATCAAACCTGTGAATAAGATTAGTTTTGTCATTGGCAGTTGTCAGCCTGCCTTTGGTTGAAAAAATTAACATAATATCCCCCTGAAAATGGATTCATATAATTAATTATAAAATAATAAAACAATATTTTCAATTGATATTATTTCACAAAAATGTTATAGTGTTTTTGGTGATAAATATGAATTTAAAATCATGGATGAAAAATATTGATGACAGCACCGAGGTGCTGAGGCTTAACTTAGTCGGCACTCACGACTGTGTAACAAAATATGTTCAGTTCTCACACATTTCAAAATGCCAGAATCTTAATATATACGAACAGCTTTGTATAGGCATAAGAGGACTTGACATCAGAGTTCAGTCAAGAGGCAAACGCCTTGGTATGGTGCATGGTGCAGCAAAGGCATTTAACACATCAAATCATTTTGGCAAACAGATGGATTTAGCAGATGTACTTGAGCATTGCTACCGCTTCTTAGATGAAAATCCAAGCGAAACAATTGTCTTTCAGTTCAAAAATGACAGCGGCAAGGAAATGGAGCACTGCTTTGATATTCTCTTTCACCGTTATATTAAAGACAATGAAAGCAAGTGGTTTACCGAAAACAGAAGCCCGCTTATGAGAGAGGTCCGCGGAAAAATAATACTTATCCGCCGCTGCAGAATGCTTCAGAGCAATGAATACAATCAGAATAACACAGGCATTGATTTCTCAAAATGGATAGAGCAGGACAAGCCTGTTCCCGAACCGCTTACACTTAAAACAGGCGGTGAAAATGAAATGACATTCGTTATTCAGGACAGATACAAATACAAGCCTGAGCCGCGCTGGCACAATTGCATTATGCCGTTTCTCGATTCAATGACAAATTTCAACGGTACATATGTTATCAATTATCTGTCAACGGCAGGCGGATTTAAAGGACCTTATAACAATTCAGAATACATTAATCCTGAATTTATGAAATACCCTTTGAAAAGGGGAAGCTATTATGGTATGATTTATGTCGATTTTCCCACCGAAGAGCTGGTGAAAAAAATCATTACAACAAATTTCAACTAATCCGGTGATATAATGAAGCGAAACGAAATTAATATACGTGACCCTTTTATTTTAAAGGCGGGCGACACCTATTACCTATACGGAACAAGAGCAAAGGATTTTGGCACTAAGGTAAACGGATTTGATGTTTACACAACAAAAGACTTAGTTAATTTCAGCGAGCCGAAAGTATGCTTTGACTCTGAAAAATGGGGAATGAACAGAGGGGTTAACTGGGCACCTGAGGTACATAAATACAATAACGAATACTATATGTTTGCCACCTTTACAAAAGAAAACGGACTGAGAGGTGTATATATACTGAAATCAGGCAATCCTGACGGAGAGTTTACTCCACACTCAGAAGGAGCGGTAACACCTGACGAATGGGAATGTCTTGACGGAACATTATATATAAGCAAGAAAAATGAACCATATCTTGTATTTTGTCACGAACACACTCAGATAATTGACGGCACAGTCTGTTATATAAAACTGAGCGATGATTTAACGCACAGCATAGGTGAGCCTGTCTATATGTTCAGCGGTTCAACACCCGAATGGGCTGACAAAAAGCCTGATGGAGAGCACTATATAACTGACGGTCCTTTTATGTACAGAACAGCAAATGGTGAGCTGCTTTTAATATGGTCGACCTTTGTTAATCATATGTACTGCCAATGTGCTGCCAGATCATCAAACGGAGAAATTGACGGTGATTTTTCTCATTTGCCGCCGCTCATAAAAAACGACGGCGGACACGGAATGATTTTTAAAACTGATGATAAGCTTTATTTAACCTTTCACACACCGAACAAATCACTTGATGAACGTCCTGCCTTTAAAGAACTTATTGACACGGGCAACGACATAAAAATAAAAGAATAACATAAATTAAGAGCAGGTCTTTGTGAAGTAAACCCCAAAGACCTGCTCTTTTTCTTAACCTATTATACCTTTTTTAGTGAATACGTTATAAATTTTATTAACAATCAGGAATAATGTATAGCCGATTACTGCTGCGGCAACAACGTCTGTCAGATAATGAGCACCTGCTACAAGTCTTGAAACAGCAACTACTATTACATAAGCTGCACTGAACACATACATAAACGGTGCAAACTTTTTAAGCTTATCAAAAGCAAGGCACAGCGGATATGTTAAAAACATTGTACAGCAATAGGTAGTATGACCGCTTGGGAACGAATTAGAATGACTGTAAACATTCATATCATTGCCCTTTTTATACCATGGTGTATAATGACCGTAATTAGTATAATCAAGCATTTCTCTTGTAAGGTCTGCGTTTTGTCCGTCACTCATACCTCTGTCATTAAGCTTAGTGTTTGAATAGGCAACCATTTCACGAAAACGAACACGACCTGTAATTTCCTTGCACTCTTCAACAAGCTTATAACAGATACCGAGAAGCACACCTGCAAGCGCCAATGCTTCAAGCTTTCTTAACTTATTCTTGTCAATTTTTCTGCAGGCAAGAATTACGATTGCACTGAGCACTGCACACACCACAAAATAAAACCACTGCGGCATATCGGCAATATTCAAATCAGCAAGGATATTTTTGAGCACATTTTCAACAAGCTTTTTCCAGCCGATAACAGAAAGAACATAAAATGCTGCCGCTGTAAAAATATTCAAAATTGTATTGCATACCTTATAAGCCTTGGTCTGAGTATTATCCACAGGACCTACGAACGGAATTACTCTGCCTATAATTTCAAGTGATTCATTAAGGTCGTGCCTGCTCAGAATAAGAACAGTGAAAATCGGTCCCCACATTCCCCAGTAAACAAACTGACTGAACTGCTCAAGACCCTTTACAAGTATATTTCCGGGATAAAATAAAGCCTGATCAATCTGCAAATCAAAGAAAGTTCCGACTATCATCAGCACTAATGCCACGGCATAGAATACTGCTGATGCTATAAAAATTTTTTTAAAGCTTTTTTCTTCATTAAGCCTTTTCTTTAAATCCATATTACACCTCTGTAATTACTTAAAATATATAATAATATATTAACAGATTTTATTATAATTAACAAGACCTATTAAATAAAATTATAAAAGGCACCTGCGGAAAATCGCAGGTGCCTGCCGTTTAAGCTAAATCTTTTAAAAGCTGTGCAAAATCCTTGGAATTAATATTTCCGTCTTTTACAACATCAATATTAACATCAAATTTTTCATCGCCTGTTTTACTGTTAACTATCGAGCTGAAGCTTATGTTATAGCTGTGTCCGCAGCTGCTGCATTTAACTGTTACAGTATCATTGTCATCTGCAATTTCATACGGTGAATAGCTATGGCTGTCCTTCCAATTAACAAATACATTCATATCCTCATTGACTGCTGTAATATCTCTGCTCCAGCTTTCAAATACTTTACACTGCGGTGTTTGTGTAATCTGAGGAGCCGATGCCGCCTGTCCCGAAGGAACCATATTTATACCAAGTCTTTGCCCCATTGCCTCATCGGCAAAGAAAGAAACCTGATAAAAATCACGGGTAACATTTATAGTTACATCCATATTCTGAGAATTTTCAAGCATCGGATAGCATTCATATGTTATTCCGTTTTTAATCTGTGCCACATCATAGGCAACAAATCTGTCACCCTGAAAACCTGAACCGTCATCATAATCGTCAAGAGTACAGCCCCTGTAATTTGTGTTGATATTTAATCCTTGACCGCTGAAAGGAACAATAATCTGATTACCATTTGCTGATGCCTTAACCTCAACACTCTGATTACCTATTTCGTACTGAGTCACACCGTCAAGAGCAGTTCGGCTCAAATCAAGAGTAGTCAGGTGATTTTGCTGACAGTTAATTTCATTCAGGTTTATATTGCTTGACAAATCGAGATTATCAAGCTCATTCTGATGGCAATACAAACTCTTAAGCCCGGGCACGCCTGACAGATTAAGCTTTTTAAGTGAATTTGCATAGCAATTCAGTGTTTCAAAGCTTGTACTCATCGGCAGAATAATATTTGTTAAAACATTATCTGAACAGTTTAACGTAAGCAGCGCCATATTATAGCTTAAATCCAATGATGCCAAATTATTACCCTGACAGGTAAGAGAGGTAAGATTTACAAGCTTTGACACATCAAGCGTATTAAGACCGAGACCTCCGCATCTGAGCATTGTAAGGTTAGTAAAATGCTCTATACCCTGCAGATTATCAATTGTTTCAACAGGATCACCGTTTTCATCAACATCAATTCTGCCTGAAATATTCATATAAGTGGCACTGCGCTCATCAGCACTTAAATAACCATCACCGTTTCTGTCATAAACCTCAGACACTATACGTCTGAACACAGGGTCGGGAAAGGCTGTACCGATATCTACCAAATCATCGCCGAAGGCGAATGGTGCCGCACTGAAAACAGATAAGCAAAGCACCATTGCCAAAAGCATTGATAAAATCTTTTTTACTTTTTTATTCAACATTTTATTCAGCCTCCTTATTTCGTTAATGTAAGTGCGAAGGAAGCTTCTGCTGTTGAGCCATCAGCACTTGTTACCTTACAAGTTATTGTTGTAGCAATAGAAGATTTCAGAGTGCTTTTTCCGGCACTGGTCAGGCTGACAACACCTGTGTCTTTGTCGACAACAATATAACTTGATGCTGAAGATGTATATTCAACCTTTGTTACAGCATTTGCATTAGCAGGGGTAGGAATATAACTAACAGTAATGGTTTTATAATTTCTAAATAATGCACCGCAGTTATTCTGAACAATTGAGCCGTTGATTTCTTCACCGTTTGCTGTAAGCACCAGTGAGGTTACAGGAATAATCTGATCAATAATGCTGAGTGTATAATTTGCAGTATATTCTCTGTCATAATCATCAACCACAAGTACAGAAAGGACAACTTTTCCCTTATCAGCTGTTTTGGTTATTTCAATGCTGTTTCCGTTAACTACAGCCTCTGCACCATCCTGACTGTCAACAGTAATGCTTGTGCTCTTAACCATTGCACCCTCATTTAAAGTGAGTGCAAGCACAGTCTCGGATGTTTCGGCATCAACCTGAACAACAGCATTATTTGTTATTACATCATCGCCCTGCTTAAGACTGATCTGAGGCACAATAAACTCGTGACCCTCAAGATTAGCTGTTGCTTCTGTAAGAGCAAGGCAGGCAGCATCCATTGCAGCCTGTGATGCATAAACATCGGCATAAACCTCTTTTGCATCGTTAAGCGCGGTATTAAATGCAGTGCCGTATTCATAAGCATAATTTATATAGTTATATTTTCCTGCCTCATCAATAGCTGCCTTCAAAGCCGTACTGTCCCAAGTAGTAAACGCATTTATAGTTGCAGTGTAACCGCCATCTGTTGTTGTGGCAGTGATAGTTACCATACCCTGTGTATTAAATGTTACAACACCGCTGTCATCAACTGATGCGATTGACGGATCACTTGATACATATGTACAGGTCTTGACATAGGATGAAACAAGCTGGGTATCACCTGTATTGGTAATTACAGGAGAAAGAATAACCTGAGCAGCAGGTGCTCCGTATACCATTTCCTTATCAAAGCTGATACCTGTTACACCATACCTTGCAAATGTTACATAAACAGAATCCGTGCAGGTGTATCCGAATACATTTGTTACGGTACAAGTGATTTTTGCACTGCCTGCAATTGCCGACTTGTTTGTAACAACACCATTTTCATCAACAGTAATGTTTGAATTTGAGGATTCATAGCTGATTTCAGAATAAACAGCCTTGTCTGCATTGAATACAGGCTTGAGAATTATCTCTCTGCCGTTAATCATTGTGTCTGTGTAGCGGATATAACCGTCATTAACTGATTCAACGCCCTCTGCCTCTTCAGCAGTAAGCTTAACAGTTGTAACAGCGACATATCTTACCAAACCGTTATATGCAGCATCAAGTCTTGCCTCCATATCATCAACTTCTGCCTGGGTTGCTCTTGCATCACTTATCATTGACTGAGCCTCAGCAATAACAGCAGAAAGCACATCCAATGATTCCTGAGTATAAGTGTAGCCATTTTTAACATTCTGCACAAGTTCATAGTATGTGCTGCTCTTTTCAATAAGCGGAGCAAAGTTTGTTGAAACATTAACAACAACAGTATCGGCAAATCCGCCGTCAAGTGTTTTACCTGTTATTTTGGCTGTGCCCTTTTCAACAGGAATCAGATTGCCGTTTGCATCAACCTTAACAACACTTTCATTATTTGAACTCCATATAATATCCTTAAATTCAGAATCACCTGAAATAGTGTATTCAATCGGTGATGGTTCTGCGTCTGCAAGAACATTTTTGGTTGTGTCGGTAATGTCAAAGCCTGTGCAAACCTTATCGCTGAGGACAACATAAATTGTTCTTGCTGTTACTCTGTCATAATCATCGACAATAGTTGCTGTAAGAACTGCCCATGCACCGTTATCATGACCGTTATCAGGCGTTACCTTTACGGCATTTCCGTTAATTTCAACCTTTGCCTTGTATGAATTGTCTGTATTCCAGCTTATAGATTTAACCATTGCATCTGCAGGCTCTGAAGCTGCTGTAAGAGTTATCCAGTTATAATCATTCCAGTTTGAATATTCCTTTGATGACAAATTAACTGAAACCGCATCATTTTCACCGATTGTTGAGCTTGCAACCTGTGAAGAGCTGCCTGCAAAAGGTTTTTTCGTTGTAGTGTAGTCAACCTTAACTGAATCAGCGAGTATAAACGGATGCTGTGCCATTGCTTCATACGCAGCATTAAGATTATCGGTTGCCTGATCAATCTTTTCCTGTGTATAGCTTACGTCATTCATTGCACGTTCAGCCTCTTCATAAGCATCTGTGAAATCCTTGCCGTATGCCAATGCATAATCCTTATAATCAACATCCTTATAAGCTTCAACCGCTTTTTTAAGAGCAGTTCGGTCACCATTTGTTGAAACTATACATTCAGCAGAAATACCGCCGTCATATGATACTGCCCTTACAACTGTTGCACCTGTGCTTACAAATGTAACAACACCATTCTGGTCAACTGTTGCAATCTCTTCGTTATCACTTTCCCAGAAATAATCCTGAATATCTGCAGCACCTATATGCAGCAGAGATGAACCTGTAGGATATACTGTGCAGCCTAACTGATAGGTTGTGCCGATAGCACCTGAAATGCTCTCCTTTGAAAGACCGAGAGATGTTACGGGAACAAATGAGAAAGAAACCCATACTGTATCTGTAAATACATTGCCGTAATGGTCTTTAACATAGCAGGTGATTAAGCCATAGCAGCTCTTGTTTGATGTCGGAGAGCATCTTCCGTCGTTGGTTACGGAAATATCGGTTGTAGATGATTCCCATTTAACAGATTCATAGGAAGCATTGTTCGGATAAAGTCTTACATTCAGATCAAGTACTGCATTTTTGTATGTAAGACCTTCCTTAAGCAGACTTAAATCGTACTGATAAAATTCCTGAGTCTGCTCACCGTCAAGGTAAAGCTCAATATTCTGAATATAATTATATTTCTGTAATGACTCATATGCACCCTTAAGCTCGTCATACATCTTATTAACTTCTGCCTGTGAGCTGTTTGCAGCATCAAGCATCTGCTGAGCCTTTGCAAGTGTTTCAGTATAAACTGCCCAGCTGTCAGGATAGAAATTAACACTGTTGAGTGCAAGGTCATTATATTGCTTTACAAGCAAATCAAGCGCAGTATAATTTGTAACAACATTTACAGCACATTCAGCTTTATGTCCGCCGTCATATGAAGTTGCAGTGATAACACATTTACCGCCTTCAACGAATGTAACCACACCATTCTGGTCAACTGTTGCAATTGACGGATTGCTTGAGCTCCAGTAAACAGCAGTATTGCTTGCACCGCCTACAACACCGACAGGCTTAGGCAATACTGTTGCCTTAAGTGTTGAGGTTTCGCCTATTTTACCGCCGTCAATTGATTCTTTATCAATGGTCACTCCCGTAGCGGGTGTTCTTGAAAATGCAATGAAAACACTGTCGCTTATGCTTTCGCCCATATAGTCGGTAACCGTACAGGTGATTATTGCCGAGCAAGCTTCATTTTTAACAGGCTTGCAGATACCGTTTCTGTCAACAGAAATATTCGGATTTGATGAAGTCCACTCAATTGAGCTGTACATTGCATTGCCCGGTTTTATTGTATAATCAAAATCATATTTGTAATTTCTGTAATCGGAAACTGAGCCGACATTTATTGTAACAAAATCACTTTCAAGCGCTGTTTCTCCTTTGCCGAGAATATCAACGCCTAAAATACCGACAAAACCGCCGAGCTTATAGAAAACATTCAGAAGCTCCTCAGCATAGGTATCGCAGGCTGTCTGTGATGCCATAGGCTGATCATACAAAACAGCATATGCCAGATCAAGCTTGTGCATATATGTTTTATATAATGATGCGTTGTCCTTTGTTCTTGTAACAACTGTTTTGTCACAAAGACTGACAATATTCTTTAAATATTCTTTATCAGGATAAACTGTTACTTCACAGGTATCCATAACACCGCCGTCAGCAGAAACGCAGTAAAGTGTTGCTTTGCCGACATCCACACCTGTTATAACAGCATCCTTGTTATCATTATTTTTAGGTGCAACAGTGAATACACTTTCATCACTTGAATACCAGTTGCATTTATAGCAGGCTGAATATGAACCGTCAGCACCCTTTTTAAAATCAATATCATGCATAACATCAATTGCTTTGCCATTGATTACTTCAAGTGCACTGATTTTATTTTTGTCAGAATCAACTATCTTATTACCATCAACACTATTTTTTGAAACACATACAGTCACAAGATTTGATTTAATTTTTCCATCAGCTGATAATGCATAAATATTAAATGCATCAGCGACCTCGTGACCGGCTTTCTGCCTTACTGTTATCTGATGAGTATCATCAGAAATTTCCGATTTGTAATAATTATTGTCTACTACCCAAGTCAGATTCTGATTTGAGGCATTTTCAGGATAAACAGCAGCACCCAGAACAGCGCCTAAATCAGCATACTGAGTACCTGCATTAACAGAAACATAGGTCTGTGATTCACCATTAACCTCAATAGTAGCAGGTGTTTTCATGCTGCTTGCAATACCAACAGCCTTTGAAGGAGTAATTTCAATTCTTTCAACAGGAATACCGTTTGTAATCTCCATTGTTTTAATGAAGCTGTTAAATTCGGTAAATGTACCATTTGACAGATAAACACCCGTCTGTGCCTTGAGAACAAGCGTAGTGATACCACCGCCGTTAACAACATAATGTCCCTTTGTGTCAATTGTTCCCCTGCCGTCAGTTGCGGGCTTGTCTGCCGTTGCCCAGTCGTAAATAATATTTCCGTCTTCATCCTCACCTGTTACTACACCCCAGGTTGTATAAAGATTTTCAGAGGTTGCTGTTCTCTTGGGGAAAACCGTATAGGAATAATCAGTTTCCATACCCATTTCAAGGTACTTTTCGCCGCTGATTTCCACATCGGACAACGGTTTACCGAGCTTGCCCACAACCTTTATTTTATATGAACGCTCAATATTATTTGCAGCAGAAACAGCATATATCGTGCAATCCTGACCTGCGGCGCTTCCCAGTGCACCGTACTGACCGGCATCACGTCCTGTAATCACACCGGTTTTAGGGTCAACACTTGCGATTGAAGGGTCTGATGAACGCCATGTGATATCGCTCATATCACCTGTACTCGGCTGAACATCAACAATTGAGAGCTGAATTTCAGAGCCTTCCTGAACAGTTGTTGCACCATCTATTTTAAAATCGGTAATAGGCTGTGCTTCAACAACCGTAAATGTGATTTTATCATTATATGCAAACTGGAGAACAAGATTACCGATAAGCTTTGCAGCAGTAGCGGTCAGCTTAACAGGATCTGCCGCACCGCCTGCTATATCAACAATTGCAAAACAGGCATCAAGAATTGCGGCAAGAACATTTCTGTTCATATCAATACCGATGTATTTGATAAGAATTTCCGCAACCTTATCACTGTCAATCAGCTCACCGTTGATTTCATAAAATTTATTGATTAATGCAAGAATATTCTGAATTACCTGCTCAGTATCAGGCGATACCATAATAGTAACCGTACCGGGGTTTTTAAACGTAACAAGACCGCTGTCATCAACAGTAGCTACAACCTTTCCTGTGTCAAAAACCGATGTACTCTTAACTGAATAAATACAGCCATATTCAAGTCTTACAGGTGTAGTTACCGCATAAAGCTGACAGGTTGAACCAACAGCAACAGTTGTATTAATCTGTGACTTGTTGGTGATATGTGTACCATTAGGTAAAAAGTTTGCATACCACTCATTATTCCTTGTTACGCAGATCTTGACATAATCATCTGCAAGAAGCGAACCATCAGAAGCATAAAGCTGAACATGGATATTTGAGTTAATGTTATCAAGATAATATCTCAATGAGTCAATAAGCTGTCCCTTATATGATTCAATATACTTTGCAAGTATAGAATCAGAACCGAATGCAGCTTCAACAATTGCAATGATTGCATCCGTATCCATAGTGTCAACATTAACCTTATCATTGAAAAGAGCCTTTTCAAGCACTGTGGCAATAATGCTTCCTACAAGAGGAATGGTTTTAACCTCGTTATCAATCCATGTGTGGATAACCGCACCCTTTGATGAGTCGAATGCCTTGACAACGCCCTCCTGTGTAACATCAACAAGAGTCGGTGTTTCACTATACCATTTAATATAGCCGTTATCAGGCATAACGGTATCAATCAGCTTATATGTAAGCTGAAGCTCATCACCCTCAACCATATATTCAATATAGCTGACTTCCTCGCCTTCTTCATTAAGCATTGTCGATGGAACGATTGTGTCGGTTTCCTTGTAGAAAAGCTCAATGGTGTGATAGCCCTCTACACCATCGCCGGCAAACGCTGACACAGCAGGAATTAATCCTGTTAAAGCCATCAGCACTGCCAGAAAAATACTTAGCAATCGCTTTGTAAGTCGCTGTTTTTTCATAACTCTTTCTCCTCGCTGACAATTTTATATACAAAATGTAAAACAAAAGTATACAATTATACTATTATCTAAATTATAAAACATTTTATACTCCATTTCAACAAAGGTAACATAAAAAATATTAACAAACTTCTTTCTGTTTATTTGTCTATTATTACCAAAAAAACATCATATAATGGATATTTTTTTCTTTTTTCATCTTATTTCGCAAAACCCATTGCAATAAAAACCTTGCATTCACTCTTGACAAACAAAGCTTATAAAGCTATAATAGTTATATCGCAGTGCGATATAATGCACCGCATAATGAGGTTAACTATGAACAATCATATAAAAAAAGTTTATGTACCTATGACGGAAACAAGCTTTTATATTCTTCTTTGTCTGCGTAATGAGAGTCATGGATACAGTATTGTACAAAAGGTTGAAAAGCTGACACAGGGTGAAATAAAAATAGGACCCGGAACATTATACGGCAGTCTTTCAAAAATGGAAAAAGACGGTCTGATTAATTTTGTCCGTGAAGAAGATAAAAGAAAAATTTATCTCATTACCGAGCTTGGTGAAAAAGTGCTGGAATTAGAAATAAAACGAATTAAACGTTTATACCAAACAATGACGGAGGCAGTGTATAATGAAAAACAAAAAAACTGAAATCAAAATTTTTACTCTTCCTGACTGGAATAAGGAGGAAAATTATCTTAATCATATGCACCGAAAGGGCTGGCGCTTCACACATCTGAGCTTCCTTTTTTATCATTTTGAAAAGTGTGAGCCTGAGGATGTGGTTTATCAGCTTGATTTCAATCCCCAAGGCAGTCAGAATAAAAATGAATATATTTGTATGTTCAATGACTGCGGCTGGGAATATCTTCAGGATTTCAACGGATACAGCTATTTCAGAAAACAGCGTGCCGAAATGAACGGCGACGAAAAAATTTTTTGTGATAATGAATCAAGACTTGAAATGCTGAAAAGGGTGTTTAAAGTAAAGGTTGTTCCTCTTATATTTATGTTTTTATTTATGATTATTCCGTATGCTTTAAATCATCATATTTCTCCCGAAATAAAATACTGCTATATCTTTTTATTGGCAGTGTACAGCGGATTCTTTTTGTATTTTGCATACCGATATCTGCAATTCAAAAATTCAATATCAAAATAATAAACATAAATTCTGAGATAATAAAAAACAGCAGCAGGCTGACCGCCTGCTGCTGTTTTGTTATATTTCACTGTTATCTTGGTATTTTTTTGTAACATTTTTTATGCTGCAAAGCATTGATTTTGTTCCGTCATCCTGGTCAACAATCTTCCGGTTATCCTCTACAACAACAAATTTTCCGCCCTTGATTCTCAGCGAATAGCGAATTTTTACAATACTGCCTTCCTCAAGCTGCTTTTTTATGTTTGCTTCAACATATCTGACCTCACGCTCTATCATAAAATCAGCAAGATTTCCGCCGTGCTCGTCAAAAAGAAAGCTTCTTGAATAGCCCATAAATTTCATAAAATCTTCGCTTACTATATTAAGAATTAAAGGCTCCTCAGTGGAGGTTGAAAAAACGGGAGTAGGAACATTTTTAAACATTTTAATAAGCTGTTCATTAAGCAGATCGGCTCTTTCCTCAGACTCCTTCACGCTTGTAATATCCGTAAACATTGCGTGAAAAACAGGGTTCTTATCCTCATCATAGCTCTGAATGGCAGCATTGAATTTACACCACCTGTACTCATCCTTATGTACTATTGTGCGAAACTCAATGTCAATTGCCTCATTTGTTGCCATTGCTTTGCCGATTGCCTGAAACACAAGGCTTTTATCCTCAGGATGTATCAGCTCATCCAGCCTGTGAAGCTGATTTTTGCAAGCTGTTTTAGTGGTGCCGAAAAGCTTGCAGCCGCCTTCATTCAGATACAGAGGCTCAATATGCATATCGCTTGTTACTTTAAAAAGACAGACACCGCCTGTTACCATATCAATCAAATGATCCATTTCCATTGCCTGCTGCTTTAACTGCTCCTGCTTAAGCTGTGACTTTGAAACATCGGCAAGGGTAAGCCTGCAAAGCGTTGAATTGTCCCAGTTCTGCCCCGTGCAGTATATAAAAACACTGTCACCGTTTTTATCAAAAAATTCCGCCTCAAAATATACATAAGGAGAATTTTTTTTGCAAAGAATTTTCATTATTTTTTCACGGTAAACAGGCTTTATAAAATCATGCAGGAACATTTTGCCCTGCTTTATTTTTGAAGGGTGAACACCGGTGAATTTTCTGAAATGGCTGTCAGAATCAACCACCTTCAGATTGTCTGCCTTGTCTACCACAAGGTGCATAAAATCAACCTCATACGCACCGTCATCAATGGCAATAATATTTTCTGCCATAGCTTCACCCCTTCCCGTATGCCAACAAGACCTTGATAAAAAATCATAATCTCGTCGCCTTAAATAATATGTGCATACAGCTATTAAGTATATCATAAAAAATGAAAAGATTGAATAGTTTGTGTAAATTTTTTGTGAAATATTTATCAATCGTCAGGTCTGAATACTCCGCCTAAAATAAAAATGAAAAAATATTAAATTTTGTATAGGCATTTTAATTATTTTGTGTTATTATATATGCGATTAAAATTTACCAAGGAGAAATCAAATGGCAATGGTTTATCGTGTATTTGTTGAAAAGAAAAAAGGTAATGACATTGAAGCCGGTCAGACACTGGCTGATTTGAAAAACAATGTAGGTATCACTGCATTGGAGGATTTAAGAGTTATCAACCGCTATGATGCTCAGGGCTTAAGCGAGGAGGAATTTAACACCGCTGTTAAAACAATCCTTTCCGAACCGAACCTTGACAATGTTTACAGCGAGCTTTGCATTCCTGAGGGATGGAGATATTTTGCAACCGAGTACCTGCCGGGTCAGTATGACCAGCGTGCAGACTCTGCCGCACAGTGCATTCAGTTATTGACAGCAGGTGAAAGACCTGACGTATTATCAGCCAAGGTTATTGCTGTCAAGGGCGATATCACTGACGAGGAATTTGAGAAAATCAAATCATACATCATCAACCCTGTTGAATCACGTGTTGCATCAATGGACAAGCCTGACTCACTTGACTTAAAGAGTGATGTGCCTGCTGACATTGTACGCATTAACGGATTTATTGAAAAAAGCGATGATGAAATCGCTGAATACCACAAGTCAATGGGCTTTGCAATGAGCATTGCCGATTTGTGCTGGGTAAGAGATTATTTTAAAAATGATGAAAACAGAGATCCGAGCTTAACAGAGCTTAAGGTTATTGATACATACTGGTCTGACCACTGCCGTCACACCACATTTGCAACAGAGCTTGATGAAATTAAAATCAACGAAAGCAAATATAACAAGGCTATTGAGGATGCACTGAGTGAATATTTTGATGTTCGCAAGGAGGTTTACGGCGACAGAGATAAGATTGTGTGCCTTATGGATATGGCTTGTATCGGCACAAAGGCTCTCAAAAAGAGAGGTCTTGTTGACAATCTTGACGAAAGTGAAGAAATTAACGCCTGCTCAATTGAAGTGCCTGTAGTTATCGACGGTAAAACAGAGCAGTGGCTTGTTCAGTTCAAGAATGAAACCCATAATCATCCTACAGAAATCGAGCCGTTCGGAGGCGCTGCAACCTGTCTTGGCGGTGCAATCCGTGACCCGCTGTCAGGCAGAGCATACGTTTATCAGGCAATGCGTGTTACAGGCTCAGGCGACCCTACTACTCCGTTTGAGGAAACACTTGACGCAAAGCTTCCGCAGAGCAAAATTACAACAGGTGCGGCAGCAGGCTATTCAAGCTACGGTAACCAGATTGGTCTTGCAACAGGTCAGGTAACAGAGCTTTATGACGCAGGCTATGTTGCAAAAAGAATGGAAATCGGTGCAGTTATAGGCGCATCACCAAAGCACAATGTAATCCGTGAATGTCCTCAGAAGGATGACGTTATTGTTCTTCTCGGCGGAAGAACAGGACGTGACGGCTGCGGCGGTGCAACAGGCTCATCAAAGGCACACAACAGCTCATCAATCGAAACCTGCGGTGCTGAGGTGCAGAAGGGTAATCCTCCTACCGAGCGTAAAATTCAGCGTCTGTTCAGAAAAACAGAGGTTGCAAGAATGATTAAGCGCTGCAACGACTTCGGTGCAGGCGGTGTTTCAGTTGCTATCGGTGAGCTTGCTGACGGTTTAAAGATTGACCTTGACAAAGTACCGAAAAAATATGACGGTCTTGACGGCACAGAGCTTGCTATCAGTGAGTCACAGGAGCGTATGGCTGTTGTGCTTGACAAAAACGATGTTGACAAATTCATTGCTCTTTCAAACGAAGAGAACTTAGAGGCAACTCCTGTTGCAGTTGTAACTGACGAAAACAGACTTGAAATGACATGGAGAGGTGACAAAATCGTTGACCTCAGCCGTGATTTCTTAAATACAAACGGTGTAACACAGCACGCAAAGGCTGAAATCACAGCAGTTGATGACAGCGAGGATTACACTAAAAAAATCCCTGCAGAGCTTGCTGACCTTAACAATGCCGAGGCATTAAAGGCAAACCTTGCAAGACTTGAGGTATGCTCACAGAAAGGACTTGTTGAGCGTTTCGACTCATCAATCGGTGCGTCAACAGTATTAATGCCATATGCAGGTAAATACCAGCTCACTCCTGAGGAGGCAATGGTTGCAAAAATTCCGCTTCTTGAGGGTGAAACAGATACGGCAACAGTTATGGCATACGGCTTTATTCCAAAGCTGTCACGCTGGTCACCATTCCATTCGGCAGCATTTGCAGTAAGTGAATCACTTGCAAAGCTTGCTGCAGTAGGCTGTGACCCGTCAAAGGCAAAACTTACATTCCAGGAATATTTTGAAAGATTAAATGATGCTCCGACACGCTGGGGCAAGCCGACTGCCGCACTTCTCGGCGCACTTAAGGCACAGCTTGGCTACAAGTGCCCGTCAATCGGCGGTAAGGACTCAATGAGCGGCAGCTTTAACGAGCTTGACGTTCCGCCTACTCTCGTTTCATTTGCAGTAGGTATGAGCGAAGCATCAAAAACAGTTTCAGCACAGTTCAAGAGAACAGGCTCAGCAGTTAAGCTTTTACCTCTCCCTGTTGATGAGAACAGCGGTCTGCCTGATTTTGAAAAGGCAATGGCACTTATGGTAAGCGTTTATGAGGGTATCCGCAGCGGTAGAATTCTTGCTGCATCCGTTGTCAAAGAGGGCGGTGCTGCTGCCTGCGTATGCAAAATGGCATTCGGCAACAAGCAGGGATTCACCTTTGCACAGGGACTTGATAAAGAAACATTATTTGCAGCTAAGGAAGCAAGCTTCGTTGTTGAGCTTTCAGATGCAGATGCTTTTGAAGGCATACTTTTAGGTACAACAAACGAAAACGGCGTATTCATTATTGACGGCACTGTACAGACTGTTGATGAGCTTATTGACGCATGGACAGGAAAGCTTGAAAAGGTATTTGCTACCGATTCAGGCAAAAAGGCAAATATGCCGTTTGATGTTCCGCTTTATAAGGAGCGTTCAATCTTTGTTGCTAAAAACAAGGTTGCAAAGCCAAAGGTATTTATTCCTGCATTTCCGGGAACAAACTGTGAGGTTGACACTGCAAGAGCCTTTGAAAAGGCAGGTGCTGAGGCATCAATCCTTGTTGTCAACAACCTTTCATCTTCAGCAATCAACGAAACCATTGACAAAATGGTTAAAGAAATTGAATCCTCACAGATTATTATGCTGCCCGGCGGCTTCAGCGGCGGTGACGAGCCTGAGGGTTCAGGCAAGTTCATTGCAACAACCTTCAGAAATCCAAAGGTTAAGGAGGCTGTTACAAAGCTGCTTAACTGCCGTGACGGATTAATGCTCGGCATATGCAACGGCTTCCAGGCACTCATAAAATTAGGATTAGTGCCATATGGTGAAATAAGAGAGATTAAAGACACCGACCCGACACTGACATTCAACACAATCGGCAGACATATTTCACAGATGGCATACACAAGAATCAGCAGTGTTAAATCACCATGGTTTAGCAGTGTTAACGCAGGTGATGTTTTTGCAGTGCCTATCAGCCACGGCGAGGGCAGATTTGTTGCAAATGACGACGTTATGAAAAAGCTTATTGAAAACGGTCAGGTTGCTACTCAGTATGTTAACCTTGACGGCACTCCTGTCGACGATATGCCGTTCAATCCGAATGGCTCAGTTTGTGCGGTTGAGGGTATCACCTCACCTGACGGCAGAGTTCTCGGCAAAATGGGTCACAGTGAGCGTAAGGGCACAGACCTTTATGCAAACGTTCCGTTTGAGAAGGATATGAAAATCTTTGAAAGCGGTGTAAATTACTTTAAATAATAAAGAACTAATTCTAATTTACTAAACATTTAAAATTGATGGATTTTTTCGTTAGACAAGGCTTTGGTAAAATTTCGTCGACGGGAGCATATACGATATATGTGACCGAGCGAAATTTTACCAATAACGCAGTATAACGGAAAAAGACACAATTGGAGGCTATAATTAATGAAATATGTAGTAGTATTATATGACGGTATGGCTGACTATCCCGTGCCTGCACTTGACGGCAAAACACCTATGATGTGCGCAAAAAAGCCGAATATGGATATGCTTGCATCAAAGGCTGAGGTCGGTCTGATAAGAACAGTTGCCGAGGGCTTAAAGCCCGGCAGCGACGTTGCAAATATGAGCGTTATGGGCTTTGACCCTATGAAATATTACACAGGAAGAAGTCCGCTGGAGGCAGCATCAATCGGCATTGATATGAAGCCGACAGACGTTTCGCTGAGAACAAATCTCGTTACTCTCAGCGAGGATGATTTGCCATATGAAGAAAAAACTATTGAGGATTACTGTGCTGACGATATTTCAACAGAAGAGGCAGAAATTTTAATCAGATTTATTGAGGAAAAGCTCGGCACAGATGAGTTTAAATTTTACCCCGGTGTATCATACCGCCACTGCCTTATCTGGAACAACGGTACTACAGACCTTGGCAAAATGACTCCGCCTCACGACATCACAGGCAAGGTGATTACAGAGCATCTTTCGACAAGCGAAAATGCAAAGCCGCTTATTGAAATGATGAAAAAGAGCTATGGGATTTTAAAGGACCACCCTGTGAATATTGCAAGAAAAAAGGCGGGAAAACGCCCTGCCAACTCAATCTGGCTCTGGGGCGAGGGCAAGCGCCCTGCACTTTCACCGTTTGAGGAAATCTACGGCATTAAGGGTGCGGTAGTATCTGCTGTTGACCTTATTAAAGGTATAGGCGGATGTGCTAAAATGGAGGTTGCCGAGGTTGAGGGTGCAACAGGCTATATCGACACCAACTTCGAGGGCAAGGCTGAGGCAGGCATTGAGCTTCTTGACAGAAACGATCTGGTATATATTCATTTTGAAGCACCTGACGAATGCGGTCACAGGAACGAGCCTGAAAACAAGGTCAGAGCTATTGAGCTTATTGACGAGCGTGTTTTGCCAATTTTATTTAAAGGTCTTGAAAAATTTGATGATTACAAAATTATGATTTTACCTGATCATCCTACACCGATTGTAACACGCACTCACGCAAGCGACCCTGTGCCTTATCTTATCTATCACAAGAATAATGAGGTTAAAGGTGTTGACACTATCAACGAAGAAACTGCCAAGGAAACAGGCAATTATATTGACCATGGTCCAAGCATTATGAAGCATTTTCTTGAGGATTAACTGCTTTAAATGCGGATATATGGCTGACTAAACAGGAGGATAAACAATGAAGATTAATTCAATCTGCGTTCAGGGCGGTTATGAGCCTAAGAACGGTGAACCGAGAGTAATACCGATTGTGCAGAGCACAACATACAAATATGACAGCAGTGAAGAAATGGGCGACCTTTTCGATTTAAAGAAAAGCGGTTATTTCTACTCACGTCTGCAGAATCCTACCTGCGACTACGCAGCACAGAAAATTGCTATGCTTGAGGGCGGTGTGGCAGGCATGCTCACATCATCAGGTCAGGCGGCTAACTTTTACGCTGTTTTCAACATTGCAGAGGCAGGCGACCACATTGTGTCATCTTCTGCAATTTACGGCGGAACCTTCAACCTTTTCAACGTGACAATGAGAAAGCTCGGCATTGACTTCACCTTTGTATCTCCTCACGCAACAGAAGAGGAAATACAGGCAGCTGTCAAGCCGAACACAAAAGCAATTTTCGGCGAAACAATTTCAAATCCGAGTATTGATATTCTTGATATTGAAAAATTCGCAAAGGTTGCTCATGCAAACGGTGTTCCGCTTATTATTGACAACACCTTTGCAACACCTATCAACTGCCGTCCCTTTGAATTCGGCTGCGACATAGTTACTCATTCCACAACAAAATATATGGAGGGTCACGCATCAACTATCGGCGGCGCAATCGTTGACAGCGGTAATTTTGACTGGACTCAGAATGACAAGTTCAAGGGTCTGACAACTCCTGACGAAAGCTACCACGGAATCACCTATACCGAAACCTTCGGCAAGGGTGCATATATAACAAAGGCAACTGTTCAGCTTATGCGTGACTTAGGCTCAATTCCTGCACCACAGAATGCATTTTTGCTCAATGTAGGACTTGAAACACTTCACCTCAGAATAGAAAGACACTGCGAAAATGCAAAAAAGGTTGCTGAATACCTTAAAAACAACGATAAAATCAGTTGGGTAAAATGTGCAATGCTTGAGAGCGACTCACAGTATGAGCTTGCACAGAAATATATGCCTGATGGCACCTGCGGAGTAGTATCCTTTGGTATCAAGGGCGGAAGAGAAGCCGCAACAGTGTTTATGGATTCATTAAAGCTTGCAGCAATTGTTACACACGTCGCAGATGCACGCACCTGCTGCCTGCATCCTGCATCAACAACACATCGTCAGCTTACCGACGAGCAGCTTGAGGAATGCGGTGTAAGCCCTGACCTCATTCGTTTCAGCGTTGGTATTGAGGATGCTGACGACATTATTGCAGACATTCAGCAGGCACTTGATAAAATATGAGTGAGCACCACACACACCACAATCACACACACAGCCATAAACACACTAAGGATGTAACAAACCGGCTTGCCAAGGCAATCGGTCATTTACAGAAGGTTAAGCAGATGGTTGAGGACGGCGAGGACTGTAGCGATGTTTTAATTCAACTTGCGGCAGTGAAATCCGCCCTTAACAACACAGGCAAGGTGATTTTAAAGGACCACCTTGACCACTGCATTGTTCACGCTGTTGAAGAGGGCAACACTGAAATGCTCGACGAGCTTAACAATGCAATTGACAAATTTATAAAATAAATAAAAGCGAACAGTTCAAGATACTGTTCGCTTTTATTTTTGAGAGCACTTACATTAATGATGCTACTGTATCAACAAATCCGACAACCTTATCTGCTGTCTTTTTGATTGTTTTTTTAGCAGACATATTTTCTGATTTTGATGCGCCCATAATTGCAATAGCTGAACCTACAGCCATTACTGCGCCTACTGCTCTCATTGTGTTTGCTGTCTTTTTTTTCATAACAAATTCTCCTCCTGCACTTATTAAAATTCCCAAGTGCAATATTATTTTCTGCACTTTTAGCAGAGATAACAAATAGAAAATATGTTATTTGAAAATAATATTTCCAAAAATTATTTGCAGAATTTATGATCGCCTATAACCTTGACAACAGGTCTTGAATGCATAAACGCGTCATTTGTCTTTTTGGCATTGAAATAATAGATTGCACCGCCTGAAGGGTCCCATCCGTTGATTGCATCGACTGCTGCACGTTTTGCCGAATCTGCAACGGCGGCATACCAGTTTGAATCGTTTACACAGGAAAACGCGCCCTTCTGATAAATAACACCGCTTATTGAGTCGGGGAAGCTCGGATGCTTGACTCTGTTGAGAATTACCGCACCTACCGCAACCTGACCTTCGTATGATTCACCGCGTGCCTCGGCACTGATAACCTTTGCTAAAAGCTGAACGTCTGAGCTTGAATAGCTTGTATTATTGCCTGAGCTGCTGCCGCCGAGTCCGAGATAAAGCAAGGTCTGCGATCCGCATATGCCGTCAGCAGTTATTCCGCAGTTGCGCTGAAAGGAAGTTACTGCCTTTTTTGTTGCGGTTCCGTAAATTCCGTCGATTGAGCCTTTATAGTAGCCGAGAGAGCTGAGCTTTCGCTGAATTGACTTAACCTCTTCACCGTTTGAGCCGAGCTTTGACAGGGTGTAGCTGCTTTCCTGCCTGTCATTATAGATTTTATAGGCTATACCGAATACTGTACCCGATGCCAGAATAATTGCAAGTGCCGTCAGCACTGCCGTAAAATTTTTAAAAGCCTTGAAAACTGTCATATCTTTCCACCTCAAAAAATTAAATTCATTAAAAATGAAAGAGCGAAGCCTGCACCTGTGAATAACACTGAGCCTAATGCAATCCTTAAAATTTTCCTTTTTGAAATTTTGATTTTTGGCGGCTTCTGAGTTATTGTTGCCAATGCCTCCGCCTCCTTTTGTAATTTTTTTCTGTCTGCCGTTTTGTATTCAGGCTTGACAAAAAAAATTATTTTTTCAAAATATGGATTTTCCGTATTAGTCACTTCCAATATCTGTTTATTTACACCCTTAATCATTTTTGATTTCCTTTCAAATTTTTATACAATTAGTGTAGGAAAAAGTGGCTGAAAATATACCTAAAATTATTTGTCGTTTTTTGTGAATTTTTTCAAAAAATAATTCTTGACAAGATTTTTAATAACCGTAAGTATACAATTCGTGTTTAAAAACCGCTGTGGAAAACTCTGTGGAAAATGTTAAAAAGTGCGTCAAACACCGCAGTATTGCGTAAAAATCGCTGTTGAAAACTAAAAATTTTAAAAAAATACTTGACTTTTCAATAATTTACACATAGTTTTCAACAATTTCAAATGTAACCGTTTTGACATAACTTTTTGTGTAAATTGCTATTTTTTACTTTCACTCTTGACAAAAAAATGTTATACTCTTTGTAGGAGAAAAGAGGATTAACTTATGAAAATTATTTACAAAAACAACGACATTATTCTTGAAAACGTTGAATGTCTTGACCTTGATTTAACACTTGACTGCGGTCAGGCATTCCGCTGGGTTAAAAATGATGATAACAGCTGGAGCGGTGTTGCAAAGGGTGTGTATCTTAATATTTCAAAAGAGGGCGATACTGTAATTCTGAAAAACACAACAAAAGAGGATTACGAGAATATCTGGAAAAACTATTTTGATTTTGAAAAGGATTACACATCAATCTGCAATACGCTTAAGCAGGACAAGCTGATTGCCCCCACGGTTGACGAATATTATGGCATAAGAATTTTAAATCAGGACAGCTGGGAGGCTTTATGCTCGTTTGTTATCAGTCAGCAGAACAATATTAAAAGAATTAAAGGAATTATTGACCGTTTGTGCAGGACTTATGGTGATGAAATCTGCGACGGCTTTTATTCATTCCCGTCAGCAGAAAAATTAAGCACATTAACAGCCATGGACTTTGAGGCACTCGGCACAGGCTACAGGGCTAAATATCTTGAAAAGCTCTCAAAGGCTGTGGCAAACGGTGAAATTGATTTGGAAAAAATAAAAGCCCTTTCCCTTGAAGATGCAAGAAAAGAGCTTTTGAATATTTACGGGGTAGGAATAAAGGTAGCAAACTGCGCACTGCTTTTCGGCTTCGGCTTTTACGACGCATTCCCCGTTGATGTTTGGATGAAAAGGGTTATGGAATATTATCCCGACGGACTGCCCGAATGCTTTGACGGAATCGGCGGAATAGCACAGCAGTATCTGTTCCACTGGGCAAGAAATAATCTTTAATATATTAATTTATACATATTAATAAGAGGAAAAGAAATGCAGAAATTGTTTATTGATTTTGAGCCTGACAGCAAGGTTATTTTAAACGAGGAACAGACACGTCATATCTCCAAATCACTGAGAATGAAGGTTGGTGATATGCTCACACTCTCCTGCGGCAATGGAAAAGATTACGGCTGTATAATTGACAAAATTGACAGCAGCAGCGTAACACTGTCTGTCTGCTACGAGCAGGCAAACAACTGCGAGCCGACAGTTAAGGTAAAGCTTTATCAGGGTGTGCCTAAGGGCGACAAGCTTGAGGATATTATACAGAAATGCACTGAGCTCGGCATAAGCAAAATTCAACCTGTTTTAACTCACAGAAGCGTAAGCAGACCTGACAGCAAATCAGCAAAGAAAAAGCAGGCACGCTATCAGAAAATCGCACTTGAGGCTGCCCAGCAGAGCGGCAGAGGCATTGTGCCCGAAATCTGTGAAATGACAGACCTTAAGACTGCTGCGGCAAATGATAACAGCGAGCTGAAAATTCTGTTTTATGAAGGTGGCGGAGCACCGCTTAGAGAAATTGTCAAAAAAAGCATTAAAACAGTTTCAATTTATATAGGACCAGAGGGCGGCTTTGAGGAAAACGAGGTTGAACTGATAAAGGAAAACGGTGGTACAGTTGCCACACTCGGCAAAAGAATCCTGCGCACACAAACCGCCCCCGTCGCATCACTGACAGCCATAATGCTTTTAACCGATAATCTGGAATAAAATTGACCAGTATAGCGAACAACATTTTTAAAAAATTAAAATATAATATAAGTATTAAACTATATTATTTGGGTGATAAAATGCTGAACGCTGAAAATATCGTAGATGCTCTTATTGAATTAAAAAATAAAAGAAATTGGACAAGCTATAAGATTGCAGCTAAAAGCAATTTGCCTGCAAGCACAATAGCAAATGTTTTTAATAAAAGAACAATGCCTCAGCTTGATACTTTTTTAGCAATTTGCAGAGGATTTGAAATAACGCCTGCTCAACTTTTTGCGTATAACACAAAATATGATGAACTAACAGATGATGAAAATGAAATACTGAGGCTATGGAAAAGACTCAGCCCTGAAGAACAAACAGCACTTATGAATCTTTTATATCTGTTATACTAATGTATAGTCAACAAAATTGTAGGGCAGGGGCTTGCTCCTGCCGCTTTATGTATTGCTGATATATGTGAATGTAATTTTCGTAATGAAGATTTATTTATGTCAATTTCGTTATATCGATTTTTCAACATCGGCAGGAGCAAGCCCCTGCCCTACGGTATCCGACATTATTTGAAAAGGTTAGCTGTTAAATAAAAACCGTACGGTAAGGAATTCTTACTGTACGGTTTTTGATTGTAAAATGCTTTAAATTGCTATTGTATTTGATGTTGCTTCAAGAGTCTGTGTTGAAAGTATATTTTTCTTTGCGTAGAATTTGCAGACTGCCCTGTACTGATAACCGGTTGGTACAGTAACAGTTTTCGCATAAGTATTTGCACTTCTGTCGGCATAAATTTCTTTATATGAAAAATAATTTTCCCAGCTTGCTGTACTGCTTTTTCTCTTTTGAATTGTAATATCCTTAAAGCCGCACTTTACAACATCCGTCTTGCAGGTCATTTTTGCTCCGATTGTTAATGATGATCCGCTTCCCGATACACCGATATAATATGTAACTATAAGTCCGCTGATTCTTGCCATATCATCATTCTGAGTTTCAACGGTTTCAGGGGTATACTCATCACTCGCCATAGCGCTGATATTTGCAGGCAGAAGCATTAACACTGCAAATATAACACAGATTGCTTTTTTAAAAAAACTTTTCACTAATTATTCTCCTTACAATGTTTGTGCAATATTGTAGGCAGTAGAATAATCACAATTAAATACAATACTATATTCGGTATTATCAACAATATAATAAATGGATGAAGTTTCATTATCTCCAAACACAAGAATCTCCAAATCATTTTTTGTAATCTGTTCGAAATTCTCAAGTTCTTTGTCAGCTGAAGTTTTACCATTCATAAAATCACAATTTTCATTATAATTATTTATTGTAACAGAACCTTTTACATCTTTGCTTTTGAAATCAAAGAAATATGTTTTATAATCAGGATTTATCTCATCAATCTGATAATTATCAAACACATATTCACTCTTAAGCAGTTCATTCGGAATAACCGCATTAATATGTTCGCCTTCGAGCTGAGATAAAACATCCACGCTGTTTTTGGAAGAATCCATGTCAACCTCAAAATGATCGCCTGTATAGTTAACAACGCCTGCCTTTGTATTCATATTAACACGCTTTGCACAGACTGAAACAGTTGTACCGAGAATCAATACTATAACAGCCGCTACTAAAAGCACCTTACTCAGCTTAATCCGTTTCTTACCTGAATTGAGTTGCCTTATTTCCTCATCATCAAATTTTCCGTCAAGCGCATCTAAACAAAGGTCGACTAAATCAGTATCCATCTCAGACGGATCCTTGGCGAGCTCTTCGTCAATCATCTCCCAAAGCTGTTTTTCGGTTAAGATCATTGAGTCTTCCTTTAATATTGCCAAAAACGTTTCTTTTTTCATAATTCTATTGCCTCAATATATTAGTTACGGTTTTATTAAAAAGTAACACACAAATTTTAAAAAAATTAAATTTTTAACGATTATTGATATAATCTTCCATTTTTCTGTGGACCTTGCCCTTAACCTTTCGTTTCAGACGATAGTTTCGCTGAGTGATTGCATCCTCTGTGGTTTCAAGCTTTTTAGCAATCTTCTTATGCTTATTTTTCTTTCTGTAAATCAAGTCAAGCAGTACGTTGTCATCGGTGGTCAGCTCACCTTCAATTTCTTTCTTGATATTCATAATTTCCTCATCACTGACTACAGGCTCAAGCATATCAACCTCATAATACAGTCTGTGACAATAGTTAATATCATTAAGACTTACAAATCTCTTTTTACGGCGGTTAATCTCTTCATACTTTTTATTTATAAGATTTCTGCCTGTGCTGTAAAGCCATGACTTCGGACTTGTGATTACTCTGCCGTCATAAAGAGCATTGAGCAATGCCAGATAAATTTCAGACACAACGTCCTCTGCCTCCTGGGGTGAGCTTGAAAGCCTTTTATAGCACAGCCTTCTTATTACAGGCTCATACTCATCCCATAATTCCTGTGCTATCTTATTAATTTGTTCGGAATCAATATTTTTAGCCATAGCCGTTCCCCAATCATTATTTTTACTATTTCATTTTAATATAGCTTAATGATTAATTCAACACATTTTGACAAAAAATACCAAAATTTACCAAAAAAATTTGAAGGACGCTTCATTATTTACTTTTAATGACACAACAAAAAACAACTGCCGAAGCAGTTGTTTTTTTGGTGACCCGGACGGGAATTGAACCCGTGTTACCGCCGTGAAAGGGCGGTGTCTTAACCTCTTGACCACCGGGCCATGGTGGCTTTAACTGGATTCGAACCAGTGACACTGCGGGTATGAACCGCATGCTCTAGCCAACTGAGCTATAAAGCCATATGGATTTGTGCAAGCAAGATTATAGCGTATATCGACACTTTTGTCAACACTTTTTTTCATAAATAAAAAAATAATAAAAAATCAGCACAAATGTTTGACAATAATCGGGCGTAATGATATTATATAAATAGTATAGTACATATTAAACATATTAACAATTAAATTACAGGAGGAATTATGAATAATCTATCCAAAACTCAAAATGCTATTTTTGAATATATCAAAAACAAAATATCACAAACAGGGGTAGCTCCGTCTGTAAGGGAAATTGCTGCAGCTGTCGGTCTGCGCTCGACATCTTCTGTTCAGTACAATCTTAATATACTTGAAGAATCGGGCTTTATCAAGCGTGACGCAAATTTAAAGAGAACCATTCGCCTTGCAGGCGGTGCCGAAAATATAAGGCACGTCCCTGTTATCGGCACGGTTACTGCAGGTGTGCCTATTCTTGCCACACAGCAGATTGAGGAATATGTTGCCATTTCAGGTGTAACCGGTGAAAATCTTTTTGCTCTTCACGTTAAAGGCGACTCAATGATTAACGCAGGTATCTTAGACGGCGATATTGTAATTGTGAACCAGACACCCGTTGCAGACAACGGTGAAATTGTGGTTGCCCTTATTGACGATGAAGCAACAGTCAAAAGATTTTTTAAAGAGGATGAGCATATCAGACTTCAGCCTGAAAATGACAAATACCCACCTATTATAGTTGACGAATGTTCTGTTCTCGGCAAGGTAATAACCTTAATCCGTTCCTATTGATTAATGACGGCTATTGTGATATATTAGCTTATAACATTATATATAGAGGGTGAAATTATGAGTGAATGCAATCACGATTGTTCAAGCTGCAAATCTAACTGCTCTGACAGAAAGCCGGGCAGAGAGGATTTTCTTAAGCCGATGAACAAGTATTCTGATATAAAAAAGGTTATAGGAATTGTAAGCGGCAAGGGCGGTGTAGGAAAAAGCCTTGTAACCTGTATGCTGGCATCAAAATGTGCCGCCGCAGGCTTAAAGGTCGGTGTGCTTGATGCCGATGTGACAGGACCGTCTGTTCCTAAATCCTTTGGTATCAGCTCACGTGCAATGCAGGATAATGAATGCCTGCTGCCGACAGTCACCGATAACGGTGTAAAAATAATGAGCATTAACCTGCTGCTTGACGATGTCAACTCACCTGTTGTATGGCGTGGTCCTGTAATCAGCGGTGTTATTGAGCAATTCTGGAGTGATGTCCGCTGGGGTGAGCTTGACTATCTGTTTGTTGATATGCCTCCGGGAACAGGTGATGTTGCGCTGACTGTATTTCAGAGCCTGCCTGTTGACGGAATAGTTATTGTTTCAACTCCTCAGGATTTAGTTAAGATGATTGTCAACAAGGCTTATAATATGGCAAAAATGATGAATGTTCCCGTTCTCGGTCTTGTTGAAAATATGAGCTGTTACATCTGTCCCGACTGCGGAAAAAGAATAAATATTTTCGGTGAATCACAGATCGATGAAACTGCAAAGGAGCTTGGCGTTCCCGTTATCGCAAAGCTTCCGATTAATCCGCAGATTAATCAGCTTGTCGATCAGGGTAAAATAGCTATGGCTGACTGCTGTGAGCTTGATGAATTTGTATCTGCTTTAAAGGGTGAATAATTATGGCGAAAAGAGAAGGATATATCAACTGGGATGAATACTTTATGGGTGTTGCTATTCTTGCCTCGCAAAGAAGCAAGGACCCGAGCACACAGGTTGGTGCCTGCATTGTAAACGACGACAACAAAATAATGTCTGTGGGATACAACGGACTGCCGAGAGGCTGCAGCGATGATGAATTTCCGTGGGAACGTAAGGCTGACAAAAGCACTGATACAAAATACCCTTATGTATGCCACGCTGAGCTTAATGCCATACTGAACGCAGGCGGAAACAGCCTTAACGGATGCAAAATCTATGTTGCACTTTTTCCCTGCAATGAATGTGCAAAGGCTATCATTCAGTGCGGTATAAAAGAGGTTATTTACATAAGTGATAAGTATGCAGAGGATGACCTTGTTAAGGCAAGCAAAAGAATGCTGACCTGTGCAGGCGTAAAGCTTACTCAGTTTGAGTCAGACAAATCAATCACCATTGATTTCAATAAAGAGGGAATATAATGGATATTGATATTTATGACTTCGACGGAACTATTGTTCCCTTTGACAGCGGCTCGCTTTTTGCCGTGTACTGTCTTATCCGCTATCCCTATCTTATATTATTGCTGCCGATTGCTGCACCCGTTCTTATAATTGCATTGATTTTAATGCTTGCAAAAGCAATCAACTTTACTGATTTTAAAAAGCTCTGCTTTTTATTTGTTCCGCTTATTCCGCTTAAAAAGGCTGTCAACGGCTTTTGGGATAAGCACGAAAATGAAGTACATAAATGGTTTGCAGACAGAGAAAGATATTCTGTTGTAATCAGTGCATCCCCTGACTTTCTGCTTGAGGAAATTCAGAAAAGACTGGGCTTTGAAAAACTGATATGCACAAAGCACAGCATCAAAACAGGCGCTATAATAGGCGAAAATTGTCGTGATGAAGAGAAAGTAAAGCGGTTATACCTTGAATTTGATAAAGATGAAATCAATATTATTGACGTATACAGCGATTCACTGAAGCACGACCGACCTATCTTTTCTTTGGCAAACGGCTGCTGCTACCATATTGTTAACAGTGAAAAAGTTTTATTTAAATATGATGATATGTATTAATTAAGGACAAATTAAATGAAAAAAATATTACCGCTAATTGCAGTTTTAATTGCAGTTATCATTGCCTTTGCTTTTTCTGTAAAATATAAAAACAAAAAAGTAATTGAAAATAACAACGAAAATATAATTACTCAGGAGAAAAGTACCGAAGCTTTAAGCAATGAGCTTATTGCAGAAAACAAAGAAAGCGGCTACAAGCTGTTTTTTGACGGCGAAACCGCAACACTTGTTTCAGCAGATAATGCAAAGCTTGAATTTTCAAGCTGGAAAAAATCAATTGCAATATCAACTCCTGAGCTATACTATAACGACTTTGACGGAGACGGCAGTAAAGAGCTGATTATCAAGGTGGTTGACAGCTCAAACAGAGTAACCGGAAAAACTGTCTATTCATATGAGCTTTATCTTATCACCCCTCAGACAGTTGACGGTGAGGAAAAGCTCAGCTATTCAATCGCACGTGAGAGCACGTGGAAGGATGTTTTCAACAATGCCATAAAATTTGAGGTAACTCAGCTTCCGACGAAAAAATTTCTTCAGTTTGCAATGAACGATATCAATGAAAAAATAACCTATGATGAAGAAACAGGCTTGACTGACAATAAGTATGTAAGCTATGCGCTTGCGCTGAGTGATACAAAAAAGAATTATTATAATATCCTTAAGTATAACCGCGGTCTTGGCGTTTATAATATTTTAGAGGACGGCACAATAACACTTGATATACAGGTTATTGTAAATTACAACGAATCAAATGAAAATCACCATATAGGAAATATTCATACCGAAATGATAATCAGCGACGGTCAATTCCGCGTTAAGCCTAAAACAATCAGCTTTGAAACGCTTGATGAATACAAGGTATCCGACCCCCGTGAAACAGCAGAGGAAAAATGGGCTTATACAATAAACAACACCGGCTCAGCTTCCTCAGGCAACAGCAAGGTAATCAAAGCAATTGATACAGGCTTTTCCTTAAGCAATTCAGCAATTCATTCTCAGCAAAATCTTGCTGGCGAAGCAAGTGATATAAAATATGCTCAGAATATTATCTTTTCACAAAACGGAGTATCAATAACTGCAAAAGAGGGCTACAGCTTTGACAAGACGCAGCTTGATGAAGGAAGATTTTCATTGCTTGTTAATGACGGAAAGGACGATATTTCCTACTCTGCAGCTATCAGAGATAATACGCTGTTTATCTATTTTGATAAAACATATGACCGTGACAAACTTGGCAGAGTTCAGATAACTTTCGGCAAATAATAAACTAATAATAAACACTTTTCTATTTTTGTTGATTAACCTTTTGCATTATGCTATAATCTTGTGAAATCGGGATTAATCAAACCCGTCACAAATTACTGTTTCAGAGAGTGATATTTTGAAAGAAGTTATGATAACGGCAGACTCCACCTGCGATTTGCCACAATACCTTATTGAAAAAAATAACATTACAATTCTGCCATTATCTATTTTGTTAGGCGATAAATCTTATTCAGACGGCGTGGATATTTTCCCCCGTGACATATATTCATATGTTAATAAAACAGGCGATCTGCCTAAAACCTCTGCCGTAACACCTTCACAGTACAGTGAGGTTTTCAGAGCTTTTGCCGAGCAGGGCAAGGCTGTTGTGCATATCGGCTTGAGCTCCGCAATATCGTCAAGCTATCAGAATGCGTGCATTGCTGCATCAGAATTTGAAGATATTTACTGCATTGATTCAAAAAGCCTTTGCACCGCAATGGGACTGCTTGTCTTAAAAGCCTGTGATTTCAGGGCAAAGGGATTTGATGCAAAAAAAATCTATAACCGCGTCAATTCGCTTGTTCCTAAGGTGAACACAACCTTTGTTTTAAATAATCTCGAGTACCTGCACAAAGGCGGGAGATGCTCAGGAGTTGCAAAGTTCAGTGCAAATGTGCTTGGTATTAAACCGAGCATTGCTGTTGACGAAAACGGCAGACTTGATGTTGCAAAAAAATACAGAGGAAAAATAGATTTTGTATACAGGCAATATATTACCGACAGCCTTAAGGATATTAATAAAATTGACCCCGCAAGAGTGGTCATTGCCAACAGCGGTGATATAAACCCTGAAATAATCAGCTTTGCCAAGGGTGTAATCGAAGGTAAAAATAAATTTACAGAAGTTATTACCGCAGATGCAGGCTGCACAATATCATCACACTGCGGACCTAAAACCTTGGCAATATTCTATATCAGAAAATAAAAAACAGGTGCTGAGAAGCTCTCAGCACCTTTAAATCGTTTGTATTGTAAACCTATTTCTTAAAAGGAGTAAACAATGTCATTGAAGGATGAAATAATTTTTGAGCTGCTCAATACAACAGACTACATAAGCGGTGAAGAGCTTGCAAAAAAATTCGGCAAAAGCCGTGCCGCTGTATGGAAAAGCATAAAAAAACTCATTAACGAAGGATATGAGATTGACGCTGTTACAAACAGGGGTTACAGACTTATTGAAAATGACAGCTTAATTTCCGCACCGAGTATTAAACGATACATAAAAAACGAGATAGATGTAATATACTATCCTACTGTTGACAGTACAAACAACTGCTGCAAGCGTCTGATTGCAGAGGGCAGGAGCGGAGAATTTTTAGTCGTTGCCGAACAGCAGAGTGCAGGCAGAGGCAGACAGGGAAAAAGCTTTTATTCGCCGTCAGGAACAGGAATTTATTTTTCGCTTGCTTTAAACCCTCAGCTTCCGATTCAGAATGCTGTAACCGCAACAACTGCGGCGGCTGTTGCAGTATGTAAGGCGATTGAAAAAACAACAAGCAAAAAGCCTAAAATCAAGTGGGTAAATGATGTTTATCTTGACGGCAAAAAAATCTGCGGAATTTTAACTGAAGCAATAACTGATTTTGAAGAGGGTATCGTCAGCAATGTCATAATTGGTATCGGTATAAATATAAGCACTGACAAATTCCCTGCCGATGTTGAAAATGCCGGATGCCTTAATGAAAAAATAAACCGAAGCCTTTTAATTGCCGAGGTATGCAACGAGCTTGTAAAAATTGCAAAGGGCGATATAAAGAGCTTTATCGACTATTACCGCAGTCACTCACTTGTTATAGGCGAAAAAATCAGATTTATCAAAAATGGTGAGGCAACACCTGCAACAGCAATCGCCATTGATGAAACAGGCGGGCTTGAGGTCGAGCTTGAAAATGGTGAACACACGGTACTGAGAAGCGGTGAAATCAGCATAAGAAAAATTTAACAACATAAATATAAGCACCACTGCCTTAGCGGTGGTGCTTTGTAATTTTTAAACCTTATCCTTATATCTTTCTGCGGTAATAATTCCGTCCTCAACATTCAGCCTGCAGATTCTTGCATTTCTTGCATCAAAGGCGTTGGCATTCAAGCCGTCATCATAATCTCTTGCGTGATAAACGGCATACCACTGACCGTCTTTTTTAATCATTGAGTGGTGACCTGTTCCCTCCTCAAAATCATTTGCCGCAATAACAGGATGATATGTATTTGCATCGGGATATTTTTCAAACCTGATTTTTCTTAGATCAGTTTCATCAGTTTTTGCACGGGCATAGCCTATGTAGTAAGTCGGCTGCTCAAAGCAGTTGCCTGAATACATTACATACTGCCAGTCACCCTCTTTAAAATAGAAAGCACCCTCAATAGTGTGCCAGTGCTGACCCTTTTTATATCTGTCACGTCTGTAAATATCCTCATCAAGGGTCGGCTCAACTACTGTGACAGGATTGCCCTCAGCGTGGTAAGGGTCTGTCATTTTGTCAACAACAATATAAGTGCCTATTCTGTCGCCGTCAAATTTATTGGTTGAATAGAAAATAAAAAGACCTGCCTCATTCTTAACAACGTGAGAATCAATTGAAAACGGATGAAGAAGCTGTGTTGCATTAGTGAACGGACCAAGAGGATTATCTGCCTCTGAAACAAACATTGCACCCCGGTGACCGCCCTTATCAGGCTCATCATCATATATTTCAATTGAGTTATACATATAAAATTTTCCGTCAAGCTCAATAACACTCGGTGCCCAGAACGCCTCGTGATCAGGCACAGTCATTACTCTGCCTGCAAATTCCCAGCCATTAAGCAAATCATCTGAATGGTAGGCATAAACGCCGTCATGACCCGTGGTATAGATATAATATCTTCCGCCCGATTCAAGAATAAAGGGATCTGCCTGACCGATATAATTATCCTTATCAACTTTTAACAGATGCATAGCCAAACTCCTTAAAAATTAATTTTTGATATTATAATACAAGGGGCAGACTATTACAATAGTAAATCTGTTATTTAACAAATTTTTTTAATCTGTTGACAAGAACGGCTGCAACTGCGATTTTTACTGCGTCGGGAATTAAAAACGGAACAACACAGGTGGTTAATGCCGAAGCGAAGGTAACCTTATAAGCAATCATAAACCATACTGTTCCGAATAAATAGCATACAAGAATACCGACAGCCATAAAAATAACATTTACCCAAAGCTTTTTGCCAAGCCTGTCGGCAGCCAAACCGACAATCAGCGCAGTAAAAATAAAGCCCACAATGTATCCGCCTGTGGGTCCTGTCACTGCGGCGATACCGCTTTTAAACCCGGTAAACACAGGCAGTCCCACCATACCAAGCAGAATATAGATTATTACGGTTAATGTACCCCTCTTCCAGCCAAGCAGTCCTGCGGTAAGACAAACCGCACAGGTTTGAAGTGTAAAGGACACTGTCATCGGAATAGAAATCCACGCGCAGACAGCAATCAGTGCCGCAAATAAACCTACATAAACAATGTCAATTGTCCTGAGTTTTTTCTTTTTAATATTTTCTTCAGACATATAAACGCCTCCTTTTTTGAAGATTATTCCACCAAGTCGCAATATTGTCAACTAATATTTTTATATAGGTTTACAATTCGCATACAACACACGACGTATTTATGCAAAACTTGTTGATAAAGAACATTTTATTGATTATAATTAAGTTGATTAATTTAGTATAAGGAGGGATATGGAATGAAGAAGTCGAAAAAACTGATTTCAGTTTTTCTGAGTACAGCAGTTTTGATAACATCACTTTTATGCTTTACATCAATCAGCTATGCTGCAACAAGAAGCTTTACAAGCGGCGATTTAAAGTGCACACTTGATACGGATACAGGTGTTTTCACGGTCAGCGGCAACGGCAGAGGTGCAGGTTATGCAAACAGCGCAACTAAAAGAGCACCATGGTATACCACATACCGCAGTCAGATTAAAAATGTTGTTATAGAAAACGGAGTTATCGAGATAGGTGCTTACTGGTTTTATAACTGCACAAATCTTCAGTCCGTTACAATTGCCGATTCTGTTGATACAATCGGTGACTGCTGCTTCAGAAGCTGCTCATCACTGCAGAATATTACACTGCCAAAAAACTGTTCATGGTATTACAAGGAGTTATTCCTTGACTGCTCGTCATTAAAGTGGGCAGTTATGCCTGAAAGCAACAGCACATCAAATTATAACGGTGCACTGCCTGACGGCACCTTCAGCGGATGCACATCACTTGAGCAGGTTTATATCGGCTCGGGTCATAATGCTATAGATACTAAAGCCTTTTACAACTGCTCCAAGCTTGCAGGTGTAGTATGGAACAGCACAAGCATTACAAATGTGGGTATGGACGCACTTAACGGCGTGCAGAACTCATGCATATTCTTTTCACCTGACAACGCACTCGGCGAATGGGCAAAAAGCTTTAATAAGTCAGCAAATACCTTGAACGGCAGTTGTTCGTCAGAGGGAACACTTTCCTATTCCCTTGATACAAGTAACAGAGCTCTGAAATTAAATTTCAGCGGCAGCGGCATAATGACAGCTACTCCGTGGACAAGCTTCCGTTATCTGATTAAGGACATAAGCTTTGCCGGTACTGACAATTCATTCTCAATTGCGTACAACGCTTTCAATGGTGCTGAAAGCCTTGCAACTGTTGTATTTAACATCGGCTGTCCCGGTGAAATGACAATCGGCGACGGTGCTTTTCAGAACTGCAAAAACTCAACATACTGGCTTGACATACCTGAAAACTGCACGGTTATAGGTAATAACGCATTCAGTAATACAAACTTTAACTGGGTTAAGATTTATTCGCCTGAAATCACTATACCTTCCAACGCTTTTTCAAACGGCTATGCAAGATTTTACGGACTTCACGACAGCGGAGCATATGATTTCTACAAGGCTGGCAAAGAAAACGGAGCAAACTGGGAATATCACTGCCTTGCAGATGCAGACAGCAGTGTAAGCGATAAAAAAGCTCAGCACGAATACACAGTCAAAACCATACATCCGACCTGTACGGATGTAGGTCGTGATGAAATTTACTGTGCTTATTGTGACAACGGAACTCTTCAAAAAAATTTCACTCAGGCAACAGGTCACACCTATTCAAACGGTATTGTTGCAAATGACGGAATGGTAATTTATACCTGCTCTGACTGCGGACAGAACAATTTAAAAATCAATCCCTTCCACCTGAAATCAGTTTTCGAGGATTACATCAGCTACGAAAATTCGGACGCATACAAGCATAAAAATTATAATGCAAAATTTGATTTGTACAACGACGGCTTTATTAATGCAAAGGATTACGGATTGTTAAACAATGCTGTAAATAAATTTACTGAAGCCAATACCGGTATTAACCTGCTTAATAAAAGGACTACCGTTGATACATCTGCCACATATCAGACAATTGACGGCTTCGGTGCATCAGGTGCCTGGTGGGCACAGGATGTCGGTCGCTGGAGCGATGAGCAGATTGACAGAGTAACAGAGCTGCTTTACGGCGAAAGCGGTGCAGGTCTTGATATTTACCGCTATAATCTGGGCGGCGGCTCTGAAAACGACACACATATCGGCGACTGGAGAAGAAGGGCTGAGGATTTCCTCTCATCCTCAAGCAACATCAATGATGCTTCAACATATGACTGGAATGCAGACGCTGCTGCACAGAGGGTGCTTGCGTCTGTAAAAAAAGCCAACCCTGATTTCAAGCTTACTCTGTTCTCAAACTCTGCCCCTGTTTCAATAACAGACAACGGCAGAGCATACTGCAGCAACGGAGTAAAGCAGAATTTAAGCGAAAGCAATTATCAGTCCTTTGCAAACTATGTAATTAACTGTGCCGAGCACTTTATTGACGAAGGATATAATGTTACAAGCGTTTCACCAATAAACGAGCCTGAATGGGACTGGGCAGCAGACGGAAACGGCAACTGCTCACAGGAGGGATGTCATTTCACGGCTGAGGCTGCAAGAACCTTTTATAATAATTATATGGTTCCTACACTTAAAGCAAGCTCAAAACTGAACGGCAAGGTTAACCTTTCAGTCTGGGAATGTGCACAGCTTAACCATTCAAGCAGTGACCTTTACAAAAAATTCCTGCCGAATATGTTCTCATCACAATCCCCTGTTATAGGAACAAACTATGCAAAGAACAACGCTAATATACGTGAATACTGCAACAGCCTTGACACTCATTCATACTGGGCAAGCACAAGCGACAGAAACGCTGTTGCAAATGATATAAGCGGCAGCAACTATTCAGCTATTGAAGAGGTGCGCTGCACAGAATACTGTCAGATGACAAACGACGGCAGCTCAGGCTGCTATAACTATCATACACAGGTCGGTCAATACGTTGACGGAAACGGCATTGGTATGTATTATGCCCTTGCACTTGCTGACATCATTCATCAGGATTTAACTATTCTCAATGCAGTTGAATGGGACTGGTGGACAGCATGCAGCGGCGGAATATATCCTGACGGACTTATATATGTTGATTATGACAATCCCGATAACATACAGACAGCAAAAAGGCTGTGGGTAATGGGCAACTATGCAAGGTTCATTCAGGAGGGTGCAAAGCGTGTTAAGGTTACCACGGGATCTGCCTTCGGCAGCGGTTTAAAAACTGCTGAAACCTATGGCAATGACAAAATCAACTATATTGAGCAGTCCGCTTATGTTAACCCTGACGGCTCAATAGTTATTGTCTACATCAATAACTCTGATACTGATGAATATACAACCCTTTCAGGCTTTGACGCCAACGAATTAACAACATTCGAAACATACGTAACAGACGCAAGCCGAAATCTTGAAAAATATCAGTCAGGAACTACTCAGTTTACTAAAGTGAGCGATTGCTTTACAATCATTCCTGCAAAGTCAGTTACAACAGTTGTTATTAAATAATCTCATTAGATAAAAGCTCTGATATTAAAAATCAGAGCTTCAGTCTGTCGATAAAGTGGTCTGAACCACGCAAAATAAATAATTTAACAGATATGCTTATCGTAGGGGCGGATACCATCCGCCCGACATTTTATTACCGCATCAGCATATGGAAAAATGGCTTAAACATCGAGTTTAAGCCATTTTTTTGCGTTTTCCGTCTTTTGCTCGGAAGCGGTACCATTGTACAGCAATCCTCACAAAATACGAAATTCAGTTCCATTTCTCAACAGTCCCCAGCGTGTAGAAATCTAAAAATTGACTTTTTCTACACGCTGAAAGCTCTGATATTAAAAATCAGAGCTTTTATAATTTATACTTGATTTTAAGAAAAAGGTTTGCTATAATAACACTAATCCGCTTTAAAGTGTTTGGACTTTAAAGCAATGAAGTTAAGTGAGGTATAATTATGAACAGCAGAAAGGGTAACTTAATGTCCGTGCGCAAGGATGTTAAAGTGCTTGACGCAACAATCCGTGACGGCGGTCTTTGCAACAATTTTGAATTTACAGATGAATTTGTTACTGAGCTTTATAAATCAAATATCAAATCAGGCGTTGACTATATGGAATTCGGCTATCGTGCTTCAAAAAATCTTTTTGACCCCAAGGATTTCGGAAAATGGAAATTCTGCGACGAGGCGGACCTTCGCTCAATTGTAGGTGACAATATCAGCGATATGAAAATTGCCGTAATGGCAGATGTGGGCAGGTGCGATTACAAGGATGATTTTGTGCCAAAAGATGAAAGCGTTATTGATATGGTGCGTGTGGCTTGCTACATTCACCAGATTCCGGCTGCTATTGAAATGATTGAACATTTTCACAGCCTCGGTTACGAAACAACCTGCAACATTATGGCAATCAGCCAGGCAAACAGCGAGCAGGTTGAGGCTGCTCTTGAAATGCTTGGTGAAAGCAGTGTTGACGTAATCTATCTTGTTGACAGCTACGGCTCACTCTACCCTGAAAATGCAGGAAAGCTTGCAAAGCAGTATCTTGAGATAGGCGAAAAGTACGGTAAGGCAATCGGCTTCCACGCTCACAACAATCAGAATCTTGCTTTTGCAAATACAATTGAAACTATGTCATACGGCGTATCCTTCCTTGATGCTACTGCATCAGGTATGGGCAGAGGTGCGGGCAACTGCGCAATGGAGCTTCTTTTAGGCTTCCTCAAAAATCCGAAGTATAATCTTTACAGCCTTCTCACCTTCCTTGAAAAATACATCATTCCGCTTAAGGAAAGCGGAGTTGTGTGGGGTTATGATGTTCAGTATATGCTGACAGGTCAGCTCAACCGCCACCCGCGCGAGGCAATGGCTTTCACCGCAGATAACAGACAGGATTACTGCGAATTTTACAAGGGTCTGCTTGAAAACGATTAAATAAAATAATTGCATATTGAGCTGAACAAGGACACTTCATTTGATGAAGTGTCCTTGTGTATTTATAAATCTGAATTTGTATTCAATATGCTTTTAAAATTCTTTTGTTGCGCCCTATTGACTTTCAAATAACTCAATGATATTATATTTATGACCAATTTAGTATTTTCGGTCATACAAGGAGCGAAGAATATGGCACGCAGTTTTACAGAACGAGAAAAAGAAAATATCAGGAAAAAGTTGCAGGACTTTTGCAAACAAAGCTGGACACAGTATGGATATAAGAAAACAAGTGTGGATGAACTTTGTAAGCAAGCAGGAATATCAAAAGGAGCATTTTATTTGTTTTTTGAATCAAAGGAAGCTCTCTTTTGTGAGGTCTTGTGTTCCGTGCAGGAACAAATCTGTAATGCTGCATCGGAAGTAATTAAAAAACACAAAGATAAATACGGCATTGCAGAAGCCCTGAAGCTGATATATCGTGAATATGATAAAAATAATTTTTTATATGATTCAAACAGCACAGACTTTACTGTTTTTATGAATAAATTATCAGTGGAGCAGACAAAAAAACTTGAAAAATCCAATAATATGAGCAGGCAGCTTTTTTCAGATCAATCACATTTGAAATTCAAAATTAATGCAAATTTGGCAATGTCAGTTATTTATTCTTTAATTATGAATATTAAAAACAAGGATATTCTTTCACATAATCACGCTGAAACCTTTGATTTTATGGTCGACCATCTGATTGACAGTTTATATGAATAGCAGGAGAAAAAACTCAGAAAAACGGAGGTATGAAATGAAAACAGAAATTATAACGAAAAATAATACAGCAGTTGCTGTTGTAAGCAGTGAAGAACTGCTGATTACAGATGTGCAATCGGCATTAGATTTGATTATGACAGTAAAATATGAAACAGGCTGCACCAATATTGCTTTAAATAAGGAAGCTATTATAAATGATTTCTTTGTTCTAAGCACTTGTCTGGCAGGAGAAATATTGCAGAAATTTATTAACTATGGTGTACGGTTTGCTATATACGGTGACTTTTCAAAATATACCAGTAAACCTTTAAAGGATTTTATGTATGAGAGTAATAATGGAAAGAATATTTACTTTCAGTCCACTATGGAATCAGCTGTAAATAAGCTGGCAAATATAGATTAAGGATAAGGCAGCAGATGTTGCAGAGAATTAAAAAAATGCCGCTTATGTCTGCTGAAGAATATGCTTCATTTTTAGAAATGCAACTATTATATAATACTGTTGAAAGCTTAAAACTTTACTGTTATAATTATTATAACAAACAACATCAGGAGGGTTTTATGGGCAAATTCAGATGGGCATATATCGGCTGCGGCGGTATTGCCAACTCAACAGCAAAAGAAATTGTTAATGGTAATCACATTATAACCTCTGTTTACAGCAGGAATTTTGACAAGGCTGTTGGTTTTGCAGAAAAATACAACGCTCAGGCTTTTGACGATTTTGACAAAGCAGTTAACAGAGATGATGTTGACGGTGTGTACATTGCAACACCTCACACATCACACGTTGATTATGCCGTAAGGGCAATGGAACTCGGCAAGCCCGTTCTTTGCGAAAAGCCTGTTGGTGTAACAACAAAGGATGTTGATATTCTTACTGAAACAGCGAAAAGAAATCAAACATATTTTTGCGAAGCTATGTGGACATGGTTTTCAGATGTTGCACTGACCGTTAAGAAATGGGTTGATAAAAAGCTTATCGGCGATATAAAAAGCGTTACCATAAATTATGCTTTTCCCGGAATACTGATGCCTAAAACCTCAAGAGTGCTTACTCCTTCAACAGCAGGCGGTGCACTGCTTGACATTGGAATTTACCCCATAACCTACTGCTATAATCTTTTCGGAGTGCCTGGAAAAATCACCTGTAAAGGCACATTGAAAAACGGAATTGACATTAAAGAAACAGTTATTCTTGAATATGAAAATTTCAAATGCACTCTGAATATGTCATTATGCAGTCTTAAAGAAAACTGTATAATCAAAGGCAGTGAGGGTGAAATAAGTCTGCCTGCTTTCTTTCATATGGCGTCAAAGGCAATACTTAAAAATAAAAACGGAAAAGAAGTATTTAACGGCAAAACGGATTACCTGACAGAATTTACGAGAGCAGCCGAGGAAATAAAAGCAGGCAAGACAGAATCGGATTATATTCCTATGTCTGCCACAAGAGAATGTATGAAAATTATGGACGAATGCCGCAGACAGATGAAGCTTGTATATCCCTTTGAATTATAAATCATTGACAAAAAAAACATTCGGTATTATAATGTAGCTAACTTAATAAGTCAGGGGTGCTGCTTTTGAAGCAAAAGCGGCTGAGATTATACCCTCTAAGCCGAGCATTAGTATGGACGGTCAGACGAGAGATATGACATTACTGCACCCCTATCTGTTTACAGGGGTGTTTTTATTTTTTGATTTATTAAGAATCTTTAGAAAGGAAGAAAGGTTTATGAAAGCAAGTATAGCAATTCAGGTTTTACCGCAGGTTGACAGCGAGGACGAGCTTATCAGAATTGTTGATGAGGTTATTGCCTACATCAAAAGCTCAGGCTTAAACTGTTATGTCGGTCCATTTGAAACAACTATTGAAGGTGACAGCTACGATCAGCTTATGGAGATTGCTGCAAACTGTCAGAAGGTTGCAATCAATGCAGGCTGTGAAAGCGTAAGCGCTTATATCAAGGTAGTTTACACACCTGACGGCGAGGTTTTAACAATTGACAAAAAAGTATCAAAACATCACGAATAAAACAGCACCGGTTATTGCAGTTGCCGTAATCATTCTTATATGGTTTCTTTGCAATAATTTTGAAATTGTTCCTGCATATATGCTGCCGTCACCGCTTGATGTTGCAAAAGCATTCATTGACAATTTTGATGTAATGCTGAAGCAGGCAGCAGTCACCCTGCAGGAAGCAATCTACGGACTCGGTATCGGCATTGTGCTGGCATTTGTTGTTGCTGCTTTAATGGACAGATTCAGCTTTTTAAGAAAAGCAATTTATCCTATTTTAGTTATAACGCAGACTATACCCACCATTGCAATCGCTCCGCTGCTTGTTTTGTGGATGGGCTTCGGAATGGCACCAAAAATTACGCTTGTGGTAATCACCACATTTTTCCCCATATCAATCGGTCTTTTAAACGGCTTTGAAAACGCTGACAGGGATGAGATTAATATGATGCGGTCAATGGGTGCAGACAGATTGCAGATTTTTAAGCATATCAAGCTTCCCTCTGCCGCAGACAGCTTTTTCTCAGGCTTGAAAATATCTGCCTCCTACGCAATTGTAGGTGCAGTTATTTCAGAATGGCTTGGCGGCTTTGAGGGTCTTGGCGTTTATATGACAAGGGTAAAAAAGGCATATGCCTTTGATAAAATGTTTGCTGTAATCGTGTTTATTTCAGCAGTCAGCCTTTTACTTATCGCAATAGTTTCTTTAATACAGCACCTTGCGATGCCGTGGGAACGAAAAAAAGTGAAAGGAAAACAGATATGAAAAAAAGAATTATTTGTCTTGCACTTGCAGCGGCATTAATTTTCAGTTTTGCCGCCTGCAGTAAAACAGAAGACAAACCAAATAATGACAGCAAGGAAAAAACACCTATAACCGTTTGCCTTGACTGGACACCGAATACAAACCACACAGGTCTTTTTGTTGCACTTGAAAAGGGCTACTATGATGAGGCAGGTCTTGATGTAACAATTGTTCAGCCGCCTGAGAATGGTGCAACACAGTCATGTGCCGCAGGTCAGGCACAGTTTGCAATTGATTTTCAGGATATTCTTGCTGCTGCGCTGACATCAGATACTCCGCTTGGCGTTACTGCTGTTGCGGCGCTTGTTCAGCACAACACATCAGGTATAATGTCATTAAAGGGTCAGGGTATGGACAAGCCTGCAGGTCTGTCCGGAAAAACTTATTTAACCTGGGATTCACCTATTGAGCTTGCAACCCTTGAAGCTGTTGTTACAAAGGACGGCGGTGACTGGAGCAAGGTTGAAAAAATACCGAACACAGTCACAGACGAGGCTCAGGATATTAAAGAGAACCCCAACCACGCAATCTGGGTATTCTACGGCTGGGGAGGAATAAATGCCAAGGTCAATAATATTGAAACAGACTTTTTCTATTTTAAGGATATTGACAAGGTATTTGACTATTATTCACCTGTTATTGTTGCAAACAATGAATTTTTAAACAGTAATCCTGAAGCAGCAAAAGCTTTTCTTGAGGCAACAAAAAAGGGTTATCAGTTTGCAATAGATAATCCGAAGGATGCTGCTGATATTCTCATTAATTCAGACGGCACCAAATCTCTTGTGGGCAGTGAGGCGCTTGTTTATGAGAGTCAGGAATGGATTTCTGAGCAGTACATTGCAGATGCGGAAAAATGGGGTTACATTGACCCTGCACGCTGGAATGCTTTTTACGGCTGGCTTTATGAAAACAAGCTGATTGAAAAGGATATCAGCAATAACATAGGTTTTTCAAACGATTATTTATCATAATTATGGAAATTTTATCTGTTAAAAATATTACCAAAAGCTTTGGCGAAAACAGAATAATTGAGGACGTAAGCCTCACTCTTGACAAGGGTGAGCTTGTGTCCCTGCTGGGAGTCAGCGGTGCAGGAAAAACAACCCTGTTCAACTGCATTTCGGGAATTGACAGAGCTGACAGCGGTCACATTTTTCTGCAGGGTGAAGATATTACGGGAAAGCCCGGTCAGATAAGCTATATGCTGCAAAAGGATTTGCTTTTGCCGTATAAAAAAATTGTGGATAATGTATCGCTCCCCTTAGTGCTTTCAGGCAAAAAAAAGGCAGAGGCAAGAAGGCTTGCTCTGCCGCATTTTGCGGAGTTTGGTATTGAGGGTACTGAAAATTACTATCCCTCTCAGCTTTCAGGCGGAATGAGGCAGAGGGCGGCACTGCTGAGGACATACCTTGCATCAAACGGTGTTGCACTGCTTGATGAGCCCTTCAGTGCGCTTGATACTATAACAAAGGGTGCAATGCATTCATGGTATCTTTCCGTAATGGAAAAAATTGATTTATCTACAATTTTTATTACTCACGATATTGACGAGGCTGTGCTGCTTTCAGACAGGATTTTAATTCTGTCAGGCAAGCCCGGCAGAATAACTGCTGAAATTGTAATTGACCAGCCGAAGCCGAGAAGCAATGACTTCAATTTAACACCTGAATTTTTAGAGTACAAAAAGCAGGTAATCAGTGCTCTTGGAAGTATTTAACCTGAAAAAAGTAAAACCGCATTAGCCCGGCTTATAAAGAACTAATGCGGTTTTTGTATAAATTATATTGACAAAATAATTATTATATGATAGCATAAAAATAGATAAGGAGCTTGCCGAGATAGATGGTCAGCCCCGAATGTAAGTTAAAATAACCGTGTCATTGGGGAATGGGCGGTTATTTTTTTATTGCTAAAGTCAACATTTTATCAGTCAATATAGAAAAAACAGACAGCAAACCACTGTCTGTTTTTTCTATATATCAAGTGCCATAATATCCTGTCCTTCAAGCCTTTCAATAAACGGCTTGATGTCAGTTCCGTAAACAATTCCGTCAGGGAATAAATCCAGAAGCGGTTCTAAAATAAAGCGTCTTTCCGAATACCTTGGGTGGGGTATCAGCAGGTTTCTGCTTTCAACCCTTTCATTTTCAGCAAAAATAATATCGACGTCAATAATTCTCGGTCCGTAACGGACTGTACGCAGTCTGCCGAAGCCTGCCTCAATTCCAAGACAGGCACCGAGCATTTCGTGAGGCTCAAAAATTGACTCAACCTTTAAAATGATATTATAAAAATTCTCCTGTCTTGCGTAGCCCACAGGCTCGGTTTCATAAATTTTTGACTGATTAACTACATCCGTATACGGCAGCAGATTAATGCAGTCAATGCATCTGTCAATATTTGCTTTTCTGTCACCTATATTCGTTCCTACACTTAAAATATATTCCATATGCCCATACAGCACGGCTGTGCCGTTTTTACCTTTCTCTGAATATTTCGACACCAACCCAGCCAAAATCGGCTTTCATAGGCGCTTCAGGCTTTTTGAGAGTAATATGAACGCTGAATATATCAGGATACTCGCCGAGTATTGCATCTGCTGTCACCTGAGCCACTCTTTCAAGCAGGTCATATTTTTCTTCAGTTACAACACGTGTAACGGTTTTTATTACCTTTGCATAGCTTACTGTATCATCAACATTATCACTGTGGCAAGCCTTTGTCATATTAACATTCATATCAATATCAAAAACAAAATGCTGACCGTCTTCCTTTTCCTCGGGATTTACTCCGTGGTATGCAAAAATCTTTAAATCACGAATTAAAATTTTATCCATTTAAAATAAAGCCTCTCATATTCTGAGCCATTAAAATGCCCTGCTTTTCGTTTTTCACATCGTGAACACGAATTATATCGGCTCCGCCTAAAATTGCCGCTGTATCGGCAGCTATATTGCCGTAAATGCGTTCTTTCGGATTATCCTGCCCGCTGCCCTGACCTATTACTCTTTTTCTTGATGTACCGAGAAGAAGCGGAAAACCGTCTGTTTTATATCTGCCGACATTTGCGATGAGATACATATTCTCCTCATAATTCTTACCGAAGCCGATACCCATATCAAGACAAAGCTGTGATTTATCAATACCTGCTTTTTCACATTCTGAAATGGAATTTTCAAAAAAAGCCCTGATGTCGTCAGGTGAACCTGCACCATTATGCATCAAAATCCAGCCTGCGCGGTAAAATCTGACGATTTCTGCCATTTTGTGAGATATTACACCGCTCACATCATTAATAATGTCTGCGCCCGCTTCAAGCGCCTTCTCAGCCACTAAGGGATAATATGTATCAACCGAAACAGGAACAGACAGTTTTCCCTCAAGTGCCTTAAGTACAGGTGCAAGCCTTGCCCATTCCTCGGCATCACTTACAGGAGAGTGACCGGGACGTGTTGACTGACCTCCGATATCAATAATATCAGCACCCTCTGCCTCAAGCCTCAGTGCACAGTCAACCGCATCATCAGGGGAAAAGTGATCTCCTCCGTCGCTGAAGCTGTCAGGCGTAACATTGACAATTCCCATTACAAGCACCTTATCACCGTATTCTATCTGCTTATCTCTGCAATTCCAAATCATATATTTTTCCTTTTAACTATTTATTGAGAAGGGCAAGCACCTCTGCTCTTGAGCGTGCGTCATTTCTCAGTATTCCCCTGAGTGCTGAGGTCTGTGTCTGTGAACCGGATGCTTTTGCGCCGCGTATTGACATACACATATGCTCCGCTTCAATAATAACAGCCACACCCTTAGGACTCAAATTATCATTTAAAAAATCTGCAATATCGTGTGTAAGTCTTTCCTGCACCTGCGGCTTTTTTGCAAAATTATCAACAATTCTTGCCAGCTTTGAAAGACCTATTATTTTGTTGTCGCTTGGAATATAAGCAATATGCGCCTTACCCACAAAAGGCAGGAGATGATGCTCGCACATTGAGCTGAAAGGAATATCCCTTACAATAACAAGCTCGTCATTTGACTTTTCATCAAAAAATTTCAAATGCTGATGAGGGTCCTCGCTAAGTCCTGCAAAAAGCTCCTCATACATATTAGCAACTCTTTTCGGAGTTTCAGCAAGTCCTGATCTGTCAGGGTCTTCACCGACTGCAATCAGAATTTCTCTTACTGCCTTTTCAATTCTTTCTTTATCCATATAACCACCATTTATTTTTTATTTAACAAAATAACCCTTTATTTTTTTCAGACTGTCATCTGTAAGCTTATTTCCGTCATATTCTGCCTGAGCATTATAAACACCCCTAGCTGCCATATCATTGCCTATTACGCTTAGTCTGTCACCTGCAAGCGAAAAATCACGAACAGAAATATTTGTATCCGACAGTGAAACAAAGGTTCTGAAAAGCTGTTCACTGCGATTCAGATTTTCGCTGTTGAGCTGCTGTGAAAGACCTGCAAGCAGCAGCTCACTTGCCTGTGAAGAGCTGTTTTCAGCATCAAGATAATATCTTGCCAGATTAATAAAATGCTTTCCGTTAATATTCTGCTCACCCGATTTAATCTTTAAGGTATACGAAACAGGACTGTCATTTTCTCTGTACTTAATATCATTCAGAATAGGATAATTTACTGAGCCAAGCTCATTATAAAGCTCCTCAAAATCCGATGCTTCCATTGAAATATAATAATCAAAAGCTGTGCCGATATAAGTATCAACTGCTTTTTTCACATTTTCAGCACCTGATGATTTATATATTTCCTTAAGATTATTACCGTCAATTTCCGTAGATGCCTTAAGCATTGCCGCTTTATAGGAAATATTGTCCATATCAACCTGAACAAGAGCAGCAAACAAAAGCTCGTCATCCTTGTGAACAAGAGTAATAAAGTTGCGCTTTCCGCTGACCTCCGGCAATTCTTCGGTCTGACCCTCATCAGCAATCATCTGTCCGGTTACCTTAAGATTTTCAGGCTCAAAAAACTTTCTGACGCTGAAATCATTTTTGATACTGAGCGCAAGCACAAATATCATTGTAAAAATAATTATAACAGCAAGTGCAATAATCAGAATTTTCTGCTCAGTTGACTTTTCTTTATTTGATTTTGAAAAATATATGTCGCCTCTGTTTTTAAAAATCCTCATTTTTGCACCTCCCTGAAAAATTATTATACAATAGGTCCTTTTATTTTACAAGTAGTATTTAGAAAGCTTTAAAATTTATTATAATTTATATATTATATAATTTAAATATATTAAATAATATATATTTTTTATTATTTAATATTGATTTAATTATTAAAAACTGATATAATGCAAAATAGAGTAGTTTATTCTGCAATTTTTTGTTTAACATAGATTAATAAAAATAAGGAGGATTGTATGGAATCCATTAATGATATATGGGAAGCTGTGCTTGATTATTTTAAAACCCGTGTAAGCGAAACAGCCTTCACTCTCTGGATAAAGACATTAAGTCTTGACAGCTCTGACACCTTTGACAATGGTGCAGTTACAATTCACTGCCCGAAAGCAATGCATAAAAATATAGTTTCATCAGTTTACAGTGATATGTTTCAGGAGGCTTTTCTTGCTGTTCTGGGCTTTCCCGTTAAAATAAATTATGTTTGTGATGAATCGGCAGTAAATCAGAATACTTCATCAGATATAAACAACAATGATATAGATAAACACCTTGAGGATTATAAAAACAGACAGTTTACTTTTGAAAATTTCATTGTAGGTGCAAGCAACAGATTTGCATATGCAGCAGCCAAAGCAGTTGCAAGTGATCCCGGCTCAAGAATGGGTACAAATTCAATGAGCAACTACAATCCTTTATTTATCTATGGTAATTCAGGACTTGGAAAAACTCATATTTTAAATGCTATATGTCATGAAATTGAAAAAAATTTCCCTGATATGAACATAATGTATATAAGGGCTGAGGAATTTGCAAACGAATTTTATCAGGCATTGCAGAACAAAACAATTGATGAATTTCATAATAAATACAGAAACAATATTGATGTATTTTTAATTGACGATATTCAGTTTATTTCAGGCAAAACCTCAACAGAGGAGGAATTTTTCCACACTTTTGATGCTCTTGTTTACAGCGGAAAGCAGGTTGTTTTAACCTCTGACAGACCGCCGAAGGATATTCAGTCAATTACGGACAGACTTAAATCCCGCTTTGAGGACGGACTTTTAGCTGATATTCAGCCACCTGAATTTGAAACAAGATGTGAGATTATAAAAAGAAAGGCTAAATCTCTCAATTTTGAAATTGATGAAATTGTAGTTAATTACATAGCTGAAAAGATAAAATCCAACATAAGACAGCTTGAGGGCGTAACAAAAAAGCTGTATTCACTTAAAAACATTAATGATTTCGAACCTACCATTGCACTTGCACAGAATGTTATCAAGGTAGTTATGGAGGACACACAGCCTCTGCCTGTAACAATTCAGCGTATTGTTAATGAAGTAAGCCGCACAACGGGAATTGCTGTTGAGGATATTTACAGCAAAATACAGAAGGCTAATATTTCACATGCAAGAAAAATAACCTTTTACGTAGTGAGAAAGGTTACTAATATGAGCTATGAGGATATCGGTGAAGAATTTAAAAAACATCATTCGACCGTAATGTATAATATTGAGCAGATTGAAAAGGAAATGGCGGAAAATTCAAAGCTTGCAAGACAGGTTAACGATATTATAAATAACATAAAAAGTGAGCAGTAATTTTCAACACTTTTTTCCTTTTGCACATAAAAGTTTTTAAAAATATTGTTGAAAAAAATAATTTTGCACAATATTCACATTTTTTAAACATTTTAATTTATGAAAAAAATTACTGTTTTTCAGTGTAAATATGGGGTCTGTGAGAGTTTTTAACAATTTCCGCACCATATATTACTACTACTAAAAGTCAATATTCTATGATAGACGGAGGATAAAAAAATGAAATTTACCTGTAACACAAAGGCATTAAGCGAAGCATGCTCAAATGTTATGAGAGCGGTAAGCACCAAGGTTACAATTCCTACAATTGAAGGTATTCTTATTGAATGCGGCTCTGATACCTTAAGCTTAACAGGCTATGACTTTGAATTTGGTATCAACACAACACTTGAAGCAAATGTTGCTGAGCCCGGTGCAATAGTGATTAATGCAAAGGTAATAAGCGATATTATCAGAAAGCTGCCTGACGGCAATGTTACATTTGATATAAGCGGAACATCTGTTTCAATTATCAGCGGTGCTGCACAGTATAATATTATGGGTATTGATGCAGACGACTATCCCGAACTTCCGTCAGTATCAGGAGGTTATCCTCTTTTCCTGAATGAATCTGTTTTGCAGGGTATGATTTCACAGACCTTATTTGCTGTTGCAGATAACGAATCATCAAAGCCTGTTCATACAGGTTTAAAATTTGAAATGACATTGAATCAGCTTAAATTGATAGGCGTAGACGGTTACAGACTTGCCGTAAGAACAGAAACAGTTCAGTACGACGGTGAGGATATAAGCTTCATTGTGCCTAAAAAAACCATACGTGAGCTTATTAAGCTTATGGGTGGAGACGGAGAAAGCAATGTGTCAATAAGTGTAGGCAAAAGACATATTGTTTTTGATGTTGAAAATTACAGTATAATCAGCCGTTTGCTTGACGGTGATTTTCTCGATTATAATGCAGCCATTCCGAAAACCTCAACAACAACAGTACTTATAAATACAGGCGATGCAATTGATTGTATTGAAAGAACACTGCCTGTTATTGAAAATGATAAAAAAAATCCTATAAGATGTCTTTTTGATAATGATGAAATGAGAGTTTCAACAGTATCAAGTCTTGGAAGAGTTGTTGACTACACACATGCTAATGTCAGCGGTGACAGAGTAGAAATCGGCTTTAATTCAAAATTTATCCTGGATGCACTTCACGCTGCCGATACAGATCAGGTTAAAATTGAGCTTAACAGTGCCGTAAGCCCTGCCAAGGTTATGCCGCTTAATGATGACAGCTTTTTATTCTTGGTTCTTCCTATGAGGCTTAAAAATGAAAATTAAGGTTAATGCAGCAAAAAGAAAAAGTGAAGAGGTTTTTATAAGTACGGATTTTATAAGACTTGATTCATTTCTGAAATTTAAAGGAATTGCTGAAACAGGCGGTCAGGCAAAGCAGTTTATTAATGATGGAATTGTAAAGGTTAATAATGAGGTCTGTACCGCAAGAGGTAAAAAAATAAGAAACGGAGATACTGTTTCAATATTCAGCACTGATTATCATATAAAAAATGAAAATTAACTCAATAGCTATTGAAGGCTTCAGAAATATTGAAAAATTAAATCTTGATTTTGAAGATGTTAATATCATTTACGGTGAAAATGCACAGGGAAAAACAAATCTTATTGAGGCAATTTATCTTTTTACGGGAAGTAAAAGCTTTCGCGGTGTAAAGGATAAGGAGCTTATAAAGTTTGATAGTGATTTTGCCAGCCTTAAGATTGATTTTGAAAATAAATCAAGAAAGCAGAATGCACAGATTTTAATTCAGAATAAACGCAGTGCAAGCCTGAACGGTGTTAAAAAGAAAAGTGCGGCTTCACTTGGTGAAGAGCTTAAGGCAGTCATTTTTTCGCCTGTTCATCTTTCTATGGTTAAGGACGGACCGATTGAGAGGCGTAAATTTATTGACAATGCTCTTTGCCAGTTAAAATTCAATTACAGAAATGTTCTGAAGGATTATAACAGAAGCCTCAGTCAGAGAAATATGCTTTTAAAGGATGCTGCAAAAAACAACAGTCTTTTAGATATGCTTTATATCTGGGATAAAAATCTGGCAATAAGCGGTGCAAAAATCATATTTCAGAGGCAGAAATATATTGAAACACTTCTGCCCTTTGCAAAAAGTATATTTGACGGATTATCATCAGGAAAAGAGGATATAGAGCTGATATTAAAAGGTCCTTTTGATTACAGCGGCTTGACTGTTGATGAAATTCAGAAGAAGCTGATGTTTGCCTTTGATAATAACAGAGGCAATGATATTATGAACAGAATTACAACAACAGGTCCCCACCGTGATGATATGGAAATATTGATTAACGGCAGAAGTGCAAGAAGCTTCGGCTCACAGGGGCAGCAGAGGTCCTGTGTGCTTGCACTTAAATTAGCTGAGGCAAGCCTGCTAAGAGAAATGACAGAGGACGAGCCTTTGGCACTGCTTGATGATGTTATGAGTGAGCTTGATATTTCAAGACAGGATTATATTTTAAATCACATTAAAGACTGGCAGGTATTTATAACCTGCTGTGATGCAAACACTGTTTTAAGATTAAAAAAGGGCAAAACCTTTCATATAAAAAACGGAGGGCTTGTCTGATGTATATTTATCTTGGCGGTGATACAGCAATAAGCACAAAGGATATTATCGGTATTTTTGATATGGATACATCAACTGTCAATAAAGCAACAAGGGATTATCTTTCAAAAGCCGAAAAGGATAAAAAAGTAGTTTATGTGAATTATGAACTTCCAAAGAGCTTTATAGTTTGCAGAGATAAGATTTATATTTGCCCCCTTAATACAGTAACGCTGTTGAAAAGGTGTAAATAAGGAGAGTTTTACTTTATGAGTGAAGAGATTAAAACAAATTTAGAAGAAGAGGATATTGATACTGTTGTTACAGAGGAATACTCCGCAAAGGATATTCAGGTGCTTGAAGGTCTTGAGGCTGTAAGAAAAAGACCGGGTATGTATATCGGTTCAACAGGACCGAGAGGACTTCATCATCTCGTTTATGAGATTGTTGATAACTCTATTGATGAGGCACTTGCCGGTGTATGCACACATATTGAATGTGACATTATGCCCGGCAATATTATTCAGGTGTGTGATAACGGACGTGGTATACCTACAGGTATCAATGAAAAAACAGGACTCCCTGCAGTAACTGTTGTTCTGACAGTGCTTCACGCAGGCGGTAAATTCGGCGGTTCAGGCTATAAGGTATCAGGCGGTTTGCATGGTGTAGGTTCATCTGTTGTTAATGCACTGAGTGAATGGCTTGAGGTTGAGGTAACTCAGAATGGTCATATCTATTCTCAGAAATTTGAACGCGGTGTACCTGTTAATGATTTACATATTATCGGTGATGCTGACGGTCACGGAACATTAATCAGATTTAAAGCCGATGCTGATATTTTTCAGGAAACAACAACATATGAATATGATATTTTAGCAAGACGACTGAGGGAACAGGCATTTCTTAATGCAGGCTTGTCAATTACACTCAGTGACAGAAGAAATGATGACCCTGAGGAGCAGACAAGTGAAGAATTCTGCTACGAGGGAGGTATCCGTTCTTTCGTTGAATATATCAATACAAGCCGCGGACTTAATCCTATTCAGGAGGAGGTTATTCACCTTTCAACAACTAAAGGTGACAGAAGTGCCGAGGTTGCACTGTGCTATACCGACTCATATAATGAAACACTTTTATCCTTTGCAAACAATATTAATACTATTGACGGCGGTACTCACGAAACAGGTTTTAAAACCGCGTTAACACGAGTATTCAATGATTACGGAAAAAAATTCGGAATACTCAAGGACAATGATAAAAAATTCAGCGGTGAGGATGTTCGTGAAGGAATAACCGCAGTTATTTCAGTTAAACTGACTGAAGCTCAGTTTGAGGGACAGACTAAGGGTAAGCTCGGTAATACTGACATTACGGGCTTGGTTTCATCAATGCTTTATGAAAAGCTGATGACTTATTTTGAGGAAAATCCGTCTGTTGCAAAAACTCTTATTAATAAATCACTTGACGCTTCACGTGCAAGAGAGGCTGCAAGAAAAGCAAGAGAAAATGCAAGAAGAAAATCACCGCTTGAAAGTAATTCACTGCCGGGTAAGCTTGCCGACTGTACAAGCAAGGAGCCTGAAAAATGTGAAATCTATATCGTCGAGGGTGACTCTGCAGGCGGCTCTGCTAAAGAAGGCAGGGACAGAGAGCATATGGCAATTTTACCTCTTTGGGGTAAAATGCTTAATGTTGAAAAGGCAAGAGTGGACAAGGTTATCACAAATGAAAAGCTGATACCTGTTGTTATGGCACTTGGTACAGGAATAGGTGATGATTTTGATATCAGTAAGCTCAGATACCATAAAATAATTATTATGGCGGATGCCGATGTCGACGGTGCGCATATCAGAACACTTCTTTTAACATTCTTTTTCAGATATATGCCGCAGATAATTGAGCAGGGCTATGTTTATCTTGCACAGCCTCCTCTCTTTAAGGTTGCTAAGGGCAAGAAATTTGCATATGCTTTCAGTGATGAAGAAAGAGATGAAAAAATAAAGGAATACGGCGGAGACTGTGATGTTCAGCGATATAAAGGTCTTGGTGAAATGGACCCTGAGCAGCTTTGGGAAACCACTATGGACCCTGAGTTCAGAACAATGCTGAGAGTAACAATTGAGGATGCACAGCAGGCAAGTGAGAACTTTTCTATACTTATGGGCGATAATGTTGAACCTCGTAGAGAATTTATAGAAAAGAACGCAAAGTTTGTACAGAACTTAGATGTATAAATAACATTACTGTTTGAATAAGAGTGGAAAACACTCTGTTTCAGAAACAGTTATTTAGTGCAGATAACGTAAGCAAAGTTTGTACAGAATCGGAATAAAAAATATGACAAAATTAACCTTTAAAATGACAGCCGAGGAATTTTATCTCGGCTGGAAATACAAATTAAAAAAGAATAATTTTAATAATATAAAACCTGTTTTTATTATTCCTTTGCTGATAGTATTCTTATTACTGACATTATATATAAAAAATTATTTCTATTTCGTATACTTTTTCTTTTTTGCAGGTTTAATTATTTTTAACAATATTATGCAGAAAAAAAGTATTATTTCTCAGTTTTACAGTTTACCGAATATGTCAGGTGAACAGACAATTGTTTTGTATGACGAGGGTATTGAATTTATTAACAGCTATGAAAAGATGTTTGTTCCCTGGCAGAGTATTTTCGCTGTTAAGCAGGACAGCGGTAATTTGATTATTGTGCCGACATTCAGAAAAGGCTTGTTTGTTATAAACAAGGAAAGATACAAAGGCAGTGAGCTTGATGCACTTATTTTTGCTCTTCAGAGAAATGTTAAAATCGAGGAGGGCAGAAAATGAAAAATATTTTCAGATATTCATTAATTGAAGAGGATTATCTTTCATTTGAGAAAATGCAGTTAAAGAGAAGGGTTGTCCTCTCAACAATAGTAATGACAATTTGTTTTTTGACTATAGGTTTTTATAACTATATTGCAACAAAAAATACGAGTATTCTTATAGTATCAGTAATTGCTGCGGTAATTTCAATTTTACTTTTTTCGGTAATGTATACCATAACAGCAAAAAGAAGAGTAAAAAGATATATATTTATGGACAGCTCTTATCTTGGTGAAAATGAAATAATAATTGACAATAATGCAGTTGAGATAAAAAATATACCAAAGGAAAATGAGGCAGGCATAATAGCAGTATATCCTTATAAAATTATGCGTGCCATTGTTGAAAATAGTGATTACTTTTATTTTTATATCGGAATGGAGGCAAAAATTCTGCCAAAAAGATGTATTCCCGATGAAATGAAGCAGCAGGTTTTCAGCAATATTAAAAATAACAGAAACTATGTTTATATGAAATAACCTGATGCCGTTGCCGGCAGTGGAGGAATTTTAATGGATAATAATGAAATTCGTTATGACAATCAAAAAATTGTAGATGTTGAAATCAGCACCGAAATCAGAAAGGCATTCCTTGACTATTCAATGAGTGTTATTGTTCAGCGTGCTTTGCCTGATGTCCGTGACGGTCTTAAGCCTGTTCACAGAAGAATACTTTATGCAATGTATGACAATAATCTTTATCCGACAAATCCGTATCGTAAGTGTGCGACAACAGTCGGTGAAGTGCTGGGTCATTATCACCCGCATGGTGACGCGTCTGTTTATGATGCTATGGTAAGACTTGCTCAGCCATTCTCAATGCGTCATCCTTTGGTTGACGGTCACGGTAACTTCGGTTCAGTTGACGGCGACCCGCCGGCGGCTTACCGTTATACCGAGTCAAGAATGAGCAAAATCTCAATGAAAATGCTTGAGGATATCAAAAAGGATACAGTTGATTTTGCTCCTAACTTTGACGATAACGGCAAGGAGCCTACAGTTCTGCCGTCAAGATTTCCTAATCTGCTTGTTAACGGCTCTTCGGGTATTGCCGTAGGTATGGCAACAAATATTCCTCCACACAATATGAAAGAGGTTGTTGAGGGAATGTGCTGTCTTATTGATAATCCTGATGCAGGTCTTGAGGATTTAATGGTACATATCAAGGGTCCCGATTTCCCGACAGCAGGCATTATTATGGGCAGCCGCGGTATTAAGGAAGCCTATGCAACAGGACGAGGCAAAATTTATGTTCGTGCAAAGGCTGAAATTATTGAAACACGCGGTGACAGATTTAAAATCGTTGTAAGTGAAATTCCCTATGCAGTAAACAAGGCAAGACTTATTACAAGAATTGCTGATTTGGTTAAGGAAAAAAGGCTTGAAGGCGTTGCAGATGTTCAGGATTACTCCGACCGCCGTGGAATGCATATTGAGGTAACGGTTAAACGTGATGCAAATGCGCAGGTTGTTCTTAACAATCTTTATAAAATGACAGATATGCAGGTTACCTTCGGTGCAATACTTCTTGCACTTGATGACGGTGTGCCTAAGGTTCTGACTCTTAAGGAAATTCTTGAAAAATATATTGCTTTCCAGAAGGATATTGTTAAAAGAAGAACTGAATTTGATTTAAGAAAAGCTCAGGAGCGTGCACATATTTTAGAGGGTCTTGCAAAGGCTATTGATATTGTTGATGATGTAATTGCAACAATCCGTGCCTGCAAAGGCGGTCAGTCAGAAGCAAAGCAGGCAATTATGGACAAGTTCGGTTTTGATGACCCGCAGGCAAGTGCTATCGTAGCATATCGTCTTGGTCAGTTAGCAGGACTTGAGATTGAAAAGATTTTGAATGAGTTAAACGAACTTCACGAAAAAATCAAGGATTTCCTCGATATTCTTGCTAATGAGGTAAGAATTGCAGAAATTATTAAAGAAGAGGCAAGAGCAATTGCCGACAAATTCGGTGATGACAGAAGAACAGAAATTTCTGCATTCAGCGGTGATGTTGATGACGAGGATTTAATTCCTGTTGAGGACTGTATTTTAACTCTTACCGAAAAGGGATATATGAAGCGTCAGACTGTTGACACCTATAAGGCTCAGAACAGAGGCGGACGAGGTATTTCGGGAATGAGCAGACGTGAGGAGGACGTAGCTAAAACTATGTTCAGTTGTTCAACTCACGATCAGATTCTGATATTTACAAACAAGGGTAAGGTATTTAAGCTTAAAGGCTATGAAATTCCTGAGTCATCAAGAACAAGCAAGGGTATGAATGTTGTAAATATTCTTCCTCTTGAAAACGGTGAGCAGGTCAGTGCAATGGTTAAGGTTCCTAAAGAGGAGGACCGCACCTATCTCTGTATGATGACAAGAAACGGTATTATTAAAAGAACTGCCCTTGATCAGTATGACCATATAAGAAAAACAGGCATTATTGCTATTAATCTTGATGATGACGATGAGTTAAGCTGGGTTGAGATTACAGACGGTGAGCGTGAGCTTATTGTTGCAACTCATGACGGAATGAGCATTTGCTTTAAAGAAAGCGATGCAAGACTTATCGGCAGGACGGCACGCGGTGTAAGGGCTATTCAGCTTAATGAAGGCGACTATGTAGTGGGCTTTGCAGTTAAGCTTGAGGGCTTCACACTCCTTACTGTTTCAGAAACAGGATATGGCAGAAAGAGCGAATTTTCCGATTACCGCATTCAGTCAAGAGCAGGTAAGGGTCTGATTAACTATCGTACGGAGCAGTACGGCAAGGTAGCTATGATCGCCCCTGTTTGTGATGAAAATGATGTTATTATGATTTCTTCAGACGGCATTATAATAAGAACAAATGCAGATCAGATTTCCACCTTCCAGCGACCAAGCAAGGGTGTAAAGGTGATGAGAGTTAACGATGGCGAAAAGATAGCAACAATTTCAGTTGTTGATAAGCTGGAGGAAGCAGATGAAGAGTTAAATTCTGATACTGCTGAAGCAGAAAATAATATTGAAAGTGCAGAAGAATAAAAAATATTTGTAAACAAATCATTTATTTTGTAGCTTTTTGTACAATGTTGTTATATAATTTCTAATATTGTGTATCAATTATGCACCTTATATGTGTTGCGAATAAAAAAGAGGGGTTATGTAATGGAGAAGGAAACTTATAATATTGACGATATTCTCTCCGAGGTTAAAAAGAGAAAGCAGGAGAGAGAGGAATCAGCTCCGTCTTTTGAAATAAAAACGAAGAACAGTGAGCTTCCTGCCGAAAAACCGGAAAATACTGAGGCTGATGCAAAAGAAGCCGAAAACATTACAGAGAAAAAGGAATTTGACAATCTGTATGTTCGTAATGAAGACGGAATTGTTGACAGCAGTATTGAAGAGGAAGAAAAAAGAAAAAAGGACAATGTAGTTTTCACTGAAGAAAAAGCTGTTGAAAAAAAGGAAGCTGACAATACTGTTGTTGAAAAAAAAGAAGCAGTACCGGTTGAATCTGATTTAAAGCAGCAAAAGGAAGAAATACGCAGCAGCGGTGATGAATTTATTGATTTGCTTTCTTTTGCTGAAAACAACGAGTTAAATAACGAAGTAGTTAAAACAGAGAAATCAAAATTTTTCAAAACTAAAAAAGGCAAAATTATAAGAAATATTATAATAACTCTGTTAGCAGTTGTTTTAATAGCGGCAGCATGTGCAGGTGTCTATGTTTTTAAGACTCTCAATGCAGTGAGTGATGATGACAATAACTCCTCAAAAACCGAACAGCGCTATACAGAAATGGACAAGCTGGTTGAAAATTTCCCTGATATTAATGAAACAGATGCAGATCACCTTTCATCACTTCAGGATATGATTAAAACATGGTATTATAACGGTGCACCTTGTTCATCAAGTCATGTATTGAATGTTCTTCTTGTCGGTGAAGATACAAGAGGCGATGAGATACTGGAAGAGGATACAAGAGCAGATGCTGCAATTATTGTAAGTGTCAATATTGATACAAAGGCTATTACTCTGACATCGGTGCTCAGAGATACCTATGCTTACTGGGAAAATGTTCCGGGTGATGAAACCACCGGTGAGTTTGGCAAAATCAATGGTGCAATGGCAAAGGCAGGTATTCAGGGCTATATCAACTGTGTTGAAAAAATGTACAAGATTGATATTGATGATTATGTAATTGTTAACTTTGACAGTTTTGAGGGTATAGTTGATGAGCTTGGCGGTGTAACAATTGAGCTGACATCTGCCGAAATTAATGAAATTAACAATCATCAGGACAGATATGGAAATGTTACTATTGAAAAAACCTTTGACGGCAACAGCGGAGAAATCAAATTAACAGGCGAGCAGGCACTTGCATATTGCAGAATCAGAAAGCTTGACAGTGATAATATGAGAGCCGACAGACAGAAAACCTGTTTAACAAAAATTTTTGACGGTGTCCGCGACGGAAATTCCGTTACACTGTTAAAGGTTGTAAATAAGCTTCTGCCGTATGTCAAGACCGGCTTCAGCACTAATGAAATTATTTCAATTGCAAAGTATGCACTTTCTCAGGGCTGGCTCAGCTATGATGTTAAAATGACAAGTGTTCCGAATGCAAGAATTAACGAGAGAGGTGCAGGCGGAGAATTTTACGGTGCATGGCACTGGAAGGCAGATTTCCCTCAGGATGCCAATTATATGCAGACACTCCTTTACGGAAAATCATCTGTTGTACTTGCTGAAAAAAGAGTTGATATTTTAAATTGTAATCTTTACGGATTTTATAATGAAAGCCTGGTTCCCTGCTACGCAGTTATAAATAATAACAGCTATGGCGAGGCAACAACATATGAATTCATTACTGAAGAGGATACACAGACAACAAATTAAACAGCAAATAAAAACACCAAAGTAATCAATGGTTACTTTGGTGTTTTTTTATACTTATTTCTTTTATTATTCCGAAAATTTCACGTAACAGGAATACGTGAAGTACAGTCAGCTTTGTTTTTGAGCTTTGCGGTCTTGCGTTAAGTCCATAACGCTTGCAAATCATTGATGCTCTTAGCTGATGATATTCACTTGTAGCAATTGCAACATTTTTGTCAAGACCGAGAGAATTGATAAGTTTCAGTGAAAATGCAATGTTCTCATCAGTTGTTGTGGATTTATCCTCTGAAATTAATCTTGATTTATCAATGCCCTTCTCAGTCAGTAGCCTTTTCATACATTGTGCTTCACTCATTGCCTCGTCACTGCCCTGTCCGCCGCTGAGTATGGCAAGTGACTTTGGATTTTCATACAGAAACTCATATGCAGAATCTACCCTTTTTATAAGTGAAAGACTTGGTTTATCCCATTTTACACGGCAGCCCAGAACGATTATAACATTTTCGTCTGTGGCTTTTGTTTTGCCCTTGAAATAGATAATACTCATAAGAGTTATAGTTATAACTGTTCCAAAGACTGCGATACAGAATAAAACAAGCCATAACGTTTTATTTATTCTGCCGTACAGCAATGCAGTTGTAATAATATATATTCCGCCGAGAATACCTGCAATATTCCCGGCGTTGAATACATCCTCAAAAACCGTCAGCGAAAATGCTGCGATAATTAAAATTCCGATAATTAAAATTGTAATTGTCATTATTTAGTCGGTACGATTCTGTCCTTGCCGCCCATATACATACGCAGTGCCTCAGGAATAAGCACAGAGCCGTCTGCCTGAAGGTTGTTTTCAAGAAATGCAATAAGCATTCTCGGCGGTGCAACAACTGTATTGTTCAGGGTATGTGCAAGGTAGTTGCCGTCCTCACCCTTCACTCTTATTTTAAGTCTTCTTGCCTGTGCATCTGTAAGGTTTGAGCATGAGCCGACCTCAAAATATTTCTGCTGTCTTGGTGACCATGCTTCAACGTCAACGCTTTTAACCTTAAGGTCGGCAAGGTCGCCTGAGCAGCATTCAAGTGTTCTTACAGGAATATCAAGTGAACGGAAAAGGTCAACCGTATTCTGCCAGAGCCTGTCAAACCACATTTTTGATTCCTCAGGCTTGCAGACAACTACCATTTCCTGCTTTTCAAACTGATGAATACGATAAACACCGCGTTCCTCAATTCCGTGAGCACCCTTTTCTTTTCTGAAACAAGGTGAGTATGATGTAAGTGTTTTCGGCAGCTCACTTTCAGGAGTGATTGTGTCAATGAATTTACCGATCATTGAATGCTCAGATGTTCCGATAAGGTATAAATCCTCGCCCTCAATTTTGTACATCATTGCATCCATTTCCTCAAAGCTCATTACACCCGTTACAACATTTGAGCGAATCATAAACGGCGGAACAACATATGTGAAGCCTCTGTCAATCATAAAATCACGGGCATAGCTGATAACTGCACTGTGCAGTCTTGCAATGTCGCCCATTAAATAATAGAAGCCGTTGCCTGCAACTCTGCCTGCAGCCTCAAGGTCGATACCGTCAAAGCGTTCCATAATATCGGTGTGATATGGCACCTCAAAATCAGGCACAACAGGCTCGCCGTATTTCTGAACCTCAACATTTTCACTGTCATCCTTGCCGATAGGTACAGAATCATCAATGATATTCGGGATTGACATCATTATCTGTGTAACCTTTTCGTTAAGCTCCTTTTCCTTTGCAGCAAGCTCCTCAAGCTCCTTAGCCTGAGCATTTACCTGCTCGCGGATTGCCATTCCCTCTTCCTTTTTTCCCTGACTCATAAGTGCGCCAATCTGTTTAGACAGCTTGTTTCTGTTTGCACGAAGCTCATCGGCTCTCGTCATTACTGCACGTCTTTCAGTGTCAAGTTCTATAACCTCATCAACAAGCGGAAGCTTTTTGTCCTGGAATTTCTTTTTAATATTTTCTTTTACTACTTCGGGATTTTCTCTTACAAATTTAATATCTAACATTTTTATTCTCCTAACTTATTTGCTATTTCCTTTAAATCGTCAACAGAATAGAACTCTATTTCAAGTGTGCCCTTTCCTCTGCCGTTATAAACCTTTACTTTTCTGCCAAGCACCTCTGTAAGTGACAGCTCAACCTCATCATAAAATGAATCACGGCGTCTTGATGACGGACGGACTTTATTCATATTCTCTTTTGTTTTTGATAAACGCTCAACATCTCTTACAGTCAGATTATTTTTAACAATATTCTGTGATACTTCATATATCATTGCATCGTTGTCAAATGCAAGCAAAGCACGTGCGTGACCTGCTGAAATATCACCGTTTCTTGTCATATCACGTACTTCAGGTGGTAATTTCAGCAATCTCAGCGCATTTGCTATTGCAGGACGCGACTTGCCAACTGAAACAGCAACATCCTCCTGCGTAAATCCGCACCTATCTATGAGTGCCTGCAAACCCTCTGCCTCTTCAATAGGGTTTAAGTCTTCACGCTGTAAATTTTCAATTATAGCGATTTCCATAGTTTCAATATCGCTTAATTCTTTGATTACAACAGGGACTTCCTTTAGTCCTGCAATTCTTGACGCTCTCCAGCGTCTTTCACCTGCAACAAGCTGATATCCGCCTGTTGGCAAGGGTCTTACTAATAGCGGCTGAAGCACACCATGCTGAATAATGCTGTCTGCCAACTCCTGTAAAGCACCCTCATCAAAAGTTTTTCTTGGCTGGTCCTTGTTAGGAATAATCTCATTAATGGAAAGGGTATTTGTTGAAACCATATTGTCAACGGAGTTTTCCATCATAAGCGCACTTAAGCCCTTACCAAGACCTGATTGTTTTTTTGCCATATTGTACCTCTCATTGTTTTTTCAGAAATTCATCAGTGAATTTTTTATATGCAAAGCTTGGTTTTGAGTATTTCTCGTAGTAGATTATAGGCTCTCCGAAGCTCGGAGCTTCTGCCAGCTTGACACTTCTCGGTATTTTTGTCTTATATGCTTTATTTGGAAAAAATTCATCCACTTCATCCATAACCTGTTGATTGAGCTTTAATCTTGTATCAAACATTGTAAAAAGCACACCTTCAAGCTCTAAATGCTCATTATAGTGCTGTTTTACTGTTCTGACAGTTCCTAAAAGCTGACTTAATCCTTCCAGAGCAAAGTATTCGCACTGTAAGGGGACTATAAGTGTATCAGATGCAGTCAACGCATTAAGACTAATTAAGCCTAAGCTGGGTGGACAGTCTATAATAATATAGTCATATTCCATAACAATCGGTGCTAAAGCCTTTTTTAAGGCTTTAAATCTGTTTTCATTGTCTGCAAGCTCTATTTCCGCACCTGCAAGATCCATATCAGCAGGAAGAACAAACAAGTTTTTATACTTTGTTTTTATAATTGCATCCTTGACAGGAATATCATTGATAAGCACATCGTAGGATGATGCTTCAATCTGTGATTTGTCAATGCCGACTCCGCTTGTAGAATTGCCCTGTGGGTCGCAGTCAACGAGCAGGGTATTCTTACCCTTATGACCTAAGCAGGCAGCAAAGCTGACGCAGGTTGTAGTTTTACCGACTCCGCCTTTCTGATTAAATATTGATACTGTTTTTCCCATATAGCACCTCCATAGCAATAATTATACATCATAATATAGTAGTGTTCAAGTGTTTCACGTGAAACACTTGAATTATTTTTTTAAAATTGTGGTTGCTTTTTCATAATACTCTATATATAGATGTTTCACGTGAAACATTAATGTTCATCATACATAAATGTAAAAAAGTGTTTATATTAAAATAATTTAAAATAAACAAAGTTTATATGAAAATCAATATATAGTAGTTAGTTTCACGTGTAACACAAGTCAGGTTTTTCCGTAAAAGCAGAAAAAACGAGCTTGCGCCCGTTTTTTCCACGTGATGAAAAGAGGAGAATATGTTAAAACGGTTTCCCGTTTTAAGCGGATTTAGTGCACTTCTGTGCATTTTTTGGTATTCTTACCATAAATTCTATATAATCTTCAGTTTCCGTTTTATTCGATTTTGCGTCAATTCCTGAATCCTTCATTGCCTGAATGGCTTTGTTGAAGGTGTTGACAAATATTCTTACATCTTTAAAGACTCTGTTAGTGTTATGCTTCGGTTTTACTCTTGTATCCAACATATCAGCTATGTAGGCTTCAGTCTGCTCAACGTTAAGGTGCTTTTCTGTTATAACCTTAAGGGTTGTCCAGATTTGCTTTTCACTTTCAAGCTTAAGCAGGGCTCTTGCGTGACGCTCTGTCAAGCCCTCTTTTTCGATAAAATATCTTACATCAACAGGTAATCTGAGCAATCTCAGCTTATTTGACAAGGATGATTGACTTTTTCCAAGCTTTTTTGCTATTTGCTCCTGCGTTAATCCAAAATGGCTCATTAACTGACTGATTGCCTGAGCTTCTTCAAAGAAAGCAAGATCGCTTCGCTGAATGTTTTCAAGAATAGAAAAGACAGCACTTGCTTCATAGTCACAGTCAATGATTACGCAGGGAACAGTTTGAAGATTTGCAAGTATGGAGGCTCTGAGACGTCGCTCTCCTGCAACAATCTCAAAATAGTCACTGTTATTTATCTGCCTGCATATAAGAGGCTGCAGTACGCCATTTTCCTTTATTGAGTCTGCAAGAGAGAGCATGTCCTCACTTTTAAACTGCTTTCTCGGCTGATAGGGATTTGGCAGTATTTTTTCAGTAGGCACTTGAACAATCTGTTGCATCAGCTCATCTCCTTGTCTATACTATACCATATTGTTTCACAGAAAAAAAGGATTTCTCATAGTGAGAAATCCTTTACCTTCGACATATATCTGCTCCTTTAAAGAGGCTTAGTATCAATTTTTTTAGATTTTCTGGGATACTTTGTCGGTGTTTGCGATATTTTTCTTATAATTATAATTGACCTTTTGTCACCATTTGAAAGTGTAAATTCAGCAAATTTGGCAACCTCACCGCCAAGAGTCCTGATAGCGTTTTCTGCTGTTTCAAGCTCTTCCTTGCCTGTTGAACCTTTCATTGCGATAAACAGTCCGCCTACTTTAACGAGAGGAAGGCAGTATTCGCAAAGCACATTAAGCTGAGCAACGGCACGTGCTGCTGCAAAGTCAAATTTTTCGCGAAATTCATTGTTTTTTCCAAGTTCTTCTGCTCTCGAATGTTCTGTCCTTGCAATCAGCCCTGTGTTATGCAGTACATCCTTTATAAAAGCAAGCTTTTTTCTTACGCTGTCAACAAATGTTACATTAATATCGGGGTTTGCAAAAAGAAGAGGCATACCGGGGAAACCGGCACCGCTGCCTATATCAATCAATGACTGACCTTTATGTAAATCAACATATTTAAGTACATAAAGACTGTCAACAAAATGCTTTATAACAATTTCATCCGGTTCGGTTATAGCCGTTAAATTAATGTGCCTGTTCCATTTTACAAGGTAGTCTGCATACTGGTCAAATCTGTCCAGGCAGTATTCGTTAATATCAATACCAAGTTTTTCAATTTCGCCCTTTAAAAGTTCATAGTCAATCATAAGCTCTCCAAGATGATGTTAAGTGCAGCGATATCAGCAGGGTTAACACCGCTGATTCTGCTTGCCTGACCAAGGTTCTCAGGTCTGATTTTGCTGAGTTTCTCAACAGCCTCAAGGCGTAAGCCCTTTAAACTGCTGTAATCAATGGTTTCAGGAATTTTTTTGTTTTCGATTCGGCGCATTTCCTTAATCTGCTGTTCCTGCCGTTTTATATAACCCTCATATTTAACGGCAATCTCAACCTGTTCAAAAACCTCACGCGGAAGCTCGGGTCTTGTATCATCAAGCTCTGTTAAATCACTATATTTAATCTGGGGGCGTTTGATTAATTCAATCATTTTGCAGCCGCGCTGCAGCGGAGCAGTACCGCAATCAATAAGAATTTGCTGAAGCTTATCAGTGAGCGGGATAGACTTTTCCTTAATTCTGTTTAACTCCTCATTGACACACTTCTCCTTATATACAAATTTATCATATCTTGACTGAGAAATCAAGCCTATTTTGTAACCGGTAGGAGTAAGACGCGTGTCTGCGTTGTCCTGACGGAGCACAAGACGGTATTCACTTCGGCTTGTCATCATTCTGTACGGGTCTGTGCAGCCCTTGGTAACAAGGTCGTCAATCAATGTTCCGATATAGGAGCCGCCTCTGTCTAAAATGAGAGGTTCTTCACCCTTTATTTTCAGAGCAGCGTTAATTCCAGCCACTAATCCCTGAGCGGCAGCCTCCTCATATCCGCTTGAGCCGTTGAACTGACCTGCACCGTATAATCCTTCAATGTCATTAAATTCAAGGGATGCTTTGAGAGCAGTCGGATCAACACAATCATATTCAATTGCATATGCCGTTCTCATAACCTGTGCGTTTTCAAGTCCGGGGATTGTATGAATAAAAGCAAGCTGAACATCTTCGGGCAGAGAGGATGATAAGCCCTGCAAATACATTTCCTCAGTGTTAAGACCGCAGGGTTCAATAAAGAGCTGATGCCTCTCCTTGTCAGCAAAACGAACGATTTTGTCCTCGAATGACGGACAGTATCTTGGTCCTTTTCCTTCAATTTTTCCTGAGTACATAGGGCTTCTGTGTAAATTATCAAGAATAATCTGCTTTGTTTTGTCATTTGTATATGTAATATGACAGCAGACCTTGTTTTTTGGGGCTTCATCGGTGTCAAAGCTGAAAGCAATGGTTTCTTCATCACCGTACTGTACATCCATTTTTGAAAAATCAATTGACTGTCTGTTGACTCTTGAGGGAGTTCCTGTTTTAAATCTCCTGAGAGGAATATTCAGTTTTTTCAGTGAGTCAGCAAGAGCGGTGGACGGGAACATTCCGTCAGGTCCGCTTTCATAGGAAATATCACCGATATAAATTCGTCCGCCGAGAAATGTTCCTGTTGCAATTATGACAGCCTTGCAGGTGAAAAGTGCTTCAAGCTTTGTCTTAACCTGCCATAAGCCGTTTTCTGTTTTCATTATATCGGTAATTTCACCCTGTCTGACATCAAGATTTTCCTGCAATTCCAAGGTGTGCTTCATTCCCGCAGAGTATTCACGTCTGTCAATCTGTGCTCTGAGAGAGTGTACAGCAGGTCCTTTGCCGAGATTAAGCATTCTTGATTGCAGCGAGTATTTGTCGGCAGCTTTTCCCATTTCACCGCCGAGTGCATCAATCTCTCTTACAAGATGACCCTTTGATGTTCCGCCTATAGACGGATTGCATGGCATATTGCCCACCCAGTCAAGATTTATAGTGAACACAGCCGTTTTGCAGCCGAGTCTTGCAGAGGCAAGGCACGCTTCAATTCCTGCATGACCTGCACCGATAACTATTACATCATATTCTCCTGCAAAATATTCCATAAAATTTCCTTCGTTTCAAAAAATTATTTGCCCACACAGAAATTGGCAAAAATATTGTTCACAACCTCCTCGGTTGCTTTTTTTCCTGTTAATGTTAAAAGCTCATCAATTGCACTGTCAATCATAACATTGATTGCGTCGTAGGTTATTCCTATTTCTGCACCCTCACGAGCTTCTGTGATATAACCCAATGCATTCTTAACGCACATTTTCTGCCGCTTGTTAGCTAAAATAGGCTGTGATGTGTCAACATTTGCAACACCTAACAGCTTCTTTACTGCTTTTGAAAGCTCGTTTGCACCGTCATTGTTTTTTGCTGATATGAAAACAATATGACTGAAATTGTTTTTTATTTTTTCAATCTCAATTTTCTGCTCCAAATCAGTTTTGTTTATAACTGCAATACAGGGCTTGCTTTTACAATTATCAATAAGCATTTCATCCTCAGAACTCAGTTTTTCAGCACCGTCAAACACCGCAAGCACAAGTGAGGCAGTATCAATTTTTTCAATAGCCTTCTGAATACCGATTGCTTCAACAATGTCATCACTTTCGTGGATTCCTGCTGTGTCACTCAGATGAAGAATTATGTTGTCAAGCCTTACGGAATTTTCAACAATATCCCTTGTTGTGCCCTTAATATGTGTGACTATGCTTTTTTCTTTCCCTGACAGCATATTCATAAGCGTTGATTTGCCTGCATTCGGCTTGCCGACGATTGCAGTGTCTACACCCTCAGTCATTGCAGAGCCGTTTTCGTAATTATTTATCAGTGATACTAAATAATTTTCAGCCTCAGAAAGAGTTTGCAAAAGACTGTCTTCTTCAAGCTCCGGAATTTCTTCATCGGGGTAATCAACCCACGCTGCCATAAGTGCACTGCAGTCAACAAGCTTTTTTAATATTTCTGAAATTTTATTGCTCAAAGAGCCTTGGAGTAAATTGAAGGATGCTTTAGCAGCCTCCTGTCCCTGTGCCGTTATCAGCGAAGCAACAGCCTCAGCCTGTGCAAGATCCATTTTGCCGTTTAAAAAGGCACGCTTGGTAAATTCACCCGGCTCAGCAGGACGGGCGCCTGCATTAAAAACAGCCTCCAGAGTTTTTTCAACAATAAAAATTCCGCCGTGAACGGATAATTCAACGACATCCTCGCCGGTGTAGCTTTTAGGATTTCTGAAAACAAGAGCAATTGCGTTGTCAAAGCTTGTGTTATTGTGGTAAACATTTCCGAATTTTGCGGTATAGCCCCTGATTGATGAAAGGGGGGTGCCGTCAAGTGCTTTAAATATTTTTTCTGCAACAGAGATTGCATTATCACCGCTGATACGTATAACACCGATTCCTGCAACACTGTTACCTGTTGCGATTGCAGCGATAGTATCTGACATAACAATTAACCTCCAAAAATCAATAATTGCAAAAAACAGCTAAGTATTAACTTAGCTGTTTTAATTGCATATCAGTCCTTATTAACCTCAATTTTTCCGAATTTCGGAATATCTGCACGGTCGACTCTCTTTTCACGGTTAGGGTCTGCCGCAGTATGAGCTTTAGGAGCTCGGTTGCTGCTTCTTCTGTGACCGCCGTTATCTCTTACGCCGCCAACCGGCTCAATAAGAACTCGTCTGTCCACACCTGAGCCCACAGAACGTGATGTAACACCCTCAATTTCCTGAACAGTAGTGTGAATGATTCTTCTTTCATATGGATTCATTGGTTCAAATCCATATCTTCTGCCTGTTTTTAAAACATAATTAGCATTTTTTTCTGCCAGTGCTCTGAGAGTTTTTTCTCTCTTATCGCGGTAGTTGCCGACATTTACAATTACTCTTACATAAGTGTCGGTAGTACGCTTGATAGCAAGGCTGATTAAATACTGAATTGCATCAAGTGTTTCACCGCGGTGACCGATGATGATGCCGATACTTTCAGTCTGAATATCAATTTCAACAACATCATTTTTCAATGCAGCTTCAATTTTTGCATCGTCAATCTTAAAGCCGTCAAGTATGGTTTTAAGATAGCTTGTTACATAGTCTAAATCTATATTGATAGAACTATCGAGCTTGTATTCCTGATGCACCTTTTTGGGCTTCTGTTCCTGAACAGGCTTTGCTTTTTTAGGCTTCTGCCTGTCTTTTGCCTGCTCCTCAGGAGCTTTGCTGTATAACGGAACACGTTTGTCATTCGGTTTTCTCGGAGCCTTGAAGTTAGAAGCTTTTCTTTCTTTTCTGTTATCCTCAAAGCTGGCTTTAACCTGTGCGTCACTGCCGCCGAATAAACCAAGAACCTTTTTCTTTGGCATAGCAACAATTTCAATCTTAACATCAGCAGTAATCGGTGCATTAAGACCTGCTTTCGCAGCAAGAGTTGCTTCCTCGATAGTTTTACCGGTACCGATAAATTCCTTTATCATATATTCCTCCGATAATTATTTGATTTTCTTAACATTTTCCTCTCGAGAACGACGCTCAATGGTGTTTTCAACCATTAATCTTGCTTGTGTCTTTCTTGGCGGATACTGTTTGAAAATAAAGATTTGCTGCAGAATAGCAACAAGGTTTGAAATAATCCAGTAGAAACCTACGGCAGCAGTTACCTTGAATGAGATATAGAAGGAGAAGAACGGCATCATGAGCATCATAAGCATCATCTGTGTTGCCTGCTGACCTGCTGCGGGATTATTTTTCTTTTGAATAAATGTGGATATTAAGCTTGAGCCTAATGATGTTACAAGACAGAGAATAGGAATAAGAACAATAACTCCGTCCTTCCAGTGAGGAATTGCCGTCATATCAATACCGAACAGTGTCATACCGCCGCGGTAAACATCAATGTCCGCACACAATTTTTCAGTGAAAATTTCCGGGAAGGAGGTTATAAGTGTTTCTCTGTATGCACCAAAATTTTCAAGAATATTCAGCTGAAAATAAGTGATTTTTGCATCCTCGCCTGCAATGCCCTGATAAATCGGATAAACCGCATCATAAATTGCCTGAGAATTGTCTATAAAATCCTTAGCACCTAAGACATAGGAAATAGGATAATAAATGATACCGATAATACCCATAAGGAATATCATCTGAAAAAGCATAGGTCCGCAGCCCATCTGCATAGGGTTATGTCCCTCTCGGCTGTAAAGATTCTGCATTTCCTCATTCATTTTTGCCTGCATTTTCTGACGTTCCTTAGGATCGTTTCCGCTGTAGGCATATTTTTTCTGAATTTTCTGAATTTTTGGCTGTAATCTTGTTGTTCTCGCCATTGTCTTTTGCTGTTTTATGTTAAGCGGCAAAAGAATTAAACGTGTTACAATTGTAAAAATTACGATGGCAAGAAAGTATTGGTTACCAAGTAAATCCATCAGGATTTCCATACACTTACCGAATAACCAATAAAGAGGCTTGAATATGCCTATACCGTTTGATACAACATTGTTGGCTGCAAGTAAAATTAAACTACTATTCATTATCTGTCCTCTTTGTTAATTTTAGGGGGAACAGGGTCCCAGCCGCCCTTTGAAAAAGGGTTACACCTTAAAATCCTCCACACAGCTAAAAGAGAGCCTTTGAAAATTCCGTGAACCTCGATTGCCTCAATTGCATACTGCGAGCAGGTAGGATTAAATCTGCAGCAGCCGTGTGAAAACCTCGGGCTGATTGTCATCTGATAGGTTTTTATTAAAAAAATCAGTATCTTTTTCAATCTATTGCACCTAATGCTTTAAGCTGCTCTTCCATCTGGACCTTAACATCCTGCATTTTTACCTGACTTGTTCTTGTTCTTGCAACAAAAACAATATCGTAGCTGTTATTCAGATTCTGTTCAAGCTCTGAAAAGGCTGTTCTTATCAGACGTCTTGCGCGGTTTCTTTTAACAGCATTTCCTGTTTTTTTGCCTGTGGTGATTCCGTAAAAGGTTTCACCGCTGCGGTTTTTCATAACATAGGTAACAATACAGGAGGAAGCTTTGCTTTTGCCTCTGTAATAAAGTCTGCGGAAATCCTTGTTTTGTTTTAAGGTTTTGCTTTTCACCCAATCACTCCTAATCGGTAATTAGTAAGAAAGCTTCTTTCTGCCCTTAGCACGACGGCGGGCAAGTACCTTTCTACCATTCTTAGTTGCCATTCTTTTTCTGAAGCCATGCTCTTTCTTAGCGTGTCTTTTCTTTGGCTGGAAAGTTCTTTTCATTTTTTTCACTCCTATCAAAAGACTAAACTTGTCTTAATCTTTTATATTCTCTGTACGGGTATAGTACAGGCATTTTTTGTCGAAGAGATAAAACTCCACGTTAACGCTGAATATTATATATTAAAATATAAAGACTTGTCAATAAAAATTTGAATAAACTTGTATTTATTCTTTTTATATATTATAATAACACTATATATTGCGTAGGGCATCTTTATCAACAACAAAAAATGAAACGGGGTAATCTGAAATGCTCGGTATAATCGGCGCTATGGATGTTGAGGTTAATTCCATAAAAAGCAGAATCACAAACAAAACAGTAACACAAAAAGCCGGTGTGGAATTTGTCTGCGGACTTATTGAAAATGTAATGGTCTGCGTTGCTCAGTGCTCACCGGGCAAGGTCAATGCGGCAATCTGCACGCAGGCTATGATTGACAGCTTTGATGTTGATAAAATAATAAATGTCGGTGTGGGCTGTTCCTTATCAAAGGATGTTGTTATAAAAAATGTTGTTATTGCAACCGATGTCTGTGAGTATGACATTGATATTACTGCTCTCGGTGAGCCGTGTGGGTTTATAAACGGTCTTAATGTTATTAAAATTGCTGCTGACAAAGAGCTGAGCGACAAGCTGGCACGCACTGCAATAAACTGCGGCGAAAAAATACATCGCGGAACAATTGCCAGCGGCGATACCTTTATTGCAGACAGCGGTCTCAAGCAGTTTTTAAAAGATGAATTTGATGCTGTCTGCGGCGAGATGGAGGGCGGGGCAATCGGTCATACCTGCCTTGCCAACAAAATCCCGTTTGCCGTTATCCGCTCAATCAGTGACGGTGGGGATGAAAGCTCACAGCTTGATTATCCTATATTTAAAAAAATCGCTGCAGATATTTCCACAGCGATAATTGTTGAATATATCAAATCCGAGCAGAATCAGTTTGCTCTTTACTAATCAAGATAAAAGCTTGTGAGAATCTGTTCTTCGGCTCTGTTGATAAGGTTGATGAAAGCGTTGCTTTCACACATATCATTACCATTTCTTGATTTGTCCTCAATCAGACCGAATTTTGCATCCTCAACAGCAATTGCGGCATTTGCAAGCTCTCTTCCGAGGTTGAAATCAATTTTGAATATTTCCTTCGGCAGAATACCTGCCTTTGCCATTGTGAGTGCACCGCGGTATACACACAGTGCATAATAGTCATAGATGTATTTGACTGCCTGTGCATCCTTTGCAGATGAAATGATGTCAAGCAGGAAGGTTGAAGCCTGTGCAAGTGTACCAACGCTTATTTCACCGTTTTCATCAATCGGTGTGTCAATGTATGATGTATCAACACCGTTGCGGTTAGTGCTTACACCTAAAAGATAGTCGGTGGTAACACCATAATATTCACCGCATTTAATAACAAAATCAAGTCCGCACTCTCTTATGCCCTTTTCATAATGACTAAGCAGTGCCTGACTGATACCCAAATCAAAAGCAGCTTTTTTCTGACTGATGCCTCTTTCCTTACGAAGCTGAGTTAACACTTCAGCAAAATTTGAAATTTTGTCAGTCTTTTGCTTTTTTCCATTCTTTTTTTCAACAATCTGATTTTCCATAAAACCCTCCGCATATTACAAATAGTATTATATTCTCAATATTACTATTTGTAAAGTGCGAATTTAATATTGTTAATTATTTGTAATATTTGGCTAAATAAGGAGCATTTTTTATATGAAATCATACACAGTGTATTTATTCCGTCACGGATTAACAAAAGGCAACTTAAACGCACAGTATATTGGGCATACAGACCTGCCGTTAACTACTGATAGTATATCAGGTCTGAAATCAATAAAGGCGCACGAACATTATCCGTCAGTTAATGCAGTGTTTTCATCACCGCTTAAGCGCTGTAAGGATTCTGCAAAAATTATGTTCCCGGAAAGCAATACAATTATAATAGATGATTTTATTGAATATAATTTTGGTGAATTTGAGCAGTGCACCGCTGAGGATTTAAAGGATAATGAGGATTTTAAAAACTGGTTAAGAGGCGATATTAACGTCCGTCCCCCTTATGGTGAAAGCAATGCTGAGTTTGTCAGCCGTGTATGCCTTGCCTTTGAAAAGGTCATAGACGGATGTATAAAAACAGGTACTGATAATATTGCAATCGTCGGTCACGCTGGCGTGCTTATGACAATACTTTCCTGCTATGGTCTGCCTGAAGCAGCGATGGCTCATTGGCAGATGGATGCAGGCTACGGTTATAAGCTTCGTATAACCCCGTCATTATGGATGCAGGGCAGAAAGCTTGAGGTAGTCGATACAGCACCCACAAGTATCAGGGATATGGAAAATTAATATAATAAAAAAGCATAAAAAAACGTGTTGCCTTAATCGGCAACACGTTTTTTGCTGTTTAATGTTCTTTTTTCTTAGCAGCAAGTACTGCTAAGCCTGCACCTGCCATTGCAATTGACATAGCGATAGTTGCTGTGCCTGCTCCTGTAGAAGGTGATTTTTTAGATGTATTTTTCTTTGTTTCAGTTGTTGATGCGTTATTATTATTCTGAGTAACAAGCGGTTTAATCTGTGGCTTTGTTACAGCCTCAGGCTTCTTTGTTGTTTCATCCTTTGGATTTTCAGGAACGTCTGTCGGGTCATCATCGTCAATCGGTGTGTCGATTAACTCTTTAAAGAAGAGTACACTGTTGTATGCAGATAATCCGCGAAGAACATCAAAGGTTGCATAAGCATTAGGCTCTCCGCCGACCTCGAATGAGTATGCACCCTCTGTTGAGGTTTTAAATTTAGCAAGCTGATTATAAATTTCTGTGCTCTTGTCAATATTGATTGTTTCTGCATCTTCATCGAAAATAGAAACAGTCCACTCATATTCTGCATATGCCATAAGAGCAAGAGCTGTTGAATCGGCATTCAGTGTAGTTGAATACTGATCATCACAAAAATAGCCGCCCTCTGTTTTATAAGTGTCAAGCACCTTTACTGCATCATTAAGCTGTGTTATATATTCATCTGATGTATATGAGATTGCAGAAATGAAATAAGCAGTGTTGTCACAGCTGTAACCCCAGTAGTTCATTCCCTTACCCATTGTGTAATAATTGTCAACAAAGGTTTTGCAGACTGTTTCAGCAAATTTTTCATCCTCCGCATAAATAAGTGACGGAATTACTATGTTATAAAAGTATGGATTGATTTCTGAATCCGCAGGCATTGCATTGAACGCTTTTGTTAAATCATATCCTTCAAAATCCCATACATCAATATCATTGAATGAAAGAATTTCAAGAACAGCGGCATATGTTGCAAGGCTTTCACCATATTTGTTTATCATCTTGCCGTCGTTTGCCTTAACGTTTTCTTTAACGCTTGCAATGAATTTGTCATTATATTTTGACAAATCAGCACCGGATTTTGTGAGATAGTAAAAATCAACAGCATCATCAATGGTGTAGTCACCCTCTTTTTGTGAGGTGATGTAATTAACAATTTTGTCGATTTCCTTCTGCACATCCTCGCTCTTTGGCTGTGACTGTGCAAATGCGGTAATGCTTGCAGTCAGCATTACACAGATTGCAGTAAATACTGCTAAAAACTTTTTCATATTTTTTACCTCCAAATATAATTTTTATGATAACAAGGCAGTCCCTGTGCTAACATACAAATGAAAAAACTATACTGTCACCTTGTGATACCGTGTATTTATCACAGCTTTTCGGCGGTGAGCTGCCGTTAACGGTGTAAACCCAGCCGCTCTGCTTTCCGCAGTCAAACTCATCAATATTATTGAAGCCTTTTATGTACATACCGTATACGCTTTTCTCTGCATTTACAGCTATGCCGTTTTTTACGCAGGCAGATTTCAGTACATCATAAACAGTGCTGCCGTTATCTGCGGTAACTGTCTGAGTGCTCATAATTATTCCGTCAGCAGGGACAAAGTCCTCGTGCCCTGCTTTGAGATTGTCTTTATTAGTGAGTATTTTTTTACATTCAATCTCGATATTGCACGTGACGTATGATGAAGTTGTTGTTACAGTGGTTTTAACAGTCTTTTTAGCTGTTGTTTTATTTTCAGCCTTTTTTGTTGTGGTTTGCTCAGCGGTGGTTTTGTCAGTAGCTGAAGCAGTTGTGCCGGTGTCTTTTTTATTATCCGGCTTTGTTTTTTTCGTTGTAGTTTCACTTAATGATTGCTTTGTCTGACTGATGTCAGACGGCATTGTACTTTGTTCAGATGATACTGTATTTGTTATAGCAGTGCCCGATGTCGTTTCAGGAGTTACATTTTCATCACTGCTGCAGCCTGCAAATGATACGCATATGAATATTACAGTAATTAATACATAAATATATTTTTTAAGATATTTCATAAAAAACACCTCTGTTTTCGGACAGAGGTGCAGCAGGTCTTTAATTCATTTGCCTTTCCACTTGCCCAAAAGCTGAATCAGATTTTCGGCAGGTATCCCGACTTATGATATAGAAATTTTAAGAACTTCGCTTGATACACCAACTTAAGATGTGTCTTTCGTCAAATACGGTAATGGCGGTTGCTTAGGATTCTGACCTAATTCCCTTTTAATTCCGATTTGTTGGATCGGAAACCGAGTAATTATTAAGTTTGCAACTTTAGTATAACATTAATAGACTGTTGTTGTCAATCAGTTATTTTCATAGATATCACGGCGGAGAACGCCTATGTATGGCAGATTGCGGTAATACTGATTATAGTCAAGACCGTAACCCACAACAAATTCATTCGGAACATCAACTCCGACATAATCAGCCTTGATATCGGCAATACGCCTTGAAGGCTTGTCAAGCAGTGTAATAACTGCGATTGACTCAGGGTTTCTTTCAGCCAGCATATCACATATGTGCTTTAATGTTCTTCCTGTATCAAGAATATCCTCAACAAGCAGAATATCAAATCCGCTTAAATCCTCAGCTATATCCTTAATAATTTTTACTTCTCCGCTTGATTCTGTTTTATCGTCATAGCTTGATGCCTGAATGAAATCAAGCTGACAGGGCATATCAATATGTCTTGTAAGGTCGGTAAAAAAGTAAATTGAGCCTTTAAGAACACCGACAACAAGCAGTTTTTTGCCTTTATAATCCTTTGTGATTTTTTCTCCGAGCTGTTTTGTGATTGAGCAAAGCTCCTCCTCAGTAACGAGGATTTTTTCAACATCCTTGTTCATAATTACTCCTCTCGAATTATTTAATTAATATATCACTATTCTTAAATTATAACATCACACAGTTATAAAGTAAAGAAGAAGCCTTGTGTTTTAATCAGTATTTTGTTATATTAAAGCTATCAGAAAATAAAGGAGTTTTTGCTATGACTGAAACCGAAAAGATGGAGAAAGGCTTGATTTATGACTGCACTGTTGATGAAATTATGTCTGTGCAGACAGGCTGTGCAAAGCATATGAAGGAATATAATACCCTCGGACTCGGTGATGAGAAAAGGATGGAGGAATTAATGAAGCTTATGTTTGCAGAGGTGGGAGAAGATACATTTATACAGCCTCCGTTTTATGCAAACTGGGGCGGTGCACATGTTCACCTTGGCGAGAGCGTTTATGCAAATTTCAATCTCACTCTTGTTGACGACGGTCATATTTATATCGGTGACAAAACCATGATAGGACCGAATGTTACAATTGCAACAGCAGGTCATCCCATAATGCCTGAGCTGAGAGAAAAGGCTTTGCAGTTTAATGTTGATGTGCATATAGGAAGAAATGTGTGGATTGGTGCAGGCGCAGTAATTGTTCCCGGTGTAACAATAGGTGATAACTCCGTTATCGGCGCAGGCTCGATTGTAACAAAGGACATTCCTGCTAATGTTGTGGCTGTAGGTAATCCGTGCCGTGTAATGCGTGAAATCAGCGACCGCGACAGAGAGTTTTATTATAAGGACAAAAGAATTAATTTTTAATTTTTAAATAAAAATCCCCTGCAGTTCAAAAAATCTGCAGGGGTTGTTTTTATATGTGAAGAATTGCTGAAGCAAAGCCAAAATAAATAAGCAGTGCAAGAGCATCAATAATTGTTGTGATGAAAGGTGATGACATTACAGCAGGGTCAAGTTTCAGTTTTTTTGCAAAAATCGGGAAAACACAGCCGACGATTTTTGCAAATATTGTTTCAATAATCAGAGTCAGACTGATTACAAGGTCAACCTTTACTGTGATTTCAGCCATACCCAAAAGCAATTTGTCAACAAACCATATTTTTACAAAATTGATTAATGCAAGGGTAAGTCCGCATACAAAGCCTACACGCATCTCTTTCCACACTACTTTGGCGGTATCTTTAAAGTCGATTTCATTCAGTGACAGCGCGCGGATAACAACGGCACTCGACTGCCCGCCGGAGTTACCGCCTGTGCCCATAAGCATAGGTATAAATGAAGTGAGAATAATAAGTGCAGACAGCTTATCCTCAAAGGCATTTAAAATCATACTTGTGAAGGTGGCACTGACCATAAGGAAAAGCAGCCATGGAATACGTGTTTTCCATGTTTCAAAAACTGTCATTTTAAGATAGGGCTTTTCATTCGGCACAATAGCGTTCATCTTCTGAATATCCTCAGTGTTCTCGTCAACAAGGACATCCATAGCATCGTCAACAGTGATGATACCCACAAGTCTTTGCTCCATATCAACAACGGGCAGTGCAAGAAAATCATACTTGCTAAGCAAATTTGCAGCCGTTTCCTGGTCATCGTGGGTGTTGATGTAAATGACGTTTGTTTCCATCAAATCTTCAATTTTGTCATCATTGTCGTGAAGAAGAAGTTCTTTGACAGTTATAACACCTATAAGATGTCGTGACTCATCAGTTACATAGCAGGTGTAAATAGTTTCCTTATCAACGCCTGTCCTTCTGATTCTTTTTATTGCATCTTCAACAGTGTTTGCTTTTTTCAAATCAACAAACTCAGGCGTCATAATAGAGCCTGCACTGTCTTCGGGATATTTTAGCAATGTGTTGATTGAAGCTCTTGTCTGACTGTCGGTATTTTTCAGAATACGTTTAACAATGGTGGCAGGCATTTCCTCAATAATATCAACCGTATCATCAAGGTAAAGCTCGTCAATAACCTCACGCAGCTCATTATCGGAAAATGCGTGAATCAGCATTTCCTGCGCATCATTGTCAAGCTCAACAAAGGTTTCAGCCGCTTCCTCTTTCGGCAGAAGGCGGAAAAACAAATTTCTTTGCTCAGCACTGAATTCGTCAAAAATCACAGCAATATCCGCAGGATTAAATTCGGTAAGTATTTTTTTTATTTCAGAATAGTTTTTACTCTTGTAAAGAGATGAAAGCTTTTCTATGATTTCTTCAATCTGAATTTCTTCAAGATTCATAATATCATCTCCTTTAAATCTATTATTCAATGCTGCTGTAAAACGGCTTTTCCTCCTTGTCGCAGGGGTTAACGGCAATTCGCTTTGTAACAGCAAACATAATCATTATTAAAATCAAGCCGCCTGAAACAGCACATACAATCATTATAAATTCAGGCTTTTCAAAAAGACGCGTGCCCTCAACAAAGGATACGTAGTCAGGTCGCTGCATTTCGGCTTTTACCTGCTCGGTTGTTTTGTTAACTCTCTTTATATTTATTGAATAATCCTTTTTGCTTCCGTTTGAGGCGGTGCAGGTAAGTGTGATTTTCGGCGTCTGATCAGCAGACAGCTTTAATGTAATAGGTGCACAGTAAGCATTTATATCGCTTGTAACGGGAGTGATGGTAAGCTCTGTTAAATCAGACGGAATGTAAAGCTTGTAGACTGTATCGCTGTCGTTTAAAGACGGCGATAATTCGCTGTACGGTGAATATATTGAAGATAAGCTGTTGTTATTATTCTGAACATAGTCAGCAGGGTTTGAATATGTAAAATTATAGATTTTGCTGCCTGTATTATATTGCAGTGTTGCAGTCAGCCCTGTCTGGTGGTTAGTGTTGTCATAAACATAATTTATAAACAAATCGGCATCACCCTTCAGTGCGTAGCTGTCAAGGGTAGGTGTGGCGGAGCTGTCATTCAAGGTTATGGTGTATTCCTGAATATTATGGTTAAAGGCAGTGTCAATTTCTGCGTTTTTGAAGTTGATATCAACAAGAATGGGGGTGTTGCTGTCATCAGCCGACGCTGTTGTCGGAGTAATAATAAGTGCAAAAGAAATCAGCATCAGAATAAAAGCTGCAGAAAGCTGTCTTTTCATAAAATCACCTCATTCAGAAATAATATAGTTTGTAATTCCCTGACTGTCTAAATATTGCTTTGCAATAATCGGATTGTTTGCAGTAATATGAAATACACAATTACTGTTATCGGATGGGAGTTTTTCGGTTTTCTCCTGCCATTCCTTTTCAACAGATTTGGCATTGTCTGATGACAGATTAAGGTCAATTGCTTTAAGAAGCTTTATATTGTCATTAAAATCATCATAAAGCTTTTCGGCAAGTCTGTCAAAGCCGCTGTTGTCGGTCTGCACTGCATTTTCAGGCAAATCATAATTGTCAAGAACGAAAACGTTAATGCCCATTCCGACCGCTTCGTCAATTATACTTTTAATATAATTATACGCATTTTCTGAATCGGGGCTGAGATAGGTGTTGCCTGCATTGTCCTTGTACAGACTTCCGCCGTTATAGAGCGCAAGACTCGGGTCAGCAGCAGGTGCAATATTATCCTTGTAGCAGGAAATTATTCCGACAGGCAGTACATCATTTTCTTTAAGCAGATTTGCAGATGCCTTTAAATCGCCTGACGGTGACGATATTGCTCCGAAGCTTGAAATAGTTGCAAGCGAAGAATTATAGCCTATTGTTCCGTCATTTCTTTTCAGATAAAAGGCAAGAGATGTGTAGCCGTTGTTTGCAGCAGTGTCAATAACTGCACTGAGCATCAGTCCGCCGTCAAGTGAAAGCGATTGACAGCCGCTGCCCTTAATGCTTATGTTGATATTGTTTAAATTTGCAGTGCTGTTTTCGCCGTTTTGGGCAAACGGCATAGCGTGGCGGTCCATATGCACATCCATTATAGTATAGCCTGTTCCCACAAGTGCAATTGATACAATTGTGACAATCAAGCCCCTTAAAAGCTTTTCACGGCGTGCTCTTGTAAAAAAAGGCTTTTTGGCACGTTTTTGCCTGATCTGTTCAGTAGTATCCTTTGGAGCATCAATATATTTATCCGCAAAATAAATTTTTCTGCCTGTGGGCTGCTCAGTCCATTTCCGGTTTCTGTTTTTATTGTTATAAAAGCGTTTTTTCTTCATATTTTAACACTCGGCATTTTCTTTTAATAGTTTAATTGTTGCGGCAGGGTCGTCGCTTTTGAAGACAGCAGAGCCTGCAACAAAAACATTGGCACCGGCTTTTCCCGCAATTTTTATGGTTTCGGCATTAATTCCGCCGTCAACCTGAATATCAAGCTCAGGGCATTTTTCTCTGAGCTTTTCAATTTTAGGCATAGTGCTTTCCATAAAGCTCTGACCGCCGAAGCCGGGCTCAACAGTCATAACAAGCACCATTGACAGCTTGTCAAGGTATGGGTAAACCGCATCAACGGGTGTATTCGGCTTTACGGCAAGAGCTGCCCTGCAGCCTGCATCGGTAATTTTATCAATTGTTTTCTGAATGTCACTTTCACATTCAACGTGAAATGTTATAATATCCGCCCCTGCTTTAATAAAATCATCTATGTAAAATAACGGGTCGGAAATCATAAGGTGAACATCAAAAGGAGTGTCGCATACCTTGTCGAGTGCAGCAATAACAGGAGCACCGATTGAAATGTTCGGAACAAAGTGACCGTCCATAACATCAAGATGAATAAGCTCTGCACCGCCGTCACTGCATTTTTTCAGTTCAGCTTCAAGATTTGCAAAGTCGCTTGCAAGAACAGATGGTGAAATTTTGATGTCCATAAGTTTTCTCCTTTAATAACAGAGGAATCAGCATAATTCAAATAACTATCAATCCGCATATTTATAATATTATAATATGTTTTTATAATAAAATCAACTTATACTTGTTTTTAAATTGTTTATGTAGTATTATAGGGTGACTACGTTTTATCGAAAGGTAAGTGAAATATATGATTCAGGCAAGTAACATAACTGTTCAGTTCGGCGGAAGGGCGCTGTTTGAAAGAGTAAACGTTACATTTTCAGCAGGTAACTGTTATGGTATAATCGGTGCTAACGGTGCCGGAAAGTCAACCTTTTTAAAGGTTCTGTCGGGCGAGCTTGAGGCGCAGAAGGGTGAGGTTTTCACTACCCCCGGTGAAAGACTTTCTGTATTGAAGCAGGACCACTTTGCATTTGATGAGTATGATGTTATCCGTACTGTTTTAATGGGTAACCCAAGACTTATTGAGGTTATGGAGGAAAAGGATGCCCTCTATATGAAAGAGGATTTTACTGAGGAGGACGGAATTAAGGCAGGCGAGCTTGAGGCTGAGTTTGCAGATATGGACGGCTGGAATGCTGAAAGCGATGCTGAGTTTATGTTAAATAAGCTCGGTGTGTCTGACGAATATCATTATCTTAAAATGGCAGAGCTTCCGTCAGACCTTAAGGTTAAGGTGCTTCTTGCACAGGCTCTTTTCGGAAACCCTGATATTCTTCTGCTTGACGAGCCTACAAACCACCTTGACTTGTCAGCTATCCGCTGGCTTGAAAATTTCCTGATGGATTTTGAAAATACTGTTATCGTTGTATCTCATGACAGGCATTTTCTTAACAAGGTCTGCACTCATATCTGCGATGTGGACTTCGGCAAAATTCAGCTTTACACAGGTAACTATGATTTCTGGTATGAATATACTCAGATGCGTCAGCGACAGGCAAGAGATCAGAACAAAAAGAATGAGCAGAAGATTAAAGAGCTGCAGGAATTTATTCAGCGTTTCTCTGCAAATGCCGCTAAATCAAAGCAGGCAACAAGCCGTAAGAAGCAGCTTGATGCCCTTGAAATGATTGAAATGCCTGTTTCAAGCAGACGTTTCCCATATGTTGATTTTAAGCCTGACAGAGAGTGCGGCAATGATTTGCTCAGGGTTGACCACCTTACTAAAACTATCGGTGACAGAAAGGTGCTTGATGACGTTTCCTTTGTTATTCATCCGAGAGAAAAGGTTGCGTTTGTGGGCAGTGATGTTGTTGCAAAAACCACACTTTTCAAAATCATTATGGGTGAAATGGAGCCTGACGAGGGCGAATATAAATGGGGCGTTACCACAAGTCAGAGCTATTTCCCGAGTGATAACAGTCAATATTTTGACGGCGTTGATTTAACTCTTGTTGACTGGCTCAGACAGTATACAACCTACACTTTGGAGGCTGATATCCGCGGCTGGCTCGGCAGAATGCTTTTCTCAGGTGACGAGGCACTCAAAATGGCAAATGTGCTTTCGGGCGGCGAGCGTGTGCGCTGTATGCTTTGCAAAATGATGCTTTCAGGCGCTAATGTGCTTGTGCTTGATGAGCCTACAAACCATCTGGATCTGGAGTCAATCACTGCACTCAATAACGGTCTTATCCGTTATCCTGAAACAATTTTGTTCACTTCTCACGACCACCAGTTTGTACAGACAGTTGCTGACAGAATTATTGAGATTTCAGGTAATACGGTCCTTGACAGAAAGGGCACATACGACGAATTTCTTGAGGATTTCAATGAGGAACAGCTTAAAAAATATTAATATTAAAGCCTTGCAATCACGCGATTGCAAGGCTTTATCTTTTATCCGTTATATGCAGTGAATGTTGCTTTGTCTGATATATAAGTATCAGTGTTAGCAGGGAAAATATTTCCGTCAAGAGAAATTTCCGTTCTGAAACCGATAGGCTTAGTGTGACCATAAACGGGCTGTATGTTAAACATTTCGCCCGCTTTGACGGAAATTCCAAAGCTTACATATGCACTGATTGATGTCAGCTTTTTAAAGTGAATTAAGGAGCCGCAGTCGCATTTAATTTTGAATGCAGGCTTTATTTTAAAGGCAATAGCCCCTCCGCGGTGGTTGTTTTCTACATATACATTTTTATTTGTAAAGTAGTCGGGATTATCGTCAGTTTTCCATACCTGTGATTTATAATGACTTTCTGTGCCGTGGCAGGAAATTGTTTCTTCAAGCTTGCCGTAAATCGGTTGCCCGCTGTCAAAAACAACGTTCTCGCTGAAATTGATAAACATATGGTCTGTTAAATGAAATTTGGGCATTTTCAGCCATATAGCATAGGCTCCCACACGATAATCAACATAATCATCCACTATGTCACTTTGTCTTGAAATAACCGTTTTAAATTGCAAATACCCGTTATCACTTGTGTATTCATCAAGCGTAATAGAAATTCTTTCACGATCAATCGCGGCTATTATTTCGTAATAATCCAATTCGGTTTTGTTTCCGGCAGAATCAATTCTTATAAATCTGTCAGTGATAATTATTTCCTTTGATTTCAGATAATTTGCCTTTTCTTTATCAGAGATACTGTCTTTGCTCTGATTTGTGTATTCAACAAGAAAATCTGAAATTTCAGTATCATTTATATTTGGGAGTTCAGAATGTACTGTATTAACAAATTCATCAATACCGCTGTATGTAATTGTCGGATTTTCAGCCGTTAAGTCAGCAGATTTGCAGATTGTTTTTTCTGCAACGCTTTGTAGTGAAGGTTTTTCTGCGGCATATGACTGAAACGGCAATATAAAAATAAATGTTATCGCAAGAAAGGCGGCTATAAGCTTTTTCATATAAACACTCCCTTATATTAATTAGTGTTGCTGAAAAAATACGGGGAATGACTTATTAAACCTACAAGTTGCGAATAATGATGAAAGAGTTATGGCTTTCATAAAGGTTTAAGCTTGTCATTCCCCTGATTGAAGGTTTGCTTAGCAGATACAAACCAACAAAGCGAAAAAATTTTTTAGTGCAGTGCACCTCATTGACGATTTGTCAAAATTTATTGTACTTTATAAATAAATTATAAACTTAATCGAACAATTTTATTTGATTTGCTTAGTTTCTTTAAAATCTTAAAGCAAATATTTGATTATTGAGGCAGATCTCCTAAAATAAAAATACCATATTTCTTATCATTTGTCAACAATATATTTACAGAAAAAGTATTTTTTGAAAATATATAAAGGAATGACCGTTATTTCAGGTCATTCCTTATCTTTTTGTAATTTATATTACAGTTTATCATCTTCTTGATTGTCAGTATCATTCTGCTTTTTTTCGTCTTTTTCCTTATGAAACAAACCTGCAATACAAAGGATTAAACCTGCGAATTTTGATAAATAAACACTGTGAACAATCAGACCATTCCAAAATCCGTGCGGACCGGAACCATATGACAGTGAATAAAAGGAAAATATAATCAGCGCAATGCCTAATAATTGCAGCTTTACTCCAAGATTTTTCTTCATAGCAATACCTCTAATCTAAATTTTATAGTTATATAGCTGTAAACGAGAATTTATCTGCTCGATATTCATCGAGAGCGGTCTTAGGACTCAGCGATAAACTAATACCGCTTTCTGACGCACCTATTCCTATACTGCCGATTGAAATTGTTTTGTGACCATAAACACCTTGTATTACGCAATCTTCTTTTGATGGCACTTTAATGCCGTAACTCATATATGTTAATATATCAGCTACAACTCGTGCATGATTATTAATTGTTCTTGGGCAGGTGTAAATTGCTGAACTTCTAAGTTTAAAGCGAATACCTTGAGCGTTTCCTCCGGTATTATCAACAGTAACATTTTTGTTTGTGTGGTAATCAGGTTTGTCAGCGGTTTTCCAAACCTGTGTTTTGTATTTGTAATTATAAGTGCAGCAAGTAATAGTTTCTTCTAATTTCCCGTACACTTCATGATTTGTATCATAAGATCCGCAGTCAAAGTAGAGAGCCAATACGTCTTCAAAATGACATAAAGGCATTTTTAACCAATGTGCATACACAGCAATTTGATAGCCTACTTTATTGTTGCTTAATATGCCTGTTTCTCTGGAAACAACATGCTTCATTTTCATATAACCATTATTGGATGTCGAAGGATTAGCCTGTGGTGAAATTCCATAATCATCCCTGAACATTGCAACGGTCATTTCATCCTGTGTCATTGATTCGGTATTGCCGTCTGCGTCTACCTTTATGTAATCGTCAGATACGATGATTTCTTTAAAGCCTAAATATTTTAATGCCTCTTCATCTTCTATATCAAATTCATCTTGACCTGTGTAATCAACAATGAAATTGGCAAGTTCCAAATCATCAATATCCGGTATCTGATTGCGGACTTCGGTAACAAATTCTTCTATATTATTATATGTTATTATTGGATTTTCCTTTGAATTATCTGTTGTGATTTCAATTATATTGTTTGCTATGCTTTCTAAATCAGGCACTTCATCAGCAAATATTTGCATAGGGAATGCAAATATAAGCATAATAGCAAGAACTGCAGAAAGTGATTTTTTCATAATTTCGTACTCCTTTCAATGAATATAAATAGGTTTAAAAAAATTCTACATACGGGCTGAATGCTCCATTGGAATTACACCCCTGTGTTACAAAAATTTGGTAAAATATCCCTAAACTAACAATACCACAAATGCCATTATCTGTCAACAATATATTTGTTGGAAAGGTATTGTCTTTAAAATAAGAAGGAATGACCGTTATTTTAAGGTCGTTCCTTGTTTGGTGTTATCATCCTGTTACAAATAGTTTTATGAAAATAAGGGCTAATAAAAGGATTATAATAAATATGCTGCAATTATATAGTTTCTTCTGACTATATAATATTTTTTGATAAAAATCTTCATTTGAAATGGGATTTTTATCTTTTTCAAGTTCATTGTTATAATCTTCCATAAAATAACTCCTGACTTTTAATTGTGATATCTGAACATTATTCAGCAAAGCAAATTGCAGTTACTTATCCTTGTGGAACAAACCTGCAATGCAAAGAATTAAGCCGATAATCGGTGCAAGAACGCCAATAACTGTAACAATGATTTCAAAAAGGTTAGCTGTTCCCTCGTTACTGTCTGAAAATGCTTGAGCATATGGGAAAAATACTATCAGCCCTATACCTAATAGTTGCAGTTTTATTCCAAGATTTTTCATAGCTTTGTTACTTCTTTCAATAATGATTTATTATTTTTTCAGAAATATCGTTTATTTTTTCCAGCGCTTCATTTGAAAAGCAAATGTAATTTATATCATTAAGTGAGGAAAAAATGGTATCTTTTTTTAAATCAATATATCGGCTTTGCTGATTGTCAATCGCTAATGATGTCGGAATGTTGTTAAGTCCAAGTGAATATTCGTTGTAATTGAGAGTATCAAGATATTCATCGCAGTAATCCTTTTTGACAGTGAAAATGAGATATTCTTTATTGTTTCTCATAGGCATATGATAATCAATAGGGTTAAAGTAAAATTCATTATCTATGCCTACTTCAAAGAAATTCCAATGATATACAACAATGCTTTTCCCATTTTCATTAACATCATTTTTTATTGTGTCAATAACTCTGCATATGTATTTGGTACAGTTATAACAATGTTCTGTCTGAATACACTCCACCTTAAAAACAGAATTATATTCATCAAGTATCATTTTTGCACTTTCAAAATCAAGACTCAGCAACTGCGAGTCAATTGCTTGCTTGTTTTCTTCGTTGAGTGCAATTTTTGCGTTTTGGTATGAGTTGTCGTAAAGCGATATGTCGGAATATGAAAATTTTGTAGTTATCGCAAGAATTAAAGCAGAAACCACAAGAAAAGTACATATTATCAAAGCAAATATTTGGCTTTTAGATAATTTAGTTGACAATTTTTCCGTCCCTCATTTCTATAATTTTATTACAAACACTGTTAAGACTTTCTTTATCATGGCTTGCGATAATAAAAGTAGTGTTAAATTCATTATTTATTTCTAATATGATTTGGTTGAGGAGCTTGACAGATGGTTCATCAAGTGCGTTAGTAGGTTCGTCAAGTATTATTAATTCAGGATAGTTCATAAATGCTTGAATTAAATTAACCTTCTGACACATACCGAGTGAATATTTTTTCATTGCTCTTTTGTCGTTAGGATTAAGACTAAAGCGTGATAGCCATTTTTTTATGTCACCATCGGATATTTTATTTCGAGAAACACTGTTGAGCATTTTTAAATTGTTAAATGCGCTCATACCCTCAAATAGTGTCACGTTTTCAATTAACAGTCCTATACTTTTTGGATAAATACCATTGCCGACGCTTATACCGTCAACCAATATTTCTCCGTCTGTCGGTGTAAGCAAGCCGCATATTGCTCTGATAAGCATAGTTTTTCCACTGCCGTTTTTTCCGGAGAGTCCATAAATTTTGCCCTTTTCAAATGAGTAATTTATATTGTTTAGAACAATATGTGTATTTAGTTTTTTTGTGTAGTTTTCTATTTTAATAAAAGACATATTTATCACCTACAAAGTATCACGTTTTTTTAATATAGCGCCGCCAATGCATAGAATTATAATATCAATTGTAAAAATGAACAAATAATACAAATAGATAGGATAAGTGAAAAGAGTTTTTTCATTTAAAAATAAATCCGTAAAATACCAAGATATTATATTAAATTGCTTAAATTTGTATGGTATAGAAAATACTGTTAAGGAAAGCACTGAAGTAAATGTACTTGTGAATATAATTCCGATTTTATTGTTACTCAGCGTTGAAACAAGAGCGCAAACCATTACAACAGTAAAAAGTATGATTGCTGAATTAACAATTGCAGTAAAGAAAAGGCTTAAATCAGTAGTACTCGAAATATTGCCATATTTAAAATGGGTTATGGTAAATATCCCTGCATTATATAAAACTCCGCTCATAATACATACAGCAAGAATGCTGAGCATTTCAAAACTATAGAATTTCCAATAGTTTTTTTCTCTTGTTGCAATATAACAACATTTTGTAAGATATTTTTTGCTGAACAATGAACCTATTAGCGGTATTGAAACAATTATATTTAGTATGCTTATCAGTATGTTTATATCAAGCTGTTGAGATGTAATATCAATACCGATACCTTGTCTTATTTCAGAAAAAACAGAGAAAAAGGTTAATGATTCAGCAGCTTTTATGCGTGTAAGCGCAATGTATACACCCATTAAAAATTCAACTGCGGAAATTATTAAGAGTTGTATTTTACTATTTTGAAATATAATCATAAGCAGTTTTTCAACCTTTTAAGAGCAAAAGGAGTCGGAATCAAGGCAATAACGATATATATTGCTGATGTAATAATAAAATATATAGGGGTGTCTCCGCCAACATAGCAGCCGTAAATATAGTATTCAATGTTAAAAGACTGTAAATATGGAAGCATTCCTGCAAGATTTAGCAGAATAAACATAAATGATATTGTAAATACTCTGTTTCTGATAAAAAATGATAATTGGTAAGAAATTATTGCCATAACTCCTGCTGTCGAAGAAGATATAACCATATAAAGAATAAAGTATAAATATGGTGAAGAAATATAAAGTCTTTTGAATAAAAATGTTGTGCTTCCCACAAGATAATCAGTGTCGTATAGATGTGATTGCCATAGGTCCCACCCGTATTCATTAGTTGAGTTAATAGGAAAAGCTATGCAGCACAGAAGAAAATTAAGAATCTGAGGGAGAAATATAACGATTGAACCGCAGAGAAATACTGTAATCATTTTTGAAAAATAATACTTTTTTTCTCCTGATCTCGCTAATATTATCGAAAGACGATTATCGTTATAATCTGCAACATAGCTGTCAGAAAAAGCGGCACACGCAGCAAACGGCATAATAATAGAAAATATTTTTACTGATACTGAATTATAAGCTCCGTTAAGAAAAAAGTTTGCTTCGGCAGATGTGACACTTGTTATGTCGTTACCTAATTCAGAAATACAACTTAAAACAAAGCTCACCAAACTGAATATTACCATAATGACAAACATACTGAGAAAACCAGAAGAGCATATCGCAATTTTTAATTGTAGTTTTATGTTTTTATTCATATTGCACTCCGATAATAAAGCGGTATAAATTATTGAATTTATACCGCTTTCATTGTATTAACTGTTATTTTATAATACTGCTTTATCGCTGTAAATTACGTACTCAATTCCTTTACTTGTTGATGCTGCCTGTGAACCATAAAATCTCAAATTGTCACCTCTGCTTGAGGATGCACCGCTTTTATACGGCAACCAGTACCCGACTTTTGTTGATGTACAATTAATGCTTTTTTTGTCGGTTAGGTCTATTTTTTTTGTAGTATCTTTTACCCAGAACTTTGCACTGAAATTGTTTTTTTCGCCTGCTGATTTTTTTACAAAGATTGAACAATATTTATCATCGTAAGCTTTTTTTATGTCGCCTATGGTAGATGTAATTGTGTAAGCTTTTAAGGTTGCTGTACCTGCTTGGGTATTGGCAAATGCAGTGAATGATACGAATGTTGTAATGATAATCAAAAATGTACAAATTGCAGTGATTATATTGTTTTTATTTAATTTCTTTTTCACGATATAATTTTCTCCTTCAATGTAATATCAATTAATCTTTTTACTGTAAATGAATTAGTACGGGTTTTTAATCAATAAACCATCGGAAACACATCCTTATAAAAATTCGGGTTTAATACCTCTAAACTAACAATACCACAAATGTTATTATCTGTCAACAATATATTTGGTGAAAAAGTATTTACACGAAATCTATATATGTGCTACAATACATAGGAGTAACAAAGATGGTGAATGCTATGGGTCAGACAGTTGACAATTTCAAACGCGGCACGGCTGAAATGCTGGTGCTTTATCTGCTTAGTAAAGAGGATCTTTACGGCTATCAGATTACACAGGCTTTTGCAGAAAAAAGCGATGGTGTGTATACGATGCTGGAGGGGTCTTTATACCCTATACTCTACAGGCTGACAGAGGCAGGGTATATCAGTGACTACACAAAGCAGGTGGGCAGACGAAGAACAAGAAGATATTATCATCTGGAGGATGCAGGCAGGGAGTATTATCAGGAAATTCTTGCCGATTATGATGCTGTTACAGGCAGTATTATGAAAATACTTGACAGAATCGGAGATGATAATATATGAAGGATACATCATTGGATTTAGAGATAAAAAGGTATATAGTTGATGTAAAGTCATATTTAATCTGTGACTTTCGGACAAGGCACAGGTTTATTAATGATTTGAAAAATGACATCGCTTGTTTCGTTGACGAAACCGAGAATGCCACTATGGATGATGTGCGCAGACGATTTGGTGAGCCGAAGGATATTGCAAAGGGATTTTTTGATACCGCTGATATTAAGAAAATCAAAAAGCGAATGAATATCGGCAGAACAGTTGCTGTCGGAGTAATAATAGCTTTGGCGATATGGCTGGCAGGTATAACTTTTGCACTAATAGAAGAGTATTTTATTCAGGATAACTATATTGTTGACGTAATGGAAGATGGTATTGTTCAAGGCGAAGTTATACATAAAACTGTAGGAGAATGATTAAATGAAAAAATTAATATCTTTATTATCGGTAATAATTATGATTGCTGTTATGTGCCCCGCAACAGCTTTTGCAAATGATGAAATTGTGACAGACCGCTATGTTGAATATTTTGATGACGGCAGTTACATAGTTACTGAATTGACAGAAAGTACAATAACAACATTTGCAGCTAAAACTGTCAGCAAAAGCAAAGCGTCACATTATTACGAAAGTGATAACAGCAAGGCGTGGACTGTTATTTTGAGTGCAACTTTCAGCTATACAGGCAGCTCAGCAACCTGCACAAAGGCAACAACATCATCTACAATATATAACAGTTCATGGAAGGTGAAATCAGCAGTTGCCTCAAAAAGCGGCAACAAAGCAACAGGTACCTTTACTGTTAAGAAATATGTATTAGGTGTTCCACTAAAATCAATAGACAGAACGCTGACTATTACCTGCAGCAACACAGGAGTGTGCTCATAAATAATAATCTGTTGATGACTCACGAACAAAATGTTCGTGGGTTTTGTTTATTTATATGAAAATTATTTATAATACTAATAAGCAATCACATTGACATTTTTATTTTTTATTGTTATACTAAAATAAGCGAAAAATTTGTCGATGAATTTGAGGGTGTAACTTATGAATAAAAACAGAGTTCAGGTTAAAATCGGCGGTGCGTCATACACAATCGTTACAGAGGATGACCCTGAATATGTAGAAAATCTGGCTGAACAGATTAACAGCGAAATCCGCTCAATATGCAATTCCAACACTTCACTGTCTATGACTCAGGCTGCCGTGCTTGTGGCTCTCGATCAGGCAGATGCCTGCAAAAAGGCTTCTGCATCAAGCGATAATCTGAGAGTGCAGATTAAGGATTACCTTGAGGAAAGTGCCAGAGCCAGAATGGAGGTTGAGGTTGCAAGACGTGAGGTTGAGCGCCTTAACAGAGAAATCTCCGATTTAAGAAACAAGCTTGCAAACAGATAGGAAATAACAAAGATATATGAATTTTGAAATTTTGGCTCCTGCCGGCGGTATGGAGTCCTTAATTGCCGGTGTTCGCAGCGGCGCTAACGGTGTTTACCTCGGAGTGAAAGCCTTTAACGCCCGTCGTAATGCCGGCAATTTTGATTATGATGAATTAAAGACAGCAGTTGATTACTGCCATAAAAGAGGGGTTAAGGTTTACTTAGCCTTAAATATTTTAATAAGCGATGATGAGTGGGAGCTTGCTTACGGTACTGTTAAGCAGGCTTTGGAGGCAGGCGTTGATGCTTTTATTATTCAGGACATAGGTGCTGCAAAAATGATAAAAGAGCATTTCCCCGAGGCAAGACTTCACGGCTCAACACAGATGAGCATAATGACCCCTGCAGGTGCAAAAGCGGCGGAAAAAATGGGCTTTTCACGCATTGTTCTGCCGAGGGAAATGAGCCTTGATGAAATTAAGGAAATCCGCCGAAGCACTGACCTTGAGCTTGAAATGTTTGTTCACGGTGCACTTTGTATGTGTGTTTCGGGGCAGTGCTATCTTTCGTCTGTTATCGGCTCACGCAGCGGCAACAGGGGCTTATGTGCCCAGCCCTGCCGACTGCCTTTTACTGCTAAGGGTGACAAGGCGGAATGTGCTCTTTCGCTGAAAGATCTGAGTCTGATTGAGCATCTGAGTGAGCTTGACGGCATTGTGTCGCTGAAAATTGAGGGCAGGATGAAACGCCCTGAATATGTAAGTGCGGCAGTGACTGCACTTAAGAATGCAATTGACGGCAGCTATTCCGATAATGACAGCCGCAGGCTTAAAAGCGTTTTTTCACGCAGCGGATTTACCGACGGATATTTTACGGGAAAAATCGGTTCCGATATGTTCGGCACAAGGCAGAAGGAGGATGTTGTTTCTGCAAAAGAGGTGCTTAAGGATATAAGCCATGATTATGATAATGAAAATCCGCTTCTGCCTATGAATATTGAATTTGTTTGCAGAGAGGGCGAAAAGTGCCTGCTGACTGCATCGGCTATGGGTAAAACCGTAACCGTTTCAGGTGATGTGCCCGAAAGGGCAATAAACAAGCCTATGACTGCGGAAAGCCTGAAATCAAGGCTTTCAAAGCTCGGCGGCACGCAGTTTTATGCGGATAATGTGAAGGTGACACTTGATGACGGCTTGATTCTTCCTGTTTCAAAAATAAATGAATTAAGGCGTAAAGCGGTTGAGGAGATAGAAAAGCAGGCGGAAACGATTGTGACAGCAAAGCCTCTTAAAAAGCCTGTTTCTGCAAATAAGAATACTGTGCCTTATGCAAATGCATCTTTCAGGTCTGCAGAGCAGATTCCCGACAGGCATCCGTTTAAAAATATTTTCATTCCGCTTGACAGCAGTCTTGAGGATTTTGTTGACAATCGGGCAGGTGTTGTTTTGCCGAGGGGATTGTTTGGTATTGAAAACGAGGTTAAGGAAAGACTTGAAAAGCTGAAAAAAGCAGGTGTAACAAAAGCACTATGCGGTAATATCGGCAGCTATGAATTAGCCAAAGATATGGGCTTTGAGGTATTCGGTGATTTCGGCTTGAACATCTATAACAGCGAAAGCGCAAATATGATTGATAATCCCGTTTTGTCATTTGAGCTTACACTTGAGCAGGCAAACAAAATAAATGCTGAAAATACGGGAATAATTGCTTACGGCAAAATGCCTTTAATGCTCACAAGAAACTGCCCTGTTAAAAAGAGTATCGGTTGTTATAAATGTGCAAAGCAGGGTAAATTGACTGACAGAAAGGGCTATGAGTTTGAAATTATCTGCTCAGAATATCCCTGTGTTGAAATGCTCAACACCCACCCTCTTTATATGCTTGACAGACTGAGAGAGGTTAAGACGGATTTTATACATTTTTACTTTTCAACAGAAACGGCTGATGAGGTCAGTCATATAATTGATTTATATAAAAAAGGTGCAAAGCCTGATTTTAAATATACGAGAGGACTCTATCAGAGAGGTACGTTATAATGCTGATTCTTGCATCCAAATCACCAAGGAGAAGGGAACTTCTGTCCCTCATCACAACAGATTTTGAAATAAAAAGTGCAGATGTTGATGAAACTCTGCCTGACGGAATATCACCGCAGGAGGCTGTTGAATATCTGTCAGAAATAAAGGCAAAGCCGTTTGATAACGGTGTTGATACTGTTATCGGTGCAGACACGGTTGTTGCAGTTGACGGAAAAATTCTCGGCAAGCCTGCCGACAGGCAGCAGGCGGCTGAAATGCTGAGAAGCCTGAGCGGGAAATACCACAGTGTTTTCACAGGTGTGACTGTTGTTAAGCCCGAAGGAACTGCCGTATTTTCTGTTGAAACAAGAGTCAAATTTTTTGATTTGACTGATGATGAAATCAATAGTTATGTATTAACAGGCGAATGTGATGACAAAGCAGGCGCCTACGGAATACAGGGCAAAGGCTCACTTCTTGTTGAAAAAATAGATGGTGATTATTTTAATGTTGTTGGTTTGCCTGTAAGCAAATTGAATAAATATTTGTAAAAAAATAATATTTATTCATTGTTATTGGACATTTTTTTATACATTGTACTAAAATGTACTTTTTTATCTTGAAAAAGTTATAATTTAATGTTATTATTAATATAGTATTTATTTTTAGTGAGTTATCGCTCACTAAGGCATTTAAGCATATGTCCACCGATTTTTGAAAGGAGATAACTAATTTATGGCAGCAGATTTACATTGTCATACCAAACTAAGCGACGGTTCTGTCGGAATTGAGGATTTAATCGTTATTGCTCAGAAAAGCGGAATTAATACTATTGCCATAACAGACCATGACTGCCTTGCAGGCACAGTAAGGGGTCAGGTTATCGGTAAAAGATACGGCATAAATGTTATTCCCGGTGTTGAAATTTCCGCCTTTGACAATGAGGCGGGAAAAAGAGTACATATTATAAGCTATCTTGCAGAGAAGCCTGACAGGCTTGAGGGTATATGCAAGCGTACCTCTGTTGCAAGAAAAAGAGCGGGTCAGATAATGATGCTGAAGGTTGCGGCGCGCTTCCCCGTGTCAAATGATTTTATAGTGGGTCATGCATCAGGCTCAACAAATCTTTTTAAGCAGCATATTATGCATGCGCTTATGGATGCCGGCTATACTAATGAAATTTACGGCGAGCTTTATAATGCGTTGTTTTCACCTGAAAGCTCAACAAATCTTCTTGCGCCTATCAAGTACCCTTCTGTTGAAGAGGTTATTGAGGAAATTCACGGCGCGGGCGGTGTTGCTGTTTTAGCACATCCTTATAAGTATAACAATGTTCCCGAGCTTGAAAAGTATATTGAAATGGGTCTTGACGGTGTTGAGGTATGGCATCCGTCAGCTGCAGATGAAAATGTTGAAGAAATCAGCAAGCTCTGCAAAAAACATAAGCTGCTTTTAACAGGCGGATCTGATTTCCACGGAATTTACGGTAGAAACACTGTTACACTCGGTACCTGTGTAACACCTGACGAGCATCTTGATAAGCTTATGGGCTATAAGGCTAAAAAGAAAAGAGCAGCACGCAGAGCGGAAAAGGAAGCCGCTGCAAAGGCTGCAGAATAAAATAAAAAATTAACACCCGATGATTTGTAAAATCATCGGGTGTTTTGCTGTTACATCATATCTGCTAATATGTCGCTGAATTCAGTCGGGTTGTCAAGGTCAAGACCTGCAATAAGTCTTGCTGATGAATAAAGCAGTGTAACATATTTTTTGAGCTGTTCATCATCTGCTTTTTCGAGCTTCTCAGCAACAGGGTGCTTTGAGTTGATTTCAAGAACAAGCTGTGCCTTAACTCCCTGACCGCCGTTCGGCATCTGGTTAAGCACCTTTTCCATTTCAAGTGAAACATAGCCCTCGGCTGAAAGTGAAACAGGGTGGCTGCCGAGCTTGTTTGAAAATTTAACTGATGAAACCTTGTCGCCAAGTGCCTCCTTCATTCTTTCAAGTAAATCCTTTGAGTCCTCATTCTTCTGATTTATTGCCTCTTTTTCCGCATCTGTTGAAAGGTCAAGGTCGTCCTTACAGATATTTGCAAAGTGCTTGCCGTCATATTCCATCAGCATCTGAATTGCAAATTCATCAACCTCATCGGTGAAATAGAGCACCTCATAACCCTTTTCCTTAACAGCGTCAAGCTGAGGAAGCAGAGCGATTTTTTCAGCACTTTCACCGCAGGCGTAGTAAATGCTCTCCTGTGACTCTGCCATTCTGCCGACATATTCCTTGAGCGTAGCGTAGCCGTCACCATTGGAGGTTTCAAACATAAGGAAATCCTTAAGTCCGTCCTTTTCCATGCCATAGTTTGCGTATACGCCGTATTTAAGCTGCAAGCCGAAGGTCTTGAAGAATTTATTGTACTTTTCTCTGTCATTATTGAGCATTTTCTTAAGCTCATTTTTAAGCTTTTTGTCAATTGCCTTAGCAATAATCTTAAGTTGATGATCGTGCTGGAGCATTTCACGGCTGATGTTAAGGCTCAGGTCTGCACTGTCAACAAGACCTTTTACAAAGCTGAAATAATCAGGCAGCAAATCACTGCACTTGTCCATAATCAATACGCCGTTTGAATAAAGCTGCAAGCCCTTTTCATATTCCTTTGAATAGAAATCATAAGGCGGATTTTCAGGAATAAACATCAGTGCGTCAAAGGTTGCCTGTCCTTCTGTCTTTGAATGAACAACAAGCTGAGGGTCAGTGTAGTCCATAAACTTTTCCTTATAGAATGTGTTGTAATCCTCAGGCTTGATTTCACCTTTTGATTTTCTCCATAAAGGCACCATTGAGTTAAGCGTTTCAACAGCGATTTCGGTGATGTATTCACCCTCTTTGTCAGGATCGGGCACCTGATGGCTCATTTCCATCTGAATCGGATAGTGAATATAGTCACTGTATTTCTTTACAAGCTCATCAATTTTGTACTGTTCAAGATAGTCGCTGTATTTTTCGTTTTCATTATCCTCTTTAATATAGAGAGTGATAACTGTTCCTGCATCTTCTTTTTCACATTCCTCAATTGTGTAGCCGTCTGCACCTGTTGATACCCATTTGCTTGCAGTGCTTTCACCAAATGCTTTTGACACAACCTCTACCTTATCTGCAACCATAAAGGATGAGTAGAAGCCTACACCGAACTGACCGATAACGGAAATATCCTGTGCGTTTTCATTGTCGGCATTTTCCTTTTTGAAATTGAGCGAACCGCTTTTTGCTATTGTTCCGAGGTTGTTTTCGAGCTCCTCGGCTGTCATACCGATACCGTTGTCGGTTATGGTAAGTGTTCTGTTATCTTTATCTATATCAATTTCGATTTTAAAATCATCTCTTGCAAGCTTAACACTGTCGTCAGTCAATGACTTGAAATACAGCTTGTCGATAGCGTCGCTGGCGTTTGAAATAAGCTCACGAAGAAAAATTTCTTTGTGGGTGTAAATTGAATTAATCATCATATCAAGGAGTTTTTTTGACTCTGCTTTAAATTGCTTTTTTCTCATTTTAATCAGTTCCTTTCAAATAATTAGCACTCTGCTTGCCTGAGTGCTAATTATAATTATAGCCTTTATTTCCCAAATGTCAAGCCATAGTCAAAAAATAATTTGACATTTGTCGAATAATGAAATAATATTATAATTAGGAATAATTTGTTAGGGGTGGATTTTTATGGCGACAAAAACTAAAACAAAGGGTAAAAAAGCGGTTAAGGTGCTGGCAATAATTATTGCTGTTATTGCGGCAATAGCTGTTCTTATGACAGTGGCGGGAAAGCATAAGTCAGATCCGAAGCTTGTTAAGCAGTATGATACCAAGAATCCTTATATTCTTGCCGAAACCGATATATCTGCACACAGAAGCGGCGGAGGTATCGCACCTGAGGAGTCGTTAATGGCATTCAAAAACTGTGCCGAAAGTGATGATTTTGCCATTGATGTTTTTGAATTTGATTTACATATCACCAAAGACGATGTTTTAGTTCTGCTGCACGATGATACCCTTGACAGAACTTCAAATGTTGAAGAGGTGTTCGGTGAAACTGATGTAAGACCTGAAACAAAAACATATGAGGAGCTGAGGCAGCTCAACATAGGTGCAAAATTTGTTGACCCTGACGGAAATATGCCGTTTGCCGATATGAGCGAACCGACAGACGATTTGAAAATTCTCAGGGTGGAGGATGTTCTTGACTACCTTAATTCAAAGGGTGAATACAAATATATTATTGAAATCAAAAACAGTGACGATTTAGGCAAAAAGGGTGTTGATATTCTTTATAAGATTCTTGTGGAGAAAAATCTTCTTGACCGTGTTATTTTCGGCACCTTCCATGCAGAGGTCAGCGAATATGTTGACGAAAATTATCCTGATATGGCAAGAAGCACAGGTATAATGGAAGTACTGAAATTCTGGTTTGCCGCAATCACAAACAGCAAAAGCTATGAGCCGCCGTGCAATGTGCTTCAGATTCCTTACGGCGCACCGTTCAACACCTTTGGTCTTAATACGGGAACAGCTCAGGTAATCAACTATGCTCACGAGCATGATATGGCTGTGCAGTACTGGACTATAAATGATGAGGAAGATATGGAGTATCTAATCAGCATAGGTGCAGACTGCATTATGAGCGACTATCCTGATGTGCTCTATGATGTAAAAAATAAATAGAAAAGAGAACTCTATGAAATTGCATTATAAAGGTAAATATGATTTAAATCCTGACTCACTGCCTCATAATGAGCATATGCCGAATGCTGTACCCTTTAAAGAGGCAAAGGATTCAAAAACCTTGGCTGTTATAGCAAATGTGCTGTCACTTGTCTTGACTATTGTATTTGCGGTATTTGCAGTTGTAAGGGGAAGAGAGCATTTTGATTATATTCAATGTATGGCAGGATGCGTTTTGCCGATGCTGATGCTGTTCCCTCACGAGCTGCTTCACGCAGTCTGTTTTAAAGAGGATGTTTATCTTTACACTAACTGGAAGCAGGGGATGCTTTTTGTAGTAGGACCTGAGTCTATGTCAAAGGGCAGATTTATCTTTATGTCGCTTCTGCCGAATATCGTTTTTGGCTTTGTTCCGTATATAATCGGTATGATCTTTCCGCAGCTTACATTTCTGCTGATGTTCGGTGCGATTGCAATCGGTATGGGTGCAGGCGATTATTATAATGTTTTTAATGCGGCTACTCAAATGCCGAAGGGCGCAAGAACCTATATGTATAAATTCAATTCATTCTGGTATATGCCAGAATGATTAAAAAAGGCTGTTTCAACTGATGAAAGTCAGTTGAAACAGCCTTTTTTGTTTGATTAAGAGTGATATTTATCCTCCCGCCATTTTGCAGGATTGTTTTCAATGTACTGTGCTTTTGTTATGTAATCCTCATCATTACGTATAATGTGGTCGTAGAAGGAGTTTTGAAAAATCTTTTTGTTCTGATATCCTGCGTTTTTGCACATTTTGGTGGTTAAAGATTTATATGTACAAATAATATCGGATACCGTAGGGCAGGGGCTTGCTCCTGCCGCCTTGTTATTTATTGTCAATATTATATGAATATGATTTGGCATAATAACAAATTTATTTATGTCAATTGTGCTATAACGATTTTTCAATAACAATAATTGTTCTTCAGCAATTTTCCCGTATTCAGATAATCTGACCTCGGCAGGAGCAAGCCCCTGCCCTACGATTTTGCTGAATATACATTTTTTATTATCGGAGCATATTGTTATAAAATACATTCCGTTTTTTGAATAATCGTAATTATTTAACCTGTTAGGCTTTCGCTTTGGTAATTCTGCCATAGTTAATTTAACGGAGAGGTTTCCTTCTGCTCGTTAACTCTTACTGTTTCTTTGTTGAGCTTCATTATCGGAATCATAAGTCCGGGCATACCCGTGAATGCGGTAACGGTATGCACAATCTGCCTTACAAACGGGAAAAGCTGGTCAAATGAGCCTGTGTGAATATCAGGTTTTTCATCCTCAGCACCGTAGTTAAATTCCGCAACCATTTCAATTTTTATTTCAAACGGATTAAGATCGGCGTCGGCAATTCTCAGCTCCATAATACCGATACAGGTTTTATTATCGTCAAGGTAATTAACATTGTATTTAAGCTGATTCTGAAGCTTGAGCTGTGTGCCCGGCTTAACCTTGTTTTCAATTTCAAGCTTGTTAACCTTGTAGCCCTTTAATTCAATCATGTCAGTACTCCTTATTTTACATTTTCAAATTTGAAATCATCAACACCCGGGTCAACTGCGTGACCGTCAAAACGAATGAGTGACAGATTTTCAACATTTTCAGCGTCAATTGCGTGCTTGTAGCTGTCGCAGAGCTTGCCCCAGCGTGTCTTTGTTTTTTCAATAGTAACATTTTTAGCCCAGCGGATGAAGAATGCTGAATTGTCAAAGCTCTCAACACCATAGTCAAGGCAGGGGCGAAGGTCATAAAGACCGCACTGCCATTTGCTGGTTTTTGTCAGCTCAACACGGCAGTTTTCAAAGGTGATATCCTCAATAATATTGTCCTTGTTGCCGTGAATCAATACACCGTTTTCACCCTTTGTTGTAACATTGAAGAAGCGGATGTTTTTAATAGTTCCGCTTTTTGTGTTTTCATCACGGTTGAAGGTGGTAATAACAATCGGCTCGGCAGTGCCCCACCAGTCAGGGCAGAAACGGCGTGTTTCAATAATAATGTTCTGATAGGTGACGTTTTCAACATTTCCGCCGTCACGAATCTGAATTGAAAGACCCCTGTTTGATTTGCTGATTACGCAGTTTGAAACAATTACATTTCTGAAATCACCAACACCCTCAGTGCCGATTTTAACAGCGGCAGAGGTTGAGATAAGAGTACAGCCGTCAATTACTATATTTTCGCAGGGTCCGTATTCGCTGTTACCCTTTGATGCTTTCAGGCAGATACAGTCATCAGCACAGGTAACGTGACAGCCGAGTATCCTTACATTAGAGCAGTGGTCAGGGTCGATACCGTCACTGTTAGCAACATCTAAATCATTAAGTATTCTGATTTTATCAATAAGCACATCATCACAGCCTGCGGGGTGCAGCGTCCAGAAGGGTGCATCAATAACAGTGAAATCCCTGAATGTGATGTGATTGCTTTTTTCAACATACATAACTGTCGGACGGGGATAAAAGTCACCTGTTACGTAGTATTGATCCTTTCTTGCAACGAATGCGTGACCGTTGGCATCAATAGTGCCCTCGCCGCTGATTGTGCAGTGGTCAGCCTCATATGCATAAATGAAAACAAAGCTCGGCTTGCCCGTAACCGGATTGCCGATTAATGCAGTTTTAGGGTCATTGATAAGCTTGTTTGGTCTGATATATCCGTCAATGTTGCTTGTTGCCTTTATGGTTGCACCCTTCTGAATGTGAAGGTCAACGTTAGCTCTCAGTCTGATTGAATCACTGTAAAATACACGTCCGCTCGGAAGAACAACCTGACCTCCGCCGTTTTTGCAGCAGTCGTCAATTGCATGCTGAATTGCAAAGGCATCATTTGTTTTGCCGTCGCCCTTTGCTCCGTATTGCATTACATTATAAATTTTCATATATTTTAATTTCCATAGCCTTTCTGGCTACAAATAGTTAATCAAAAATTCTTAATACGCTTTGTTGTAGCCAGACAAGGCGTATAATGGAAATTTAGTCATCTCAAAATTATGCCATAGGCAAATTTTGAGGACAATACAATCGGATTTAGTGTGATTTCTCACACTAAATCCTCTGAAATTTATTTTATTATATCTATCATATCATAAAAAATTTTTCATTACAACATCAATAATAACTAAAATTTTGCACTTTTATGTCTTAATAATTTAATTGACAATATTTGCACTCTATAATATAATTAATTATGGACTGCTAAGTCCTATTACAAACAAAACAGGAGAATTAAAATGGTTAGAGCTATTGTAGGCGCAAACTGGGGCGATGAAGGCAAGGGCAAAATCACCGATATGTTTGCCGGTCAGAGTGACATTGTTGTAAGATTTCAGGGTGGTGCTAATGCGGGGCACACCATTATCAACGAGCACGGACGCTTTGCTTTTCATCTGATGCCGTCAGGCGTGTGCTATGACCACACTACCTGCATTATCGGAAACGGCGTTGCACTTGATATTGACAAATTCCTGAATGAGCTTGAGGATGTCAAAAAAGCAGGGCTTAATCCTAATCTGCTTGTCAGCGAGAGAGCACAGATTCTTATGCCTTATCACATTCTGCAGGATGTTTATGAGGAGGAAAGACTCGGTAAAAATGCATTTGGCTCCACTAAGTCAGGCATTGCTCCCTTCTTCAGCGACAAGTATGCTAAAATCGGTATTCAGGTCAATGAGCTTTTTGATGATGAAACATTAAAAGCAAAAATCAATAATATCTGCACATTAAAAAATCTAACCTTTAAGTATGTTTACAACAAGCCTCTTCTTGATGAGGAGGAGCTTTATAATACCTGTGTTGAATACAGAGAAAAGATTGCACCTTACGTGTGCGACACTCATACTTACCTTGCAAATGCGCTTAAAGAGGGTAAGAACATTCTTCTTGAGGGTCAGCTCGGTACACTTAAGGACCCTGATTTCGGCATTTATCCTATGGTTACATCATCATCAACACTTGCAGGCTACGGTGCAGTGGGTGCAGGACTTCCGCCTCACAGTATTGAGGATATTGTTGTTGTAACAAAGGCTTATTCATCGGCAGTCGGTGCAGGTGAATTTGTAAGTGAAATTCTTGATGAGGATGAAGCACAGGAGCTTCGTATTCACGGCGGCGACAAGGGCGAGTTCGGTGCAACAACAGGCAGACCCCGCCGTGTGGGCTGGTTTGACTGTGTGGCTACACGCTACGGTGTTGAGTGTCAGGGTGCAACTCAGGTTGTAATGACTGCACTTGACTGTCTTTCATATCTTGAGGAAATCAAGATTTGCGTAGGCTATGAGGCTGACGGTGAAATTATTAAGGATTTCCCCACAACTCCTACTCTTAAAAAGTGCAAGCCTGTTCTTAAAACAATGAAGGGCTGGCACTGCGACATCAGAGGTATTCGTGATTATAACGAGCTTCCGCAGGAAACAAGGGATTATGTTGAATTTATTGAGGGTGAACTTGGCTATCCTATCACAATGGTTTCAAACGGACCCGAAAGAGAAGCTATTATTTACAGAAACAAATAATTAAAACAATAGCAAGAGGCTGTCATATGATAGCCTTTTTTGTTACAATAAATTCAAATTATGGAAAAGAAAGAACGAAAGAAAAACAGACTGAAAAATTTTGATTACAGCCAAAACGGTGCATATTTCATAACAATATGTACAAATAACAGAAAACCCATATTGTCTGAAATTACCGTAGGGGCGACTTGCAGTCGCCTTGATGTTCAACTGTCTGAATATGGTGAAATTATAGATAATGAACTGAAAAAGTTAAACACAATTTATGAAAATGTATATATTGATAATTACGTAATAATGCCTAATCACATACATATGATTATTCGTATAGAGAGTGACCATAGGCGACTGCAAGTCGCCCCTACGATAATTCGTATCATTAAGCAGTTCAAAATGAGTGTCACAAAGCAGATTGGTACAAGTATATGGCAAAAAGGGTATTACGACCATGTAATTCGAGACAATATTGATTATATGACAAAATATCAGTATATTGATGAAAATCCTGCAAAATGGGATAAAGATAAATATTATCATTAAAAAATAAATATCTCAAAAAGAGCTATCTCATAAAGGAGATAGCTCTTTTCAGCCTGTCGAAAAAGGTCCAGCAAAAGCTGGGCTTTTTTTGATAAATGTGG
>X363_Desmarests_Spiny_Pocket_Mouse__coassemble_43_pt1 | contig 116439 bp, 105 predicted proteins | sample X363_Desmarests_Spiny_Pocket_Mouse__metabat2_high_PE_020 | metagenome-assembled genome bin X363_Desmarests_Spiny_Pocket_Mouse
GGGTGGTTGCTTGTTTCGTGCCTTGCGGCTCTCAACTGCCTAAAGGCATTAAAGCAAGAAAAAAGACAACAAATCATTTGCTGTCTTTTTTTCTGTCTGTTATTTTATTTTCTGTATGGTTAAACAGCTTTTTTATATTGCCCCTATGTGCAATAATCACTATTAAAGTAAATACTGCTGCTATCACCGTAAGTACAATACTTCTGTGAAAAGCAAACATAAGCACGGGATATAAAAGAGCCATTATAATGCTTCCGAGTGAAACATATTTTGATACGGCTACAACCACAATAAATACTGCAAGCAGTATTAACGCGATACGCCAGTCAACAACAAACACCATTCCGCCTGCTGTTGCAACGCCCTTGCCTCCTCTGAAACTGAAAAAACAGGGAAAGATATGACCAAGAACGCAGAAGAATCCTGCAAATGATTTTATAAATATATTCTGATCAAAATTGATATTCGTGCTAATATCATTAAGAGTCTGCGGAGTATACTCAATTATTTTAACAGCAATAAATGCGGCTGCAACCACCTTCAGCATATCACCTGCAATTGTAAGAAAGGCATATCCCTTTCCGTAATTGCGAAGCATATTTGTTGTGCCTGCATTTCCGCTGCCATGATTTCTCACATCATCCTTTTTCAGCTTATTAGAAAGAATGACACCGAAATTAAGACTTCCAAGCAGATATGACATAACTGCAATGCCAATATAGGAAAGATAAAGCATTATTTTTTTCTATCTCCCCTTTCCCTGATAATAAAACGCACAGGAGTTCCGTCAAGACCGAACACCTCACGTATCTGATTTTCAAGATATCTTTGATAAGAAAAATGAAAAAGCTCAGCATTATTAACAAAGAAAACGAATACAGGAGGTCTTGTAGAAGCCTGAGTCATATAATAAATTTTAAGCCTTTTACCCTTATCGGTAGGCGGCTGAACTCTTGCTGTTGCTGCTGAAAGCACTTCGTTGAGTCTGCCTGTTGAAATACGCATTGAATTCTGAGAATGAACAAAAGCTATCATTTCAAACAGTCTGTCAATTCTCTGACCTGTGTGAGCAGAAATAAACATAATAGGAGCAAAGCTCATAAAAGAAAAATCATTCATAAGCTTTTTTCTGTATTCATTCATAGTGTTTCCGTCTTTTTCAACAGCATCCCACTTATTTACGGCAATGATACAAGCCTTACCCTGTTCAAGCGCAATTCCTGCAACCTTTGAATCCTGTTCGGTAAAACCCTCAACAGCATCAATCATTATTACACAGACATTAGCTCTTTCAACAGCCATTCTTGCTCTGATTATGCTGTATTTCTCAATAGCATCATTGACTCTGCTTTTACGTCTTAAGCCTGCGGTATCAATAAAATTGAATTTGCCATATTGATTTTCTATAAACGTATCAGTAGTATCACGTGTAGTTCCTGCAATATCAGAAACAATAGCACGGTTTTCGCCGCTTATTTTATTAACAAGTGATGATTTGCCTACATTGGGCTTACCGATAACAGCAACATTGATTATTTCATCATCATCTTCTTCATCGCCTGCTTCGGGAAAGAACTTACATACCTCGTCAAGCATATCGCCTGTACCGTGACCGTGAGCAGCAGAAACTGCAAACGGGTCACCAAGACCGAGATTGTAAAACTCATAAAAATCAGGATCAGGCTCACCGATACTGTCACATTTATTAACGCACAGCACAATGGGCTTTCCGCTTTTCTGAAGCATTGCCGCAACCTCATAGTCACTTGCAACAACACCATCGCGGACATTTGTTACAAATATAATTACGTCTGCGGTTTCAATAGCAATTTCTGCCTGAGTACGCATCTGACTCAATATAATATCATCCGTATCGGGCTCAATACCGCCGGTATCCACAAGCAGAAACTTATGGCTAAGCCACTCACAGTCACCGTAAATTCTGTCACGGGTTACACCCGGTGTATCATCAACGATTGAAAGTCTTGTACCTATTAACTTGTTAAAAAGAGTTGATTTGCCGACATTAGGTCTGCCAACTACCGCAACAACAGGTTTTGCCATAATACACCTCAAATAATAATGCTAAAAAGCTTAGCTGATATTAATAAATCCCAGTGAATACACAGGTATGCACTGGGATTTTTAACCGTGAGCCGGGCGAAAAGAATATAACTTTCCAAGCATAGCTCGCCCCGTTCCACACTAAAAGTATAAGTAATTATGCTTCTTCCTTAGCAATAATCTCTCTGCCGCCATAATAGCCGCAGTTGCCGCAAACCTTGTGAGATACAGCATATCCGCCGCAGTTAGGGCATTTTACAAGTGTAGGAGCATCCATTTTCCAAACGCTTGATCTTCTCTTATTCTTTCTTGCCTTTGAAGTTTTTCTTGCTGGTACTGCCATTTTAATAGCCTCCTTTATAGTAATAAAAGCATTTATTCATTATCAAGCAATTGCAGGAGAGCTTCCATTCTCGGATCAATATCACCCTTGCAATCACATTTATTGACATTCAAGTTTGTACCGCATTTGGGGCAAAGCCCTTTGCAGTCATCATCGCAAAGCATCTTAGACGGAAGAGTTAAAGAAACCTCTTCATTAACAAACTCGTCAAGATCAAGGAGCTGATTATCAACTAAAATATAATCATCATTATCAATATTCTGCAATTCTTCTACAATGATTTTATTAACTTCAATTGAAAAATCCTTTTTAATTTCTTCAGCACATCTGTCACAAACACCATAGAATGTAAATTCAATTTTCAAATCAAGATAAAGAACATCTGCCTTTGAATAAAGCTTTCCCTTTACACTGACCGGGTCAATTATGGGTTTATATGTACCGTAAATTAAATCACTGAGGTCAAGCTGATAGTCAACCGACAGGCTGTCCTGCTCACCATTCAGTAAATTGATAAGGTTAATTTTCACAAAATCACCTCGCACAAGACACTTTCGCGTGTACCTTAGTATTATATATATAAGGAGGCACTTTGTCAATAGTTAATTTTAAATAAATTATCTTAATGCGGCACCGCTTTCCTTTTCAGGCGGCTCTCTGAAATCCTGTTTGTCATTTTTATCAAAGGCATCTGACGGCATATTTCCCGGCGGTTCGTTTTTTCTGCCGCCGTCATCATTCATACCTCTGTCAGAATAAGAAATATCAGTAAGCTCAATAGTTTTTGTCTGGTTACCTGCTTTAACGATATAAGTATTACCGACTGTAATATCAGGTGAGCTTATAACTACAGAATTATATTTCTTTTTTACATCACGTTCCATAATTGTTATATTATTACTGTCTGTTAAAGCAAAGCTTTCAGATGTTTCACTGTCAAAGCTTACAAGCATTGTACCCTGTGTTGAATAAGAATTATAGCCCTGTGCCATACCGCTGTAGCCAAAGGCTGTAATTGTTCCGCCGGTTATTTTTGCCTGCAAATCATAATCAAGTGCTGAGTTGCCTGAATTTTCAGGACCGTACACAATAATATCCCCGCCGCTCTGAAGAAGATAGCCGTTTGAATCAATACCGTCGCCGTTTGCATCAATAACAATATTACCGCCTGTAATATTTATATAACAGCTTTCATCTCCCTCAATAAAGCCACCTTTATTAAACTGCGGATTCTGCTCTGTCTGATTATTCTCATCAACAGCACTGCTGCTTGCATTTATACCATCGTCAGACGATTTAATGCTGATTTCTCCGCCGTTGATTTCTATTTTCTGTGCTTCAATCCCTTCATAACAGGCAGGAATATTAATATTACCGTCATCTATAATTATAAATCCGCTTGAATGAATGGCGTCATCTTCGGCATTAATGTTCAACTGTACATTTTTGATATAAATATTTCCTTTGGCTGTATCTTCATCGTTGTCACAGTGAAGAGCATCCTTAACGCATTTTAAATCAAGAGCACCACCTGAAATACAGATACTGTCTTCAGCCTTAACAGCATGCTTTTCTGCTTCAATAATATATTCACCGTCTGTAATAATCAAATCATCATTGCAAACAATACCGTGACCGTACGCTGAATCTACTGTCAGCTTTCCGCTTCCGTTAAGCGTAAGCTTTTCTTTAGAATAAATTGCACCGTCAGCCTTATCAGATTCGGTTTTTACAAATTCACCGCTTGAAGCCAATACATTGCTGCTTTTTTCAGCAAGAGTAACAAATACTTTTTTTGCCTGAATAATTTTAATTGCAGATGAAGAGCTGTTACTGATAGATACATTGTCAAGCACAAGCTGAATTTTATCAGTTGCATCAGCGTCAACAATAATCTGCCCATCTGATAATTTACCCTTAATAATATAAGTGCCTGTGTTTGTAATGGTAACAACATTATTGCTTATAACAGTCTTTGAATTATCACAGCTGCTGTTATCATCCTCTAAGTTAATATTATAAATATTTTCGTCATACTTTGCTGATACATCTCTGTCTGTAAAAGCATTTTCATAATCAAAAGAAGATGATGCAAGCGATAATTCAAAATCCTTATCATTATTATTCGCTGCCCTCGGAGAATCCGGCGCTGTTTTTCTGCAGCCGTAAACACACAAAGAAAGCAAAGCAGCACAGCATATTATTGACACACATTTCAAAAATGAATTCATAACAACACTCCCAATCAAGTTTATTCTATAATATACATCAGATTGGAATAGAAAATGAATAGAATTAAAATAAAAACAAAGAAAGTATAAACAAACTGTAAATCAAAAAAATAAAGCCTTCATAAAGAAGGCTTTAAAACGATTATTAATCAATAAACTTTACTGCTGTGCCTGTAGCAACAATTTCAGCAGCACCCTGAACAATTGCAGAGCTTGAATATCTTACATTGACAATTGCATCTGCACCGATTGATTCAGCAGCCTGAATCATACGCTGTGTGGCAATGTCACGAGCCTCAGAAAGCATCTTTGTGTAAGAGCCGAGCTCACCGCCGACAATTGATTTTAAACCGGCACCGAAATCCTTAACAAAGTTTTTTGAAGTAACTACATTACCGCAAACCATTCCTAAATGGCTAAAGTTTTTACCGTTAATTGTTTCTGTTGTAACAATAATCATTTATCAGTTCTCCTCAAATTACATTTCTTCGCAGTAATCAAATACCTCAACAGGTAAATCCTCTTTATCACAACTGATTGTGAAATAAAAATTAACATCAGTAGCCTCAGAAAGCTCCGAAAGCATTTCAAAGAACTGAGATAATTTTTCATACTCCCTGCCTACAATTTTAAATGTTGCATCAACAAGAATATCAGTAACATCATAGTTACCGGCACAGATACCGGCAAGAAAGCCGTAAAAAGCCTTGTGACCATTGATTAAATATGTATCTGTTTCAAGAAGGCGAGCCTTGGATGAAACATCATATGTCAGCTTAGGTTCTTTCTCAACACAGACAACATTGCCGTCTGAGATTTCAACACAAGCATTAACCTGATCAATTAACTTTTTTGTTTTTCCTGTACCTTTATTACCTATGATAAGTTTAATCATATTAGAATTCCTCCCAGGTATTTTATTTACATCTACATATTAACATATGCCAAGTCTTTTTTCAAGACTTTCTTTTTCCTTTTCATAACCCGACTTACCCAGAAGAGCGAACATATTCTTTTTATAGCTTTCAACACCCGGCTGATTGAAAGGATTTACGCCAAGAATATAGCCTGAAACTGCACATACCTTTTCAAAGAAATAAATCAGATAGCCGATTTCATTCTCAGTAATTGAATCGCACTCAATAACAAGATTGCCTACACCGCCGTCAGTATGAGCAAGCAGTGTGCCCTGACGTGCTTTCTCATTAACATAGCTCATTGAGCGACCTGCAAGGAAATTAAGACCGTCAAGGTCGCCCTCCTGCTCAGTGATCAGGAAATCATCGTGAGGATTATTGAATTTAATAACAGTTTCAAACATTAAACTGCTTCCGCTTTCCTGAATATACTGACCAACTGAATGTAAATCTGTTGAGAAAATACAGGAAACAGGATAAAGACCCTTACCGTCCTTGCCCTCACTTTCAGCAAAAAGCTGCTTTAACCATTCATTGAACATAGCCATACAAGGCTCATATGAAACAAAGCATTCAAGCTTTGTTCCCTTATTGTAAAATGCATTTCTTACAGCAGCATATTTCAAAACTGGATTTTCATCAATATTCAATGCATTCAGACTGTCCTGTGCATCCTTTGCACCAGCCATAAGCTTATCAATGTCAATTCCTGCAACAGCGATAGGAAGAAGACCTACTGCAGTTAAAACAGAAAATCTGCCGCCGACATCATCAGGAACAACAAATGTTTCATAGCCCTCATCATCTGCAAGCTGCTTTAATGTACCCTTAGCTCTGTCAGTTGTTGCAAAAATTCTTTTTGCTGCCTCGTCAGCAGAGTATTTGTTGTAAACAAGATCACGGAATACACGAAATGCAATTGCAGGTTCGGTGGTAGTTCCGCTTTTGCTGATTACATTAACACAAATGTCCTTGCCCTCGCAAATTGAAACAAGCTCAGTGAGCATTGAAGGGCTGATTGAATTACCGATAAAATAAATATCGGGTGCATCTTTTTTTATTGAGTTGTAATTAGGTGACTTAAGACATTCAATAACTGCCCTCGCACCAAGATATGAGCCGCCGATACCGATTACAATAAGAATGTCCGCATTATCCTTAATGTATTCAGCAGCTTTTTTAATTCTGTCAAACTCTTCCTTGTTGTAATCAGTAGGAAGGGTAAGCCAGCCGAGGAAATCATTGCCCTCGCCTGTCTTGCTGTGCAGTGTATTCATAGCTTCAACTGCTTTAGGCTCAAGAGCCTTTATGTCAGCAGCAGAAACTACACCTTCTGCGTGATTTGAAATAAATTTCATAGACATGGTATCACCTCAAATTTGTATAACATATTGTCAGATTTTGCCTGAATAAATATATTACACCATTTTTATGAAATATTCAATACACTTTTTAAATATTCTTTAAAATGTGTATAAATATGTATTTGAAAGTGATTTTTTCTATATCTTTATCTGCTGTGAGTTTTATGGATGATATTTCTTTGCCTTCACTGCTTACAACAATTGTGCCAAGCTCATCACCTGTTTTGAGCGGTGCTTTCACTTCTGAAGAGATTTTATAATCATATTCAAAATCCGACGAGGATTTAGGCAGCATAATTTCTCCGCATTCGTCAGCCGATGGTTTAATTTCCTTAACAACACCATTTTTTATTTTAACATTCGTAATTTTACTTTCATCAATTTCAAATTTCTGTATTTTATAGTTTGCAAAGCCGTAGTCAAGAAGATTTACTGACTTCTGAAATCTGTCATCGCTTGTATCTGCACCGAGAACAACCGACACAAGATTAAGTCCGTCACGTGTTGCTGTGGCACAAAGACAGAAGCCCGCTTTTGAGGTAGTGCCTGTTTTCAGACCTGTAATTCCATTATATTTATTAACAAGCTTATTTGTATTGTTAAGCTCTGTTTTGCCGTTTCTTAGGCTGTCAAGCCAGACAGTTGAATACTGCTTCACAATATCATGCTTCATTACTTCAGATGCTATTACTGCAAGATCATAAGCACAGGAATAGTGATTTGTTATATCATCATCAAGACCCGTGCAGTTTTCAAAATGACTGTCCTTAAGTCCTAACTCCTTTACTCTGCTGTTCATCATATCTACAAATGCAGAGTCACTGCCGGCAATATATTCACCAAGAAGAGTGCAGGCATCATTTGCAGAAGCTATGATAACTGCCTTGAGCAAATCGTTGACACTCATCTGCTCTCCGACCTCAAGCCATATCTGAGAACCGCCCTTTGACACAGCATTTTCACTGGCAGCAACCATATCGTCAAGACCGATTTTTCCGCCGTCAATCGCTTCAAGTATAATCAGCATACTTACGATTTTTGTTACAGATGCTGGGGAAAGATGCTCATATGCGTTTTCTTCGCTTATTACATCACCTGTATTCATACACATCAATATACTTGACTTTACTTTAATATCCTTATCCTCTGCCATTATTTTTACAGGCATTGAAACAAAAACAAGCAGGGACATAAAAAAAATAATTGTTTTTTTCATAATATCACCATTAAATACTATTACCAAAACCTTGTATTAATAACAAAACTTTGTTATAATCACATAAAAGATTTCTGGAGGTAGGTTATGAAAGCTGCTTTTTATACTCTCGGATGCAAGGTCAATCAATATGAAACTGAATATATGAGCGAGCTTCTGAAAAACGCAGGCTTTGAAATTGTTTCACCTGCAGAGGAAGCAGACTATTACATAATCAACTCCTGTACTGTTACAGCAACCGCTGATCAGAAAACAAGACAGAATGTACGGAAATTCAAAAGAAAGCATCCTGAATCGGTTATAATTCTGACAGGCTGTATGCCGCAGGCATTTCCCGATGATGCGGAAAAGCTGACAGAGGCTGATATTGTTTTTTCAAACAAAAACGACGGCGATATTCTTAACCTTATTAATGAGTACAATACCGATAAAAACAGGCTGCTGAAAATTGAAAAACACGAAACAGGCGATAAATTCAAAGAATGTTCAATCAGCAGCTTCAGTGACAGAATCAGAGCCTTTGTCAAAATTGAGGATGGCTGTGACCGCTTCTGCTCTTACTGCATAATTCCCAAATCAAGAGGCAGGGTTCGTTCTAAAAAACCTGAAAACCTTATAAATGAGATTAATTCCCTTGCGGATTCAGGAATTAAGGAAATTGTTCTTGTCGGCATTAACCTTTCTGCATACGGAAAAAATGAAGATTTTGATATTGTTGATGCAGTTAAAATATGTGCTGATAATGAAAAAATAACACGTGTCCGTTTAGGCTCACTTGAGCCTGACCACATAACAGACGACATTATTGAAAGACTTGCTCAGATTGATAAGTTCTGTCCTCAGTTCCATCTGTCCCTGCAAAGCGGCTGTGATAAAACCTTAAAAAATATGAACAGGCACTATACGGCACAGGAGTATAAAGAGCTGTGCCGTAAGCTGAGAAATTCTTTTGAAGATGCGAGCATCACAACGGATGTTATGGTAGGCTTTAATGAAGAAAGTGAAAAAGACTTTGAGGATAGCCTGTCCTTTGTAAAGGAAATTGCCTTTGAAAAGGTGCACACATTCCCTTACAGCGAAAGACACGGCACTGCTGCTTCAAAAAAGGGCGACAGCGTTCCTAAAGCGGAAAAGGAACGACGTGCCGCCGTTATGATTGAGGAAACAGAAAAAATAAGACAAAGCTATTTGAAAAATCTTATAGGCAAAACAAAGGAGGTTTTATTTGAAAACAAGGTAGGAGAAAAAACCTATCAGGGATATACTAAAAGCTATATCCCTGTTCAGATAAAATCAGATGAAAATCTTATAGGCAGGGCACTTGATGTCAGAATTACGGATTATTGCTGTGATTACTGCATTGCCGAGTAGAGATTTTTAGTTTCATCATTATCTTTTAATGAGCTGTAAGAAAATATGTAGAAGCCTTTAACTTTATCAAGCTTGGAAAGATATGTAACCTGCCTGCCGATTATATTGTTATTTTCTACAAATTCCTTCTTGCCCCTCTCCCCTGCAAACTCGTCCTCCTTGCCTGTTTTATACATAGGCAAAGCCACATAAAGAGTACATTCAGTCATTTGTATCCACTCCTTTGCAGTGGACATAAATGGCTGATTTTCATTCTGAAAGCCATAATATATCTGGGGGCAGAGATAATCAACATACCCATTTTCAGTTGCCCATTTCCGGACATCTGCATAAAGAGTGTTATAATTTGACTCAACATTTGAAGCAGGACTTATTCCGAAGGTTATTGTGCTGTTGATATCTTTAATTGACTTATATACCGATGATACCATTTTTGAAACATTGTCACGTCTGTAATCATCAAGACTCAGCTCTCCGCCTGATTTTTTATAGGCATCATAATAATTTTTATCAATTGATTTATCGGTTGTCGGGTAAAAATAATCGTCAAAGCAAATTGAATCAACAGCATAGCCTTTTGCTATTTCCCTGACACCGTTTATAATTAATTCATTTACCTTATCACAGGCAGGATTAAAATATATTCCCGTGTCACAGACAATCAGATCCTCGCTGTCCTTCATAGTCAAAGCTATATTATCCTGTGATAAATCACTGAAATCATTTTTACTGCTGACTCTGTAAGGATTAATCCATGCTTCAATTGACATATTGTATTTATGCGCCGCCTCAACCATTATTGCAAGCGGGTCGTAAATAAGCTCACTTCCCTGCTGACCGAAGCAGTAGCTGCTTACAGGAAAATAATCCGACTTGTAAAATGCATCTGCAAAGGGACGCACCTGTACTGTAACACGGTTAAAACCCTTTGATGACAGCTCTTTGAATGCCTTTGAAACGGCTTTTTTAAAATGTGCTTCATCGTTATCCTCGGTAAAAGCCGACAGCTCATAATATGAAAACCAGACAGCCTTTATATAGGGCTGTTCAATCTCATTATCTGATTTATCAGGTAACGGCTGTGATGCTGTACACCCCACAAGACATAAAATCAATAAAAATGATAAAATAATTTTTTTATACACTTGAACACATCCTTAATTTATAGTAAAATAGACTTTATAATGATGTAAAACATTATTATAAATATATCTGCCCTGAAAGGTTGGAAGATATGGAATACAGACTCGGAAATTCACTCAGAATAAAAAGCAAAGGTGAAACCTATAAACTGAAATGCCCCCACTGCGAAAAAGAGGTTCAGTTCGGTGTTTTTTCAAATTTTGAACGCAGACTTGACGCTGAAAAAATTTTAGATTTAAAAACTGTATATTTTCTTGTCTGCCCTAACTGCGCATCAATATATACAGTTGATGAAGCAACAGGTGATGTTTTCTCCGAAGGCAAACAAAGTGCTATTGACACCTGGGACTTTAAAACACTGAAAGAATTCAAGCCTGTCATATGACTGCATCACAAATCATTACACTATTACTTGTCTTTTTTACAGTAATAAACATATCAGCCTCTGCCGCAGCAATTGCAGATAAAAGAAAGGCACTTAAAGGACACAGACGTATATCTGAAAAAACGCTTATGCTGCTGGGGCTGTTCGGCGGTGCTTTAGGCGAATATCTTACAATGCTTAAAATACGCCATAAAACGAAACACATAAAATTTATGGTTGGTCTGCCGATTGAAATATTTATACACATAGTTTTAATTATATTGATAATTTATAAGGTCGCATTAAATCAGTAATGCGACCTTATTTTTTGTTACAGTATTATGCATATAAGTCCATTACAACCCTCGTTAATCACACGCTCAATTGTTTCACGGAATTTATCACGTGCATCAAGCGGCATACGGTAAAGCTTATTATTAAGTCCTTCACTGACAAGCTCGTGCAGCGACTTGCCGAACAAATTGGTATTCCATATATCTGCCGGGTTTTCCTCAAATTCCTTGAGCAGATACATAACAAGCTCCTGACTCTGGCTTTCACTGCCTACTATCGGAGCAACCTCTGTATAAGTGTTGCATTTTATCATATGAATTGACGGTGCATTTGCTTTCAGCCTTACACCATATCGTCCGCCCTGCTTCATAATCTCAGGCTCACTGAGTGTAAGCTCATTCATTTCAGGCATAACAATACCATAGCCGTTTTCCTCAACATCATTAAGTGCTTTTGCAAATCTCTCATACTGCCTCTGCATGGAAACAAGTGAAACAAAATTTCCGAGCAAATCCTTTTCATCCCTGATATCAATATGACAGCTTTCACTGAGAATCTGATAAAAATATTTATTGTCAACATATAACTTTATATTGACTGAGCCCGTTGATAAATCAAGTGAATTGACGGATATTGATTCAATATATTCATTGCTCTTAATCTGTTCAACAAATCCCGAAACACTTCTGATATTGCCCAGAACATTGACATTTTCCTTAACACTTTTAAATATAGATGCTCTGAAGTAATTATCCTTTTCAAGTGAATTAATCCATCCGGGGAAGGAAATACCGACATTCGATATGGGAAATTCATAAAGAATATCAGACAGTATATCGTTGACCTCCTGCTCTGTCAGCTCAAGACAGTTAACGGGAATAACAGGCACGCCGTACTTATCTGAAAGTGCCGTGCAAAGCTCAATTGCACTGTTTGACCTTGGCTCAACACAATTCATAAGCACAACAAACGGCTTATCAAGAGCTTTAAGCTCATCAATAACTCTTTCTTCAGCCTCCTCATATTCATCACGCGGAATTGAGCTGATAGAGCCGTCAGTAGTTATAACAAGACCAATTGTTGAATGCTCTGTAATTACCTTCTTTGTACCGATTTCAGCAGCCATATTAAATGGTATTTCCTCATCATACCATGGGGTTGAAACCATTCTCGGCTGTTCCTCTTCAATGTATCCCACAGAACTTGGAACTATGTAGCCTACACAGTCAATTAATCTGACCTTCATTTTCAGATTATCTGACATATTAAGCTCAACGGCATCCTCAGGAATAAACTTGGGCTCAGTTGTCATTATTGTTCTTCCTGCAGCAGACTGGGGCAGCTCATCCATAGCACGCTCCTTTACATACGGATCACCAATGTTAGGTATAACAAGTGTATCCATAAAGCGCTTGATAAACGTTGACTTGCCCGATCTTACAGGACCTACAACACCGATATAAATATCGCCGCCGGTTCTTTTTGATATATCGTTATAAATATTATTATTCATAATTTAACCTCACATTCCCGGAACTAATAAAACTCTTTGACAGTCAATAATCTGTGATGTCAAATCGTTTTCGTCCATAATCAATGACATATCTGTTGAGAATTTTTTTGCAATCTCCCATACATCTTCATTTTTATCAGCAAAATAAAGTGTAAGCTGAGGCAGATCTGTATTTTCTCTTTCAGTTGCCGAAGATATGTCAGTTATATAATTAAGACTTTCCTGCTTAAATAAATAAGCACTGTACTCAAAATTAACTCGTAATGATACAGTATTGGCATTTTTAATAACATAATCAAAACTGAAAAGATTTGCCGCTGCCACACCGCTCATTTCATTATCATTAAGAGCAAGAACATAATCACTGCTTCCCTCATAAAAACAAAGCTGTGAGGAATCGTCATAATACAGGAATGAAAGCTTTATGCTTACCGACATTTTTGAATTTTCAATATTACAGTCAACTATATCAAGCTTAAGATCAAGAATTTCAATAATATCCTTTTCAACCTCAAAATTAAGCTCTGCTGTTTTGTCATCATAAAAATAAACAGGACTTGATTTAAGACTGACGCTGTCAGTTATAACATCGGTATCATAATTAGGAATATAGGTATCCACAACAAATTCATCCTTTATTGTTGTGAAAAGACTGTAATTGAACGTAACTCTTCCGACCATCTCAATATCACAAAGCTTATTGCTTACATCAGCCTTTGCCTTGACATAAATGCTTGAAACCGAGGCTTTTACAAAAGCATTGTCATTTTCACCGGAATCATTGACATCAATAATTTTACTGAGTGAAAAGCTGTGAACACATTTTTCAACCGAGCCTTCCTCATTCTCATAAAGTACGGATGTATCCACTCTCAGCTTTACAAGCATTTTATCCTTTATTATTTTTTTATCCTCAACAATACAATTAGCAAAAGTATTAACAATATTTCTTATCTGAGAATTATTGTTTGAAATTGTAAAGGTTTCATCAAATTCCTCATTACATATGCCTGAATCTTTTTCAACGAGTCTGTCAGGGTTATATTGCTTTACAAAAGCATTTTTGCAGTCTGCAAGGCATTGACTGCTGTCTGATGAAAAAGCCGTAATATTAGCTCTCACGGCAGTGTGAATGTCTATTCTTCTCTGATTGATCAGTCTGAAGCTTGAATACTTTGTAACAAGGTTAATTTTTGCAAATTTCACATCAGCACCTGCATTTGAGCTGACAGCACGTGAAAATTCTTCTTCAAAAATATTTGAAAGAAGACAGCCGCTGCTGTTGACATATGTAAGACTGATTATTGATTTTCCGTAAATCTTGATTGCACCGCCTGTACATTCATAATCTGTGGCAACAGACTTTACACTGCACTTGACAATGCGTTCAATATCATCAAGATACTGCGGCAGATTTTCCTGAAAATCCATCTCAAAGCTTTCACAGAGAGTTTCCCTTTCAATTGCCGAATTTAATGATTTGTATTCTTTACACAATTCCATAAATAGTACTCCTTTACAGTTTCTATAAAAACTTATGCAAGTACATTCTGCATTATGATAATTTTACATAAAAAAACGCAATGCCAAATGCATTGCGTTTTTTTATTATGTTTCACTTTTTACCTTTTGTATTTTAAATATTCCTCTGAGTAACGGTGCGAGCAGCTTCGGACTTTTAATAAGCACAATTTTCATATATATCCCCCACTATCTTTTACAGCAAATAATACCGAGGATTATTACTACAACTGCAAGAATTCTTGTAATCCAGACTGTCGGAAAACAACAAGCGCAAACACAGCCAAGCCCAAAAGCAATCCATAAGAAGTCACGCCTGCACATCTTTTTCATTATAGCACACCTCTTTTTCGCTGTATTTACTACATACTATGAAAATCATAATTAATCGTTACTGAGAATTAAAAGAATTTTTCCTTCCTTTACATTTATTTTAACAGCACTGCTTTTAAATTCATTGCTCTGAGTATACTGCTCTGAGGGCAGAACAGCTGCATCACTAAGATTATATTCGGCACCTTCAATAGTTAGACCATTGCATTTACCAAAAAGAGCGAAGATTGAAAAATACCTGAAGCCTTCACTTTTAATAATATTTTCACCTGAAATAACACTTATTAAATTATTCCTGTTTACGAGCTTACATTTAACATTATGGTCATAGCAGTAATTCACAGAAAGAATATTTGAATAAGTATGGTCGATACGCGAACCGATACCGCCGAGTATAATAATTTCATCAAAGCCCTTTTCAATTGCTTTTTTTACACACGAAAAAGTATCTGTATCATCCTTACGGACATTAAGAGCTGTTATATCGCAATCAATATCAGGCTTTGATGATGAGTCAAAATCACCGATAATAAGATCGGGCACTGCATCAAGACTTATGCATTTTTTATAACCGCTGTCAGCACAGATTATATATGAATTATCTAAATGCTTTTTCATATATTCAAGCTCTGTTTCAGGGGCGCCTGAAATTATTACACACTTCATTTTATCTGCCATTCCTTAATATCCTTAACTTCATTATATAAATCAATATAGCTTTTATGTCTTTCAGGTGAAATTAACCCGTTATTGACAGCCTCAACCACAGCACAGCCTTTATCATTAATATGTGAACAGTTAGTCTGAAATCTGCACTTGTCAAGATAAGGATTAAATTCCCTGAAACAATAAGGCAAATCATCCTTAAGAATTTTTTCACATCGTTCAAAATCAACGGATGAAAAACCGGGTGTATCAGCTACATAACCGCCTGCAATCCTGAATAATTCGCAGTGACGAGTAGTATGCTTTCCCCTGCCGAGCTTTTTGCTGGTTTCACCTGTTTCAAGAGCTAAGCGACTGTCAATTCTGTTAAGCAGTGACGATTTACCTACACCCGTATTTCCTGTAAATGCACTTACCTTATTATTAAGCATCGCTTTTACATCATCACTGCCGCTGCCTGAATTATTGTCACACAAAACAACACTGAAACCTGCCTTGTCATAAATATCATAGTACTTCATATAATCATCAGACAAATCGGTTTTTGTCAGCACAATAACAGGTTCAATATTTTTATGTTCTGCAATGGCTATAATTCTGTCAATAACTGTTGTGTTTATTGCAGGATCAGCAATTGAAGCAACAACAAAAAGCTGATCAAGATTTGCAAGAGAAGGTCTTATAAGTGAATTTTTTCTCTCTCTGATTTCGTCTATGGTATTTTCAGCGTTATCATTAACGGTAATTGAAACAATATCACCTACAAGCGGTGTGATTTTCTGCTTTCTGAACACGCCCCTTGCCTTACATTCATATATAGCATCGGCGGCTTCCACATAGTAGAAACCGCCTATACCTTTAATTAATCGACCTTCAATCATACATTACCTCAATTATCAGAATTGTTGTCAGCCGCAGTTGATGAAGGCTCCTTCGTCACTGAAAAGCTGCTGAAATCAATATTAATATTCTGATCGCTGTCACCCTTAATACGCTCTGTCTGAACGGCACCTGTTGATTTAAGCGAAACTCTTATTTCCATATCGCCTGCATTATCAAGCTGAATACTGAAGGTTTTTTCAGAGCCGTCAAGATTAACCTTGTTTGATGAATAGCTCTTTCCGTCAAGCTCAATAACCAGTGTATCACTTTCAGATGCAATTTCAGGAAGCTTAACTGTTAAAGCAGCCTTATATGTTTTTGCTGTTGTAGTTGTAGTAACGCCCGATGAAATAGTAATTTTAATTGAATCCTCAGCTTTTGCAGTCACACCGGCATTCGGTGACTGAGAAAGAACAACACCCTTAGGAGTCATACTGTCCTCTGTAACAAAGCTTATATTTGTAAAGCCACACTTTTCAAGGAATGCTCTCGCACCCTCCTGCTTAAGACCCACAACATCGGGGACTGTTATTGTTTCAACAACAGCAGTGGTAGGACCCGAGCTGATATAAACAGTAATCTGAGAATCCGAACCAACAATACTGCCTGCTTTCGGGTCGGTATAAACAACCTTGCCTTCCTCTACAGTTTCACTTGCAACAGTAGTAAACTTATAATTAACAAGCTTTTTCTGATCAAATGCCTTTTTTGCTTTTTCCTCAGTAAGACCGTAAACATTAGGCACTTCAATATCATCCATTGATGCGGCAACAACAAGAGTAACCTGACTTCCTTCAATAATTTTTGTTCCTGCTTCAGGCGATTGTCTTAAAACAATACCAGGCTGGGCATCAGCGGTTTTTTCAGTTTCAAGAACAAACTGATATTTTTTGTTTGAGCTTACTAATGTGTCATATGACTGACCTACAAAATTTTCAAGTGTTCCTGAGCTGGTTTTGAAGGAACCTGTAATACTCATAACAAGCGCAACAATCGCACCTATGAGAACAATAACACCAATAACAACTGCCGTAATTACCTTCTTTTTATGCTTGGGGTCATAATATTCTTCTTCCTCAGTCTCAGCAGCCTCAGACTCATAGACAGGTTCCTGCCTGTGCTCTGCTTCCTGTGTCTGAATAACATATTTTGTAGGCTCCTTATCAACAAAATACGAATAATCAAAAACTGTTGCGGGATTTTTTATAACTTCTTCAACGTCAACAAGCATTTCAGTAGCAGAACAATATCTGTCATCAGGATTTTTCTGCATAGCGTGAACACAAATCTGTTCAAGACCTAACGGGATATCAGGATTTATTTCAGTCAGCTTTTTAGCATCATTCTGAAGCTGCATCAAAGCTACCGATACAGCATTGTCTGCTTCAAACGGAACCTTGCCTGCAAGCATTTCATACAGCACAACGCCGACTGAGTAAATATCTGCCTTTTCATCAGTAAATTCACCTTTAGCCTGCTCAGGGCTGATATAGTGAACAGACCCGATAGCGGTATCTGTAAGAGTTTTTGTATCACTTCTTGAAAATCTTGCAATACCAAAATCAGCAACCTTGATACTGCCGTCCGATAAAAGTATGATATTCTGCGGCTTAATATCCCTGTGAACAATACCCTTATCGTGAGCGTGCTGAAGTGCACGAAGAATCTGTGTGGTAAAGAATAATGCATCATTCCATGTGATTGCATTCTGCTTCTGTATATACTCTTTAAGTGTTATTCCGTCAACATACTCCATTACAATGTACTGAAGTCTTTCACCAAAGCTGACATCATAAACCTTAACAATATTAGGATGTGAAAGCAGTGCAATCGCCTTGCTCTCATTTTTAAAACGGCGGACAAAATCATCGTTGGTTAAAAATTCATCCTTGAGAATTTTAACAGCAACAATACGGTCATCTACATTGTCATATGCTTTATATACAACAGACATTCCGCCAACGCCGATAATTTCCTGAATTTCATAGCGTCCGTCAAGTCGTTTTCCTACATAATTATCCATATATAACTCTCCAATTATTTTGATATAACCACAACTGTAATATTATCGCCGCCGCCGTTTTCATTAGCCTTTTTAACAAGTCTGTCAGCAAAAGCATAATGCTTTCCGTCGCTCATCAGCTCAAGCATTTCATCATTTGAAACATAGTTTGAAAGACCGTCAGTGCAAATAAGCAGTGTATCGTCATCATTTAAATCAATCTGTTCAAAGTCAATTTCTATTCCCTTGTCAACACCGACTGCACGTGTAATTATATTTTTATTCGGATGATGCTCAGCCTGCTCGGCAGTGATTTTGCCCCTTGAGAGCAAATCCTGCACCATACTGTGATCGGTAGTTATCTGACGTATGCTGCCGTTATTAATAACATAAGCGCGGCTGTCGCCTGCGTGGGCAATATAGGCTTGATTATCACGAACAATTGCACAGACAACAGTTGTTCCCATACCTCTTAAATCAGGCTGCGCCTCAGCAAAATCAAAAACCTCAATATTTGCCGCAGTCAAAGCTGAGTCAAGCATATTTTTTATTGAGCTGTCACGCATCTGCTCCCGATAGGAAGCATTGATTTTATCGCTTATAACCTTAACAGCAAGTGCGGACGCAATATTTCCGCCAGCAGCACCGCCCATACCATCGCATACCACAGACCAAACTACCTCGTCTGAAAATTCTCCGACTGCATAAGCATCCTGATTTGAATCACGAACATTGCCCTTATCGGTTTTTGCAACTATTCTCAATAATCTCACCTCGATTTTTTAATCGTCTAAGCTGACCGCAGGATGCATTTATATCAGCACCGAGCGTTCTTCTTATTGTAGCATTAATTCCGTTTCTTTTCAATATATTTTGAAATTTGATTATATCGGCTTTACTGCCGCGTTTATTATCTCTTTCCCTGACATCATTTACAGGAATGAGATTGACATGACAAAGACTGCCCTTTAATTTACACGAAAGCTCCTCTGCATCCTTTTCACGGTCATTCACACCCTTAATTAATGTATACTCAAAGCTGACTCTCCTGCCCGTTTTTCTCCCGTATTCAAAGCAGGCTTTTAACAGCTCATCAATACTATATTTATTGTTTATCGGCATTGTATTTGAGCGTATTTTATCATTAGGAGCGTGCAGGGAAATTGTCAGCGTAAGCTGCAAATTCATATCCATAAGCTCATATATTTTCGGCACAATACCGCAGGTTGAAATTGTAATATTTCTCATAGAAATATTAAGACCGTTTTCATCATTGACATTTTTTAAAAATGCTTTCACATTATCAAAATTATCAAGCGGCTCCCCTATTCCCATCATAACTATATGAGATATGCGGATACCTAAATCCTTTTGAGCACTCTGAAGCTGACCTTCAATTTCACCGGCAGTCAGATTTCTTTTAAAGCCGGCTAAAGTTGATGCACAGAAGGTGCAGCCCATTTTACAGCCTACCTGAGATGAAACACATATTGTATAGCCATACCTGTATTTCATTACAACGCTTTCAACATATTCCCCGTCATAAAGGCGGAAAAGATATTTCACCGTATCATCAATCGAAGAAACATACTTATCCTCAATTTCACAGCAGGATATGAAATATTCTTCAGCAAGCTTTAATCTTAATTCCTTACTGATGTTAGTCATTTCATCAAAGGAGTTTACACATTCTGAGTGAAGCCATTTGAATATCTGTTTTGCGCGGAATTCAGGCTGACCGATTTCAGTCATTAAGCTGCTAAGCTGTTCAATTGTCAATGCTTTAATATCAGTCATAATTTTTCGTCATTACCGCAAAGTAAAATCCGTCGCCGCCATTTGCTGACGGAAAAACTGTTTTATCATATTCAAGTGTGAACAGAGGATTATTTTTCAGGAATGCAGCAACTACCTTTTCATTTTCTTTTTTATTAAGAGTGCAGGTTGAGTAAATCATTCTGCCGCCGTTTTTCAAATACATTGAAGATGTTTTTAAGATATTAAGCTGAATTTCAGGTAAATCCTTAATACTGTCCAAATCCTTGTATCTGATTTCAGGCTTGCGTCTTACAATGCCAAAGCCTGAGCATGGAACATCACAGAGTATTTTATCAGCCTTCGGTAAAGCATCATTATATACGGATGCATCATTTACATCTGCTTCAATAACATCAAGCTCAAGTCTTTGTGCACTTTTCATTACAAGCTCAGCACGATGCTCATATAAATCAAAAGCATAAAGCTTTCCATTATTTTCCATATACTGTGCAATAGTAAAAGCCTTGCCACCGGGTGCTGAACAAAAATCAATAACCGTTTCGCCGGGCTTTGCCTCAATTGACCTCGCACAATTATAGCTTGATAAATCTTCAATATAAAACAAACCGTTTTTGTAAGCACGGCTGCTGTCAAAATCAATACTTGAATTAATCAGTACCAAATCTTCATATACTTCACAGTCAACACCTTCATCAAGCAACTCATAACAAAGCTCCTGTGCATCAACAAACTGACGATTAGGCACTGCAAAAATCGGCGGTCTTTCATTAAGAGCAGGCAAAAACTGTTTTACCCTATCTGTTCCATATTGCTTATTCCACATATTTATAAGACACTCAGGCACTGAATATTTGATGGAGAGATTATCTGTTTCCTCTCTGTTACTGTCAATTTTATGTAAAACAGCATTAACAAGCTTTGAATAGTAATCCTGTTTTATTTCATGTGTAAGCTTAACACTTTCATTTATGGCTGCACTGCTCGGCACTTTATCCATAAACAAAAGCTGATAAGCACCAAGCCTGAGAATAGTCATAATCTTGGGTTTGGGTTTAGATGTTAAATATTTATTTATATAATAGTCAAGTGTTAATATTCTTTCAACAACACCATAGACAAGAGCACTGACAAATGCTTTATCAGTTTCAATATCTCTTAAAGCACTGTCAACAGCTAAATTTGAATATGTGCTGTCATAAAATATTTTGTGGAGCGTTTCAAACGCAATCAGTCTTGAATTTTTCATTATCTTCTGTTCCTGCCGGCAACTAAAAATAATCTGAGAAGAGTAGCAAGTGCAGATGCTAAGGCAGCAACATAGGTAAGTGCCGCCGCGGTTAACACACTTTTTGCGCCCTGATATTCAGAAGCATCCAGAAATCCGTTAGCTTCAATAGTCTTTAATGCCCTTCTTGAAGCATTGAACTCCACGGGCAAAGTAATAAGCTGAAAAAGTGCAACAGCCCCATATAGTATTAAACCGATATAAACTAATGTATCACTGTAAAGAACCATACCTATTAAAGCCAATGGCACACCAAGAAAGGAGCCAAGCCTCGTTGCAGGGATAACTGCATTTCTTATTTTAAGCGGAAAATAACCCTCTGCATGCTGACAGGCATGACCTGCCTCGTGACAGGCTATGCCGATTGCCGCAACACTTGTTGAAGAAAAAACACCTTCACTAAGGCATATTTCCTTTGTTTTCGGATTATAGTGGTCAGTAAGACTTCCTGAAATTCTTTTAATTCTGACATCGCTTATTCCGTTTATTCTCAGAAGCTGATAAGCAGCATCGGCACCTGTCATACCACGGCTGCTTTTTACACGGGAATATCTGTTAAAAGAGGTTTTCACCTTAATCTGACACACAACTGCAAATAAAATCACAGGTATCATTATAAAGCCTGTTAAATAATAAGTAAAATATGCTCCCATATCAATCACCTAAAACCGTACCTGATTCTAATCTATTGCCTGCTAAAAATGATTTAATATCCATTTTCTTTTTGCCCTGAGGCTGAATTTCAAGTATATCAACACAATTACCGTCACCGCAGCAAACAGTTAACACACCCTTATTATCAACAATTTCACCTGTCTTATTACCGGTTTTTAATGACAATACAGTTTTATGAATTTTATATTCTTTTCCGCTTATAATGGTTGAAGCACAAGGCCATGTCTGAAGTCCTCTTACAAGATTATGAACCTCACGGGCTGATTTTGACCAGTCAATCGGACTGAGAGCTTTAGTAATTTTAACTGCATATGTTGAAAGCTCATCGTTTTGCGCTGTAAATTCAGCACAGCCTTCTTCAATCATTTCAAGTGATTTCAGCAAAGATTCTGCACCCTGCTCAGCAAGCCTGTCAAAAAGCTCCGCAGATGTTTCGTTTTCATCGATTTCAGTTTTATCAACCAAAATCATATCGCCTGTATCAAGACCCTCAGCCATTTTCATAATAGTTATGCCTGTTTCTCTCTCGCCATTGAGCACAGCCCACTGAATAGGAGCTGCACCGCGATACTTGGGAAGCAGTGATGCATGAATATTGACACAGCCGTATTTGGGGTAATCCAGAATATTTTTCGGAAGAATTTTACCATAAGCCGCAACGATAATAATATCAGGATTAAGCTCTTTAATTAATTCATATGAAGAATCGTTTTTAAGTGAATCAGGCTGAAATACTGACAATCCATTATCAACCGCAAATGCCTTCACGGGAGGAGGTGTCAAAATCTGCTTTCTGCCTGTCGGCTTGTCAGGCTGAGAAAATACACCTGAAATATTATGCTTTGATTTATGCAACGCTTCAAGAGCAGGCACAGCAAAATCAGGCGTGCCCATAAAAACTATATTCATTCAATCACCATTAACTGTTAAGAGTTTCGCCGTCAATAATATGTGAAGTGAAAAGTATTCCGTCAAGATGGTCAATCTCGTGGCAGAAAGCTTTTGCTTTTAAATCCTCACCTGTAAATACCTGCCATTTTCCGTTTCTGTCCTGAGCTTTAATCTGAACCTTCTGCGGTCTTTTGGTATTTGCCCACTTACCTGGCAGTGAAAGACATCCCTCCTGAGATATCTGCTCACCCTCGGCAAAAGTAATTTCCGGGTTAACAAGCTCCATAGGACCTTCACCAATATCAATAACTACTACTCTTTTTAAAATACCAACCTGTACTGCGGCAAGACCTACACCATTGCCGTCATACATAGTTTCCTTCATATCATCAATAAGCATAGCCAGCCTGTCATCGAATTTTTCAACAACTCTGCTTTTTTTATACAGTATCGGGTCGCCAAGCTTAACTATATTTCTTAACGCCATTACATATTCTCCTAATTTAAATTATACGGATTCAGGTCAACAGAAACCTGTATGTCCTTATATTCTTTAATTTTACTTAATCTTATTAAAATATCATTAAAAAGTTTGCGAATTTTTTTTGAATTTTTACATTTTATTGACAGCCTGTATCTGTACTGATTATTCAGCTTTGATATTTTAGCAGGACTCGGACCGAGTACAATCAGCTTATGACTGTTGTCAGCATTAAGCTCCTTTAAAATATCAAAAAATGCTTTTGCGCAAAGTGCAACAGCATTTTCATTTTCTCCTACAAATGATGCTGAATAAATATCACAATACGGAGGATAAATCAAAGCCTTTCTGAGAGCAATCTCATTATTATAAAACGACTTATAATCCTGTTTTGCGGCAAATTCAAGTGTGGGATTAAAGGGATTTATGGTCTGAATAACAGCAGTTCCCCTGTCATCACGTCTGCCGCTGCGCCCGATAACCTGCGTAATTAAATCAAAACAGCGTTCGCTGCTGTTATAATTTTCGTCATAAAGCGAGTTATCCGCATTAACAACACCTACAACTGTTACATCAGGGAAATCAAGACCTTTTGCAACCATCTGAGTACCGATTAAAATATCATATTCATGATTTTTAAATGACTTGAACAATTTATCATGACTGAATTTAGATGACGTAGTATCAGCGTCCATTCTCAGAATTTTTGCAGACGGGAACAGCGCCTTAAGCTCATCCTCAATTCTCTGAGTGCCGTAACCGCTGTATCTGATATTTTCACTGCTGCACTCAGGACATTTATAATCAAGTGACTTTGTATAACCGCAGTAATGACAGACAAGTCTGTTGCTGTAACTATGATAAGTTAAGGAAATTGAACAGCTTGGGCAAGTAATTACATTGCCGCAGTCACTGCATGCAATAAAAGTATTATATCCGCGTCTGTTTATCAGCAGAATTGCCTGCTTGTTATTATCAAGCATATTCTGCAGGCGCTCTTTTAATTCGGCGGAAATGGGAGTTCTGTTGCCGTTTTTAATTTCAGCCTTCATATCAACAGTTATCACATCCGGTAATTTTGCATCACCAAAGCGTTCGTCAATTTCACAAAGCTGAATTTTACCTGCAACTGCATTGGAATAACTCTCAAGACTCGGAGTTGCAGATGTCATAAGAAACAAAGCCTTATTATATTTTGCCCTGAAATTAGCAACCTCTTTTGTACTGTATCTTGGGGTTCGTTCACTTTTATAAGTGTTTTCCTGCTCCTCATCCATAACTATAAGACCGAGATTGTGAACAGGGGCAAAAACCGCACTGCGTGTACCTACGACAATTTTAGCATTACCTGTGTCAATACGCTTATATTCATCGTTTCTTTCGCCAAGAGATAAGCCACTGTGGATGACAGCCACCTTGCTGCCGTATCTGTTATGAAAAATTGACAAAGCCTGTGATGTGAGCCCGATTTCAGGAACAAGAACAATAACATCCCTGCCCTGCTCAATAACACGGTCAATCAGTTTAAGATAAACCTGTGTTTTCCCGCAGCCCGTAACACCGAAAAGCAGACCGCTGCCGCCGTTATTATTAATCATTTTAAGAAAGGTCTGATAAGCGGCATTCTGTTTTACTGACAATTCAATCTCTGAACAATCAATCTCTCTGTCAGAAACATTATATGGCGTTCTGTAGACCTGCTTGTCAAAAAAGGCTATTACCCCATACTTTTCAAGATTATTCAAAACACTCTTGCCAACCGAGCAAAATTCACAAATTTCATCAACACCTGCAGTGCCTATATCAAAAAGCAGATTAACAACGCTTCTCTGCTTAGGTGTAAGCTTAGGCAAATCATTTTCATTCTGAATAATAAGCTCAACCATCTTTGACGATTTATCGCCTACCTTGCCGTATCCCCTTGGCAGCATCTGCCTCAGGCAGTCAAAGGTGGTGCAGAAGCATCTCTCTTTAAGCCAGAGAGCAAGTGATACCATCTCTTCACTCAGAAGAGGTGCATCTGATACAATTGAATCTATTTCCTTAAGCTTTGAGTTTATTGCAGTATACAATTTTACAATTATTCCCTCGCGCAGCCTGTTGCCGTTACCAAACGGCACCTTAACCATCATACCGACTTTAACAGACTTTTCAAGCTTTTCAGGAACATAATAGTCATAATCACTGTCAATGTTAAAAAAAGCCTTTTCAACAGCAACAGCAGCAATAAGCCTGTTCATTATTTTGACTTGATTTCGTCAGGCTCATCAATAACATACTTTCCGTCAAGTATTTCATCAATAGCTGTTGAAACAGTTTTTACATCAACATGCTCTTCCCTTGCAATAGCCTCGTCACGAATTTCTCTTGCTCTTTTTGCTGTACCTACAACAAGACTGTAGCGGCTGTTGCAGTTCTTTAATAATTTCTTTAAATCCGGATTAAACATAATAATATCTCCTAACACAATTAAATTTTCTGACCGCGCTTTTTAAGCTCGGCAGTAAGTATTCTATTAATATTATCGACGCACTCATTCAGGTCATCGTTAATAATCTGATAATCGTATTTATCCCTGTATGAAAGCTCAACCATAGCAATATCAAGACGGCTTTTAATAATTTGCTCATCATCGCTGTCCCTGCTTCTTAAGCGCTTTTCAAGCTCCTCTATACTCGGAGGCAAAAGAAAAATTGAAAGACATTCAGGGTAAAGCTGCTTAATTTTTTCAGCACCGTTTACATCAATTATCAGGAAGCAGACCTTCCCGTCCCTGACAGCATTATTTATGCCTTCAACTGGTGTTCCGTAATAGCAGCCATTATAGTTATTAAACTCAAGAAGACCGCCGCTTTCAATCATATTTTTAAATTCAGCTTCACTGACAAAAAAATAATTTACACCGTCAATCTCGCCTTCTCTGGGCTTTCTTGTCGTTGCTGAAACAGATTCAACAACATCATCCCTCAGCTTGCATATTTCTTTAAAAACAGTATCCTTGCCGCAGCCGCTGGGTGCAGAAAACACAACAAGCATCCCTTTACTCATCAGAATCAACCTCCTTGCCAAGCTTAGCAGCAATCTGCTTTAAATCAAGATATGAAAGTACAACATTATCGCTGTCGGTAATAAAAACGCTCTGGGTTTTTCTGCCGTGTGTGGCATCAATCAGCGTGCCGTTTGCTTTGCTTTCACGCACTATTTTCTTTACCGGTGCAGACTCCGGTGAAACAATCGTGACAATCCTGTCTGCATTAATAAGATTGCCAAAGCCTATGTTAATTAAATTCATAATATTACTCTATATTCTGTATTTGCTCACGTATTTTTTCAATTTCGGCTTTCATATCAACAACCTTGCGTGCAATTTCAACATCGTTGCATTTTGAGCCTATAGTATTTGTTTCACGATTAATTTCCTGAACAAGAAAATCCATCTTTCTGCCCACAGCTTCATCACTTTTCAGAAATTCTCTAAGCTGTTCAATGTGCGAACGAAGTCTCACTGTTTCCTCTGCAACAGCTACCTTATCAGCATATATTGCGACCTCCTGAATAATTCTGCCCTCATCAAGTGAAACGTCGCCAATTAACTCGTGAACTCTTTCAATCAGCTTGTCATTATATTCCTTAACCGTCTGCGGTGAGCGTTCCTCAATAAAAGAAACCGTATCAAGAATGAACTGTGAGCGTGAATAAACATCATTATACATTTTTTCACCTTCAGCAGAGCGCATCTCAATAAATTTATCAACAGCAGTTTCAGCAACAGATTTTACCAACTGCCATATTCTTTCCTCGTCCTCTTCTGCTTTCTTTACAATAAAAACATCCTGAAAGCGACTGACAAACGACGCACCAAAATCTTCTTTTAAATCATATGATGCTGCCAGCTCCTTCAAAGCCTTTAAGTATGCAGAAGCAAGCGTATTGTTAACTGCAACCTCAGCAGCTTCAGTATTGAGTGCTTCTATTCCTACAAAGCACTCAATTTTACCGCGTGAAACACGGCTGTTAATGTATGATTTTATCTTGTCTTCTATAAATCCGTATTGCCTCGGACAACGAGAATAAAATTCAAAATACCTGTGATTAACAGATTTTAACTCAACGGTTATAACATATCCGTCAAGCTCCGCAACCGCCCTGCCAAAGCCGGTCATAGATTTTACCATAAACCAAATACCTCCTGATAACAAACAATAACACGATTTAACTGACTGATATTATATAATTTTTAAATTATAAGGTCAACAGTTTATTAACAGTTTGTTTACAATATTCATAATAAATTAAAAAAAGCAGCAGGCTTTCGCCCACTGCTTTTACTTTAATTAATATTCAAGTGCATTTGCAGTATCGAGATCAATATCATCAATAATATCACCGCCGGGAATTTCCATATTACCGCTGGTAGTAACAACCGATGAACTGCTCAAGCTGAAATAATCAATTTCCAGCTCAGGAGGTAAATATTTTTTTGTCATTTTCCGCACCTCCAATTTTATACGTTAAAGTAATCAGTTGTATTAATCTGATATACTTTACCATTAAACTCATAGCTGAATGAATATGTTACAAAGCACTGAATCTGATATGGATCTGCTGAATACTTAGCATATGCAGCTTCACTCAATGACAGATAGAACTGTCCTGAAACAGCTTTCTTTGAAGCAGGATACTTCTTTAAGCTGCTGTCATCATTATTCAGTATACTCAGACCATAAGCTCTTATATCGTTTTCATCAGCTCCGCTTGTTACACGAATGAATATCTTTCTTCCGCCAAGGTCATCACTCTGCTTATAAACAAACGGTGCCTTATTGTCAAGCTTGAGCTTGAGATATTCATCTGCACTCATACCGTTGTCAGTAGTATTAGCAAACTGATCAACCATATCAGCTGTCAATTCAACACCATCAACATAGTACTTGTCATCAGCAAGAGTAATTAAGGTATAAGCCTCGTCAACAATTGCAACGAAAGTATATGAGTCGCTGTAGCTTACAATCTGATATTTACCTTCTGCGGTTTTAACAGCCCATGCATAAAATTCAGCATTGCTTGAAGAAACTGTAACCTCCGAACCTGACACAGCAGTATTTCCGCTGAGCTTTTTGCCGGAAATTGAATTTCCTTCAGAAACTGTAATATCAACAGTAGGAATTGATTCAAACACAGGCTTAGCAATATAATTGTTATTGCCCACATTTACAAATTTCCATTCTTTGAATGTATAGAACGGCATTACAGGGTCAACAAGCTTTGACTTAGCTGAATCAAGATCAGTCGCATAAATAACATCTGAAATGTTATTATAACCATTATAAACTTTAAGAACAACACCTGTTGCAGCATTTTGGCTTGCATTAATTTGAGCAGTTACCTTAATGTCACAGTCAGCCTTACGAAGCATATCTGCACCTGTATATGATGAAATTCTTGATAAAGCAAGCGGTTTGATAATTTCGCCGTTATAAACCTTGTTGCCGTCCTCATCATCAACAGCATTCATATATTTATCAAGGTCGCCCTTTCTGAATGTCTGAATCAGCCAAGTAACAACTGCTCCCTCTTCAGCACCTGTATCGAAGGTGAACATTTCACCATAGTACTTCTGATCCTTCTGATTGATAATTGTAGCTGTTGCATCGCCCTTATCATTAATTGTCTGAACAGTCAGATATGATGTATAAAGGTTTACATCAAGACCATTAAGCATCTCAAGAAGCTGAGTAGTAAGAGGATCAGTTTCGTCCTGTGCAGTTGCACAAAGTCTTATACCTGCCTCTACACTGTCACCTGTTAACTTATTGTAATTATCAGCAATTGACTCTGTTGCAAGAACATAAACAGACGGTTTAGCTAAATCAGTACCATTGTTGAGCTGATCAACAAATGCATCAAACTCAGCAAGCGACTCAGCAGTATATCTGTCACGGTCCATAGCAGAAACTACAGCATTAACAGCATCAAAGCTTTCATATCTGTCACTTGCGTCACAATCCTTAAGCTCTGTTGATTTAATAATGTCAGTATCCTCGTTAACAAGAATCTGATCTGCTGAAAGGGTATTGATATCAGGCTCTGCAAAAGTATATTCCTTGTTATCCAGAATAATTGTTTCAGGATCAAGGGTTTCATATTTAGCATTTCCCTCAGTATCAGTCTTATCCTGATTACCCTTATTAACAGCATTGCTCATATCAATCCAGCTTGACATTGTCTTAACCTGAGTACCTGACTCGTCAAATATGCCGTCATTCAATATCGGAGTTTTCACTTCAATCTGAGCCTGAAGCTCTGTCGAATCAACAACAGGCATCAAACAGCTCTTGTGAAGATTTACCATATCAACAAGGTCTTTATATTCCTGACCTGTTAAGGTTGTAAATCTCCAGTAATCCTGACTTTCTACAGGATTTTCTTTATCAAGATAGTACTCAAAGTATTTTGATGCATCAGTGAGGAAATTATCAAATGCTGTAACAGTTTCTTCTGTATAATTACCTTTTTCGATAGCATTTTCAACAAATACCTTTGCATCTTCGATTCTCTGGCTGTAATCTATGAAGGTTTCCTTTGTGAAAAGAACTTCATAAGCAGCAAGCACGTTCTGAATTATTCCAGCCTGAACAGGGTCAGTGCTTGTTTGACCATCAAGGAAAATATTATCGCCTACTTCATCGGTATAGATCAATGAATGTCTTTCACCGTCTGGAGTGGTTGAGTATGCAGTTGTATACTCCTTAGTTACACCATCACTGTCAACATAAGTCATTTCATACTGATCTTCAATGAAGTAGAATGCCTTTGCAAGCTCACGAAGATAAGCTCTGTATGAAGCTGCAGAATATTCACTACCTACAAGATCTTCACCCGGAATAAGGTCAACAATTCTTCCTGACTTATCTTTAACAATTTCAATCTTTTTATTAGCAAAGGTTTCAACGAACTCACGTACTGCACCCTTATCACAAGTGCTTACGCCGATGTTGTAGTATGAATAAATTTCCTCGCTGGTGTAGTTTGAAGTTACCAAATTCTTCCACCAGTTATTTGTACCCTGCTCCATAATAAAGTTAGATGACTTTTCAGCAGCATTGGGGTCTGAGGAATCAACCAAAGGCATTTTAGCAACTGAATCCCTACCTGTAAGTACAATCTGACCGATCCATGTATTTGTTGGAGCCTGTGTCTGCGAAATCTTTGTGAATGCAGGAACAAGACCGGATTCAAAGTTTGGATCTGAATAAGCAGTGTCAGTTACTGAACCACTCATTACCTTACGTCCATTTTCACCAATAAGATATTTATCCATACCCTTTAATGAAGTGTCAGAAAGCTTATCAGTGCTTGTAGTATAAGAGATATCAGCAGATAAGCCTGTGCGGTTATTCATATATGATGTACCGAACGCACTGTCAGTTTTAGGAAACCAATTCAGATTTGTTGCTAAATACTTAATAGAATAGCCTGTCGGAACGCCGTTTGAATCACGATTAATAAGCGGATTGTCAGGGTTTGAATAATCGAGATAATAGTCAGCCTGAACAACTGCTGATGTGTTTGTATACCAGCCGTCAGAATTGTCATTATGCTCAGCAACACCGAATGAACCGGCATTAACACCTACTGTCTTATCAAACTTATTAAACTGACTTTCAATTGTTGCAGGATCAACATAACTGCTATCACTAATTGAAGCAGGGTCTTCACCGAATGTTGCAAGATATTTGAATGTACCTGTATCACGAATTGGTGCTGTTGTAAAGTTAGCATTAGGTGAATCAGTCAGACTTGAAATAATGTCAGTAGCAGTACCTTCAGAACCAACCATTCTGGTATAAAGGCTTGTTGAAATTCTCTTATCGTTACCTGCTCTCTCATTCTGGTTTCTCATAAACTGAAGTGTATGAGCCATTGCAGGGTTCGGCTTAACATACGGGAATTCAAATTCCTGATATTCAGCACCTGTATTCTCGTCTATATAAGTGATAAGAATACTTACACCGCTTTCAGTGTATGATTCGGTATCAGTATTATACTTGAAGTAGTCTGAAACATAGCCTCTGAGTATATATTCTCTGTATTCACCCTTAACATCCTCAACAAGCTCTGCATACATACCTGAGCCTGAGCAGCCTGTATCAGCACAAATCTGCTCATCTGAATAACAGTAAATTGAGCCCGGGTTTGCAGTGTCAATATAATATGGATATTTAACTCTTATCCTTGTAGCTCTTTCACCATAGTTATGGTTAATAGGATCATAGTCTACAGCATCAGAAATCTCCTGACCATACTTATAATACAGGTCATTAGCAAGGTGAGTATAGATAATCTGATCCATAGTTACAATATCACCTGCTGATTCAGCCATATTGATATCAGGTAAATCCTGTCCCTTATAGCACCATACCTGCTTACCATATGATTCGCTGTCTCCGTCACAGTTTATAATACCTAATTCATAAACAAGTCTGCCGTCCTTAACTTGTGTTGCAATAGTAGCCTCACGTACAATAAGACCATCCTTATTTTTAAATCTTACCCAGCTATTATTATCTTTATTAACAATTTCGAAATCAAATGTGAAAAGAGTTCCGTTAAATTCTGAACCGTATAAAACACCTGTGCTGTCATCGGCAGCAACCATTCTGAATGTATAAAGTCCGTTATACTGATTCCATGCCAAGCCCATATCAAATTTATTACCTGCATAGATACCTGCGATATCACGTGCCTTTACATTGCCGAGCTTGAGCGAATCAGTACCGTTATACTTTAACGGGAATGATACAGGCCAGCCGCTCTCAGTATAACCAATCATATTGATTACAGTATTGTTACCCGACAAATCACTCTGTCTTGTAGCAAGAGCACCATCCTCAACAGCATTCATTTTATCTGTCTGAGCAGTAGCAAGAGGACGTGAATGAACAGCATTAAGTGTTACAATTTCGCCCTTATCATTCTGTGCATTGAATAAAGAGTTATGTGCTGTACCTGAATTTATCCAGCTGTTACCCTGAATAAGGTAAGATGACATAAACTGATTACCGCGCATTCTTTCATCATTGCTGAGGGTTGAAGTAGCCTCAACACCGTTAATACCTGAATAAGGACCTTCAGGATTCTTTGAACGGAACACACGTGTTGTATAATTCCAGCCGTTTCCGCCGTATGCAACGTATAAATAATACCATCCGTTCTGATATTTAATGAATGGACCCTCACCGCTGCCGATACCATCAACCGTTGTAATAAGCTTAGCACCGCCATCATCAAGTGAGCTGTTCAAATCAGCAATATATTTTGATTCACCGCCGATGCAGGTACCGTCTGCATTGAGCTTCTTTATAGCAATACCGGTCTGATATGAACCGTAAACCATATAAAGTGTGCCGTCAGGTGAATAGAAAGTTGCAGGGTCAATAGCATTTACCTTGTTTTCAGTAGAAACGCTTCGTGCAATAGTAGTTATATTTGTATAAGGACCTGTGATGCTGTCACTTGTTCCCATAAATATTTCTGACTGCAAAGCACCCCAAGCAGATGTTGAACCATAGAAGCACCACTTATTGATTGTGGTATTATACATTACGTGAGGTGCCCATACGAGATAGCCGGCACCCGGCTTATTCTCTGGTGATGATTTTGTCCAACCGAGAGGACCTGCAAGAGCAGTAACGTAATCACTTCCAAAGAGCTGCTGGTTCTGATATCCGCATCTGCCCTTATCATCGCCTACTGCTTTCCATACATACGCATCGTCTGAATGATAAACAGTAAGACCTGTACCGAACATATAGTAATCAATCTTGCTGTATGAAGTGCCCGGATTTGCATCCATATATTCCTGACCTACTGTTCTGCCATTAGCAAGTGTATAAACAGTAACGGCTGTCGGGTCATGAGCCAATGCCTTTTCAGACCATACATCTGAATACTCGTCTGTATACATATTGTTGATATCGACCTGAGAGAGAACCTCAGTATAAACACGAACATCGTCAATATAGGTATCAAAGCCGTTTGCCCAGTAATTCATACCGTTATCACCGATAGTAAGAACAGTATCATCTCTTGTAACAAAATCAATTATGTTCTGAGCAAGACCCTTGGAGTTACCAAAATCACCTGCATAAGTAGCTTCATGAGGCTCACCGTTTGTATATACCATTACGTTGTTGGTTTCTGCATTGGGGTCAACTGTAACAACGATATTCATCCACTGACCTGAATAGTTGCCTGCGGCATGAAGAGTTTTGTTCTGCGGGTCAGATTTAATATCCTGATATCTGAAGCCCTTATCATTGCTGTAATTATTTCTGAATGTTGCCCAGCCATTCATATTAGCAAGGAAATATTCATTATTGGCACCATCAGCCTTGAAGCCGACACCTGTATACCAGTAATCGTTGCCTGCATAATCAGTAATGTCATTAACTACTGTACCATTGCGTTCAATATATCTCCAATAGCTGAGAGTAATACCGTTATTCTGAGCGGCAACCTTATTAGCTTCACGTGCAGCAATAGGGTTTGCAATCTCAAGATGCTGTCCGGTTGAATTGCTTGCATTAATCTTCAATGCATTTTCTCTCCAGCCTGATGACCAGTCATAGCCGTTTGCATTGCCGTCGATATTACCTGCACCTGCAACTACTGAACCAGCCTGCTCAGTAAATTTACCTGAGTAATTGCTACCGAGATCAGGAGTTGAGCTGAAGGTCAGACCATTAATACTTGCATTATCAAAGCTTTCACGAAGAGCAAGTGTATCAAGGTCATCACTGAGGAAAATCTTTTTAACAGCAGTATCCTTGCCCTGATACTCACGCCAAGCGTTAACAATAACATATTCTATATTATCTAAATCAGTAAGGGCAATAGGTGATGAATATGTAGCATCCGTTACCTTTTCCTCACCATTGACATTCATTGAATACTTAATAGTTGTATCAACATTTTCAGGATCGGTAATTGTAATTGTGCTTGTTGTGTTTACCTTATTACCCATTTCAGATGTAATTGCAAGATTCTGTGAAGTTGCTCTTAGATATGTAGCACTGCTTACAGCTGACATTGTATTATTATCAGCAGTAATGGTCTGACGAGCATAAACTGTAACCTCTGCACTGTTCAGTCCTGCAAAAGGAATGATAGGCTCACTGTAAGATGTCCATTCGCCATCGTTAATACGGTATTCCATCGGACCCTCATAAGTATTTCCGCCCAAGTCAGGCGAAGGGGTCAATTCAATTGCAGCATCAGAAGCAATGGCGGAGCCTGTTGAAACTGACATTGAAGGACCTTCATAAATATAGTATGTTTCACTTGTTGTTTTAGAAACATTTTCGCCGTTCTCAATAACACCAGCATAAACAGTAACTGAAGAATATTCACTCTTGCCATCAAAAGGAGCAAATGGCTCGGAATATACCTGAGCATCTTCATTAAGAAGGTCGGAAGGCATTACTTGAGAACCATCATAAACAACCTTATATTTAACTACTGCTGTAGTATTTTCTGCAGGAATATTTGATGTAATTGTAACAGTTGAATCAGGACCGAGCGTTGAAGCACTTACAGGATCAAGCACAGGCGGGTCATAGGTTTTTTCATCCATTGCAAGTGCCTGGAAAGAAGCGGTTACCTCTTCTGCAATTGCTATAAGTTTAGCATTTTGGTCATCAGTATCATAGTTTGGCTCATAATTGTTTGTTAAAACATCAATCATAGCCTGCTGTGCATTAAGATATGCTGTCTCAAAACGTGACCAAGTTGCATCATTATAGTCACCCTTACCTCTGCCATTCCATCTTTCCATAGGAGAAGCAAGTTGATTAGTATAACTATTTAAATACTGAGTTGTCATAGCAGTACGGATATTAGCATAGCCTGATGATTTTTTCACAGGTGTAGCTTCAATGTCTGCAAGACCGTTTCTATATGTTTCTTCTAATTTTGCAAGAGCATCAGCATTTGATGCGTTCTCAAAGAAACCTGCGGGATTTTTGCAGAGTCTGTCAAAACCTCTGAGGAAAACATCCGCACCGCCCTGCTTATAATTTGTAACATTCTTAAGGCGGGATTTCTCTCTGTTGATTGTATCAACAATGAGCTCGTAGTTTACAATGTTAACAGGAATTTTTGATTGAATTGAGGTATTCCATTTACCAGCATTAGTATTTGCGTCATTATAATATATTGTAACAGTAGGGGTAGACTTTCTTACAATTTCATTATCGTCAAAACTTCCTTCAAACTTCATTGTGTTAGCATAACCTGCACTATCCTCAAGTTTAACTACTTTGTTTGCAGTTAATGAGTTACCTAATATAGCAGCAGTATTATTATAAGCACCAGAATAATTCCAATCAGAATAACTTTTTGAAGCACCATACCAACCATCACGACCGAGAATGAGGTCATTACTATTATTAGTTGTTAAGCTAACAGCAGTAATCCAACGGTCTTTACGCGAACTGGTCTTTGAAATACATACCATTATTGGTGTCACAGGAGTTGTTTTGCCATCATAAAGCATTGTGGTTTCCGGAAATCTCAACCATGCCTTTGCTTTATCTTTAATGACAGTACCGCTTGTAATATCTAACTCCACACCCGCTGTTTCCGTCAAGGAATAAGTTGCTGTGCCCGAGTATAACAGATTGCTGTAAGCAGCAGGAATATCCTGTCCAGAATATCCACCGCCATTAAGTTCAAAACCGCCCATAGGACTGTTTTTAATTTCAGAAGCAGACCATGGCTGTGTCCACATATTACCGAAGTTCAGACGCATATGCCAGTAAGCTGTTGTAATGTCATCCTGTGAAACAGCATTGTTAAGATTGCCGCCGTAATAATAAGCATCGTATATCTTATTTGCCTCGACATAAGCAAGATAAGCGGCACGCAGATTCATATAAACAACGCCTGATTTAGCGCCCTCAGCCATTTTTGTTTCATAATCGGTCATTACATCCTTGAGCATTTCGATGGTAGCGTCTGCATTATTGCGGATAACTATGTCATCAATATAACCATCATCATTAGCTTCAAGATGTGACCAATAGGTTGCACCTGTACCATACCAGACGGGTCTTGCCTCTGCAAGATATGCCGACACACACTTGCCAGAAGTAAGAGCAACAGATGTAACACCCATATCTTCCTTAGTTCCTGCAGTCAAATCAATCGTCTTAGTCAGTTCATTATTAACATAAACTTCAATAATGTCAAAATTACCCTTAGGAGTAACGACTACAGTTATCTCATTCCATGTATTAGCGATAAGCTTGCCGTTAAACACATTAACTGCATCTAAGTAGTTGTTTCCTTCAACATTATCAATATCCCATGTCCAGTGGAAATCACCATTTTCAAAAAGCTCAAAATAAGTTCTTGAACCACCTGCAGTACCACTTGTACCGATGTTGATGATTGGATGATTTGTTACATTCAAAGGATTATAATTGAAAGAAATTGTATATCCGTTTGATGATGCAACAGGTGTGTACTCCTTAACAGACTGTGTATGCTTTGAAACATCAACAACTCTGCCCTTATCGTTGTCATCATATGTAGCTGAATTTCCACCGCAGAAATCATAGAAAAGAACTTCTGCGTCATTCTCTGCAGCAAATGCAGTGAGTGACATCATCGGAACAGATGTTATAATCATCAGCACTGCAAGAAATGCAGAAAGCAATCTCTTAGACAATCTAACTTTCATATAAAAAATTCCTCCTTTTGGCTCACTCCCTCAAGCTCATAAAAGCTAAGGCTTACTGACTACGCCATTCACAAATATTCGCCTGATTCTGTATTGCCTATGGGTGTAAAAATAGATTTTTGCGTACTACACCCAATTATCTACGCTAATATTATAATACTGTGTTATTTTGTTGTCAATGATTTTTTGAACAAATTGTAAAATTTTTTTCATAAATTTTAATAGACTTTTGTTAATTTTAACGTCCATAAAAAAATCCCTCTGAAAATTCAGAGGGATTGAATGATTTATTTGATTTTAAGTGTTCTCAGATAAGATTTTGTTTCTTTTGAAATTCGAAAAGATTCACAGGATTTCTGTATTGTTTTATTATGTACCCACACAGGAAGCATTTTATTTTCCAAAATATTTATAACTCTGTCCTCATACTTAACAAGCTCGGCAGACAATGCCCATGCAACTGCCATATTTATGTAATACTCCTCCCTGTCAATTGACAGAAGGATATCATTCACTCTGTCAATATATTCATCTGCAAGAAAATAATCCATCATCATTACAACAAGAAAGCGTACCTCATATTCACTGCCGCCGATATACCGCATAAGAAAATCCCAGACAGCCTTTCTGTTTTCCTTCGTAAACTTCAATGTTGAACACACGCAATCACATACAGCCCAGTTATCAATAAGCGGCACAAAATCAGCAAGTGCCTTTAACCGCTCGTCAATACCGCACTTTCTGTAACCGATAATAAAACCCTTAATCATTATTTCTTCATAATATTCGGCAGGAAACTCTGTGTTTTCCTTTGCCATACCTTTGGCAATTTTTCTCAGTACGGGTATTCTTACTCCGATTATTTTATCCGGATTTACATTTGGCAATAATTTTGAATGGAATGACTTATATTCCAAATCCTGATTATTAAAAAGCTCTTTTCTTAAATTCATTTCAGATATTCTCCCAGCTCTTTTATTTTTTCATCATCAGCCTTAACCAAATTTTCTCTTATCTCACATTTTAAATCAAAGGTATTTACCAGCTTAGGATTTCTTACCTCTGCAACATCATCATTTATTTTAATTATATTTACTATACCGCCAAGAGCATCAATAAGATTATTGAATCTTGTAGGTATATAATTGTTAAAACAGTCGCTGATACCTGCTTTAATATACGAATACCTTGCAACAAAATAACCTATTGCAACAAACACAACAGCACATACAAGAAAATATACAGGCTTGTCAATACCTGTAAGCATTTCAACAATTCCGCCGCTGAAAAGATATCCCATTCTTATGTCAAGAAGGTTTGAAGTTAAATAGCATATTGCAGATATAATTGTAATTAATATTAAGAGAAACGGACTTTCAAGAAAAATAAATAAAAGTGCAAGACTCATATTTCCTGAAACAAAAGAGCACAGCATTGTTACAAGCAGACATATTTTCTGACCTGCCTTAAGCTCATCAGCAAGAGCAAGCATTACACCGAGAATAACAAACAAAAGAAAATAATGACCTGTCATATAATCCGCAAGCAGCTCACCGCTGTAACCGTTTTCAAACAAATCCTTTACACCTGTTATAACATCATTATCCTTAACAATTGCTCCGCCGTAGCTTTTATAGTAAAACAAATCATTAAAGCCCGCACTGCCGAACAAGCTGAGCAATGTTGATATAACGGAAAACATAATTGATGATGCTATACCCTTGTCAGAAACAAAGCGGGCTGCACCCATAAGAACATTATTGAAAACATCTGCGGTATAATTAATGGCAAGACCGAAAATAACCGAGCAAATCAATGTTACGGAAAATGATACATATTTATTAAAGTGTTCAAAAAAATATGAAAATATTAATGCTGCGGCAATTCCTGCAAAAAATGAAATACTGATATCAGATGCAGTTGCAAACAGACAAAGACAAATGACTGCCCAGAACGCTTTAAGCCATCTTTCCCCGTTAGTAAAATACATTGTTATAAAATAGCAGAAAACATAAGGAATAAGTCTGAACAAAAGCTGTGAAAAATTAAATAACACTACATCTGCACCTTCACCGATATAGTATCCCAGAAGCTGCAGCAGCTCTGCTGTCAGAATAAACACTGACGACACAATAAATGCCATAAGTGAAGAATTATGAATTTTGTTAAAATACTTATATACTCTCATATTTTAATTATTGTCAGAAGCAATAACTAAAATACATTTATTTACAATTTAATATTATAATTTTTGTTATGCTTCAGACTGAAGCATCCGTCGCAACCGACAATGATATGGTCAAGCAGTCTTATACCGACAAACTCAAGCATCTGTGACAGCCTGATTGAATAATTCAAATCGTGTGCCGACGGATTAGAGGATGAATTAGGATGATTATGTGTAATAACAACACTTACCGCATTATCTCTTATAGCAGTTGCAACAAGCTTTTTATCGTCAACATCCGTCTGATTTGCACTGCCTGACCCGACGCCATGGCATCCGATTATATTATTAAGATTATCAAGTGTTATAAGATAAGCATTCTCCACAACATTTGTTGAAAATAAATTTCGGCAGTATTCAAAACAGGCTTGAAGATTATTAAAGGATTTAATTCTGGTGTTTCTGTTTAAATAAGCTCTTTTGTATAAATCCTTTACAAGTGAAATTGCAACCGCTGTTGATTCACCTATACCTTTAATCTGCATTAAATCCCTGACGTCAGCATTCAGCACACCGTCAAGAGAACCGAAGGTATTGATTAAAGAATATGAAAGCTCTTTAACATCCTTTCTCGGAATTATCACTGAAAGAAATAACTCAAGAATGTTGTGGTCAGGTGCGTTATCCATACCACCGTTAATATATGTGTTACGCATTCTTGCTCTGTGACCTTCTCTTTCCAACTCAGGCAAAACAATTCCTCCTACCACATTTTACTATTGAAATCAGGACAGGACTTATCTTTAAGCAATGCTCGTATTTCAACATAGCAGCCGCATTTCAGGCACATACCGGAAATCAGATTTTCACATTGCCTGCAATTCGATAAACGCTTTTCATACAAATCATCATCAACCTTCAGGCTTTCGTCGATTGTTTCAATAAATGCCTTTACTCCTTCAAAGGCTTTCTTTTCCCCTGCCTCAAGCAGCAGACATTTTTTACATACCTGCATTATTTCTCAATAACAAACTTGACAACACTGCAGGAAGGTATTGAGGCGGTAAACCCGTCACTCAGCTTTCTGAAATCCGTAAATTCTTTTATTGTGACATTATCAGAGCACTCAAAATCATTTTTATCATGAATATCACTGCTGATAATTTCCGCTCTTATATTCTTAACCTTTGTATCGGCAACCTGACATTTTATCCTCTTTGTTTTTGACGCTGACGTATTTGTAATTGTTGAATATATCACACCGTCATCATCCATTGAAGCTGACTCAATAAGCTCAGGAAAGCTCCTGCCTGCTTCTCTGCTTTCAATATCATCACTTGTAATATATGAACCTATAAGCGTATTTTCCTGATGCTCCTTATACATTTTAAACACGTGATATGTTGGTGTAAGAACCATTTTATCACTGTCGGTAAGAATGACAGCCTGAAGAACATTAACCGTCTGCGCTATATTAGCCATCATTATTCTGTCAGAATGCTTATTAAAAATATTCAATGTCAAGCCTGCAACTATCGCATCACGCATTGTATTCTGCTGATAGAGAAATCCCGGATTTGTTCCCGGCTCAACATCATACCATGTACCCCACTCATCAACAATCAGCTTAACCCATCTCTGCGGATTAACGCTGTCCATCATAGCGAGGTGCATACTTATAAGCTCTTCAATTCTGTAAGCTCTTGCTATTGTCTTATAATAGGCTTTTGTATCAAAATCCGTTGCTGAGCCTTTTTCCTCCCACTTATCACCCGGTATGGTGTAATAATGAAGTGCAAGTCCTTTGGCGTGATGTTTAACCTTGTCCATTACTTCCTTTGTCCAGTGATAATCATCAATATTTGGTCCACAGGCAATGCGCAGAATTCTGTTATTGCTGTCATAATCACGGACATATGTATTATATCGCTTAAAAAGGCAACCATAATATTCAGGATCCATATTTCCTCCGCAGCCCCATGATTCGTTGCCGACACCGAAATATTTAATTTTCCAAGGCTTATCCTGTCCGTTCTTTCTTCTCAGCTCAGCCATAGGTGATACACCGTCAAAGGTCATATATTCAACCCATTCATTCATTTCCTGAACAGTACCTGAGCCGACATTTCCGTTAATATAGGTGTCACATCCGAGCTGTCTGCAAAGCTCAAAATATTCGTGAGTTCCAAAGGAATTATCCTCAACAACGCCGCCCCAATGGGTGTTAATCATTTTCTTTCTGCTTTCCTTAGGACCTATACCATCCTTCCAGTGATATTCATCGGCAAAGCAGCCGCCGGGCCATCTGAGCACGGGGATGCCCATTTCTTTAAGAGCATTTACAACATCGCATCTCATTCCGTTAACATTCGGAATTTCCGAATTCTCGCCCACATAAATTCCGTTATATATACATCTTCCGAGATGCTCAGCAAAATGACCGTATATATCCTTGCTTATTCTGCTAATTTTCTGATTAGGATTAATTAAATATTTTTCCATAATTATTTTCCTTAAATATACAGTTATAAAAATATATGTACACATTAACATATCAGATTATAATTGTCAATTAAGTATTGACAAATTACATAAATATGTTATTATATCCCTATGATTTTAGTAGGATTATAATAACACGTGAGGTATCAGATATATGAATCAAAAATTTACTGTAACAGGAATGAGCTGTGCCGCATGCTCTGCAAGAGTTGAAAAAGCAGTGGCTCCGCTTTCAAATGAGGTTAATGTAAATCTGCTTGCAGGCACAATGACCGCAGACTACGACTGCGATACAAAAGACATTATTAATGCAGTAAAAAAAGCAGGCTATGGATGTGAAGTATTCAGGCTTGAGAAAACAGACAATGCGGAAGAAATAAAGAGTATGAAAAAAAGAGTAATTCTTTCTTTGATTTTCTTAGTATTTCTTATGTATTTTTCAATGGCACATATGGTTGGATACAGTCTTCCCTGGATTTTTGGAGAGCACATTCCAAACGCTGTTGCACAGCTTATTTTCCTTATACCCATAATGATTGTTAATTACAAATTTTTTACAAACGGCTTCAAATCACTTTTTAAGCTTAATCCCGATATGGACAGTCTTGTGGCAATCGGCTCAGGTGCATCATTTATTTACAGCATTATTTCACTGATATTCTTTGATGAGGGGCATCTGTATTTTGAGTCGGCAGGTATGATACTTGCACTTATAACTGTCGGAAAATATCTTGAAACCATCAGTAAAGGAAAAACCAAGGATGCTATCAATTCACTGATTGACCTTGTGCCTGAAAAAGCAATTGTTTTAAAGAATAATATTGAAACGGAAATTGAGTCATCAATGATCAGCAAAAACGACCTTGTTGTTGTAAAACCGGGTATGAGAATTGCAGTTGACGGAATTATAGTCAAGGGCAGCGGTTCAGTTGACCAGAGTGCAGTAACAGGTGAAAGCGTGCCTGTTGATTTGACAGTGAATGATAAGGTAATCAGCGGCACTGTAAATAAAAACGGAACATTTGTTTTTAAGGCAACAGCAGTCGGAAGCGAATCAACACTTTCAAGAATCATTGCTCTTGTGGAGGATGCGTCATCATCAAAAGCACCCGCACAAAGGCTTGCAGACAAAATTGCGTCAGTATTTGTTCCCGTAGTTATAGCAATAGCTGCAATAGCATTTACAGTGTGGCTTATTATCGGAAAAGGCTTTGAATTTGCTTTTTCAATCGGAGTATCTGTACTTGTGATAAGCTGTCCGTGTGCACTTGGTCTTGCTACCCCCTGTGCAATAATGATAGGAACAGGCAAAGGCGCAGAAAACGGAATTTTATTCAAGGATGCAACAGCACTTGAAAATCTCGGTAAATGCAGCACAATTGTTTTTGACAAGACAGGAACAATCACTAAGGGAGAAATGTTTGTTACCGATGTTACCGAAAATGCTGATTTGGATGTAATTTACAGTATTGAAAATATTTCAGACCATCCTATTTCAGCCGCAATATGCAATTACTGCAAGGAAAAAGGAGCGAAGCTTCTGCCTGTTGAAAGCAGCGAGTATATTATAGGCAAAGGAATTACAGCAAGAATTAACGGCAGGACCTATAAAGCAGGTAACAGCAAGCTCACAGGTTTCACTGACAATGAATACTCTTACAGCGGCAAAACCGCAATAATCTTCACCTGTGACAACGAATATATGTGCACTGTTGCAGTTGCAGATACAATTAAAAATGATGCTAAGGAAGCAATTGAGAGTATTAACCTTGACACAATTATGATTACAGGTGACAATGAAATCACAGCCTATGCAATAACACAGCAGGTGGGAATTAAAAACTTTATTGCTTCCGCTATGCCTGATGATAAGGAAAAGAAAATCAAGGAGCTTATAGACAGCGGCAAAACCGTTGCAATGATAGGTGACGGAATTAACGATTCCCCCGCCCTCACACGTGCCGATGTAGGTATAGCAATCGGTGCCGGCTCTGACATAGCAATAGAATCGGCAGATGTTGTACTTGTAAGCGACAAGCTGACTGATGTTTCAAAAGCAATAAGGCTTTCTAAAAAAACATTGAAAAACATCCGAGAAAATCTTTTCTGGGCATTCTTTTATAACTGCTTAGGCATTCCATTGGCTGCAGGTGTTTTTTACGGAATATCCGGCTGGACACTCAATCCGATGATTGCTGCAGCTTGTATGAGCTTAAGCTCTGTAACCGTTGTTTGCAATGCTCTCAGACTCAGAAAATTCAAATAATAAGCGACAGGCTAATGCCTGTCGCTTATTATTTTTAAACGGATTAGTTACCTGTTTCAATACTGATTTCATCAAATATTTTAAGCAGATCCTCAACCTCAGTATTCTTTTTTTCTTCATCTCTTATATCCAGAATTGCTTTACCTGCGTGCATCATAACCAGTCTGTTACCATATTCGGCAGCAAATCTGAGATTATGGGTTACCATTATTGTTGTTATACTGTTTTTAAGCACTAAATCATTAGTAAGCTGCATAACAATTTCTGATGATTTGGGATCAAGAGCCGCAATGTGTTCATCAAGAATAAGCAAATCAACATTTGTCATATTTGCAATGACAAGAGCTAACGCCTGTCTTTGACCGCCGGACAGTGTGCCGACCTGAACTCCCATTCTGTTTTCAAGACCCATATTACACTGCTCAACCAAGGATTTATAATAGTCAATTCGTTTTTTATTGACACATCTTCCAAGCCCAAAAAACTTATTTTTATTGTCGGCAAGCGCCATATTTTCAAGGATAGTCAAATCAGCACAGGTGCCGACCCTCGGCTCCTGAAAAACTCTGCCGATGATTTTTGCCCTTTTAAACTCCGAAACACCAGTAATATCCTTACCATTAAAAAGAATTTTACCACTGTCAGGCTTAAGAGAGCCGCATATGAGATTAAGAAGTGTAGTTTTGCCGCTGCCGTTTGAGCCGATTACCGAAACAAAGTCACCCTTATTAACCTTGAAATTAAAGCTGTCAAATACAGTTGCTTCATCAACAGTTCCTGCATTGAAGCATTTTGTAATATTATTTAATTCAAGCATTTTTCTCTCTCCTTTTTCCGCCTTTTCCTTTAAGAGTTCCGCTGAAAATAAGAGCTATAACAAACAGAACCGCCATAAGCAGTTTATTATATTCACTCGGCAGGCCGACAACAACGGCAATCTGCAAACACGCTTTGTAAATAATCGTTCCGAGAATAACCATTGTAGTTGCTCTCATAAAGCTGATACGCTTGAAAAGTGAAAGACCGATAATAACGCTTGAAAGACCGAATACAACCATACCTACACCCATTGTTGTATTTGCAGTTTCAGTGCTCTGTGCAACAACAGCACCGCTTATTGCAGCAAGACCATTGCCGATTGCAAGACCTAAAATCTTAGTCTTACCGGGATTTTCGGCAAGCATAACAACATACTGCTGATTTGAGCCTGTGGCACGAAGAAGCATACCGGATTTTGTTTTCAGATACAGGTCCATAAGTATTTTGAGCACTACAATAAATATTGCAAGAACAATAAGTTTTCTTATATTTAGTCCGCCGACATTTTCGGGAAGAATGGCAGCAGCACCGCTGTTGAAAATCGTTTTCTGACCAAATATTGATGCAATTGACTGACCGCCTGTTCCGAACTTTATAAGCACAAGATTTACTGATAACAGTACAGTATACACAAGTATACCTGACAGAAGCGGCTGTAATTTCAGTTTTACATGCAAAACACCTGTAAGACATCCTGCAGCAAGTCCGCAGCCGAACGCAATCAGCAAACTAAGCCAAGGGTCAAAGCCTTTTAAAATAAGTATGCTTGACACAATTGCACCAAGAGGCATTGTTCCGTCAACAGATAAATCCGGGAAATCAAGTATGCTGTATGACAGATAGACACCAAGTGCAAGAATAGCGTACTTGAAACCCTCCTCAAGCACGACTTTAATTATATTTAAAGTTTCCATCAAATCACTTCCTGCCGTAAAAATGAGCAGATTTCTCTGCTCATTTTAAAATTAATTATAATTACTCCCCTGTCTTAACCTGCTGAACATCGTAAAGTGACTCAGGTACAGTAATACCAAGGCTTGATGCAGCATCGGGATTGATTACACGGAATGAATCGGTAACTGTAACAGCAGCATAGGTCTTGGCATCCTTACCGCCGAGAATATCAACTGCCATTTTTCCTGTCTTTTCTCCAAGAGCAATATAGTCAATTGAAGCAGATGCAAGGCAGCCCTTCTTTACCTGCTCAATCTCTGAGCCGTATACAGGAATTTTTGCAGCATTTGCCTGCTCAAGGAAAACATTCATATTATCAACAACGTTGTTGTCTGTTAAATTAGTGATAGCATCAACCTGAGGTACAAGTGCTGCAGCAGCAGAAGCAAGCTCTGAAGCCTCAGCAATACCCTGTGACTTAAGCTCAATACCGGCTTTTGCACACTCTGCCTCAAGAGTTTTCAACTGACTGATTGAATTAGCCTCGCTTGTTGTATAGAAAACACCAAGTGTTTTGATTTCAGGCTGAAGGGTTTTGATAAGCTCAATCTGACCTGCAATATCAATTGCATCAGCAGTACCTGTGCAGTTTTTGCCGGGTACCTCCATAGTTTCAACAAGACCAGCAGCAACAGGGTCTGAAACAGCGCAGAAAACAACAGGTGTTGCCGCAGACGCATTCTGAACTGCTGAGTAAGCACTCATAGCAGCAGGAGTAGCAACTGCAATAATAAGGTCATAGCCGCTTGCAACCATCTGCTGTGCATAGCTCTGACAGTCTGTATCCGCACTTCCGCTTGAGCCTATCTGAACATCATACTTAATACCTGCTTCATCAAGAGCATTCTTTACGCCCTGTGTACAGTTATCAAGGCTTGAGTGAGGCATATACTGTAAAATCGCAACCTTTTTCTGATTGCTGTCAGCATTACTGCTTGTGTCAGTATCATTATTTTCTTTAGTACTGCAGCCTGCAAACATTACTGCAACAAGAATAAGTGATAATACTACTGCTAAAATTCTTTTTAAGTTTTTCATAATAGTTCCTCCAAATAATATAAGGTCAATTATAAACCTGTGATTTGTTTATGTCAATAATTTATTTTATTGAGTTAATACTCTAAAGTGTATATTTTGGCTTTAAAGGTTTTACTTCCGTCAAGCTTGGAATACTCACCATAGCGGCAAAATTCAAGACCAAGCTTTTCCATTACCTTGCCTGAACGCGGATTATCAACTGCGTGTTCACTGCATATTTTACTAATTCCAAGCTCTTTATGTGCATAGTCAACAATTGCTTTCATAGCCTCTGTGCAATAGCCCTTGTGCCAGTAATCATAGTGAAAGTTGTATCCTATGCCCCAGTAACCATCCATAAATTTATCAGGACCTATACTGCCTGAGCCTATTACCCTGTTCTCATCTTTAAGTACGAATGCCCAGTTCCATTCTTTTTCGTCAACGAGCGTTGTTTTAATCCATGCGATAGTTTCACTTATATCCTTAGCTGTGGGATAACACATAAATTCTGCAACACGCTCGTCACTGCCCCAGCTAAAGCATGCTTCTGCATCATCAAGCGTTACAGGTCTTAAAATCAATCTTTCTGTTTCCAATATCGGTTCTTTGAACATAATTTCCAACCACCTTTTATTAATTCATAATATAAACTTTTCATATTCAATTAATGTCATACGCTTATTTATTCTCTTTTCATTTCCTATGGGAATATAGCCCATTTTTTCATAAAGGCGGCAGTTATTCTTTTCTTCCTTAATTGTATTAAGCCACCATCGTTTATTATTGGGGAAAAGATTTTCTGCAATTCTTATTGCCTGCTGTGCAACTCCCCTGTTCTGAAATTCTTTAAGGACAAAGAGTCTTGCAAGCTTTGCAGTTTCATTTGTAATGCTGACCCAGATTTCACCGACAGCATTTCCGTCAAGTACAATAAAGAACATATATAAATCGGGATGATTATAAAAATCGTTAAACCTTTTGAAGCTTTCAAATATCGGATTTATTCTGTCATAGTATCTTAAGAACGTAGGCAGAAAGCCCTTGCGGTGCATTCTGTATGCTTTTTTCAGCTCGTTTCGTTCAATAGATTTAAGCTTAACCATTATTTAACCTCCCGTAAAAAAATAACTGCTGATGAACGTTGTGTTCATCAGCAGTTTAAAATTAATATAAAATGATGAAATTAACTGCTATGAACACAACCCAAATAAGCCCATGCATACTGCATAGGTGCAAATGAGTTATGAAGTTTAACAGTTAAATTAAACATAATAATTACCTCTTTTTGACATAATATCACAGCAGACATAAAATGTCAAACATTTTTTTACAAAATTGTTCCGCCGCCGAGTACAGTGCTGTCATTATAAAGAACAACTGCCTGTCCTTTTGTTATTGCCCTTTGCGGTTCATCAAAAACAATTCTAACATTATTATCATCAAGAATAAATGCAGTTGCAGACTGTTCCTTCATATTGTAACGCACACGCGCAAAGCATCTGATTTTCTTTTCAGGCTCAGGTATAAGCCAGTTAAAATCATCGGCAGTCAGCTCTGAAGAAAAAAGCTCCTCATCAGTACAAAGTGTAACCGTATTATCCGCTGTATTTTTATCAGCAACATACATTGGCTTGCCGAATGAAACACCAAGACCCTTACGTTGACCGTTGGTATATCTTATTATACCCTGATGTTCACCGAGAATATTGCCGTTTATATCAACAAAATTGCCCTTGGGATATGTTTTGCCGAGATAATTTTCAATAAATCCTGCATAATCACCGTCGGGAACAAAGCAGATATCCTGACTGTCCTTTTTACGTGCATTTAGAAAATTATTCTGTTCGGCAATATTTCTTATTTCATTTTTTGAATATTCACCAAGCGGAAAAAGGATATGCGAAAGCTGTTCCTGCGTCAGCGAATAAAGAACATAGCTCTGATCCTTTGAAGCGTCTTCACCCTTTTTAAGATAAAACCATCCGTCTTTTTCCTCAACCCTTGCATAATGACCTGTTACAACATAATCAAATCCGAGCTCCTGCATTTTCAGAAAAAGCCTTTTAAATTTAAGGTGTCTGTTGCAGTCAATGCAGGGATTAGGCGTTCCGCCGTTTTCGTAGGTGGAAATAAACTTATCAATAACCTTTTCCTTAAACTCATCCTTAAAATTAAATACATAGTAAGGCATTGAAAGTCTGCCCGCCACAGAACGCGCATCCGCAATGTCATCAAGAGAACAGCAGGTTTTTTCACCGCTCTCAACAGCATCATTGTCATAAAGCTTCATAGTTGCACCTATGCACTCGAAACCCTTTTCCTTCATTAAAAAAGCGGCAACGCTGGAATCAACGCCACCGCTCATTGCGATAATTGCCTTTTTACTCATAAATCAACCAAGCCTTATCATTTCATCAATACATCTTTTAGCACCCTTATATGTAGCCTCATCAAGCTCTATTTCTTCGCCGAAGGTGCCTTTGCAGCAATTGAGTACATCAACAAGCGTTGTTGCTTTCATATTATCACAGATACAATGCTTTGAAAGAGGATAAAATTTCTTTTCAGGACATTCAAGCTGAAGATGTGCAACAATACTGTTTTCTGTACCGATAATAAATTCCTTTGCACTGCTGTTTTTTGCATAATTCATTATTCCTGTTGTTGAGCCTGTATAATCAGCGAGTGCAACAACCTCAGGCTTACATTCAGGATGAACTAAAAATTCAGCATCAGGATGAAGCTCCTTAGCTTTTTTAACATCCTTTGCATTCATTGCTGCGTGTGTAGGGCAGCAGCCGTTAAGAAGCTTAAAATTCTTTTCAGGGAGCTGCTTGGAAATCCAGTCACCAAGATTACAGTCAGGAATAAATAAAATATTGTCATTGTCAATTTTTCTGCAGATTTCAAGTGCAGATGATGATGTGACACAAACATCACAAATGGTTTTAAGCTCGCTTGTTGTATTAATATAAGCCACAACTGCATAATCCGGATACTGTTCCTTAACCTGTGCAATATCATCCTTACTCATCATTTCAGCCATCGGACAGCCTGCTGATGAATTTGACAGAATAACCTTTTTATCAGGAGAAAGAATTTTAACGGTTTCAGCCATAAAGCGAACACCGCACATAATAACGGTTTTATTCTGCACCTGAGAAGCCTTGACAGAAAGTGCAAAGCTGTCACCTGTAAAATCAGCAACCTCCAATATTTCAGGTGACTGATAACAATGTGCTAAAATGCAAATATCCTTTTCCTTTTTTAACTCTGAAATCTGATTCTGAATATCCTTAATAGTCATTATAACTCTCCGCAGCAATCACATTTACCATCACAAAACAATGAAGCATCATATGATATGCCTTTTTTATCATAATAATTTTTAACTGCCATTCTGACAGCCTCTTCTGCAAGCACGGAGCAATGAAGCTTAACCGGCGGCAAACCGTCAAGTGCTTCAGCAACAGCCTTGTTTGTAAGCTCCAAAGCTTTATCAACAGGCTGACCTTTAATCATCTCAGTAGCCATTGAGCTTGAAGCAATTGCCGACGCACAGCCGAAGGTGTTGAATTTGACATCTTCAATTATTTTGTCATCTGACACCTTGATATATATTTTCATAATATCGCCGCATCTTGCATTGCCGACTTCACCGACACCGTCTGCATTTTCAATTTTACCAACATTTCTTGGATTTGTAAAGTGGTCCATTACTTTTTCTGAATAAAGTGACATATTTTTTCTCCCAAACTAATTATTTTTGCTGATTATTTTATCCCATACAGGTGACATTGAACGAAGATACGAAACAATATCACTTATTGATTGTATCATATAATCAATTTCTTCCTCAGTGTTATTTTCATTAATTGAAAGTCTCAGAGAGCCGTGTGCGATTTCAATCGGCACACCGACGGCAAGCAAAACATGTGACGGCTCAAGACTGCCGCTTGTGCAGGCAGAACCGCTTGAGGCTCTTATGCCTTTTCTGTCAAGAAGCAGTAAAAGACTTTCACCCTCAATACCTTCAAAGCACATATTAAGAGTCCCCGGCAAATGATTTATCATATCGCCGTTTATTCTGCTTCGTTCAATATTTTTCAGTCCGTCAGCAAGCCTGTTGCGCAGTGCGGTAATTTTTTCAGCTTTTTTATCAAGATTATCAACGGCTTCACTGAGAGCTGCTGCCATACCTGCAACAGCAGGAAGATTTTCAGTACCTGCACGCTTTCCCCTTTCCTGAGCACCGCCGTCAATCAGATTTTTAAGAGATACTCCCTTTCTCACATAAAGAAAACCGATGCCTTTAGGTCCGTTGAATTTGTGTGCAGATGCAGAAAACATATCAACATTCATATCATTAACATTAACTGAAATATGACCGACAGCCTGAACGGCATCAGTATGAAACAGAACACCCTTTTTTCTGCAGATTTCACCGATTTTACTAATCGGCTGAATCGTGCCTATTTCATTGTTAGCCGTCATAACAGTCACGAGACAGGTTTTGTCGGTAATTGCAGCTTCTACATCCGCAGGGCTGACAATGCCACCAGAATAAACATCAAGCAGTGTAATTTCAAAGCCCTCTTTTTTCAAGGAATCAAGGGTATGTAAAATTGCGTGGTGCTCAAACTTTGTGGAGATGATATGGTTTTTCCCTTTTCTTTTCCCTTCATAAGCGGCTGACCTTAAAGCCTGATTATCTGCCTCACTGCCACCTGAGGTAAAATAAATTTCCTTAGGTGAAGCCCCTATAACAACCGCTATATCTTCTCTCGACACTTCAAGATGAGTTTTAGCAAGCTGTCCGTCAGTATGCAGGGATGACGGATTACCCTGAATTTCAGTTAAAAACGGTATCATTGCATCAAAAGCCGTTTTGCTTAATTTTGTAGTCGCAGCATTATCTGCATATATATCAATGTTATTCATCATCATAACCTACCTTTCGAGTAGGAATATACCACTTATTACCTACTTTGTCAATAGGTATTATATAAATTATTGTTAAATTGATATATTTATTTAATAACAGAAAAAAGGGGGAAATTCCCCCCTTGTAAATTCACAGTTTATTATGAAAAAAGAGCAGTTGAAAGGTATCTGTCACCTGTATCAGGCAGCAGAGCAACAATTGTTTTTCCTTCGTTCTCAGGTCTTAGCGCAAGCTCTTTGGCGGCATATAAGGCAGCTCCGCTTGAAATGCCCACAAGCACACCCTCCTGCTTTGCAAATGCCCTGCCTGTCGAAAAAGCATCTTCATTTTCAACGGCTATAATTTCATCATATATTGATGTGTCAAGAGTTTCCGGCACAAAGCCTGCACCTATACCCTGAATTTTATGAGGACCTGCCTCACCCTTTGAAAGAACAGGTGAGGACGCAGGCTCAACTGCAACAATTTTTATATCAGGATTCTGTTCCTTAAGATAAGCACCTGTGCCCGAAATCGTACCGCCTGTACCTATACCTGCAACAAAAATATCAACCCTTCCATCAGTATCCTTCCAGATTTCAGGACCTGTGGTTGCCTTATGTGTCTGAGGATTGACGGGATTGACAAACTGACCGACTATAAATGAATTCGGTATTTCCCTTGAAAGCTCCTCTGCCTTATCAATAGCACCCTTCATTCCTTTACTGCCGTCAGTAAGCACGAGCTCAGCACCATAAGCCTTCATCAGATTACGACGCTCAATGCTCATAGTTTCAGGCATGGTAATAATAATTCTGTAACCCTTAACAGCAGCAATTGACGCAAGACCGATACCTGTATTACCGCTTGTCGGCTCTATGATTACAGAACCTTCCTTAAGTATACCCTCAGCCTCAGCATTCTCAATAATAGCCTTGGCTATTCTGTCCTTTACAGAGCCTGCAGGATTAAAATATTCAAGCTTGACAAGCACCTTTGCTTTTAATTCATTTTCCTTAACAAAATTATTTGCTTCAACAAGCGGTGTATTACCCACAAGCTCCAATGCAGATTTATAAACAGACATAGCGTTTTCCTCCTTAACCGACAGCTTTAAAAGCTCTGTCTAAATCATCAATAATATCATCAATATGTTCAGTACCTATTGACAGTCTGATTGTGTTTGGTTTTATATTCTGTTCAGCCATCTCTGCTTTGCTGAGCTGACTGTGCGTAGTGGTTGCGGGATGAATAACAAGCGACTTAACATCAGCAACATTGGCAAGGATTGAAAAAATCTGAAGATTGTCAATGAATTTTTTTGCCTCAGCCTCTCCGCCTTTTATTTCAAAAGTAAATATTGAGCCTGCACCATTCGGGAAATATTTATTATACAGTTCTTTATAGCGTGAGTCAACGCTCGGATGATTAACTTTTTCAACAAGCGGATTGTTAATAAGGTAATCTATTACCTTTTTTGTGTTTTCAACGTGACGTTCCACACGAAGCGAAAGCGTTTCAATTCCCTGTAAAAGCAGAAAAGCATTGAATGGTGAAATTGCGGCGCCTGTGTCACGAAGAATAATTGCACGAATGTAAGTCACAAAAGCAGCAGGACCTGCAGCATCAACAAAGCTTACACCGTGATAGCTCTCATTAGGATCGGCAATCTGCGGGAACTTACCGCTGCTTCTCCAGTCAAAATTACCGCTGTCAATTATAATACCTCCAAGGGTTGTTCCGTGCCCTCCTATAAATTTTGTTGCGGAATGCACAACTATATCGGCACCATACTCAATCGGTCTTATAAGATAAGGTGTTGCAAAGGTCGAGTCAACAACAAGCGGAATATTATGCTTGTGTGCAATTTCCGCAAGCTTTTCAATGTCAACAAGATTTGAATTAGGATTGCCAAGGGTTTCAAAGAAAATAAGTCTGGTATTTTCCTTGACCGCATTTTCAAAATTTGACAAATCATCAGGGTCAACAAAGGTTGTTGTTACGCCTGAATTCTTTATTGTATGCGCAAGATAATTATATGTTCCGCCATAAATTGTTTTTGCCGAAACAATATGGTCACCTGAAGAAGTCAGTGCCTGAAATGTATATGCAAGTGCCGCAGCTCCTGATGCAACAGCAAGTGCAGCAGCACCGCCCTCAAGTGCGGCAACTCTTTTTTCCAGAACTTCCTGTGTTGAGTTTGTCAGCCTGCCGTAGATATTGCCTGCATCTGTAAGATTGAAGCGTGCCGCTGCGTGGTCGCAATCTCTGAAAACATATGATGTAGTCTGATAAATAGGAACCGCCCTTGCATCTGTTGCAGGATCAGGTTGATCCTGACCAATATGAAGCTGAAGTGTTTCAAATCTTAATTTTCTTGAATCCATAAATAAATCCTCCTATAACCTACTGAATTACTATGTGTTGTTATGAATATAAAATAACACTTATCACCTACTTTGTCAATAGGTTTTTAGTATTTTAGTAAAAAAATTCAGAGAAACATTAAATTTCTCTGAATTCTTCTAAAAAGCTGTGCTCGGTACCCTTTTGCTTATATGAAATAAAAGTATCAAGCTTAACATTATGAATAGACTTAAAAATATTATGCTCTATATCAGGATTGATTTTTTTCAGCTCATATATCAGGTGTTTTATCTCCTGCCTTTTTGATTCTCCGATACCGTCAGCACTGTTGCTGTATTCGTCAACAAAACGGCAGGCACACTGTATAAATGTTAAATCATTATACTCTTTCCATTTCAAAACAGCATTTTCATTAACGCAGTAAAGCGGTCTTATAAGCTCCATTCCTTCAAAGTTAGTGCTTTTAAGCTTTGGCAGCATTGCCTGTAGCTGAGAACCATAAAACATACCCATTAATGTTGTTTCAATAACATCGCTTAAATGGTGACCGAGTGCGATTTTATTACAGCCAAGCTCCTTTGCTTTTGCATACAGGTGTCCCCTTCGCATTCTTGCGCAAAGGTAGCACGGCGAGCCTGATACGGAAGCGGTGACATCAAATATATCAGACTCAAAAATGTCAACAGGTATTTCAAGCAAAGCACAGTTCTTTTCAATCTGCTTTCGGTTAACATCATTATAACCTGGGTCCATACAGATGTAAACAAGTTCAAAATCTGTTTTGCTTATTCTTTTAAGATGCTTCATACACATAGCAAGGAGTACTGAGTCTTTACCGCCGCTTATGCATACTGCTATTCTGTCACCCTCCTGCACAAGCTCATAATTCTGACAGGCCTCTACAAAAGGATTCCATATTTCTTTTCTGTAGGTTTTAATAATACTGCGCTCAACCTTCTGAGCAAATGTTAATTCTCTTGCCATAATGTCACCCAAGTGGCATTATACAACAAAACACCTTATTTAGCAATAAAATAAAATTCTGCATTGCCGTTTTCACACTTCAAGCCATACTTATAGTTATGAAGCTCAAATATTTCTTTTGAAATCGGCAGACCCATTCCGCTGGTTTTTCCGTTTCTCGCTTCATCACTTACATACAGCATATCCCATACTTTCTTGTCAAGAATGCCGTCAAATCGGTTAGTAACAGAAAACCTGAAATGCTTTTTATATTTCACCAGATTAACCTCAACAGTGCTGTCAGGCGGTGAAAACTTAACTGCATTTGACAGCAGATTGCTGACAGCAAGTGAAATAAGCTCATCATTACATTTAATCTCTGCATCTGTCAGCTCCGTAACAAATGAAATATTTTTCACTTCGGCTGCACTGCTGTATTTTTCAACCTCATTTTTTACAAGCTGTGCAAGGTTATTGGCTGTTTTTTCAACACTGCTTATTGTTGACAGCTTATTATACTGCAAAAGATTATTAAGAAGTGTATTCATTCTTAACGCTTCCTTATATGTTTCCTTAACATATTCAGCAGTTTTGCTTTCGTCAACACCTTCAAGAATAAATTCACATTTATTTTCGATTACTGCAAGCGGTGTTTTAAGCTCATGTGCAGCAGCATTTGTAAATACATATTTTGCTTTATTAATTCTGCTGCGTTTAATATATAAGTTCATTACTGCTAATATAACAACTGTGACAGCTAAATATAAAATAGTTATGTTTCTGAAACTATCAGTAAAACGATAATCATGCAGTGCGGCATCATCGGAATCAATATATGACACTGCTATTGCCGTGCAGCACTCTGAGCCGATATATATTTCATTGCATCTTGAGAAATACAGAAGACCGTCCTCGCCAAAGTCAGTATTATTTTCGTCAAAATATACCTGTGGCACTTTGTCTTCAATCTGCTTGTCAATATATTCATAGCTTTTATTATTGCGGTCATCAATCAAATTAATATTGACGTTATATGCATCTATGACAGCATTCGGTTTTTCATTTGAAAAATTAAGTTTGTATGTATCGTTGCCTGACATATCCTGATAAAGAATATATACAGGCTTGACAATAGGATTTTTCTCATCCTCAACAATACAGGCAAAGCTTTTTATATGATTTCCGTTTGCCTCAATCATAAAATCCTTTTGTTCGTCAATTAAATAATCATCAAGATTACAGTAATAGGACATAAAACGTGAAACATTATCATAACGCCAGGTGCCTGAATCAAACTGAAGAATTGAAGAGGTGCGTGCCATTTCATCGCCTTTACTGTCATAAACAACTATACGGCAAGGAAAAAACGAACTATAATAAAAATTATTAAGAAATTCCTCTGCACAGCTCCATTCCTTATACTTATCAGCTTCCTCATCATAAACAATCGTATATATTTCACTTTCAAATGACATTGCTTCTGATACGTATTCTGATTCAATACTATTTTTAATATTATTATAAGTATTGTTCACTGTCACTGCATAAAATACAGATATTACTGCAACAACAACAAGATTAAGACTTATAATTTTTTTCATAATTACACCTCCTGAAAGGAATAACCTATATTAACAACTGTTCTTATCAGAGATGATTTTTCTCCAAGAGCCTTTCTGAGATTTTTAATGTGCGTATCAACCACTCTTGTGTCACCGTCAAAATCATATCCCCAAAGGTGAGTTAAAATCAACTCACGGTTTAGAACGATATTTTTGTTTTCCATCAGATACCGTAGGAGATTAAAGTCCTTGCCCGAAACAGAAATTTCCGTATCATCGACATATACCTTATATGTATCAAAATCCAGACGTACACCTGATACCGTCAAACTGTTATCGCTGTCAATTCTTTTTGAGCGTTTTATCAGATTCATACATTTTTCATATAAAACTGACAGCGGAAACGGCTTAACGATATAATCGTCACATCCGCACTTGAAGCCGTTAAGGTAATCCCTTTCCTGTGACATGGCAGTCAGAAACAGAATCGGAACAGTTTTATTCCGCCTTCTGACAATCCTGCAAACCTCTATGCCGCTCATAACAGGCATCATTATGTCAAGAATTATTAAATCAGGGGCATTGTCATAAAACTTGTCAACTGCTTCACTGCCGTTTCTTGCAGACAAAACATTCAGCCCTTTGGCACTGAGATAATCCGTTATTGTTTTTCTGAGCTGTTCATCATCCTCTGCAAATAAGACAGAAAACATATTCACCACTTCCTTTCAGCATTAATATACAATGCCCTTGTGTAAATTGTGTGTCAATAATAAATAAAATCAGGATACCCTTTATTTTCTTTGCAGGGTATCCCTTAATACTTTAATTAATCACATTAATAAATGATTTATATATATTATGTATATCCTCGCTGCTGAAAGCAACAGGATGATTTAAAAGTCTGCTGACATTAACACCGTTGACAGTTTCATTAAACTGCTCAGCATTCATAGTCAGATCATCAAGCAATCCAAGCTCAGTCAAAAGCCTTTCAAGCTTTTCGGGAGTATAGTTTGAAACGACTTCAGTTTCAGCAAGAAGAAGCTCAAGCTCAATATTATTACTGTTATTCTCAAGCATATATTTCCATATATACACAAGGCACACAGCAACAGCCTGTCCATGATAAAATCCCTTAAGCTTATGCAGCTTATAGCTGAATGCGTGGCAGGCTGTGGTCTGAGCAATATTTATTGCCCTGCCGGCAAGCTCACTGCATCTCATCATAGGCTCATAGGTACTTTTATCATCAGCTAAATACTTTTCAAAATTACTATTGAACAGTTCAAGCGCCTCAGCTGAATAACTGCGGCTTTCATCAGTTGCATCCTTTGACCAGTAAGCCTCAACAGCGTGAGTAAATGCGTCAAGACCTGTAACAACTCTTTGAATATACGGCAGACTTTCAAGTGTATTATAATCAAAAATCTGATATTCGGGAATAATATCCCAGCTTCTGACAGAGTCCTTATCGCCTTTATTATAAAGAACAGAAAAGCGTGTTACCTCTGCACCCGTTCCTGCTGTTGTTGGAATAGCAAGAATTTCAGTATTGCTTTCAGCAAAAAACTTAATTGCTTTGGCAACATCTATTGCACTGCCTCCGCCCACTGCAACAATAAAATCACAATTATTCTGCTTAAATACCTCTACACCTTTTTTAACTGAGGATGCCTCAGGACAAGGCTCAAAATCTGTAAAGCATACAGAGTAAACGCCAAGGTCATCAAGTGCCTTTCTGTAACCGTAACGATCATACTCTGCACTGCATACAAAAAGAATTTTATCAGGATTGCGTTTTTTAATTAAATCCTTAAACTCATTTATAAACTTTTCATTATTATAAATCATAACATCACTTCACTATTCTGCAGCCCTTTGAAACAGGCACTGTAACAGCAATATCCTTTGCAAGCGACTTAAGCTCGATAGCGCATTTTTCGGCTTTTTCCCTATCGTCAAATATACCGAAAACAGTAGGACCGCTGCCGCTCATACAGACACCGAGTGCAGAATTATTTCTCATAACCTCTTTTATTTCAACCTTGTTTTCAACTGCAATAAACTGTTCAAAAACATTTTCCATTTTAGAACAAATTTCGTTTAAATCCCTGCTCTGCATTGCATAAAGCATACCAAGCTTGTCAGGTGTATGCTCCTTGCCGCACTCATCAAACTGCTTGTAAGCAAAGGCAGTATTCACAGAACAATCAGGCTTTGCAATGACAATATAACACTTTCTCAGCGGTTTTACTTTATTAAGCACATCACCTATACCCTGAGCAAGAAGCGTACCGCCCCTGATACAAAACGGAACATCCGCACCGATTTTAACACCTATTCTGCACAGCTCATCAGCAGTCAGTCCTGCACCTGTCAGCTCATTCAGTGCGACGAGCACACCTGCACCATCAGCACTGCCCCCTGCCATACCTGCGGCGTGAGGTATTCTTTTGACAATATCAATGTTAATACCCTTGTTTTTTATTTTTGTTGCAGCAAAAAAAGCATCCGCCGCTTTATATGCAATATTATGCTCATCAAGCGGAATATCATCAATATTGCAGGAAATGGTTATTTTTTTAGATTTTGTTTCACTGACAGTCACAGTATCATAAATACCGATGCTCTGCATTATCATAAAAAGGTCGTGATACCCGTCTGTCCTTTTATAAATAATATCAAGCATCAGATTTATTTTAGCATATGCTTTAACCTTAATTTCCATTAGCAGCTCCGATTTCCTTTAAAAACTCACCTATCCGGCTGATAGCTTCTTTAATATTTTCGATTGAATAGCAGTATGACACACGTATAAAGCCCTCACCACAGTCACCAAATGCATTGCCCGGAACGACTGCAACCTTTTTAGACATAATGAGTTTTTCGCAAAACTCTTCTGAACTCAAGCCTGTTGACTTAATACAAGGGAAAACATAAAACGCACCTTCAGGCTCAAAGCAGTCAAGACCGATTTCTCTGAAAGCATTGACTGTAAAGCGTCTGCGCATATCATAATCGGCAATCATACGTTCAATATCTTCATCACCGTTTTTGAGTGCATCAATTGCAGCCCACTGTGAATTAGTAGGTGCTGACATTATTGCAAACTGGTGAAGCTTTGTCATCTGCTCAATAACAGGCTTCGGACCTACTGCGTAGCCAAGACGCCAGCCTGTCATTGAATATGTTTTTGAAAATCCGTTAATGACAATTGTTCGCTCCTTCATACCTGATATTGAAGCGATGGAAATATGATTCTGATCACCATAGGTAAGCTCTGCATAAATCTCATCTGACAAAACAAGCAGATTATGATTTTTTATTACTCTGGCAATTGCAACAAGGTCATCCTTGCGCATTACCGCACCTGTCGGATTATTCGGATACGGCAGAATAAGCAGCTTTGTTTTATCTGTAATTGCTGCCTCTAAATCCTCAGCAGTCAGCTTGAAATTATTTTCATTTTTTGTAACAAGGGGTACTGCAATACCGCCGCAGGTTTCAACAATAGGTCTGTAGCAGACAAATGACGGCTCAACAACAAGCACCTCATCACCTTCACAAATCAGTGAGCGGATACACATATCAATACCCTCAGAACCGCCTACTGTTACCATAACCTCATTTTTATAATCATAATCAACCTTATATTTTCTTGAAAAGAAGCTTGCAATTTCTTTTCTAAGCTCAATAAGACCTGCGTTTGCAGTATATCTTGTAGCTCCCTTTTCAAGATATTTTATACCTGTCTGACGTATATGCCAGGGAGTCTTAAAATCAGGCTCACCGACACCGAGCGAAATAACATCATCCATTTCCTCAGCAATAGAGAAAAATTTTCTTATGCCGCTCGGCTTAACGTCGACTACTTTTTTATTTAAAAATTCGCTGTAATTAATCAAAAGGAAATCTTCCCCCTATCGTCTTTCTGCTTTTCTGCAAAGGGCAGACCCTGCTCCTTAAACTTTTTCAGAATAAAATGTGTCGCCGTTGACATAACATCATCCATAGGAGAAAGACGCTTGGCAACAAACATAGCGACCTCCTGAAAGGATTTGTCAGTTACTGTACAAGCAAGATCAAAGCCGCCGCTCATAAGATATACACTCTCAACCTCGTCAAGCTGCGCAATACGCTTTGCAATATCATCAAATCCGTGATTTGAATTAGGCTGAACCTTAATTTCAATAAGAGCAGTTACTGTCTGAGCCTCAGTTTTATCCTTATCAATAATTGCGCGGTAGCCCTTAATTACTCCGCTCTGCTCAAATTCTTTAATTTCTTCATTAACTTTTTCCTCGCTGATTCCCAGCATTACCGCCATCTCAGCGTTAGTTAATCTTGGATTTTTCTCAATAAGACCTAAAAGCTTATCCATTTAAACACCTCATTATATTTTTATCAGAACAGGGTTGTGCTCCCTGAAAATTGTTACACTGTCAAAGCCTGCCGCTCGTGCTAAACTATAACCTGTTTCGATACCTCTGATCACCTTATCAGCATAATGTGAATCAGAGCCGACAGTAACATATTTACCGCCGAGAGCTTTAAATCTTTTAATATAGCTGATATTCGGCAATGTATCTTTCATATCCATAAAAAGACCGGATGTATTTATTTCAAGTGCCTTATCATTTTTGATAAGCAGCTCAAATATACTGTCAATAATGTCATCAAAGTGTGACAAATCAACATTTATCTTGTCCCTTGCCATAATATATCTGAGCGGATAGGTCAGATGTGCAAGTGAATCAAAAGCTCCCCATTCACTAAGCTCAAGCAAGCCATCAAAATATCTGCCGAGAAGCTCATATACATCATATATATTATAGTCAAGGAAATAGAAATCCTCCATATTCTCCAGATTATGAAGCGAGCCGAGTACAAAGTCATAAGGATATTTATTTAAAAGATATTCTGTTTCCTTTTTTCTGTAAATTCCCTGACCTATTTCAATTCCCTTTATCACTTCAAGTTTTGGCGAAAATTTACTTATGCATTCATTCAGATCCTTCAGTTGATTTGAACACAGACTGTCAATATCAATATCCGCTGCATCAATATCACAATGGTCGGTTATAGCAATACCGCCTGCACCTTGTGCAAGAGCAGATTCGCATAAATCATTGCAGCTGTCATTGCCGTCAAAGCTGTGCAGACTGTGAGTGTGCATATCGTAAATATTACAATTTTTCATAAGCACCTGCCGTATTCTAATATATATTAAATTGTATTTTAACACATAATCAAAAAAAATTAAATATATTTCTTTGCTTTATTGAAAAAAGTTTATTTCTCTGTTATAATTTTATCAATTAAACCAACGGAGGTAAAGGCTATGAGAGCAGTTATTACAGTAGTCGGCAAGGACACTGTCGGAATTCTTGCAAAAGTTTCAGGTGTTTGTGCCAAATACGGAATCAATATTACTGAGGTTTCACAGACAATAATGGAGGATATGTTCTGTATGATTATGATGGCAGACATATCATCAAGCACGGTTGAACTTACAACATTTTCAGAGGAGCTTACAAAGTACGGCGAGGAAAACAGCTTGTCAATTCACGTTATGCACGAGGATATTTTTAACTCAATGCACAGAATATAGGAGGTATAATCCTTGATAGATACATATGATATTTTAGAAACAATAAGAATGATACAGGATGAATGTCTTGATATACGTACAACAACAATGGGTATTTCTCTGCTTGACTGTGCTGATACCGATATAGACAAATCCTGTGATAAAATTTATAACAAAATCTGCACAAAGGCTGAAAAGCTTGTTGAAACGGGTGAACAGATTGAAAAGGAATATGGTATTCCTATTATAAACAAGCGAGTAAGCGTCACTCCCATCGCTATAATGGCAGGAATAAGCGGCGGCGACCCTGTTAAATATGCACTTGCACTTGAAAAAGCAGCACAAACCATAGGTGTAAACTTTATAGGCGGTTACAGTGCCCTTGTGCAAAAGGGTTTTGCTGCAGGTGATCTTGAGCTTATCAATTCCATCCCTCAGGCACTCGCTGAAACCGAGCATATATGCTCATCCGTAAATGTAGGCTCAACAAAAGCCGGCATAAATATGGACGCTGTTAAAATAATGGGTCAGAAGGTCAAGGAGGCAGCAGAGCTTACTAAGGACAACAACTGTATTGCACCCGGAAAGCTTGTAGTTTTCTGCAATGCCCCTGAAGACAATCCGTTTATGGCAGGTGCTTTTCACGGGGTATCAGAGCCTGACTGCGTAATAAATGTCGGTGTTTCAGGTCCCGGTGTGGTTAGAAGTGCGGTTTCAAAATATCCTGACTATTCAATCAATGAAATTGCTGAGCTTATTAAGAAAACTGCTTTCAAGGTAACAAGAATGGGTCAGCTTGTGGGTGTAGAGGCATCAAGACGTCTTGGTGTTCCTTTCGGAATAGTTGACCTGTCATTAGCTCCTACTCCTGCCGTAGGCGATTCTGTTGCTCATATTCTTGAGGCAATCGGTCTTGAGCAATGCGGTGCGTGCGGTACTACTGCATGCCTTGCAATGCTCAATGATGCAGTTAAAAAAGGCGGCGTAATGGCGTCATCAAGCGTCGGCGGACTTTCCGGTGCATTTATTCCCGTAAGCGAAGACGCAGGTATGATTGATGCCGTAAGAGCTGAGGCTCTGACAATTGAAAAGCTTGAGGCAATGACAGCAGTTTGTTCTGTTGGTCTTGATATGATTGTTGTACCGGGCGACACATCTGCCGAGGTTATCAGCGGACTCATTGCAGATGAAGCAGCAATAGGAATGGTTAACGGCAAAACTACTGCCGTAAGAGTTATCCCTGCCATAGGCAAAACAATCGGCGACGAGCTTGAATTCGGCGGACTGCTCGGCAGCGGACCTGTTATGAAAATCAATGACAAATCCCCTGCTCAGTTTATTAACCGCGGCGGTAAAATTCCCGCACCGCTTCACAGCCTGAAAAACTAAATATTTTGGATATCAAACAATCAAGGCATATCTGATTTCTCAGATATGCCTTTTTATCGTTGATAATTATATTAATAAAAGCTCCTCATATGAGGAGCTTTTATTTTTCTTAGTCAAATAAATATTCAGTGTTATTAAATGTGATTGGTGTATATTCACCATTATGAGCATAGTAACAAGCTGAAAGCTTAACAGCAACAGCAAATGTCTTGCCACTTGCAGTAAACATATAACAATCCGCACCGTTAACCTTAACGATTCTGTTGTTATAAGAAATTGCGTTGCTTGACGGATCGCTGTCATAACCAAGCTGATTCCAGTTATCACTGAGTGTCTGCTTAAGATAACGCTTAGCATCTGCAATACTGTAATCAGGAGTGGTTGTAATCTCATGAATATTTGAATATGATTCATATTCCTGAGGTGTTCCCTGTGATGTTGTTGTTTCAGTTGTAGGCTCACCCTGCGGATTATAAACATACTGGCTGTACATTACCATAAAGTAAACCAATAACCAGATTAACAGAATAAGAACAATCATCAAAAAGATTTTGCCGCCCTTATTCTCTGCAGCAGAGCTGTTACAGAATTCCTCATATGTAGGAACAGCTACAGGAACGTAAGGCTTACCCTTCTTGGCACATTTCTTCTCTGTCTTAGCATTCTTTTTGTCAACTTTTTTAACATAAGCAGCGTATGCTTTTTCCATTGACCTTTCTGCTTTGATTTCACCCTTAGTCTGGAATTCATCAATAGCAGGAATTGCTACAGGAACAAAATCTCTTCCGTTCTTTGAAGCCTTCTCCTGAGATTTCTTATTTTTCTTCTCAGTATCCTTCACAAATTTCTGATATGCTTTAGCGTGCTTTTTGTCCGCCTTAGCCTTTGCCTTTTCCAAAGACTTTACAGCCTTTGCTTCTTTCTTTTCAGCCTTAGCTTCCTTTTTAGCAAGCTTTGCAGCTTTTTTCTCTTCATTACTCAAGGCAGTTACCCCCTTATAAGTCTATTAGTAGTATACCATTAACAATATTAAATTTCAACAAAAAAATTGTCAGAAATCCCATTATTTTATGAACAAACTGTAAACATTGTTAAAAAAGCCTGTTCATAATCATCATATATATAGATTTTTTTACACTCAGGGGTACAAAATGCATACAGCAAAGGTAATTTTTTTATATCGTTTATGGACAATTTATTACAAATTTATGTCCTTGACAACACAGTTCAGTACATAAAAACACATAATATAATGATTATAATATCTTATTATAATCTCAATTCATCTTCCCTGCGCTGCTTTTTTGCATTCACTGCTGTTGGAATTACAAAACCCACTGCACCGCCTGCTGCAATACCTGCGACAAGAAATGCCCACCACTTTTGATATTTGGTATTAAAGGTTTCCTCTTCCTCAGTTTCAGATTTTTCGGCAGGCTTTTCTTCAATGACAGTTGAAATTTCTATTTCCTTTGAATAAGGATTACCAAACTCATCCTCATAGCTTAAAACAGCTTTGCCCTTGACCTCACCCAGCTTATCAGTACTTACACGGAAATTAGCACTGCCTGTTTTGCTTTCACCTGCCGGAATTTCACCGATAAACAGAACACTGCCTGTTTCAAGTCCTTCGATATCAAAGGTCAGTTTTGAATTTCTAACAAGACATTTGCCCGTATTCATAAGGTTAACATCCATAGTAACCGTATTTTCCTGTGTAACCTTTCTCGGCAGAACGACACCTGCGTAGTCAAGCCCTGCCGACTGGGAAACATTTACAATCAGAGTATCTGATGAGGAATAAGCATTGAAATATTTATCCTCATATTCTGCTGTTACACTAAGCTTATGCTCTCCGATAGGTGCAATTTTTGAAGCCCTGAGCGTAGTTTTCCATGTATATGTGCTTCCTGCATAAATTCTGCTGACATATTCAGTGCCTGTTCCCGATGGCTTAATTTCTCCGCTTTCCTCAACAAGCGACAGCTTTATATTTGAAACAGCCTTGGACTGACTTTGATTTTTAAATGTGATTTCAATTGTTGAGTCGCCGTCAGGTGTAACATAATCGCTGTCAAGCTTATAGGATGTAACCATAAGCCTCGGCTGTGAAGCGTCAATGGTAGTTTCTGCGACTGGGTTACTATTATCAGACTCATCAGCATAAGCTGTTATACTGAGCGAAAGACAAAGCATAAGCATTAATATAACAGATAAAAGCTTTTTCATAACTGTGAATATCCTCCCTTTTATAATTCCCTGATATTATCAATAATACTGTTTTTCATTTCTGCCTTTATTCTTACAAAAAGATTTAATGAGCAAACAGCAAACAGAACAATGCAGAATACAATTGTTACCCACGGATTAAAATTCATAAAAAATTCTTCATCCGTAATATATTTTTTCTGCAATGGTGAATTAATAATATATACAATAATATACATCGCAAAGCCTGAAATTATTCCCCACGAGAACATTGAAACAAGCTGTCTGATATATGATTTCAGCAGTTCACTGCTGTTTGCGCCAAAGGCACGCAGTGTACCGAGTGTTTTCTTGCTTTCTCTTATTCTCGCAGTAAGGCTGTTATTTACTATACTGCCGCATATTGCAAAAATAATTGTCATAAGTGCTAAAATTGATACAGTCAATATCATTTGCTGACGCTCCTGACTTTTCATTTCTGCATATGAAGAAGAATAAAAGCCCTCGTATTTATCAGCATATACCTTAACAGCCTGCGTAATCTGCTCATCAATTTCATCAGTGATTTCAACACCGCAGTCAAGGCTGACATAATTATACTTTGCATTATCATAAAAATTGTTTAATCCCTGAATTGTTGTCAGTATATAGAAGCCGTCATACCAGGCTGCTTCCGACAAAGCAGAAATGTTATCAATATCGGCAGGACTTATTACTGCACCGATATTAACCTGCTTTTTATTATTTTCAAAGCCTTTTAAATCCTGATAAAACTCATCACTGTCATCACAGGTAATTGTATTGAGAGTAACCCTGTCCCCCGCTTTTAAATCAAGCTCACCGCTGCAGACTGTTTCATAATCAGTCTTTTGATTTTCAATTACATTTGAATAGGTATATCCGTCATTACCATTCTCACCGAAAAACTGAACGGCAAATGCTGACTTCTGAGGTGCAACAAGTATAACCTCCTCGCCGGAATCAAGCCTGCCCGTGTTTATATTTCCTTTTACAGCAGATGCACTTATATCATTTATTACACCGGAATCAACTGCTATTATATGCGTAGGGAAAAATTCACTTTCTATATCAGCATTCTTTTTAATACTATTATACGTCTGCCTGAACTCAGTGAGATTATTATCATAAAAATTCTCATATGTTAAGGTGTCAACCTCTTTGCGCTCAAAAAGCGTATCACTTGCTTCCTTAAAGCTCTTATAATAATCTGTATATTCATCAATCTCAATACAGGTTGAAACATCCTTTTTACCCAGCACATCTGTTATATAAGGAATCATTTCAAGGTCCTTTTTATCAACCTCGCTCATCCCCTTGTTTGCACTTCTGAAATTAACGATATTACTTGAAAAATCGCCTATATGATTAATACAGTAATCATAATTACGTGTTATATCGGCACCTTTATACTCTTTCAGAAACGAAAATCCTAAGCAGGAAAACAGAACAGTTACTGCAAGCATTATACTTACCGCAATTCTTCCGCCCTTGAAGAAAAGCAGATTTCTTTGTGCCATAAGCTTTGAAACATCAAATTCCCCTTTGGTTTTAATGCCTTTGGTTTTCATTTTTCTTATTGAGCTTATATCACGTATAGCCTGCATCGGTGTAATTTTAGATGCCGTGACAAGCGGAATAAGTGCTGAAAGCATTACAACACAAACACCTGATACTGCACTTATCGGCAGCACCCAGAAGCTTTTTGTCATAATCATATCAAGCTTAAGAATTTTAAATGCAAGACTGACCGCACCATATGATATTGCTATACTTATCGGCGTACATATGAGTGCGATAATAAGTGCCTCACGTGCAAAAATATCAACAATCTGTCTTTTAGTTGCACCCACAGCACGAAGCATACCGATTTGTTTTTTTCGTTCCTTGAGATTTGTATTGAAGGAATTGATAATAACAACGCAGGAGCTCGCCATAAGAGCTAATGCCAATACTATTGCAAGCATACTGTTGCTGGAGCTTACAGGTGAAAATCTGTACATATTAATACTGGTTTCACTTATTTCAGCCTCAAGCTCTTTTGATTTAAAATAATCATATATTTTTGGTATTTTATCAAAATTATATTCATCAAATGAAATATAGGCACAGAGCCTTTCTTTTCCACCTGCAGATACCGGTGTATTCTGTGCAACATAAGCAGCAGGATAGAAATTGTCAAGAGCAGCTTCCGTAGATGAAATTCTGTAACTATTACCAAGATTGGAACGCTTATCAGTAGCAATTCCGACAAGTGTGTAATCCATTTTGAAAGAATCCAGAAGCTCGCTGTCATTCTGCGTTTTAACAAAAAGACTGATTGTGTCACCTGTTTTTGCATCAGCATAACCCATTTTTATAAGGGCATTTTGTTCAACAGCTATTTCATTCTGATTTTCCGGATATTTGCCCTCAATAAATGACTGATAAGACAGTTCTTTAGCCTTTTCATCAAGCCACGCAATTTCGCATCCGTAATACTCTTCTTCAGCATTTGCATATCCATAGCCCACAAGATGCGCAAGACCGTAATCATCAAACGCACCGTCACTGACAGCTTTTTCATACACATCTTCATTACCGCCGGCAACAGACACTATTGCATGCTGATTTCCGATTTCATTTCTCTTAATTTCTTTCAGCGTTTCCTGAGAGCTGAACAAGTAAAACATAATACCTGACGAAAAAACCATCGCAAGTATTATACCTGCAATCATTATTGCATACTGCTTTTTACGCTGTCTGAGATTACCTAATGCAAGCGTATTAACAGAAACCTTCTTTTTCATATTTATCACCATTATTGCTGCTCAGCATTTCTGCTGTCAGATACTATGCTGCCATCCTCTATTGTCAGCACTCTGTCAGCCTGCTCAGCCACATGCAAATCGTGTGTAACCAGAATTAATGTTACACCAAGCTCACTGCTTACATATTTAAGCAAGGACAAAACCTCTTTGCCGCTCTTGCCGTCAAGATTACCCGTAGGCTCATCAGCAAAAAGTATAGACGGCTTATTGGCAAGTGCTCTTGCTATGGCTATTCTTTGCTGCTGCCCGCCTGAAAGAGCAGACGGCAGATGGTCGAGCCTGTCCTCAACACCAAGCATTTTAATCAGCCTGTCTATATAATCCTGATCAGCTTTCTTTTTATCAAGCATAACAGGCAGTAAAATATTTTCATAGCCTGTCAGCTCATTAACAAGATTATATGACTGAAATACAAATCCGAATCTTCGGCGTCTTAATATTGAAAGCTGGTTGTCATTATAATCAGAAAGCATTTTTTCCCCGTAAATAACAGAGCCGGATGTCGGATGCTCAAGAGAGCTGAGCATATGAAGGAAGGTTGACTTGCCTGAGCCTGACGGTCCTGTAATTGCACAAAACTCACCCTGTTCAAATGAAACAGTTACATCATAAACTGCTTTAATAACGCTGTCACCGCTTATATATTCCTTAGTTAAATTTTTACATTCAATAATACTCATTTAAAAACACCCTTTCTGTCTATATAATAACAATAACACATCAATCTTTCAATAATCTTACTTTAATCTTACGATTTCTTAAGATAAAGAATTTTATACAAAAAATCAGGAGAGCTATATATAACTCTCCTGTAAAATTCAGTTTTTATACTTCTGCTCTGCCTTATCAAGATATGACACATTAACATAATCCGGAAGTCCGTCACGATAAGGAATCTGAGGTACGCCCCTTACAAGCGGCTTAAGATATTCCACCATATCCTTTGTAACATCATTTCCGCTCTGAGTTATCCATTCAAGCGGCACAGTCTTTTCTGCATTAGCAGCTACTGAAACACGCTCTGTATAATACTCAACAGTATACGGCTTATTGGATACTCGTCTTAATGTTGAGAACACACCGCTCTCACCGGCAACAGCAGCTTTTACTGCAACAAGGCCGAGATTCTGAGCCTCAGTTATATCGGTTAAAGACGGAGTATGCCCTGCACTTCTCTGCAGAACACTCGGCTCAAGTGCACGGACCTTGCATCCGATTTGCTCTTCAACTACATCCTTGAGATACGCACCTGTACCGCTCAGCATAATATGACCGAACTTGTCCACCTTATCACCGCGTGCTGATATATATTTGCCGTCCTCATCACGAACACCCTCACTGACAACAACAATGACTGAATTATATTCCTCAAGCTTAGCTTTGATATCATTGACAAACTTATCTACTGAAAAAGGAATTTCAGGTAAATAAATCAGATGCGGAGCAACATTTTTACTGTCCCTGCAAAGCACGGATGATGCGGCAAGCCAGCCTGCATTACGTCCCATAGCCTCAATTATATGAACACTCTTTATGCTGTAAATTGCTGTATCATAAGCAACATTTCTTACTGCAAGGGCTATGTATTTAGCTGCGCTTGCAAAGCCCGGCGTATGATCAATACCCATTAAATCATTATCAATTGTTTTCGGAATACCGACAATCTTTATATCAATATTATTCTTGGCAACGTACTTGGACAGCTTATCAACTGTATCCATTGAATCATTGCCGCCGATATAAAAGAAATAGCCTACATCATATTTTTTCAGCTGTGAAACTATCCTCTCATACTCCTCATCAGTATTTGAAAGCTTGAAACGGCATGAGCCGAGAAACATTGCAGGCGTTGTTCTCAGTCTGTTAAGCCTTGAAGGTCTGTTTGCAAAATGTGCACTAAGATCCTTGATGTTATCATCAAGCAAGCCCTGAATACCATGCACCATACCGTAAATATTTTCTATCTCATCGCATCCGAGTGCGTACTCAATTGCACCTGCAAGACTTGCATTAATAACTGCAGTCGGTCCTCCCGACTGCCCTATAATCATATTTTTCTTATCAGCCATTTAATATTCCTCTTTATTATCATAAATTTCTATATTTTCATGCACATTATCAACAGGTTTGCCAATACAAATCGGTTCAAACTTTACAGGATTTTTCTGTGAAAATATATTATCATGTATTTTCATTGCCTTACAGGGACCTGACTCATACCAGTCTTTGCAATCGCAGGAAATATAAATATCAGGCATTATAAGATTTTTAAATGTATTATTCTTTATTTCACTTTTCTCAGTTGTAGTGCAGAGTATACCTCTTGTCGGGATATCTCTGAACAAACAGTCTGAAATCATAACTTCAGGATTATATGTAATATTTTCAGCAACAACAAGTTTATTTTTCATTGTGGGGAGGTCTTCTTCAAAAGTAATTGTAACAAGCTTGTTATCAATATCATCAAAAGCATCCTTAACGGTATAGACACCTTTAAATTCACTTAAATCAATACGTGAATAAAATTTAACCTTATTTCCTTTAAAGAAATTTTTATATCCGCCCTGCTGTCTGTGAACAAATTCAAAAACTGCAGTATTTGAATTGATACGCTTTTTTAATCTCAGGAATGCACCGTGAATATTAATTCCGTCATCATGAGGATGCTCAAACAGACAGCCGCTTATATTAACATAGCCCTTACAGCCGCAAACATGAATGCAGTCAGCAAATGATGATACCTTGTATCCTCTTTCAGAATCAGGAGTAAACTTAATATTTCTGAAGGTAAGATTTTCACACATCTGTGAAAGCCATCCGAAACCATGCATATAATTAATGATAATATTTTCGCTTACAATATTACTGCATTCACTGAAAAACAAACCGCTGCTGTCACGGCAAAGATTTCTCGACATAGCAACTGTATCGCCAAGCCTAAAGGCAGGTGAGAAAGGATATGTACATTCTATTTCCGTATCGCTTATCTTTCTGATTTTATAAGCAGTTTTTATTGGTGAGTGAAGTGTTCTTACCACCTCACCCTCTCTGTGAATTACACTGCAGTGGCATTTGCCGTTATTCCTGCATTCGTAATAATTCTTTTTTGAAAAAGGACTTTGTTCAAAGAATGTAATATTATTCTTTTCAACAAAGAAAGGAGAGCTTTGGGGAATTGTATAGGTAATTTTATTAAAGCTCTTTTTCTTAACAGTAAGCTCAAAATTTGTGGGAGAATTATATTTTATTCTGAAATTCTTTAAAGTAATATTATTACAATTAAAAAGAGCAAGCGCACACATATCTCCATGAATAACAAAGGTGGCACCATTGCCGTCAACAGTAATGTTTTCTTTGTTTTCAAGCATTACGGCAAAATGCTTGTCAGGGTTAGTAAAGCTGTCAGTATTTGTCATATGACAAACCTTATGCTGACTGAAATCCTTATAAAAATGGTATTCTGTCTTAAAATCAAATAATATTGTATCGCCGTTTCGGGCATCTGCCAATGCCTGTTCAATACCCTGCGAAGCATTATCGGGAGTAAAATACTTTGATGTGTTAATAATCATAAAAATCACCTCTCAAATAGACATTATACTATTATTACTCAAATAATGCAATAATTATTGACTTTATAATTAAAAATAGAGTATTATACACATATGGCTCTTTGTATAAATTTATTATGCCATATTTAGGGGTAAGAATATGACTTGGAAAGAAATATATGAAAGCAAGCTTGTAACAGCCGAAGAAGCAATCAAAGCAATAAACAGCGGTGACAAGGTTGTTACGGGAATGGGCTGCGGTGAACCTTTCGGAATTCAGCGTGCTATGATTGAAAACTATCAGCAGTTTGAAAATGTTGAAATTGTCAATATGCTGACTTTAGGTGATTCTCCATGGCTCAGACCTGAGATGAAAGGGCATTTTATTCTGAACTGTCTTTTCGCTTCACACAGCAACAGAAAAGAAATATCCAACGGAAAATGCGAATTTACAACATCACACTTTTATGAAATACCTGATGTTATAAAGAACTACATTTGTCCGAGGGTAAGTATTGTTATGGTATCCCCTCCTGATGAGCACGGATATGTTTCTTTCGGAACAACCGTCGATTACACAAGAGGTACAACAGATTACTGCGAAATAGTGATTGCTCAGGTTAACAAATACGTTCCGAGGACCTTCGGCAACTGCATTAAGCACGTAAGGGATTTTACATATTTCGTAGAAATCAACGAGCCTTTGCCTGAAGTCAAGGGTGTTGAAATAAGCAATACTGAAATGGAGATCGGCAAATACTGTGCATCACTGATTAACGACGGTGACTGCCTGCAGCTCGGAATCGGCGGAATACCTAATGCAGTCTGTGCTCAGTTATGGGACAAAAAGGATCTCGGTCTTCACAGTGAGCTTGTAGGTGACGGTGTTGTTGATTTGCTTGAAGCCGGCATTATTAACAATAAGAAAAAGCAGACTCATATAGGAAGAACTGTTCTCGGTGCAGCATTCGGCTCATCAAAGCTGAACAACTATATCAACAATAATCCTTCTGTTGAGCTGCACCCTATTGATTACGTTAACAATCCGGCAGAAATTGCAAAAAACAATAATGTAGTTTCGATTAATTCCTGCCTTCAGGTTGACCTATTGGGACAGGTTGTTTCGGACACTGTCGGACTTAACCAGTTTTCCGCTGTCGGCGGACAGGTTGATTTTGTACGCGGAGCGACTATGAGCAACGGCGGAAGATCTATTATAGCTATGCCCTCAACTGCAAAAAAAGGACTTATTTCAAGAATAGTTCCTTTAATTACTGAAGGCAGTGCTGTTACAACACCAAGAAATGACGTTAACTTTGTTGTAACAGAATTTGGTATTGCTCAGCTTAAAGGCAAAACTCTTAAGGAGCGTGCAAAAGCCCTGATCAGAATTGCACACCCTAAATTCAGACCTCATTTAATTCTTGAATACAAAAAAAGATTTAATGAGGAACCTTTTACACGTGATGAGCTTAAATCTATGCTCGGCGAAGTAAAAGAGCATATCATTGATAATATCAGAAGCCACAACTGATTAAATTAATTCTAAGGAGAAAAACAATGGCGCTAATCAAAGAAGAATATTTTGGAATTGCAAGAAAAATTGTTTCCAATATGACAACACAAAGCTGGGATGAGATTCCTCACGCTACACTCACATACGAAGCTGATGTGACAGAGCTTTTCAAGGAAAGCAAAAAGCTTAATGCAGACTGTACTGATAAAACAAAAAAAATTACAGTAAATACAATTATGCTTAAAATAATCTGTGAGGGTCTTAAGGCTGCACCTAAAATGAATACTCATCTTGTTTTCAATAAAAAGCTTGTAAGAGGCACTCTCAAGTATTTTGACAACATTGATATTTCTATGCCTATGATTCTGCCGAGCGGTGAAATGATGACAGTAAATATGCATAATATGGGCAATAAATCACTCAGCGAAATGACAGAAGCTATTAACGCTACTGCGGCACGTGCAAAAAACTCAAATATGAACGAGGTTATGTTTGAGGTTTCACTTGACAATACATTAAACGGTCTTAAGCAAGGCAAAATACTTCAGACAATAAGAAGACTTTACGGTTCTAAAATGCCGGGAAAGCATCAGGTAAAAACCTTAAGCGGTAACGCAAAAAAGAAGTATTATTCAATACCTGTATCAAAGAGACTGACCAAGCATGATATTGAGCAGGGCACAACAACAATTTCAAATCTCGGTTCAGTTTACAGAGAACAAAAGGGTGTCTGTGCACTTCTTGAAATAATACCGCCGCAGACAACTGCTTTTGCCATTAATGCAGCACAGAAAAGACCTACAGTTGTCACAGACAAAAATGGTAATGATACAATAGAAACAAGGCTTATTATGCCTATCACAATTGCAATTGACCACAGAGCGCTTGATTATGGTGATATCGTTCCGTTTATGAGAAGGCTTGATGAAATATTTGAAAACCCATCAGTTATTCAAAACTGGAAATAAAATCAAAAGCACAGTAACAAAAGTTACTGTGCTTTTTTGATGGTCGGAGTGTTCATAACGAACTTACTGCTCGGCATTAATATTGAAAATAAAACTGCGTAAAGCGATTTGCCCTACGCAGTAGTGGTGCAGGTAACAGGACTTGAACCTGCACGGTTTCCCACTAGATCCTAAATCTAGCGTGTCTGCCAATTCCACCATACCTGCAACTGCCTCAATATAATATCATAGGACTTTTTAAAAATCAAGAGTTTTTTAAATTCAGGCATTAAAAGAAACTGATTGAAAATTTTATTTGCTTTTCTTTTCAGTTAACGCAAACGTGGCGGCACAAACGCTTTTGCAGCCATATATTTTTAGCATTTTTGCACATTCATTGAGTGTTGAGCCTGTTGTCTTTACATCATCAATCAGCAGTATGCTTCTGCCTTCAAGATTATATTTATATTCATCACAAACATCATAAGCACCAAAGACATCCGCATATCTTTGATCTGCAGATTTATGATGCTGAACCCCCGTATATCTTGTTTTTGTAAGAAGTTTTACGCATTCAACACCCATAAGCTCTGAAAGCTTATCAGCTATCAGCTGTGACTGATTAAAGCCGCGTTTCATCTGACGAAGCCTTCTCAACGGAACATAAGTTATATAATCAAAGCTTATATCATTATATTCCTGCTGAACCGTTAAATAAATTTCCTCAGCCATATTCTTTGATAAAAAAGGCATATCATTATTTTTAAAATTTGAAACTGCACGAGCTATGCTGTCCTTATAATAATAAACAGCAGTAATTCTCCTATACTCATTCTTTTTATTTTTGCAGATGCAGTCTGCCTTTGAGCAGCCGCAAAGCATACATTTAGGAGGCTCAATCTTCCTGACAGCCTTACATTCGTCACATAAATTGCCGCCTATTTCAACCACGTCACCGCAGATACGGCAACGACTGCATAATAAAATATCCGAAAACTGTTTCAATACTGCCTTTAAAACGCTCATACACAAACGTAAGGTGACAGCTTTTCAAAAAACGCATCGCCTATTCCCTTGATATTTTTAATTTCATCAACACTGCTGTAGCCACCGATATATTCACGGTATTCAATAATTGCCGAAGCCTTTGCTTCACCGATTCCGTCAATTGTCATAAGCTCCTCAGCAGTACAGGTATTAAGATTAAGAGGATAGTGCATTATAGGCTCGCTACTGTCAGCATATCCCGTAACCGTTTTTGATACATCTGTACTGACTGAGTTATCAGCCTGTATCGTTGAATCGACATCAACATACACCTTTGGCTGTGAAAGTGAAAAATAAACGAGTATGCCGCCTATCAGTATCAATGATATTCCTATAATTATTAAACTTTGTTTTCTGCCGGTCATTTTCTTTTTTTACCTTTAATTCTGTTATTGCTTTTATTATTCCGCTGCTTAGCAAAATCACGCCTTTGCTGTTGCTGTCTGCCCGGTTTAATCAGGCATTTGCTGTCATAACCTATCAAATCAAATCGGTTTGCCCTGTGCAGAGCCTCCTCGACCAAATGGTGATTTTTAGGATTAAAATACTGTAGGAGTGCTCTCTGAAGCGCTTTATCATGCTCACTTTTGGCAACATAAACCTCTTCCATTGTATAAGGGTCAAGCCCGGTGTAAAACATACAGGTTGAGATTGTGCCCGGTGTCGGATAAAAATCCTGAACCTGCTCGGGTCTGATATGGTTTTTCTTCAAAAACAGTGCAAGCTCAATTGCATCGTCTAATGTTGAACCCGGATGAGATGACATCAAATAAGGAACAAGATACTGTTCTTTATTAACCTCATCGGTATAACTGAAATATCTGCGTGAAAAATTTATATATGCTTCAATATGAGGCTTGCCCATTTTATCGAGAACAGCGGCTGAACAATGCTCAGGTGCCACCTTCAGCTGACCTGAAATATGGTGCTCAACAAGCTCTTTAAAAAATGTATCATCCTTATCCTCAAGCATATAATCATATCTTATACCGCTTCTGATAAAAACCTTTTTTACTCCGTTAAGCCGTTTGACATCACGGAGAATATCCAGATATTCACTGTGGTCAACAGCAAGATTCGGACAAGGCTTTGGTGCAAGACATTTTTTGCCTTTACACAATCCCTTTTCTTTCTGCATATCACAGGAGGGACGTCTGAAATTAGCGGTAGGTCCGCCTATATCGTGAATATAGCCTTTAAAATTCGGCATATGCGTCAGCTTTTCAGCCTCAGCCAAAATGCTTTTTTTAGAGCGTGTTGTGACATATCTGCCCTGGTGGAAGGCTATAGAACAAAAGTTGCAGGCACCGAAGCAGCCACGGTTATGCGTTATTGAAAATTCAACCTCACGTATACCCGGAACACCGCCAAGCTCTTCATAAACCGGATGGTAGGCACGCATATACGGCAGCGAATAAACCCAGTCAAGCTCCTTCTGCGTAAGCGGCGGCATAGGCTTATTCTGAACAATCATTGTTTTACCGTGCTTTTGCTTTATAACTCTGCCTCTGATGTGATCCTGCTCGTCCTGCTGTATTCTGCAGGATTTGGCATATTCTTTCTTACTGACACAGACATTTTCAAAGGAGGGACACTCAACACCCTCATATGTAGTTTCAATTGTCGGGCATGCATAACAGGTACCGAGGATATCACGCATCTGCGTTATACTTTCACCATTATTTAATCTTTCGGCAATTTCAATTGTCTGGTTTTCACCCATACCGAATGAAAGAAGATCAGCACCTGAATCAATAAGTATGCTCGGTCTGATTTTATCATCCCAGTAATCATAATGGGCAAATCGGCGCAGCGATGCCTCAAGTCCGCCTATTATAACGGGACTGTCAGGGTAAATGCTTTTTACCATTTTTGAATAAACAATAACTGCTCTGTCAGGTCTTTTGCCCGCCGTGCCGCCTGCGGTATATGCATCATCGTGACGAATACGCTTAGCTGCCGTATAATGAGCCACCATTGAATCAATATTTCCGCTTGTAATAAAGAAGCCAAGACGAGGCTTTCCGAACTGCATAAAATCCTGCTTATTTCTCCAGTCAGGCTGACTTAACACGGCAACCTTATAGCCCTTGCTCTCAAGCACTCTTGTGATAATTGCCGCTCCGAAAGAAGGATGATCTACATAGCTGTCGCCTGTTATATAAACAAAATCGACGCTGTTCCATCCTCTTTCAAGCATATCCTGTTTACTGATAGGTAGAAAGCCGCCCATTAATCTTCCTCTTCACTCAAACTGAAATTATATTGATTGTCAGACATATTATCTGTTACTGCATCATCCTCACCCACAAGCTCAAATGACATTTGCTCTGTGTTATCCGCAGTGAAATCGCCATTTGATGAATACGCCTGCATCTCAAGCCACTGCTGGCGGGTAATCAGAATTTCTCTTCCCTTTGCACCGTTAGAAGGACCTATAATGCCCTTTTCCTCTAACTGGTCAATTATCTTAGCACCACGTGCGTATCCTACAGAAAGCTTGCGCTGCAGGAAGGAAGTAGATGCCGTGCCTGTTTCAAGAACAACATCAACAGCTTTTTCAAAAAGAGCATCAAGCTGTTCACCGCCGTCGTTATCCTCAAACGGTGACGATTTTTTATCCTGCACTGCCTTTGCTTCAATCTCCTTGGCAATGCTTTCATCATACTGGCTTTCGCCCTGATTTTTAACAAAGTTGCAAAGCTCCTCAACCTCTTCATCGGAAATAAAGCAGCCCTGAACACGAACAGGCTTTGAAGCACCGATTGGTGAATAAAGCATATCACCATGACCGAGAAGCTTTTCAGCACCTGCGGCATCAAGAATTGTTCGTGAGTCAATCTGTGATGAAACAGTCAACGCAATTCGCGATGAAATATTAGCCTTAATCAATCCTGTAATTACATCAACAGACGGTCTTTGCGTTGCTATAACAAGGTGCATACCGACAGCACGTGCCATCTGTGCAAGACGGCATACCGAATCCTCAACCTCTTTGGGTGCAGCCATCATCAAATCTGCAAACTCATCAATAAATATACAGATTTTAGGCATTGAATCCATATCCTCATGCTTAGCGGCATATTTGTTGTAACCTTCAATATCACGAACGCCAATCTGTGAAAGACGCTGATAACGCTGGAGCATTTCGCTTACAGCCCATCCGAGAGCACCGGCTGCCTTTCTCGGGTCAGTAACAACGGGAACAAGCAAATGCGGTATTCCTGCATATTTTGAAAATTCAACCTGCTTAGGATCAATCATAAGAAACTTGACCTCATCAGGCTTTGCTCTGTAAAGAATTGAAGTGATAATTGAATTCATACAAACAGATTTACCTGAGCCTGTTGTACCTGCAACAAGAAGATGAGGCATTTTTGAAATATCACAGTATACACACTTACCGCCGATATCCTTGCCAAGACCTGCTGAAAGCTTCGATTTCTGCTCATAAAATTCAGGTGTATCAATAAGCTCACGCATTGTAACGGTATTCTTTACAGTGTTAGGTACCTCAATACCAACGGCAGCTTTACCTGGAATGGGAGCTTCAATACGAACATGAGTCGCCGCAAGATTAAGCGCAATATCGTCAGCAAGATTCGTTATCTTTGAAATACGTATACCTGCCGCAGGCTTAAGCTCATAGCGTGTAACGGTAGGACCTCTTGAAATATCGGTAATAGTTGCATCAACATTAAAGGAATGAAGTGTTTCAATAAGCATCTGCGCATTTGCTTTAAGCTCACCGCTTATATCCTTTGTCGATTTTTTTGCACCAACTGTAAGCAAACCAACAGACGGCAGCTTATAATCGTTGACTGATGAATCAAGCGCTTCCTTTGAAACTGTAAATTTTTCAACAGGAGGCTGGGACTGAGTAGGTTTATCCTGAGATGCATCCTCAACAATCTCATCAATTGTTTTAGATTTTTTATCTGCTTTTTTATTTTCTCTTTCCTGTCTGTTCTTTGCAGTAGCAGCATTAATTTCATCAATTATATCACGTGAAACTGCTGTTTCTTCATTTTCACTGACAGCTCTTTTGCGTGTTTTTTTCTTCGGCTTTTCATCATCAGCGTCAGACGGAGGGTCAACATCAAGCGGTACATCTATCGCTTCCTTACTCATACGCCGCCTTTCAACATGCTCACTTACCTTTTCATAGGTCACCTTTGCAGGCTTTGCAGCACCTGAGAAAAACTGAATAACGGTAATCCCTGTCAGAAGCATAAAATCCACAAGAAAAAGAACAACTGAAACTATTATTGCAGGAGCTTTGCCCATTGACAGCAGAAGCCAGCCGAGAGCAGCACCGATGAAGCCGCCGTTAAATGTAGTGGGAGCAAGCTCATAGCTTGTTCTTACCGCTTCTTTAAAATCGGCGCCTGTCTGATTTTTAACAATATGAATAAATGCTGCAAGCAGCAGAACCATAATAACCGTTTCAATTGACTTTGCAATGAATTTTCCTGTTGAAGCATTATTAAATGAATAAAAAAGCACCACAACAACAGAAATCAGCGGAAACATACAGGCTGCAAACACACCGAAAATGCCTACATAAGCATTATGAAGAATATTCCACACCCCTGCACCATTAATAATTGCAAGACAGAAAAAAATTACGGACAATGCGAAAATTGCAATGCCTGCAATTCTAATCACATCTTCATTGTCAACCTTTTTATTTGATTGAACAGGAGCAGCTTTTGCTCTTGAATCAGTATTCCTTTTTGTACCTGAAGCACCTTTTTTATTAGTGCTTGTTTTTTTATTAGCCATATGTACCTCTTACTTTACAACTACCTGAAAAATTCCGATGATAAGTATTATCAAACCGATTGCGGTATCATAAATACCGAACAATTTCAGCTTCTTTTCCTTAATTACAAATATCAGAAGCTTTGATGCGAAAAAGCTGACAGCAGCAGCAACAATCAAGCCTATCACTGCACTGATTATTGTTATCTTTGTAACCGCTGTACAAAGCTCAATTATACCCATAACAAGCAAAATCATAACAGACATTACAACCGAATACCTGAGTGCATTTTTCTCATTCATACCAAGAATTAAAGCTACGCAGAAAACAGCACCCATTACCGAACAGCCTGCAGTGGGTACGGCAAGAAACACGATAAAGCCTATAATAACAGCCTGTAAAATGCCGGGAACAGGATTGAGCTTTTTATCCATAACACTGCCTGCAACAATTATAAGCGCACCTGTAAGCAGCATACATATACCCTCACCCACAAGATTTTCATTATATGAAACTCTGTGGAACACAGAATAAATATTGCCGTACTTACCTGCAGGAATAAGGTACAGTATCATAGGCACAAAAGAAAGCACTGTATAATACATAAACTTTCTTGCAGGCTTTGCATTTTTTATTTCAAGACGTTTATGAAACAGGTCGTTCCAGCCGCCTATGAAATTTTTGAACAGCATATTAAACAGCTTGATAAATGCAATAAATAATCCTATTGCAATACCGATATGTACAACGCCTGTCAATTGTGAGCAGGCGTCTGTAAATCTCCCCGAAAAGTTATGAAAAATTGCGCTGTGACCGCTTTCGCTTATTGGAAGCACCCAGGCTATTGCTTGTCCTATAGCTTGAAAAATTGCCGTTAAAACGGACATAATCCTCTCCCCCATTCATTGCATTATCAAGATAAAAACCATCTCGGATATAATCATAAGGATTGCTTGAGCGGGCTGAGTTAACTGCTGCCGCCCTGCCGCTTTGCGAATAAAAAATGTCATTGAGCGAAACTATCGAATAAATCATTGTGTCCCCTCCTCGATAGCCCTGTTAAGAAAATCAAGCGAATCAGAAAGACCGCCAAGCTCATCAATAAGTCCGCACTCAACAGCACCCTCGCCGTCAAGCACTGTCCCCACATCCATAACAAGCTCCCCTGTTTTCATCATAAGCTCACGAAAAGCCTCATTGCTGATTTTTGAATTATTTGAAACAAAGTTGACAATTCTGTCCTGCATTTTTTCAAAATAAGACAAGGTCTGCGGCACACCGAGCACCAAGCCGTTCATACGAACAGGATGAACAGTCATTGTTGCACTCGGCACAATAAAGCTGCGTTTACAGCTCACTGCAAGCGGAACACCGATAGAATGACCTCCGCCGAGAACAAGAGATGCTGTGGGCGTTTTCATAGTCGACAAAAGCTCCGCTATTGCAAGCCCTGCCTCAACATCGCCGCCGACTGTATTAAGAATAATCAGCAGACCTTCTATTTCCTTGCTTTCCTCAATAGCAACAAGCTGCGGAATAACGTGCTCATATTTGGTCGTTTTATTCTGACTCGGCAGAATATAATGCCCTTCGACCTGACCGATAATAGTAAGACAGTGAATAAAATGACCGTCCTTTGAAACTGTTATTGACCCTGTTTCAAAACAGCTTGTATTATTAACCTCAGACTCATCGGCACGCTGCTCCTCGCTGTCGCTGTTTTCCTTTTCAATTTCCTTATCATCATTATTTAACATAAATACACCTCAGTATATTTATGCCCGAACTATTCCATAATAATTAATTATTTTAACATAAATTACATTGCTTTTCAATATTACTTTTAAATAAATAAAAACGTACGATGGTAAATCGTACGTTTTTGTGGTTTTTTATTTACCTTAAAGCTTTTGTTATTAATGCAAAATCCTTTGCGTTAATAATATTATCATCAACTGTGTTAAGCAGGAAACCAAGCTCGTCATAATCAGGTGACTTGTTTATGCAGTCAGAATCCCAAAATTTATAAATCACCTCTGACGGATAGGAAACGGAGCTGTCAAGCTTACTATCCTCATAAACAAATCTGCCGTTGCTTTTGCCTTTAAATTTATAATTGAAAGAAATTATAACAGGTATACTGTTTGCCTTTGCAAAGCTATACATTGAGGTTGTTTTTTCAGGGGTGTAAATCGTTAAGCAGTTACAATCTTTGAATGTGTTAACAGCAAAAGAAATATCATCATTTGTTGTTTTTACAAGTTTAAGATTTTCACAGCCATAAAAAGCATGATTGTCAATCTCTGTTAATGTACCGAGTTTAGCAGTTTCAAGAGAAGTGCAGTTTTTGAATAAGCCCGTATTTGCATAAGTTAAATTTGGCATTTCTACATTTACTAAATTTTCACAATCAGAAAATGCATACATGCCGCAGGTTTCAACACCCGGTGCAATGACCTCTTTCAGATTCGGACAGTTTGCAAATGCATATCGGTCAATTTTTTTTACTGTTTCAGGCAATATGATTTTTTCAACAGTTTTGTTGCCTATAAAGCACCAATCACCAATTTCCTGAACTTCTGTTCCGTTAATTGTTTCAGGTACTTCGATTACCTTTTGGTCAATAAATTGACATCTGTCAACCATATTATATTGTTGTGTTGATGAAGATTGTGTCAGTCTGTATCCACTTTCATTACCATATGTCGGTGCAGAAAAATACAACACTTTCTTTTCTTTATCCGGTGCGTAAGCCGCTACTGTAATTTTTTGCCACTTAGAAAGCTGTATGGTATCACCAAGATTATAACTATACCAGCTCGCTCCGGTCATTTCTTTAAATGGAATTGATGGTAAACTGCCAAGACCAAGTTCATAATAGATTTTTACATTTTTATCATTGCTTGAAAAAGAAATATCTGAACAACCTGTTGCATCATTTTTTGTTACAGAATAATCTAAATCAACCTGTTCTAATTCTGTACCAAGCAGCTTTTTCACACAACCATATGCATCAGCAATTATTCTGTCTTTATCTGATTGATTTTCCTCATTAAATGAGTATCCGGTTTCCACCAATAATTGTTTTATTTCATCTACTGTGATATCAGGTTTTGCTGTAACAAGCAATGCACAGATGGAACTGATTACAGGTGCAGCAGCTGATGTACCGCTATAAGTTACAGAACTTCCATTGTTGTTATAACTGTTTAAAAAATCTCCTGCAACATATATATCTACACCACTTCCAAAATTACTGAATGACGCAAGTCTATTGTTTTGCTGTGTTGCACCAACGGTTATTGCACTTTCAATCATTGCAGGGTATGGTTCTGTTATATTTATATCCTTACCATCATTACTGGCGGCTGCTACACAAATACAACCTGATTCTGTTGCAGATTTTATTGCATCTTTCCAGCTATTTATAGTTTGCAATTTAGCAGTATAATATCCTAAACTCATATTAATTATTTTACAGCCATCTGCAATAGCTAAATATACAGAAGAAATAGCATACAAGTAATTTGAACTTCCATTAGAATCGCGAACTTGATAAGAATAAAGTCGTACATTGTCAAGTGTGTTTTTAATAATTGTACCAGCAACTTTAGTTCCATGATCAGTATTTTCCTTGCCTGCAATACTTGTTCCATCTTCATTAAGTCCTTCAATAAAAGTATGTCCACCATCTATTCTGTCATTAGTTATTTTTGTTCTTACAATTCCGGAATCTAAAACAGCTATTTTTATTTCATTGAACTCTGTATTTTCTCTTTTTAATAATTTAATCGCATCATCAATATTTTGATTTGCAGTACTTGGACAATTTGCTGCGAAATTAAAGTTTTCTGACATTTCTGTACTGCATAATACCTTTTCCATTTCAAAATCACGTTCGGTATAATTGACATAATCGAGAGAGTTATAATATTCCTCTGCTTGCTTTAATGAAGTTTTATTATCAAACTGAAGAACATACAAATTATCAATTCCGGTTGCTGTACTGATTGCATCTAAATAATCAATTTTTTTGTCTGCATTTACAATTAATCTGAGCGAGGAGTCTGATGACTCCTTGCTCATTTTTTTTAATTCATCAGCAAATTGATATGCTTCTTCCTTTGTAATTTTATCAACAGGAGGCGTATATCCATCTGCTGCCAATGTAACACTGCTTGGTATAATTATTAATACCACTAATATAATTGATAAAAGTTTTTTCATATCATTTCTCTCCTGAAACTGCGTTGCTTATGATTTGAAATATTCTATTATCACTGCATAATTTTTTTATTCGGTGCATCTGAAATGAAATTGAGAATATATTAAGCAGAAAATCAAATCCGCCATCACCAAGAAAAGCGAAAATTAAATATATTTTTTTGATGCTTTTTGTATTAGTTGCTTTACATTGAGTCAATTGTAAATATTTACCACTTGTTTCTGCCTTTAAATAATGATATACAAAAGGTAACAGCAGAGCGTGTTGATCAAACTCATAAATTTCATTTGTAATTTTTATGCTGTCATTATCTTTTAAATTGTTGAGTAAATATGTACACGATACATTCAGCATTAAATTTTTTATTGAATTTTTAAGCCTTTTACTATACGAATTATTATTAAAATCATCAAAAATTGATAATTCTATTGTATCATTATTATTTACAGATATTTGTTGAGTTTGATTTGACTCTATTACATATTCAGTAAAACCAACTTTTACATTGATTGAGTATTTAGAAACATTATTAAAAAATATATTCATTTTCGCATCCCTTAATTCTATTCTACTTTAATTTTATTCTAACTTGATTATTCCAAGACCAATCTGTTACTATATCAAATATATTAGCTATGATATTACCTGCTGAGGAAAAATAGTATTATTACTAAAAAGTTTTTTCATAACTTCTCTCCCCTTAAGCTCAATATAACATATCAATAAAAATTAAGCAAGGAAATACTTAATATAGATATAAATATAAAAACTTAATATTACATTTTTGTAATCTGCATTGACACAAAGAGCTATTTGTAATAAAATAACTTTGTTAAATTTATAAACAAGTAGGAGGATTTTTTATCAATGGGACTTACACTTGCACAAAAATTAATTAAATCCCACCTCGTTGAAGGCGAGATGACCGTCGGAACTGAAATCGGTCTTAAAATCGACCAGACACTTACACAGGATGCCACAGGAACAATGGCATATCTTGAATTTGAAGCAATGGGTGTTGACAGAGTCAAAACTGAAAAATCAGTTGCTTACATAGACCACAACACTCTTCAGACCGGCTTTGAAAATGCGGATGACCACAGATATATCCAGTCTGTGACAAAAAAGCACGGTATTTATTTCAGCAGACCGGGTAACGGTATATGCCACCAGGTTCACCTTGAAAGATTCGGTATTCCGGGCAAAACATTAATCGGCTCTGACAGCCATACTCCGACAGGCGGCGGCATCTGTATGCTTGCAATGGGTGCAGGCGGACTTGATGTTGCTGTTGCTATGGGCGGCGGTACATACTATATCCCTATGCCGAAAATGACAAGAATAAATCTTACAGGCTACTTAAAGCCTTGGGTATCTGCCAAGGACGTTATTCTTGAGGTACTTCGCATTATGAGCGTTAAGGGCGGCGTAGGCAAAATTATTGAATACGGCGGTGAAGGTGTTAAGACCTTATCTGTTCCCGAAAGAGCAACAATCACAAATATGGGTGCGGAGCTTGGTGCTACAACATCTATCTTCCCTTCTGACGAAATCACACTCGCCTTCCTCAAGGCACAGGGCAGAGAAAATGACTGGACTGAAATTCTGCCTGATGCAGATGCAGTTTATGATGAGGTTATTGATATTGACCTTTGCTCACTCACACCTATGGCTGCTTGTCCTCATATGCCTGACAGAGTAAAGACTACTGATGAAATAGGAAAAATCAAGGTTGATCAGGTTGCTATAGGCTCCTGCACAAACTCATCATATGTTGATATGATGAAGGTTGCCGCTATTCTTAAGGGCAAAACTGTTGACCCGTCTGTTTCGCTCTGCATTGCACCCGGCTCAAAGCAGGTTCTCAATATGCTTGCACTCAATGGTGCACTTTCAGATATGATTAATGCAGGTGCAAGAATTCTTGAATCAGCCTGCGGTCCTTGTATCGGTATGGGTCAGTCACCTAATTCAGCAGGTGTTTCACTGAGAACCTTTAACAGAAACTTTGAGGGACGTTCAGGCACAAAGGATGCAGGAATTTATCTTGTTTCACCTGAGGTTGCTGCTGTTTCTGCACTGACAGGTTATCTTACAGACCCGAGAGAGCTTGGCGATGCTCCTGAAATCACAATGCCTGAAAAGTTCATTATTAATGACAATATGATTGAAGCTCCTGCTTCTGCTGACGAGGCTGACAGTGTTGAAGTGCTCCGCGGTCCGAACATCAAGCCTTTCCCGAAAACAGAGCCGCTTCCTGAAGAAATCACAGCAAAGGCTGTACTCAAGGTTGGTGACAACATCACAACAGACCATATTATGCCGGCAGGTGCTAAGATTTTACCTTACCGTTCAAACATTCCTCACCTTTCACAGTACTGCTTTGCTGTATGTGACGAAAGCTTCCCTGAAAGAATCAAGGCTGAGGGCAAGGGCATAATCATCGGCGGTTCAAACTACGGTCAGGGCTCATCAAGAGAGCACGCTGCTTTAGTACCGCTTTACCTTGGTGTCAAGGCTGTTATTACAAAGAGCTTTGCACGTATTCACGTCGCTAACCTTGTTAACGCAGGTATTCTTCCGTTCACATTTAAGAACGAAGAGGATTATGATAAAATCAATCAGATGGATGAGCTTGCACTGCCGAACATAAAAGACTGCATTGAAAACAACAAGCCCGTAACACTTAAAAATCTTACAAGCGGTGAAGAATACGAGCTTGATGCAAGCCACCTTTCCGACAGACAGAGAGCTATGCTTCTTTGCGGAGGTCTGCTTGACTACACAAGAGAAATCAATAAATAATACTGCACAATTTAAGGAGATATAATTATGACAGACGAAAAAAAAGCACTTGACGAAGCTGTTGAAAAATTCCGTTCTTTAATGGAAGCACAGCTTGCAAGAGCGAAGAAGATTAAAGAGGACAAGGATTTCACCGATTATGACGCACTTGATACAATCGTTATAGGTATCTGCGGCGGCGACGGAATCGGTCCGATTATAACTAAAGAAAGTGAAAGAGTACTTGCTTTTCTTTTAAAGGATGAGGTTGCCAGAGGCAAGGTTACATTCAAGGAGATTGACGGTCTTACAATAGAAAACAGAGCTGCCTGCAATAAGGCTATCCCTGATGATGTGCTCGAAGAGCTCAAGAGCTGTCACGTTATCCTTAAGGGTCCTACAACTACTCCGAGAGCAGGCGACCCATGGCCTAATGTTGAATCAGCTAATGTTGCTATGAGAAAAGAGCTTGATTTATTTGCTAATATGCGCCCTGTAAGAGTTGCAGAGGAAGGCATTGACTGGACATTTTTCAGAGAAAACACTGAGGGCGGCTATGCTGTCGGCTCACACGGCGTTAACATTACTGACGATTTGGCTGTAGATTTCACTGTTGCAACACAGGAAGGCTGTGAGAGAATTGCAAAGCTTGCTTATGAATACGCTAAGAAAAACAACAAGGGCAAGGTTTCAATCATCACAAAGGCAAACATCATCAAAACAACTGACGGAAAATTCCTTAAGACTGCTCAGAATATCGGAAAGGATTATCCTGATATTGTTACTGATGACTGGTATGTTGACATCACAACAGCAAAGCTTATCGACCCTATGAGAAGAAAGGATTTCAAAGTATTTGTTCTTCCTAATCTCTATGGTGATATTATCACTGATGAGGCTGCTGAATTTCAGGGCGGCGTAGGTACCGCAGGCTCTGCTAACATAGGCAAAAAATATGCTATGTTTGAGGCTATTCACGGCTCAGCACCAAGAATGATTACTGAGGGCAGAGGTCAGTATGCTGACCCTTGCTCAATGCTCAGAGCATCAGTAATGCTGCTTTCACACATCGGCTATCAGAAAGAGGCTAACGCACTTGAAGCAGCACTTGATAAATGTATGTTTGAGGAGAAAAAGCTCACAATTACAGGACGTGACAACGGCTGTACCTGCAGTGAATTCGGCGACTATGTAATGGAAACAATTACTGAAATGACTAAATAAAGCCCTAAGGCTTACTTTTACAAAGAGGGGTAAAAATGGCTAATAAAGATGAAATATCAATATCTGTTATTAAGCGACTTCCCAGATATTACCGTTTTCTGCAGTCATTAAAGGAAAACGGGATTATCAGAATCAGCTCCAAGGAGCTGGCAGCAAGAATGGGCTTGACAGCCTCACAGATACGACACGATTTTAACTGCTTCGGCGGATTCGGTCAGCAGGGATATGGCTATAACGTGCCTGAGCTGCACGCAAAAATCGGCGAGATTCTTTGTGTGGATAAGGAGATAAAAACTATCCTGATAGGTGCAGGCAATCTCGGCAAAGCAGTAACAAATAAAATATTCTCAAAAAACAGCAGCTTCAGACTGATTGGAATTTTTGATAAAAACGAGGCACTCTGCGGAAATATGATCAAGGGTATCCCTGTTCGTCACATTGATTACCTTGAAAATTTCTGCATTGACAATCACCCCACCTGCGCTGTTACCTGCATACCGTCAAATGATATGAGAGAGCTTACGGATTTGCTTGTTAAGCTCGGGGTTAAAAGCTTCTGGAATTTTTCAAACTTTGATATTGCAATGGCGCACCCTGAGGTGCTTGTTGAAAATGTGCACCTTACAGACAGCCTGCTGACCCTTGGTTATTTAACAAATGAGTCTTTAAGCAGGGAGGACTGATATGGAGCTGATTTGCAAAAAAGAAATAGTTGATGTTGTAAAATACAGCGACACATCTGCAATCATTGTTGAAAAAATTCCGCTTACAAATCCTAATCAATATAAGGTACAGTATTCAGTAGTTGATTTCGTTAATAAAAGCATTGATTTATCAACAAAGAGTGCTTATCTGCTAAAAAAATTCGGTGCTAATTTCAAGCGTATAAGTGAAATAATTCCTAACTTTGTACAGTGCGACGCAATTGTTCTTTATGACAGACGTGTTCTTGCAATATATCCAAATGGTGAGGCAGGTATTTTCAGCCGTGACGGCGAGCTTGACTGGAGCGGCAGCTTTGAATATCACGATAAGCCGATTAAATTCATAGCCCCTGAGGACAAATATTTCTGGAGCGTGTGTACTGACGAAAACTGTGTAATACGTTACTCATGTCAGAATATGAAGGTTGATTTAAGAATCGGCGGTATTGAGGCTCATACCTTCATAAGACCAAGTCACATTTGCTGTGATGAGGGGCAGCTCTATGTCTGCTGTGATGACAACAAGGTAAGAAGAATTGACGGCACAAACTACACAGTTTCAGACTATCTGAATTTTACCAACAGAATTAAGAGATATTATAAATTCGGCAAATATGCACTTGCTGTTATGATTGACGGAACATATGTAATGGAAAATAACGAATAGTACATACAAACTGAACAAAAAGGAGATAGGTCAGATACCTATCTCTTTTTTCATTTCTCTGATTATTTCCGCTGAACGCATTAAAAGTTCTTTCTCCTCATCTGTCATTTTAATTTCTAAAATCTCACGCGCGCCGCTTCTGTTAACAATAGCAGGAACACCTATATAAACGCCCTTAATGCCATATTCTCCTCTGAGATAGGTCGATACAGTGAAAACAGAATTTTCATCAAACAATATTGCCCTTGTCAGCCTTGCAAGCACCATACCTATGCCGTAATAAGTTGCTTTTTTAGCTTTGATTATCTCATAAGCCGACAGTCTTACATCCTCGGCAATTTTTTCCATATCTTTCATAAGCTGGTTATTGCTCGCAGCAAGTGCACTGAGCGGTTTTACCGAAACAAAGGCATTGCTCCATGCAACAAACTCACTGTCACCATGTTCACCCACAACGTATGCGTGAACGTTTCTCGGATTGATTTTAAAGTATTCACTCATCATATGGCGCAAACGTGCTGAATCAAGTGTTGTGCCTGAGCCGATTACTCTGCCTGACGGAAAACCCGAAAGACTGTAAACAACCTGCGTAAGAATATCAACAGGATTTGTCGCTACAAGAAACACGCCGTTAAAACCGCTTGCAACAATAGGGTCAACAATTGATTTAAAAACCTGATAGTTCTTCTGAAGCAAATCACGTCTGCTCTCCCCTTCCTCCTGTGGAGCACCTGCACAGATTACAACTAAATCGGCATCACCGCAGTCACAGTATTCACCGTCATAAATCTTCATTGAGCTTGGTGCAAATGGCAGACCATGGGCTAAATCCATAGCTTCTCCGTGAGCACGCTCCTTGTTAATATCAATGAGCACCAGCTCATCACAGATATTCTGATTGAGAAGAGCGTACGCATAGCTCATTCCAACCATACCGACACCTACGATTACAACCTTTTTATTATCATTAAACATAAAAAATCACCCAAGGATATTATTTTCCATCCTTGGGTGATTATTAATTATTCTGAAATTATTTGAAAAAAAGCGGGAGCTGTTCAAGATAAACTATGTCATCACGCTCTGCTGCATCTCCCTCAGCAAGCGGTGCACAGGAAGCAACAATATTTCCGCCGAAAGCCTCAACAAGTCCTATAACAGCCTTCAGGCTTTCACCTGTTGATATTACATCATCAAGTATCAAAACACGCTTGTCCTTAAGCAAATCTCCGTCCTCGTGACCGAGATAAAGAGTCTGCTCCTTTTGTGTTGTGATACTTCTGACTGTATATTCAATAGGGTCATCCATATAAACTTTAACAGCCTTGCGGGCAACTATGTACTTTTTTCCGCACTGTCTGCTCATTTCATAAGCAAGAGGAATTGACTTAGCCTCAGGAGTAACAATATAGTCAAACTCAGGAACCTTTTCAAGCAGTGCCTTTGCACAGGCAGTTGTAAGCTCTACATCGCCGAACAATATAAATGCAGCTATATCAAGCTTATCGGACACGGGAAAGCGCTTAAGCTGACGCTCTAAGCCTGCTATTTTCAGGTTATAATACTCATCACTCATATGATTTTTTCTCCCATTTTAACACCGCCGATAAGATGAAAATGCAGATGTTTAACTGTCTGACAAGCATCCTCACCACAGTTGTTGATAATTCTGTATGATTCAATACCCTGAGATTTTGCAATCTCAGGCATTTTTTCAAATATATGAGCAACGTATTTACTGTTGCTGTCATTAATATTGGCAGCACTTTCAATATGCTCCTTAGGAACGACAATGATATGAACAGGCGCAACAGGATTAATATCCTTGAATGCTAAAATCATATCATCCTCATAAACCTTTGCGGACGGAATATTGCCTGCAATTATTTCACAAAATACGCACATATATAACACCTCTGTTATTGCATCAATGATTTTATTGTATCTGCAACTGCTGAAATTGCACTGTCAAGCTTTGACAAATCCTTGGCACCTGCCATTGCTGAATCAGGGCGTCCGCCTCCGCCTCCGCCTGCAAGCTTGGCAATTTCACGCACAAGGTCGCCTGCCTTAACACCTTTTGCAATTGCAGCCTTACCGCATACAGCAACAAAATTAGCCTTATCGCCGTTAACACCTGCTACAACAGCAACAACATTGTCACCCTTTGCTTTTAAATCATCACCCATTGAACGAAGTGCGTCAGGTGTTGTGCCTTCAACCTTAGCGGTGTAAACCTCAAGACCGTCAATATCAACAGGATTTGAGAACATATCTGCACTCTTAATCTTTGTAAGTTCTGCATTAAGCTTCTGAATTTCTTTATCCTTATCTCTAAGCTCTGCCACAACAGCGGCTGCCTTTTCACTGATTTCATTATCAGCAGTTTTCAACGCTGACGCAACAAGCTTAACCATATTTTCACTGTGATTAAGATATGCAAGCAGATTAAGACCTGTAATTGCAGTAATTCGGCGCACGCCTGCAGCAACAGATGACTCAGAAACAATTTTGAACAGACCAAGCTCACCGCTGTTTGAAACGTGAGTGCCGCCGCAGAATTCAGTTGAAAAATCACCTGCTTTAACAACACGAACTATATCGCCGTATTTTTCACCGAAGAGCATCATTGCACCCATCTTCTTAGCCTCTTCAATAGGCATTTCCTTCATCTCAACAGCAGAAGCATTCATAATAAAATTATTAACAAGAAGCTCTGTTTTAGCAAGCTCATCTGCTGTCATAGGATTAAAGTGTGTGAAGTCAAAACGCACCTCATATTCATTAACGAGCTGACCTGCCTGCTCAACGTGTGTACCGAGCACCTCACGAAGAGCTGCCTGAAGCAGATGTGCGGCTGTATGATTTTTCATAATAGCCTTACGTCTGTTTTCGTTAATGCTTGCATTAACCGTATCACCGACACTGATAATACCCCTTGCAACAGTACCGTTATGAAGATAAATACCATCGGCATTCTTTGTTGTGTCGGCAACAGTGAATACATTGGCGTCATCCTTTTTCAGAATACCGCTGTCACCGACCTGACCGCCTGACAAAGCATAAAACGGAGTTTTATCAAGAACAACGACACCCTGCTCATCAGCACCGAGCATATCCACAAGCTCACCTTCAGAATTAACAATTGCCGTTACCTTGGCACTGCATTCAAAATCAGTGTAACCGACAAATTCCGTTTTTTCTGTTTCAATTTTAACAGACTCGCCTTTCCATGCGTCTGCACCTGCATCCTTACGTGCTGCACGTGCGGTAGCCTTCTGATTTGCAAGCAGAGCATTGAACTTGTCCTCATCAACGACAATTCCCTTTTCCTCAAGAATATCCTTAGTTAAATCAAGCGGAAAACCGTAGGTATCATTAAGTTTGAAAGCGTCCTCGCCTGAGAATACTTTGCCGTCCATATTTGAAATATATTCATCAAGAAGAGCAAGACCTGCATCAATAGTTTTACCGAAGCTTTCCTCCTCTGCAAGAATAACTTTTTTAATAAGCTCCGCCTTATCATTAAGCTCAGGATAAGCAAATTCATTTTCAGCTATAACTGTGTCACACACCTTATAAAGGAAAGGCTCATTGACACCAAGAAGTCTGCCGTGACGGCATGCACGCCTGATTAAACGGCGAAGAACATAGCCCCTTCCGTTATTTGACGGAATAACACCGTCGCCTATCATAAAGGTTGATGAACGTATATGGTCAGTTATAACACGAAGAGAAACATCTTTCTTTTCATCATCATGATAACGAACATCAGCAATTTCGCTGATTTTTTTCATAATATTCTGAACCGTATCAACCTCAAAAATATTGTCAACATCCTGCATAATGCATGCAAGTCTTTCAAGACCCATACCTGTATCAATATTAGGATGTGCAAGCGGTGTGTATTTGTTATTGCCGTCATTATCAAACTGTGTGAAAACATTGTTCCAGAATTCAACATATCTGTCACACTCACAGCCCGGACCGCAGTCAGGCTTGCCGCAGCCATATTTTTCGCCGCGGTCAAAATGAATTTCAGAGCAAGGACCGCAGGGACCTGAGCCGTGCTCCCAGAAATTATCTTCCTTACCAAGTCTTACGATATGGTCAGGTGCAACACCATTCTGCTTTGTCCATATTTCAAAAGCCTCATCATCATTTTCATAGATAGTGATATAAAGCTTATCAACAGGCATTTCAAGCACCTTTGTGCAAAACTCCCACGCCCATGCAGTTGCCTCTTTCTTAAAGTAATCACCGAATGAGAAATTGCCGAGCATCTCAAAAAAGGTGCCGTGGCGTGCAGTTTTGCCCACATTCTCAATATCAGGTGTACGGATACATTTCTGACAGGTGGTAACTCTGTTTCTCGGAGGTGTAACCTCACCTGTGAAATATTTCTTCATAGGAGCCATACCTGAATTTATAAGAAGCAGGCTCTTATCTCCGTTAGGGACTAATGAAAAGCTCGGAAGTCTAAGATGACCCTTGCTTTCAAAAAAAGATAAATATTTCTCTCTTAAATCATTTAATGATGTCCATTCCATAATATATATACCTCGATTTTAAATCGTTATTTAACTGAATAAAGCTGAAAAAACAAGTGTCTTAAACAAAAGTCTAAGGGCAACAAGAGTTGCCCTTAAAATCTTTTATTAAAGCTTTTCAACAAGCTTTGTAAGTTCCTTAACCTCTTCAACGGTGAATGTAAGACCCTTGCTCATTTTTGAATGATCGGGTGACCAGTCACGAACATCAATCTTTGGCTCACGTCCGTTCCAGGAAATCATATTTACTTCTCTGGTCCAGCCTCTTGTGGTTTCGGAAATAACACCAAGATGTTCTGTGATTTCGTACTTGATCTCAGGCATTGAAAACTCCTCCTTCTCTTGATATTGTATGAAAATATACCTATAGCGAATTATAATGCAGCTACAATTTCAGCAGTGTCACGTGCAATTGTAAGCTCTTCGTCAGTTGCAAGAATAAATACTCTTACCTTATCTGTCGGCTCTGTAAGCTCTGCCTCAGCACCCTTCTGTGTCTTTTCATTGATATTCTCATTAATCTCTACACCGAGATAACCGAGATATGAGCAAATCTTTGAGCGAAGCCATACACCGTTTTCACCGATACCGCCTGTGAATACGATAGCGTCAACGCCATTCATTGCAGCAGCATATGAGCCGATATACTTTGCGATTTCATATGCCTGCATTTCGTGGGCAAGAATAGCTCTTGAATTACCTCTTGCCTGAGCAGCACAGATATCTCTGTCATCCGATGAAACACCTGATATAGCGTTAACACCTGACTTTTTATTAAGAACCGCATCCATTTCATCAGGAGAAAGACCAAGCTTCTTCATAATAAATGTAACAACCGAAGGGTCAACACCGCCTGAGCGTGTGCCCATCATAAAGCCGTCAAGCGGTGTAAAGCCCATTGATGTATCAATAACCTTGCCGTTTTTAACAGCAGCAATTGATGAGCCGTTGCCGAGATGACAGGTAATAATTTTTAAATCCTTGATGTTTTTGCCGATTCTGTCAGCAACTCTGTGAGAAACAAACTTATGTGATGTACCGTGGAAGCCGTAACGGCGCACACCGTACTTTTCATAATATTCGTAAGGCACAGCATACATATAAGCCTTAGCAGGCATTGTGCTGTGGAAGGCTGTATCAAAAACCGCAACCTGAGGCACCGACTCACCTACAACGTCTCTGCAGGCACGATAGCCCTGAAGATTTGCAGGATTGTGAAGCGGTGCAAGAGGTGACAGTTCTTCAATAGTTTTCTCTACCTCTGCATCAATAAGAACACTCTTTGAGTACTTATCGCCGCCCTGTACAACACGGTGACCGATAGCATCAATCTCATCAAATGAGTCAATAACCTTATGCTCACCTTCAGAAAGAATGAATTTAACCTCATTAAATGCATCTGTATGGGTCGGCAATTCCTTATCATATGTGAACTTTTCATCGTTCACCTTAACAATAACATTTTCTTCTCCGCCTTTAATTTCAAGACCGATACGCTCAATAGCACCTTTGCAGAGAACTGACTCATTTTCCATATCCATAAGCTGATATTTCAGTGATGAGCTTCCGCAATTAATAACTAAAATTTTCAAAATATTTCCTCCGCATATTGAATTTAATATATTAATTTAGTATTATAATAATATATTATATATAATATTGTCAAGGACTTTTAGGTAAAAAATATGATAACAGGAATTATTTGTGAGTTTAATCCCTTTCACGCAGGGCATAAATATCTGATTGACAGTGTAAAGAATAAAAACGACGGCATAGTCTGCGTTATGAGCGGCAACTTTGTTCAGCGCGGTGAGTTTGCTGTTTATGACAAATTCTCACGTGCAGAATCAGCACTTAAAAATGGTGCTGATTTGGTTATAGAACTGCCGTGTGCATACTCTCTCAGATCCGCTGAGGGCTTTGCAAAAGCAGGTGTTGAGCTTATTGAGGCAACAAATGCCATTGACAGAATTGCTTTTGGTGCAGAATGCGATGATATTGACAAGCTGAAAAAGACAGCTTCTGAAATAAAAGAAAATGAACAGAGGATAAAGGAAGAAATGAAAAAGGGCTTAGCCTACCCTGCTGCAAGAAATTCCGTTATCGGCTCCGAAATTCTGGAAACCCCAAATAATATATTAGCTGTTGAATATATCAAGGCTGCTAAGCTTCCCTGCATCGCTGTTAAAAGAATAGGCAAAGGGCACGACAGTGACGACGAAAAATACAGTGCATCTGAGATAAGAAAAAATCTTTCAGCGAATGAAATCTGCACACTTGAAAACTGTGAAAGAGCCGTGCTTGCCAAGCTAAGATGTATGACTGCAAATGATTTTTTACAGATTGAAGATGTCACCGAGGGGCTTGAAAACAGAATTGCGGAAATGGTTAAAATATCAACCTCGCTTGATGAGCTTTATGACAATATCAAAACAAAACGCTACACTCATTCAAGAATAAGAAGGATAGTTCTCAAAGCATATTTAGGAATAAATAAACATTTTACGGAAAACGTGCCGTACATCAGAATATTAGGCTTTAATCAGAAAGGAAAGGAAATTCTTGCCGGAATGAAAAAAAGTGCCGATTTGCCTATAATAAACCGATACAGCGACATCCATACCCTTGATGAATACGGCAAAGCACTGTTTGAGCTTGAATGCAGATGCACAGACCTTTATAATTTAGGATATAAAAATCCCCTGCCCTGTGCAACAGAACAACGGAGCAAAATTATTATATTATAATATACTATATATAAAAAGGAGGCATAAGCCTCCTTTTGTTATTTATTAACTGCCCATAAGTTCTTTATCTGCGGTGAAAGGCGTTCATAAGTCCATACCTTTTCAGAATTCTGATAGCTGTTCGGGTCATTTACCCTAAAGCCCTCATCAGTAAATCCTGTCACAATAATAAAATGACCCTTTGTTGTGAAATCGCCCTCGCCGACTGACAGAATAATTGAATCACCCTGCTGCAAAGCATTTTTCATAACCGACTCATCAAGCGGTAATTCCTTAACTGTCAAGCCAAGCTTTGTACCGCCTTTGGTGAACAAATCCCATGTTGAGCCGACACCGTCCTTATAATACCCGCGCCTGTAAGCAAAATCGGCAACATAGTCAGGCGACAGCTTAGTATCCTGAAAATAATAAACTGCTACCATGGAAAGGCAGGTAGGTCCGCAGCCGTCAAGCCCTACAATCCCGTCACCATAGGAAGCATAGCCCCATCGCTTATCCCACTGAATAAACAGCGGCACACTGCTGCATTTTTTATATTCCTTCATATTCGGGTCAGGTGTTTCATCCTTATGCTTTGGATATTCTAAAACAAACTCCTCGCTTTCAGGGCGATTTTCAAGAAGCGTCAGAAGTCTTGCAGGATAATCGCTCATTGAATAATTGTGTGATGACGCATATTTCTGTACTTTATCTATCACCCTCTGACCAGCAGTAACCTCAAGCTGATTTTCAGATTCACTTTTATTACTGCCGACCGACCTGTATGCTATAAAAAATGATACTGCTATCACAAGAATAATTGCAGTGCAGATGATTAAATTCTGTTTAGTTTTTCTTTTCATAAATAAAACTCCTCCTGATGTAAAAAATTATACAGCAGGAGGATTAAGAATACATATAGACATTATTAAAATCATCTTAAGATTTTTTAAATATTAAGAGGAAGCGTTACAAGAAAATCGGTATATTCCCTGCAACTGAAAGCTTTTATTACACCGCCGTGAAGCTCAACAATTTCACGTGCTATTGCAAGACCGAGCCCTGCGCCGCCGTTTTGAGTGCCCCTTGCATTATCTGCTCTGAAAAACTTTTCAAATATAATCTGCAGCTTTTCTTCGGGAATTTGGTCACCTGTATTTCTGACACATATATGGGCATACTTTCCGTCAGCATTTGCAAATATTTTCAAAGCAGAGTTTTCATAGCTGTAGCTGACAGCATTTCTTATTAAATTATCAAACACTCTTGCAAGCTTGTCTGCATCACCTATAAGCATTATTTTAGAGCCGATATCAGCTTCAACAGTAATATTTTTTTGTTTGAATGACGGATAAAACTCCTCGGTTATCTGCTGAAGCATAAGTGATAAATTAATTCTGTTATGCTCAAGTGCCACAGCATTAAGATTAAATCTTGTAATATCAAAAAGCTCATTTATAAGCTGTTCAAGCCTATACGCTTTATCAAGAGTAATATGCGTATACCTTGCTTTATACTCTACAGGCAGGTCGGGTGTTTCTTCAAGCAGTGTAAGATAGCCGATAATAGATGTAAGCGGTGTTTTCAGGTCGTGAGCGAGATAAACAACAAGGTCATTTTTCTTTTCCTCAGCCTCTCTTGCAGCACGCTCTTTGAAAAGAAGCTCATTTTCAACCTCAAGTGACTTAAGCTTAAAGCTGTCCATTATTTTGGGATAGCTGATTTTTTCACGCTCATCAAGTGTAAAATTATTTATAGCCTTGTAGCTTTTATCAATATAACTGCCCGCCTTATAAATATTAACAGCAGCTATTATAAGAAGCATGGCAAAATAAAATACTATTATCCACAGCTCACTGTATGAAAACACCAAATCAACCCTGTCAGCGTCTGTCTGTGATAATTCATCATAATAGCTCTGGTAGTAAGAATTAAGTATAAGCAGGAATGGAATATAAAGCACTGTAAACGCAGTTGTTTCAACAAAAAACTTTATAATCAACTTGCTTTTAAAATTTGTTTTATCCCTTTTCAACCTTATAGCCAACTCCCCACACGGTTTTAATATATTTCGGATTTTTTGCCGGCTCACCTAATTTCTCTCTTATTCGTCTTATATGAACCATAACGGTATTATTACAGTCAAGATATTTCTCTTTCCAGACATTTTCAAAAATTTCCTCTGCCGAAACGACAGTGCCTGAATTTTCACAAAGATGCCAGAGTATTTTAAACTCGGTCGGAGTAAGATCTATTTTCTTTTCATAAAGATTACATATATGCTCATTTTTATTAAGATAAAGACCGCCGTAGCTGTATGTGTCCTTATTATTAATTGCATCATAATCAGTATATCTTCTCAGCTGAGCTTTAACTCTGTATAAAAGCTCAATCGGCTCAAAAGGCTTTGTTATATAATCATCAGCGCCAAATGACAGCCCTGCAATTTTATCATTGGTTTCGACCTTTGCAGTGAGCAGTATAACAGGATAGGTATATTTTTCTCTTATTTTTTTCAGCAGCTCAAAGCCGTCAATTTCAGGCAGCATTACATCAAGTATTGCCATATCAAGAACAGTGTTTTCTATACATTCAAGCGCCTTAGCCGAGCTGTAGCATTTATATACATTATAGCCTTGATTCTTTAAAATCAAGGCTACCAAATCAGCAATTTCTTTTTCATCATCAACTACTAATATATTCATCATATCACCTCTGGAAAAATTATAGCAAATGATTATAAAGAATTTCTTAAGTTTTTCTTACAATTAGCTTTCAATATTGTAATATTAAAGACTGCTTACGAGTGTTTCAAATTCGCCCCTGCTCATAGCAGAATTGATATAAGAAAGCAGAGAATTTGTTGAAAGAAACTCAGGCAAATCAAGCGCCGTCAACAGCTTTTTTTTATTTGCCTTTGCATTGGGGGTACCTGAAAAGCCCATATCATAAAGGTCAAAATTAGTGACAGGGTTTTCCAAAACGACAGTTTCGCTGCTTACGTCTGCTTTATTAAATAATTCAAGTAGCAGCTTTTCGCTCATTCCCTCAACACCGAGCTTACCCTCCTTTGAGGGTTCTTTTTTTCTTTTTTCTTTACCATAGATATCAGGAATATAAATATGTTTTATTCTGTCCTTCGGTATACCCGACGATAAATAATGCCTTATCTGAAAGCCGCTGTGGTCACTGTCGGTAACAACAATTATTCCACGCTCCTGCGCAAGCTTTTTTATAAATTTAAGCTTAGCCTTATCCTTATATATACCGAAGCCGTTTGTTTCAACAATGAGTGTATCAAGAATATTGCTGAGCTTGAGCTTGTCATACCTTCCCTCAACAATGACAGCCTCTTTTATTTTAAGCATAGCTGTTTTCCCTCGCAATCATAATCAGCTTAACAATAAGCTCCTCAAGCAGCAGCCGTTTATCAACAGCAGTGCTTTTAAGCTTAACATCGGTATCAGCAATAACATCAAGAGATTTTCTCAGCTGCTGTTCTGACATATCGGCACAGTCCCTTGATGCATTGCGCAAAGCAAATTCTCTGTTTTTATAGTTGAAATACTTTGCCACATCACTGTATGACTGACCTGCTGTTTTAGCACACTTAACACGGTACATATCAACATAAACACCGATGATTATTGATGATATACGCACAGGATCCTCTTTCATATAAAAAAGACCGTCAAGCACGTTATATGCAAGCTGAGAATTACCGCTGACAACTGCCTTTGACAAATCGTAAATTTTAGCCTGAAGACATTTGGTTGCCATATTGTCAATAATTTCTTTAGTTATAACGCCGCCCTGCACAAAGCCGCACAGCTTGTCAAGCTCATTGAGAAGCACTGTCATATCATTGCCTGCAACGGAAATAAGATATTGTGCATCATCTGTGCTGAGTGTCGCCTTTCTTCTTTTCGCACCTGCTGCAAGAAGTTTGGCTAACTCACGTTCACTTCTTTTTTCAAGATTAACAACAGCGCCTGCATTGTCAAAATATGTTATCAGCTTTTTAAAGGCAGCAGATTTTGTATCAACAGCAAGTGAATCGTAGCAGAGAATAAATATAGTCGTATCAGGAACATCCTCTAAAAATTCTTTAATAAGTGCCATATCGCCCTTTGTTTTTTCAACAGGATAGTCACGGACACAAACAAGATTATACTCGCTCATCATCGGCAGCATCTGGGCATCCTTGATAATATCATCAAGGCTCACATCCTTGCCGTCAAAGCGGTGAAGATTAAAGGAATCAAAGGCAGGGTCAACCACCTTTTTGATAATCTGAGAAATATAGAAATCCTTAAGATAGCTTTCCTCACCATATATCAAATAGGCATTTGAGAAAGATGAGTTTTTAATCTGCTCCTTAATCCCCTGCTCGTTTAACTTAGCCATCTGCATCCCTCCTGACCATAAGCTGTGAATTTTCACTGAAAGAAACAAGTGTTGATGATACATCGTAAAAATCCTCAGCAAGCGTTCTGCTGAACTTATTGCTCCCTATTATAACACAGGACTCATAAATTTTAAAGGTTTTATCTAATGAATAGACAATTATGGTTTCACCTTCATATGAAACAGAAATTTTGTCGCTGATTTTATATTCATCGGCAAGTTCCTCTGAAGCTATTGATTTATGCAAATCACAATCAATATAAACAGCCCGTCTTTCATCAGTAAGATTTTCTTCATAATATTTATCGTAACGATTGTCAAGACCTATAATAACTGCCGACTCCTTATCATAAATCATAACGGCACCATATCGGCTTATATAAACATTCACGGTATTACTCTGCTGATATGAAAATACAAGTGAAGAAATAACGGTAACAATACATATAAAGACCGATAATTCCTTTATCATAACACGTCCTTTAATCAAAATCATAATACCTGCAAGAACAAAAACGGCACACATTGAAACACCGAATATTTCGCCTGAAATATCAAGGAAAAGAAATGACAGATGCTTTGCGGTAAAATCAATAATTTTCAGCAGAACATCAGACAAAAAATTAATTACAGACACCTGAAATGACGTTACACAAGGAACTCCGTAAACAAGACAGAAAATAATAACCGCGATAATGAGCATTGTTATGAGCGGTTCAACGACAATATTGAGCAAAACACTTAAAACACTCACACTTCCGAAAAACAGATACAGCACAGGTGTGACCGAAAGAAGAATTGATGCTGATAAAATCACACCCTTTGCAATATGAGATAAAGCGGAATTTTTAACCTTAACGCTTTTTATAACATTTTTATAAATTATCGTTATTCCGACAACAGCACAGACAGTAAGCACCGCTCCTGCATCCGTAACTGCAAAAGGATTAAAGCATAATATAAGCACTGCAAAGCCAAGAGAATTAAGTGTATCCGCTTTACTGTTGACAAGCTTTGCAATAAGCACAATACAAAGCATTATTCCCGCACGCACCGATGATTTTGAAAAATCTGCAATACTCACATACGCAAACATCAGAAGCATTGACAAAAGTGTATTAATAATTTTAGGCACTTTCATCAGCCTCATAATGTAATACGCGCCAAAGCTGATTAAGGATATATGAAAGCCCGAAACTGCAAGATAATGGCTCAGTCCGCAAGTTCTGAAATTATTCTGAACCTCAAGGGACAAATGGCTTTTGCTGCCTGTTAAAAGTGCAATACTAAGACCTGCACTGTCATCATAAAGACTGCTGACAATAATTGACTGAATATACTCTCTGAGTTCAATGAAGTAATAGTTTACAGGCTTATGGGAAACAGTATTGACATCATATATTGCGTTAATACGGGCACAGATATAAATTTCATCCCCGTAAAGACCATATGACTTAAAAGGATTTTCACCGGCTGAATAGAAAAACAAATCAGCAGAAATATCATCATAATAGTCTGCATCAAGCTTTTCGTCACTCTTAAGATAAACCTTAATATTCTGCGGTGCATTGTACATATCAATTTCTGACGTCCTGACAATATATGTATAGGTATTGCTTTCATCGTTATATTCAGGTATATCTGTTATCTGAAAAACAGCATCGGCTGATTTCTGTTCAAGATCTTTTGACGGAATAACACTGCTGTTATTCACAAGCACAAACATTATGCAGGCAAAAATTACACTGCCTGATACTATACACAAAACCTTGCCTTTTCTTGTAAATTCAATAAGCAGTGATGCCACAAAAAGCACCACTGCTATCGGTAAAACAAGACCTATATAGATATAAGGAATAATATTGAGCATAACAAGAGTGATTGCAACAGTAAATCCGATAAATGCAAAAACTCTTTTCATATGCTATTTAACAGGCTCAATTACAAAAGAATATGCCTGCTTAACTCCTTTTTTCATTAAATACGGTTCACGGACAAATGCCTGACCCGGTAAATCGCCGCCTACACCTACCTGCATATGATCAATATTGAGTGTGGTAATACTGTCATATGGTATTTCGGTTATATGAGCAGCTTTTTCAAGACCGTCTGTTGTGTAATGGTATGCCGAAAAATTGAAAGGCTCATTAAAATACGAAATGAATTTAAGTCCCTTACCCTTTTTATTAGTTATAGTGAAATAACGCACGTCGGCTCTGTTTGAGGATTCCTGAGGACGCATATAGCGGTATTCCATATCAGTAACGGTTGAGGAATATCTGTCAATCTTGTAACCTGTTTTGCGGTCACAGTAGCTTGGAAGCGGACCTCTTCCGTACCAGGTTACATATTCCATTTCTTCAGGAAGGGTCATTCTGTAACCGAATCTGAGCATATTGGCATTCGGTACTGCACTGTGATAAATATAAATCCTTCCGTCAGGATAGAGTTTGAATGATGCAACGGAATTTTTAAGACCCGGTGTACTGTAAGCAATATTGATTTCAACAGTATTGTCTGCTGCTGCCTTGGCAACTGTCTTGACAGCAGAGGTATGCTTTGTTGCTCTCTGCCATTTATAAAACGGGTGCAGCTTTGTAAACTGAGGTGTAAAGTTAAGAAAATCTATATCATTATCAGTAAGCGCCCTGAAATAATTAGGCTCTATCGGTGACAAAAGCATTTCTTTGCCGTCAAGCTGATAGCTGACAATTTTTCCGTTATCAACAACAAATTTAACCTTATCATTATATGCGGTAATCTTTTTACCTTTATGCTCAAAGGTCAGATCGCCTTTATTTTCAGGTTCTGCCGGCTGCGGCATTTCGTTGACAATGAACTGATCCCACGCAACCTCATAGTTGGATTTAAGACCTGCTGTCTTTTTCTTAGTAAAAAAGCCGATTGTCAGAACAACCTCTTTGTCATTCGGAATACTGTCATATGAATACGGTATTGTTATAAAGGTTTCCGAAAGCGGTTCGCAGTCAAATTTATCAAGCTCTCCGCTTTCAATAAGCTCACCCTCTGCCTTAAGCTCCCACTTGCACTTAAAGGCATTCACATCTGTAAATAAATATTTATTCTTAACCTTGAATTTGCCTATTTTAAGGTCAAACTCCTCGCACTTAATATACTGATAACCCTTTTTAACCTGCGAAATCTGCGGATGAGGCATACGGTCAGCACCGATAATACCATTGGCGCAAAGTGCTCTGTTTGAGCCTGTCATTGCAGTAGTATTGGGAATATCAATAAGATTCTTTGGTTCTTTACCCTCAAAGTCAATTCCGTAAAGCCAGTTATCCCTGCCGTTCTCATCCTTAATATGCAGTGCCTGATCAACAAAATCCCATATAAAACCGCCGCACATATTATCATATTTTTCAAAATCAGCTATGTATTCATCAAAATTGCCGAGAGAATTTTCAAGTGAATGTGCATATTCACAAAGAAGAATAGGCTTGCCCTCATACATTTCAGGCTTAATGGGCTTACTGTCCGCAGCAAGCTGATTTGCAATATTATCATAAAGTGAAATAGAAATTTCCTGCTTATTGCCGAGCTTTTCCATAACATCTGCCGTAGGATACATTCTTGAAATAACGTCACTTTTTGTCTGGTCAAAATCACCCTCATAATGGAACTGACGTGTATCGTCAAGAGCAAGGGCAGCCTGTTTCATCTTCATAAAGTTATCGCCGTCGCCTGCCTCATTGCCAAGTGACCACATAAATATGCATGGATTGTTGCGATCGCGAAGCACCATTCGCTCCATTCTGTCAACCGCCTGCCCTGTCCACATCGTATTTGAACCGGGAACACCCTTGCGGCGTACACCATGACTTTCCAGATCACATTCATCCATAACATAAAATCCATATCTGTTGCACATCTCATAAAAATAAGGATCATTCGGATAGTGCGATGTACGTATTGAATTAATATTGTTCTGCTTCATTATATCAAGGTCCTGAGTATACCTTTCCCTCGGCACAGCCCAGCCGCAGCCGCCGTCAAAATCATGACGGTTAACACCGTGAAGCATAAGAGGCATTCCGTTAAAAAATATTTTTTCACCCTTGATTTCAACCTTTTTGAAGCCTATCTGATAGGTTTTTACAACAACAGTATCACCATTGACAATAAGAGTCATTACGAGTGTATAAAGGTTAGGATGCTCGGCTGACCACTTTTTAGGTGCTTTAACAGTCTGATTTAAGGTAAGCTTGTCATCACGCACTGAAAGCTTAACAGACTTTTCTCCAAGTTCAATTTCTCTGCCGGTATCGGCAATAAGCTTTGCCTTTGCCGTAATAATTCCTTTTGAACCGCTGTAATTCTTAATAAACATATCAAGAGTTAAATCAGAATCCTTGAAATCAACATCAAAATCTGTTTTGATATAAAAATCTCTGAGGCAGACCTTTGACTCTCCGTACAGATAAACATCACGATATATTCCGCACATCCACCACATATCCTGATCCTCAAGATATGTTCCGTCGCAGTATCTGTAAACCTTGGCACAGACAACATTTTCACCTTCTGTAAGATACTTTGTAACATCAAATTCATGAGGAGTCATTGAGCCCTGTGAATAGCCTACAAAATCACCGTTTACATAAACCTCAAGTGCAGCCTTTGCAGCACCGAAGTGAAGAAAAATCTCTCTGCCTTCAAGCGATTTATTAAGAACAAAGCTTCTTCTGTAAAAGCCGATTTCCTGCATTTTATGGTTTATTGACGGAATTTTACGCCTGCTTCTGCTTAATGCTTTAGGGAAAGTGCTGGCATAATAATACGGCACAGAATACCCCTCCGTCTGCCATACTGACGGAACCTTGATTTCATCCCATTTTGAATCATCATAATCCTTATTTATAAAAGCATCAGGCTGATTATCAATACCTCTCTGCCAATAGAATTTCCACATTCCGTTTAGGGATTGCCTGTATTTTTCATTCTCACCTGAAAGCGCCTCGTCTTCACTGTCAAATGGTAAAAAAAGTGCGTGACCGTCCTCTTTATTAACATTGTAAACTGACGGATCCTCCCATCTGAATTTAGCCATAATACTCTCCCTTTAATTTAATAATATAATATATTTATAGTATACTAAAAAATGTAAAAAGTCAATATAGACAACAGTTGACGGATTTGGTATAATTAATATTCAGAATAGGTTTAATTTTGGAGATATAAAAATGATTGTAAGAGTTAACAGCAACAATTTGCACGAATATGAAAGCTTTATCAAAAAGCATCCAAAGGGATTATTTCAGCACTCATCAAAGTGGGCAAAAGTTAAGGATGCATGGAAATTTGAAGCTGTAATGCTTAAGGACGACAGCGGTGAAATCAGAGGTGCTGCTGCTGTTTTAATAAGAAGCATTCCCGTTATCAAAAAATCACTTATGTACTGCTGCAGGGGCTTTGTATGTGATGAAAATGATTTTGATACCTTTGACAAACTATTTGATGCACTGCTTGAAATCGGCAAAGAATATGGTGCCTACTGTCTTAAAATCGACCCTGAAATTGTTATAGAAAACAAGTCTTTCAAAGAGCATCTGATCAAAAAAGGATTTACTGAATTGAATCCGGGATGTATGGACTTTGAAAATGTTCAGCCGAGATTTGTTTACTGCTTTGATTATAACGGACTCAGCGAGGACGAGCTTATGCTCACCTTCAAAAGCGACTACCGCAACAGAATAAGAAAAGCTCCGAAAAAAGGTGTTGAGGTTAAAATCTGCGGTAAGGAAGCACTTGATGACTTTGTCAGAATTATGAGTGAAACAGGTGAACGTGACGGCTTTTCAACAAGACCGAAGGAGTACTTTGCAAAAATTCTTGACTGTATGACCGATGATGCAAGGCTGTATATGGCATATTATGAGGGCAAGGCTATTGCCGGCACAATTGCTATCAAGTGGGGTCAGAATGTTATGAAATACCAGTACGGCGCATCATCAAATGCACACCGCAACGTCTACCCCAACTATGCTTTGCAATGGGCAATGATGAAGTGGGGTATGGAATGCGGCTGTAAGGTATATGATTTCGGCGGAATTTCAGGCGACTGTCAGAATCCTGATAACCCGCACTACGGACTCTGGAGATTTAAGCACGGCTTCGGCGGATATATGAAGGAATTTGTAGGCGAATTTGACTACGTAATCAATAAGCCTGTATATAAAATGTACGATGCTGCAACAAAGATTCTTGAAAAAATAAGGTAATACGGAAACTGATATGAGCAGATATGTAATTGATAAAAAGCTACTTGAAGAAAATATAAAAATAATAAAGAATAAAGCAGGAGTGCCGCTTATAGGTGTTGTCAAGGGCAACGGATACGGCTTTGGAATTAAGGAATTCAGCACCGTTCTTAAAAATAACGCTATTAAAACCTTTGCTGTTACCGAGGTTGACGATATTGCAGAGCTTAAAGAAATACTTGATAATGAAGATATTCTTGTTATGCGTTCAACCTGTATTGATATTGAAGCCGAAACAATTGCAGAAAATAACTGCATTGCTACAATCGGGTCACTGAGTGCTGCCGAAGTTATGGACAGAGTATCAAAAAATCTCGGCATTAAAACAAGATGCTATCTGAAAATTGATACAGGTATGGGACGCTATGGCTTTATGCCAAGCGAGGTTGAGGATGCAATCAGATGCTATGATTTTGAAAATCTTGATTTCATAGGTGCATACACTCATTTTTCGTCAGCATTCACAAACACAGAGTTAACAAAGGCTCAGTTAGTACTGTTTAAGGACACTATGACGCAGATTGAAAAAGCAGGTAAAACTGTCGGTATCCTTCACGCAGCAAACTCCCCTGCTCTGCTTAATGTTGATGATGTATGCCTTGACAGCGTAAGAGTAGGCTCAGCCTTTACAGGCAGAGTAATTACAAAAAGCAAAACAAAGCTTAACAGACTCGGCAGACTGGAGTCTGAGGTTATCGAGCTTAAAACCGTTCCTGCAGGCTATGCCGTTGGCTACAACGGACTTTATAAAACAAAGAGAGAAACAAAAATTGCTATTGTGCCTATCGGTCATTATGACGGTTTCGGACTTGCAAAAGAAAAAGAGATTGCAGACCTCAGGTCTGTGCTGTCGCAGTTCAAAAAGTACCTTAATAAAAAACAGATGTATGTTAAAATAAATGACAGAATGTACAGCGTTATAGGTGAAATCGGTTTAAGCCATACTGCTGTTGATGTAACAGACAGTGACGTAAAAATCGGTGACATTGCATCAGTCGATATCTCGCCGCTGATGGTAAATCCGAGAATAAAGAGAATTTATATATAAAGTAAAAAGCAGGCTTAGCGCCTGCTTTTTACTTTATATAAGTCTTTTTATAAGCTCATTAACAGAAAGACATTCTGCGTCCTTTAAAAGCTTTTTATATCTGTCCATATTATACTGCGAATGCTCGGTTTCCTTGCTCCAGAGGTGAATGGTCCAGCTATTTTCACCAAAGTATGTAACGATCAGCACTCCGACAACAGCCATTTTGATTTTAGACAGAACATCGTAATCATAGACTGCTGTAAGAAAATATCTGAAAATAAAATATGAAGCAATATTCTCGTTGAAAATTTCATCTGAAACAGATTTAACACTTCCCTGCTCAACTTTTTCAAGCCACTGCGGATTGATTAGCTCGGGATTTCGGAAAACATCAAAAAAATCAATCGGGTCGCCGCCCTCGTTATATTCCTCTAAATCCTTCTGAATTTCAACTCCGAAGTCAAGGAGGTTAACAAGCCTTTGATTTACAGGCAAGCCTCTGTCCTGCACAATTTCAAAGGCTTTTTTTCTTGCCTTTGAAAGATAAAAATACGTCTGCGCATCAATTTCGTTAAGCTCAGGCGGTAAATCGTTAAGCTCATCAACAAAGCTCATAGGCTCGGTTAATTCCCACATCATATCACTTGCCACGGGACAGGAAAATGAAACACCCATTTCACGTGTACCGCCGAAATCGTTTATAAAACGCGGGAACATACGGCAGGTATACGGCGTATGCTCACCGCCGATTGCAATATGCATATCGCAAAGATTTTCACTGTTCAGAAACGGACAGCGTTTTTTATCAGCAAGTCTGAATATTGTGTTGCCGAATTCATCATTGTCAAGAACGCTGTCAATTCTGTTTTTGATATCACCTGACAGCGTTTTATAATAATCAAGCGAAGCACTGTCGGCATCAACCTCCCAACCCTGACAGCAGGAATCCGGGCAGTCGCCTGCAATGCATTTAAAATCCTTATAAAAGGACGGAGTTCTTAAAATCATTTTATTTACCTGTAATTAATCATTATCAAAAAGAGGTGTTGAAAAATATCTTTCAGCAGTATCAGGAAGAACAGTTACAACTGTTTTACCCTTGCCCAGCTTTTTTGCAAGCTTTTTTGCAGCAGCAACATTTGTTCCGCTGCTGATACCGCACATAATGCCTTCAAGCCGTGCAAGGTCCTTTGAGGTCTGAATAGCCTCCTCATCTGTTATAATGCATATATCCTCATAAATCTTCTGATTAAGAATATCGGGTATAACGCCGTCGCCGATACCCATCTGATTATGAGTACCCACTGTTCCGCCTGCAAGAATTGCAGCATTTTCAGGTTCAACAGCCCAGATTGTAATCTGAGGATTCTGTGCCTTGAGGACTTCACCTATACCCGTTATTGTTCCGCCTGTGCCGATACCTGAGCAAAAACCGTCAATAGGACCCGCAACCTGCTCTAAAATTTCAAGCCCTGTGTGGTGACGGTGCACCATAGGATTAGCGGGATTTTCAAACTGCTGCGGAATATAGACATCGGGATTTTCATCCCTCATTCTGATTGCAGTTGCAAGACACTCTTCGATGCAGTCACCTATATTGCCTGCATCGTGAATTAAAATGACCTTTGCACCATAATGCTCAACAAGCATTCTGCGTTCACGCGAAACAGAATCAGGCATAATAATTATAGTCCTATATCCCCTCACGGCACCCACAAGAGCAAGACCTATGCCCTGATTACCGCTTGTAGGCTCAACTATAATTGTATTTTCATTGATAAGACCCTTTGCCTCAGCATCGCAAATCATATTATATGCAGTCCTTGTTTTAATTGAACCGCCGACATTAAGACCTTCAAACTTAACAAGTATATCTGCCGAATCATCATCAACCATTTTATTTAATCTGACCATAGGTGTATGACCTATGGCATCAAGCACATTATTATAAATCATATTACAACCCCTTAAAATATATCTAATATATTTTACACACTTAAGGCAAAAAAGGCAATAGATATTTTTTATGGGCAGAATATTTCCGCCCATAAAACAACTTATTTTTTCTTTTCAAGAAGCTTTACTATCTCAGAGGTTTCAATTTCAAAGCCGAAAACATTCGGGTGAAGTCCGTCATATGTATATTTGCAGTTAAGAACACCTCTGCTGTCAGATAATTTCTCTGTCAGATCAAGAATGGTGATACCATATCTTTTTTCAAGTATATCAAGCTTATCGTTAAGTCTTTTTATAATGGCATTTTTCTTTTTCTCAAAATGCCTGTTTTTATTATAGACAGGGAAAACCTTTAACAGAATTATTTTTGCATCAGGGCAGAAATCACGTGTTTTGCAGATAATTTCTTCAATATTGCCGAAAACGTAATTTTCATCTGCACCGAGAGTTATATCATTAGTACCTATTAAATAAACAATATTTTTCGGCATAAGGCACAGCACGTTGCTTTGCAGTCGTTCAAGCAGTCTGTCACTTGTGTCACCGCTTATTCCGCGGTTATAAACCTCAACCGAGTTTCGTTTTTCATATTCACGGTAAAGGTCCATATTACAGATTTCCGTAATCGAATCGCCTGCAATAACCGTTTGATTTTTCTTACAGTAATGCTTATTAAGATGAGTGAAATTTGTCGCTTTGTTCTGCTTTTCAGCGTTATATGCTGTTCTTTTTCTAAATCTTTTTAAATTCATAAGCTATCTCTTTCAATTATTTTTTATCTGCTTCCACAGCATTTTATTATCATCAAAATAATATTCAATTCTTTCGTCATCACAAAGATATGATAAATACGACCTGATTGTACTGCCGATTAAAACATACTGATTTGTGTTCATTTCAAGTGAGTAATTATCAAAAATCTGCTTCATCACATCTTCAAAGGTAACAGGATTTTTGCAGATATTGAATATCAATTCAGCTATTTCATTGACCTTATTCCTGTTAAGCTCAATTAAATCGTCAATGCTTTCACTTGCTTCACAGTGTGACGGAATAAAGACAGTACCTTCCATTTTTTCAAGCATATCAAGAGTTTCAAGATAGGCTTTGACATCATAAATGAAAAACAGATGATACTTGACGATTGTTTCTTCACTGAAAAGTGAATCAGCAAGAAACAGAACATTGTCTGAAGTCCTGATGCCTATCATATCAAAGAAATGCCCTTTAAGTGAAAAGTATTCCAGACCGTCAGGCAGATTATCTTCAACTGATTTTACAGCGGTATCCTTCGCCATAAGAAATTTATTTCTGAGCTTTTTAAACGGATAACCGCCATAAAGGAATGATGATTCAAGCACAGTATGCTCAGTAAAGCTCCGCTCAATGCCAAACGCTAAAACGTCACAGCCTGTTCTGTCACAGATTATTTTATTACCGCCGATATGGTCTGCATTTGAATGAGTATTAATAATACCCTTAACAGTCCAGCCCTGCTCAGCAATTATTTTTAAAATTCTGCGACCTGCATCCTTATCATTACCGCTGTCAATCAGATAAACATTGTCATTATCAGTCTTATATATTCCTATGTTTGTGGGATTTTTAATATAATAAGTTCTTTCACCGACCTGAATTAAATCCATAATAAACTCCTGATATTACCAGCTTCCGCCGCCACCGCCGCCGAAGCCTCCTCCTGAAATTCCGCCTCCGCCAAAGCCACCGCCGGATATACCGCTTCCGCCGCCTGAATTTGTTTCAACAGGGCGTGACTGCATTATACGGTTACAGTCCCTGAATGTGCTGTTTATGAAATAAATATAGCCTAAGCCACGGTAATCTGCACTGCACCATACAGGAGGCTCAATGGCAATTGATTCAAATTTTTCAATCCACTTCCTGGATACTCCGAGAACATAGGCATATGGCAGAATATTATAAAAATACTGCGGATTTTCATCAACCAAAGCTTCAAGCCTTTCCTTTTCCGCTGTTTCGAGAAAGATTTTAAAGCCGTTAATACGCTCCAGCATTCTGTGACCGTCGTCAGTACGCTTTCTTACAAAAAACGATATAATAAATGCACACAGATAAACAGCTAAGCCTCCGCAAAGTGCATAAATACAGGGCATTGTCTGATATGATTCATTGAAAATGCCGAAGCTGAAAAATACAAACCCTGCAATTATAAGCCAGCATAATGCTCTCATCCACAATGAATTTTTAACAAACACCTTTTTTCTGTTTTTGCCTGTATTGTAAGAGTTTTTAATCATATCTATATAGATATAAAAATCATTCTCAAGCTTTGATTTATAGGTAACCTCTCCATTAGCAAACAAGCCGTTCATAAAGGTTTTCTTTGAATCGTCACTGCCGTCATAGCTTTTAATTCGTTTTATAACATAGCTTCCCGCTTTATTATCATCAATAGTAAGATAGCCCTCGTTAGCAAGCTCAATCAGAAGAGGAACAACATCCTCACCGTCAACAGCACCTTTATACCAATAAGCAACATCAACACAGTTCATATTATCGGGCGGATAAAACTCAACAACATCAATAACCTTCTTATCCTTACCGAATATTCTCCAGATAATAATAACAGCAATAAGTACAATGCAGGGCAGAATTATAAGCCCTGCAACAGACATATTTTCCTTTGACTTATCGAGCTGAAAATAACCATCAGGCAACTCAAGCCTCGCAGTCAGACCCTTGCGGTTGCCAAGAGGCACTGTCATTTTGCCGACAATTTTATTGCCGTTAACAGAATAATCAACAGCCTTTGTTCCGACTTCACCTCTATAGCCTGCTGAAAAGCCTAATTTCGAGCTGTCAAACTCCTTAGGCATATTAATCTCAAAGGAAGCATTTTTTATTACAGTATCCCATTCGGTACCGATGATATTGTAATAAAATTCATCCGCACCATCAAGCAAATCTTTGCCTATAATATAATCATAGGATAACACATAAGTGTGATTCCCCTTGATTGTTTTATCTGTATCACCTATCTGAATTGAATATTCCTCACCTGTTGAGGTTATATCATAATTATCACTGCACTTAAAATGCTTAAGCTTTATTTTTGCATTTGAGGTACTGCCGTCCTCTCTCTCAACCGTAAACCTGCGGGGAATATTACGATAAATTCCATGACGCGCCTCATTAAAATTAACATCTATCGTTTCCGTAATATATAGAATGTTATCCTCGGCAACATCAATTTTCACATCATAATTATCAATTACATAAGGATAATATTTTTCACCTGCTGCAGCAAAAGAACTGAATGAAGGCACAAGAGCAACGATGAATATAAAAAGAACAGACAATAAAGAATTAATCTTTTTCACTAAAACTCCACCTTCACGTTCTCTCGCTGTGCATTGTCATCAACAGCATACATTTGCTGCTTTTTAAATCCGAATACAGATGCAACAATGTTTGACGGAAACATCTGTATTTTATTATTATAGTTTTTAACTACAGCGTTATAATACTTTCTTGAATTGGCAATATCCTCTTCTGCTCTCTGAAGCTGATTATTAAGATTAATAAAATTTTCATTAGCCTTTAACTGAGGATACTGCTCAGCTACAACATTAATGCCTGCAAGTCCGCGTGAAAGCTCTTTATTTGCTTCAAGCTTCTCATCAACAGATAAATCCTGATAGCGAACATTTCTTGCACTGATAACATTCAAAAGAGTTTCAGCCTCATGCTTTGCATATCCCTTCACAGACGCAACGATATTAGGAATCAAATCCCAGCGCTTTTTCAGATAAACATCCATTGTGGCAAAAGCCTCTTCAACAGAATTTCTCAGTTTAACAAGACTGTTGTAGGCAGAAATAAAGCCTATAACAATTGCCAGCAAAATAATAACCACAACTGCAATAATTATATAAGATATATAAGATGTCATAAATTCCTCCATTAAATATATTATTCTTTTTATTATTATAGTTATCCTATATGCTGATTATATAACGATAAACAGCATATGTCAAATAATTAAAAAAAATTGTAAAAAAGGGTTGACAAATACATCCTGCTTTGGTATAATGCATATCGTTGAGCGAGAGTGGCGGAATCGGCAGACGCGCACGTTTGAGGGGCGTGTGGGGCGACTCGTACGGGTTCAAGTCCCGTCTCTCGCACCAAGTATTACCAATCGTTCCATTTGGAATGGTTGGTAATCTTTTATCCACAACATTATAGTATCGCTAACCTGTGCCTGCCCTCGAAGTACACATTACGAGGTTTGCCACGTATCCTGACAGACAATCTTTTGAATTGCCTTACCCAGTACAAGCAAATAACAACTCTTCCACAGTTGGCTCGCTCGTACGCACCGAGTGCGTAGTTATGGCATAACTCGTTAGCAAGTACCTTTTGTACCTTTTCTATTAATGTTGGTATTCAATTGTCTTAGGTTTGAAAAGAAGAAAACCCACAACGCTTCCAACACACTGTGAGTTTCCTACAAAATCTATTAAAGCATATTAAACTTAATACGCTGAAGTAGCTCTCATAAGTCTTACAGATGCTGGTAACATCTTAAGGCGCACGCTTGTCAAATGTTTACCCATTTGACAAGCTATGAGGGTTTTATTCATTTTTACAAACCATTATCAATCATTATAAATTGATTAAACTAATTTGTCAATATAATAATCAAATTATGTATAGGTGCGCACTCGGTGCGTACCTTTTTAATTATAAATATCTCTCCTATGTCCAACTGACAATGCAAGGATTACAAGTTTCTCATCCTCAATTGTACATATCAAACGATAATCACCTATCCTGTATCTCCACTGACCCGAGCGATTAGCTGTTAATCCTTTTCCGTGAATACGGGGATTGCTACAATCAACTAAGTTTTTATTAATCCACGATTTAAGCATTTTTTGCGTATACTTATCAAGTTTTTTAAATTCCTTTTCAAACCTTGGAGTAAATTCAACATTATATGTCATAAATCAAGTTCCTTCCAAAGTTCAGAAATAGGTGCACTTTTCTTGCCGCTCTTAACATACTCGTCATATGCCTCATTAGCAAGAGCAATATCAAACTCATCCTCTATTTTCTCAAAAAGTGCTTTTTTAAAGGCTTCGCCTAAAGAAATTGAATGCAGCTTTGCGTAGCTTTCAGCTAAGCACTTTTCATCTTCTGATAATCTAATTGAAAATGCCATAATACCAGCTCCTTTCATAGTACATTGTACTATTTTCATTTAAAAATGTCAACACTTTTTCGTTAGAAAAGAAAAAATCCGAATTTTGCATCAAAGGTATCAGAAAAAAGGCAGAATATCCCCTATTACTATTAATAATATTATACCCTTGGTTTATGTATATTGTGTATTAAAGAAAGATTTATTCTTTTTTCTAACTACGTTCT
>X363_Desmarests_Spiny_Pocket_Mouse__coassemble_48_pt1 | contig 112024 bp, 110 predicted proteins | sample X363_Desmarests_Spiny_Pocket_Mouse__metabat2_high_PE_020 | metagenome-assembled genome bin X363_Desmarests_Spiny_Pocket_Mouse
TTCATTACTAAAACCCTAAACCTCTTCCGAAGTTTAGGGTTTTTCTACACGCTGAGAGGACTTGTTCACAAAATGAACAAGTCCTTTTTTAGTGTATATTATCAGTAAATGCTGAATTATTCCACCCAGATCGGATTTGTGAAGGCATAGAAGAAATCGGGGAGGGTAAGGCTGTCACCGCTCTTTACACCTCTGCTTGACAAAAACTTTTTCTCTGCAAATGCATAAACCTTTTCAACAAGCGGATTGAATCTGTATGTGATTTCCGCCCTTACAAAGCCTTTTTCCTGAATTTCAACCTCGGCGAGATAACCCTCTGCTGTTTTTTCGGCAGTGCTTTCAAAAATAACCTTATCATTATTATAAATCTTTAAAGTGTGCCCCTTTTTGAAATCTGACACTCTTATTTCAAGTCTGCTGTTATCTGACAGCTTAACAGTGTCACCGATTTCAGCATTACCGCACTGCATAAAGATTGTTGTTGAGCTCGGCGTATTTGCAACGGTGCACCTGCCCTCACATATAGCCTCAAGAATATCCTTTTCGGATTTGCTTTTGGCATTTACATAGGTTGTGGGCATTGCCAGAAACGGAATAACATAATCTCTGTGGAAATCAGAGCCGCCTACTGCTGCAATCCTTTTGCCCTGAAGAAGCTGATTGTGCCACCATTTCATATTTTTGATGTTGTCGCTGTGCTGAATTGTATTCCATACCTCAACGCAGTCAAAGGGATAATCCTCAGGCTCTAATCTGAATGGGCAGTTTGAGCAGAACGGATGATTAAGCGAAACTACAGCGCCCGCCTTTTTGCAGGCGTCTATGTATCTGTGGTAATCCTCTGCTGTGTCAAGCTTGTGGGGAGGATCAAACGGCACTTTTTTACCCCATATGTTTACATGACCCGGCTCTTCAGTAAGCTCCTGACCCTGAATGACAAGCATATCTTTGTCAAAGTATGATTTCTCAACAGAGTTAAAATTGTGGTCTGTGATTATCATAAAATCAAGACCTGCTTTTTTGCACTTGTCAACAAGCTGACCTTTTGTCAGAACACCGTCGCTGTTGATTGTGTGCATATGTGTGTCGCCTTTGTACCATTGCCTTTCTTCCATAAATTCCACCTCATTATAATTTTTTTAAGAGAACTAATAGCTTTTTATTAATTTCTCAAGTCTTTCCTTATCCCTTGAAAATCTCCTCTGACTGACAAGGATAACAAGCTCGTCACCCTCTCTTATCTGAGTTTCGCCCTTCGGAGTAACAGAAATTTCATCACGCTCAATGCTTACAATTAAACAGTGCTTGCCCCAGTCAATATCCATAATTCGTTTATTTGCAACAGGACTTCCCACAGGCACAACAAAGGTCTGCAAAACCTTTTCGTTGATTTTTCTGAATGCAGGCTCTGTGTGGTCGGAATTTACCATTCTTTCAAGCAGCGCCTCGTACATCGGGCTGACGCCTATAAGATTTGCAAGCGCATAGCTTGTAAGGCTTACAACTGCAATGGGCAGAAGATTCTGCATATTTCCCGTCAGCTCAAATACAAGAACAATGCCTGTTATGGGAGCACGCACGATTGCTGCAAAAAAGCCTGCCATACCAAGCACGGCAAATTCCTCCCAGAATTCATTTCCCAAGCCGAGAGTGTTTATTGATAATGTTCCGAATATTGCACCGATATATGTGCCGAGAATACAAAGGGGATATAGCGTTCCGCCCGGTGCACCTGATGCAAAGCATACTGCACCGAACAGAAATTTAGCCGTAACCAATATAAGCATAGTTAAAAGCTCGGGCTTTTCAGTCATAAGCAGCTCAACCATAGAGTGACCGCCGCATAAAATTTCAGGCATAAGCAGACCTGTTATGCCGCTGAGCAAAAAGATAACAGGCAGCTTAATCAGGTTTGGAATTTTACCGAGCTTTTTATATAAATCCTGAGCTTTGAGCATTATTATATTGTAAAGTACTCCGCTTATTCCGAGCACTATACCCATAAGAATAAGCAGCCAGTAGCAGCGAAGAGGGAAGTTAACAGTATCATAGTTGAATACCGTGCTCTGACCAAAGAAAAGCTTTGATGTGAAATCGGCTGTTACTGTTGCAACAATGCCCATACACAAAATGCTTTTGTCAAAGGTGTGGTGAATTTCCTCAAGCACAAACATTATTCCTGCAAGGGGAGCATTAAAGGCGGCGGACATACCTGCACCTGCACCGCAGCTTATCATTCTGAGTTCAGTTGTTTTGTCTGCCTTTGTGATTTTCGCAATACCCTTGCCTGCCATACCGCCAAGCTGAACACTGGGTCCCTCTCTGCCAAGTGACAGACCGCAGAAAACGCTTGCAGTTCCGCCCGCAAGCTTGCCGAGAATTACTTTCCACCAGCTCGGTGAAAAGTGACCCTTTATTTCACCGTTTATCTGCGGTATTCCTGAGCCTCCTGCCATAGGCTCCCACCTGCATATCAGTGCAACTGCCGCCCCGATTACTGCGAGTACAGCAAGCCATATGATGATTTTTACAGGATTTTCTTTAATGGCGTCAAGAATTTTATAAAGCTGTGTTTCTGCAAGCGATAACAGAAATCTGTATAAAACTGAAACAAGACCTGCAAAAATTCCTACCTCAACTCCGCGTACAATAAGGTAAAAGCTTTCTTTTTTATGATATTCGATTTTTCTGAAGGTCGATTTTTCTTTTTCTTTCATTGCTATGTATCGTTGCCTGTACCGTTTTTTGCGGACAGGCATTTCTATTAATAATTATTTGCTTTAAGTTTAAAGTAGCCCTTTGGTTTCTTGCATACAGGGCACTGATTAGGCACTTCCTTACCTATAACTATGTTGCCGCAGTTTGTGCAAATCCAGATTTTTTCCTCATCTCTGCTGAAAACCAAGCCGTTTTCAACATTCGAAAGCAGCTTTCTGAATCTTTCCTCGTGCTCCTTTTCAATTTTCGCAACGGATTCAAACAGAAACGCAATATGGTCAAAGCCTTCCTCCTTTGCCTCCTCGGCGAAGGTTTTGTACATATTTGTCCATTCGTAATTTTCACCGTCTGCAGCGTCTGCAAGATTTGCTGCTGTGTCTCCGATTTCGCCGTTCAGAAGCTTAAACCAGATTTCAGCGTGCTCCTGCTCATTGTGTGCCGTTTCACGAAAAATATCGGCAATCTGTTTAAAGCCGTCCTTTTCAGCCTTGCCTGCAAAGTAGGTGTATTTGTTTCTTGCCTGGCTTTCGCCTGCAAATGCCGTAAGCAGATTTGCCTGTGTTTTTGTGCCTTGTAAATCTTTCAAAAAGACCACTCCATTCTATAATCCTAGTCTTTTTATTTTTGACACAATTTCCACAAATATACACCACGCAGCCTGAAAAACAACAATATTAACAGGTGTTATCTGACCTATCCCGCCGAGCACCGCAAGCATTGTAACAAGTCCCACGCCCATTGCAGAGCCGAAGGTAATAAGAACACTTAACAGCTTTCTTGTTTCCTCAAGATTTTCGGCAGCAGCCATTGCTGACACAAAGCCCAGAGCAGAGCCGTCGTGAACAACATAGGCAGGTGATTTTTCAACGCACATATCCGAATATTTTTCAAATACTCTTGCGTTGGAGAAGTTCATTACACGTATAAAGCCGTCAGGCAGTGAGAATAATTCTGCAATGCTTTCATCATTGATAAAGGGGTCGGCACTTTTAACAAGCACTGTTATTCCGCTTTTTTCAAGACGGCGAAGTGTTTTCTTAAGCTTAGGGTCAGCACTGTATGAAACTACAAACATTGCCATAAGCTTGCCTGTAACTGCAAGGTAAAGAATTTTTCTTCCTTTTCGGGTGTATCTTTCCTCAAACTCCTCCTTGGGTACCTGAACACCATGGTGAATAAGTAAATCCCTCGTTCCGACAAGTATCTTTTTTCTGTAAATCCATGCGGATGTACCGAGTCTGTCCTCATAGACGATACCGTCAACATCGGGCAGTATTGTCTGCTTGCCGATAATTACATCGTCAAAAACATAGGAAAGAGGACTTTTTGTTTTCATAATAACAGCCGCTGTTTTCAGAATAACATCGTCAGCCTTGGCTCCGTTGAAGGTTTTGATTCCGTGAATTTCGCAGCTGTTTTTGCCGAATAAGTCCTGTGCTTCAATAACAATTGCGTTTGCATCATTAACCATTACTGCACCCTCAAAGCCGTTAATCATAGCACCGTTGCCTTTAAGAATTTTTGATATACCTAAAAGAGCGCTGTTTGTATTGAAGATTGAGATTGTCGGCAGTGATATGCACAAAGCACACATACCGATATTAAGACCGATGTGCCAGTCACCCCTGACAATTGAAAATACTGCGAAAAGCACCGCGCTCAGCACAAGCATCACACTGCCTGCGGTTTTTGCAATTTTGTCAGCAGGCTCATCACTGCAGCTAATGTCAAGAAAGCTTGTTGAAAAATCTGTTTTAATACTTGTTTTGAGATTAGGCTCACCTGTTAATAAGCCCCTGCTGATAATTGTAGCGTCAACAGTGTTAACAATTGTTTCAACCGTATATTTTTCATCCTGATTAATCAAAAATTCAAAATTGTCAATAATTCTTTTTGTAAGCAGATATTTGCCGAAGTTGGTCATTAAAAATGCAAATGCCATTACAAGAGGAAGAGCAATTCCGTCGGAAATATAAAGATTTGAATCAGCTGCAAGCAGTATAGTATGAATAAGCACCAGAATGCTTGCAACTGAAATGGGGAAGCTGTAATTAATTCCTTTACGGAATTTAAAACCGAATATAATATTTTTGATATTAACCGCAAGCAGCAAGGCATATAAAACAAGCTGTGTTACAAGGTATGCAGTATAGTCAAGCAGAAAGCTCGGCATATATGCACTGTCCTTGAATACTGCGAGAAGCAGCAGAGGTATTGCTATAACAGCCGTTACGGAGCCTTTCAGGGTGAAAGATGATTTTGAAGCAAACAGCTTTTCCATAAAGGCTGTTTTGTCGTCATCACGCCTGTACTCGTTTTTTACTGCCGACTGCTTGTCGCCGCTTATGTTGTCAGGGCTGAAAAGCCTGAATTTATTAACCTTTTCCTGCCGGCGCTGTTTAAGCTGCTTTTCCGCAAGCTCTTCATCAATTTTAGCTATTTTGTCAGTTGAATCCTCAAAGCCGTCAAGAACAATCTGGTCAGACTCGTCACTGTCGTAGTCCTCCTCGCTTCGGGGACTCTGAACATTATCGAATGAAATTTTGGTGTGCTCTAATTCGTCAACAGCAACTATTGTGGGTATTTCCTGCAAATCAGATGTTTTGTCAAATCTTGATTTGCTTTTAATTGTTGCAGGACGCTCCATAATTTCAGGCGGAGTTTTGGAATATAAAGGCTCGCTCGGAGTGCTTTTGAAAAAGCTTTTTTTATTACCGTTCATATCAGGTATAACGTTTGTTTTTTCACTGACCTGAACTGCCTTTGTTTTCTGGTCAACAACCTTTGTTTTACCATTATCGGATGCAGCGGTTTTTACTGCATTGCTGTCAAGAACGGCGGTTTTTTCCTTTTTGCTGTTGAAGCTGACAGTCTTTTCAGACTGTTCGGGAATATCCCTGCCGGCATTTTCTTTAATGTCCTCTATTGCAGACTGTGCCTTTTGAACTGTTTTTTTTCTTATTTCCTCAGCCTGCTTTATTATTTCATCAATTGATAAATTCTCGCTCATATTCACCACTTAAAGTCCAAGTCTTTGTTTTGTAATTTCGTACATTATTATTCCTGCCGCAACAGATGCGTTGAGGGAATTGACCTTTCCGCACATCGGCAGAGCTACCGTTACATCGCATTTTTCTTTGATAAGTCTGCCGACTCCCTTGCCCTCGTTACCGATAACAAGTGCACAGCCGCCTGAAAAATCTGTTTTGCACCAGGGCTGTCCGTCCATATCTGCACAGTAAACCCATATGTTTTTCTTTTTCAGTTCCTCAATAGTTGATGCAAGATTGCTGACTCTTGCAACCTTCATATATTCAAGAGCACCGCAGGAGGTTTTTGCAACGATAAAATTCAGTCCGACATTTCTTCTTTTTGGAATGATTATTCCGTGTGCACCGCAAGCCTCAGCACTTCTGATGATTGCACCGAGGTTATGACTGTCTTCGATTTCATCACAAATAATAATAAAGGGTGCTTCACCTCTGCTTTCGGCGAGTTCAAGTATTTCGTCAACAGTTGAATAGCTGTGCGCGGGCACATTTGCCGCAACACCCTGATGATTGGCATTTGCACACATAAAGTCAAGCTTTTTTCTGTCAACATTTTTAATAACAATACCCTTTTCACGAGCCATTGATATTATGCGGTTAACCGAGCCCTCACGCTCACCCTTTGCAATAAGTATGTTTTCAATTTCTCTGCCGCTTTTCAGCAGTTCAATAACGGCATTTCTGCCTATTATCAGATTGTCATTTTTTATTTCCTCTTTTGGCATATTTTTTCTCCGAATATTCTTTAAACATTATAGTAAAATTATATCATTATATATGTAATAATTCAATAAGTTTTAATGTGTAAATTTATTTTAATTCTTTACAATCCCGAATGAATATAATATAATATGAGAGCATTGTATCCGTGGCAGAAATTACCTCTGCCGGGCAAGGTGCTTTTGTGTTTGGCACTATGGTTAAAAGGTTTAAACCTTATTCTGTTCAAATCTTTTAACTTTTTGCTCAGGAACAGTAGCAGAAAGGAAAATTTAATATGAACAAAAACACAAAAAAAATTGCAGGAGTAGGACTCCTCACAGCCATTGTAGTTGTGCTTCAGCTAATCGGCAGTGCTATTCATTTCGGACCGTTTTCGATTTCACTTGTGCTTATTCCAATAGTAGTCGGCTCGTCACTATATGGAGTGCTTTCAGGAGCATGGCTCGGTCTGGCATTCGGTGTAACAGTGCTTGCATCAGGTGATGCGGCAGCATTTTTGGCAATAGACCCTGTCGGTACGGTTATCACTGTTTTGCTGAAGGGTATTTTAGCAGGTCTTGCAGCTGGTGCAGTTTACAAGGCAATTGAAAACAAAAACAAGGCTGCAGCAACAATTACTGCGGCAATTGTATGCCCGCTTGTCAACACAGGCGTTTTTCTTGCAGGCTGCGGCATCTTCTTCCTTGATACACTTAAGGTTTGGGCAGAGGGCACAAATGTATTTGTGTATATGATAACGGGTCTTGTAGGCTTTAACTTCCTGTTTGAGCTTGGTGTAAATCTTATTTTAGGACCTACTATTGTTAAGCTTGTAGGGCTTGGCAGAAAGGAAAATAAATAATTATGATACTTGCAGTAGATGTCGGCAATACAAATACGGTTTTAGGTATTCTTGACGGCGATAATATGATATTTTCCGGCAGGATTGCAACAAAAACCGATGAAACAGAGGATGACTGTGCAGTCAGACTGTACTCATTTTTACAGATAAATTCCGTCGGCAAAATAGACGGAGCAATTATTTCAAGCGTTGTTCCTGTTTTAAACAGAACACTGCTTAAGGCAATAAAAAAGGTAACAGGCGTTGATGCGCTTGTGGTTGGTCCCGGCATAAAAACAGGGCTTAATATACGTATTGACAACCCTGCTGAGCTTGGTGCCGATTTAGTTGTCGGTGCTGTGGCGTCTATTGCAAAGTACCCGTGTCCGCAGATTATTTTTGATTTGGGAACAGCAACCACTGCATCGGTTATTGATAAAAATAAGACATATATCGGCGGTGCAGTGCTCTGCGGTGTTAAAACTGCAATCAATGCAATCAGCACAGGTACAGCTCAGCTTCCGCAGGTTGATATTTCTGCACCTGATAAGGCTATTTGCTCAAACACAATTGATTGTATGAGGAGCGGTGCTGTTTTCGGCAATGCTGCACTGATTGACGGGCTTGTTTCAAGATTTGAGGATGAGCTTGGTGAAAAGGCAACTGTTGTTATTACAGGCGGTCTTGGCAAAACAATTTCAAAGCATTGCAAGTCAGATGTGATTTATGATGAAAATCTGCTGATTGACGGACTTAAAATTATTTACGATAAAAACAGTTAGAACATTTTTGTGACAGAGAGGTTGAAATATTATGGCAGTATTCCGCGGATTTAAGGCGTTTCGCCCTGCAGAAAAAAATCAGTCACTTATCCCTGCACTTCCTTACGATGTAATGAGCAGTGACGAGGCAAGGGAAATGGTTAAAGGAAATCCTTTATCATTTTTACATATAGACAAGGCAGAAATTGACCTGCCTTTGGGTACTGATCTGTACGATACAGCCGTTTATGAAAAGGCTAAGGAAAACTTAATCAGACTTGAAGAAAACGGTGATTTAATTCAGGACAGCGAGCCGTGCCTTTATATCTATAAGCAGGTTATGAACGGCAGAAGTCAGATAGGCATTGTCGGCTGTGCTTCGATTGATGATTATATTAACAATGTAATCAAAAAGCATGAGCATACCCTTGCTAAAAAGGAGCAGGACAGAATTAATCACGTTAACACCTGCGACGCAAATACAGGCCCTATATTTTTAACCTACAGAAAGAATGATGAAATCAGCAGCATTGTTGATGAATGGATTAATAATAATCAGCCTGCTTATGATTTTGTGTCTGACGGCGTTAATCAGACCGTATGGGCTGTTAACGATTCTGAAACAGTAAATAAGCTCAGTGCTCTTTTTGACACTGTGCCTGCAATGTATATTGCCGACGGTCATCACCGCTGCGCATCTGCCGTAAGAGTAGGCGAAATGCGCAGAAAGGCTAAGCCTGATTATACAGGCGAGGAAGAGTTCAATTACTTTTTAGCAGTTGCTTTCCCCGACAAAGAGCTTGAAATTATGGATTATAATCGTGTTGTCAGGGATCTGAACGGCTTGAGTGAGGATGAATTTATTGCCGCTTTGTCTGATTCCTTTGAGGTTGAAAAGGCAGATGGCAGATGCAAGCCTTCTGAAAAGCATACCTTCGGTATATATCTTAACAAGCAGTGGTATCTGCTGAAGGCTAAGCCGGAAATCATTAATGAGAATGACCCCGTTGAAAGACTTGATGTTTCAATTCTTCAGAATTATCTGCTTGATGCAGTTCTCGGTATAAAAAATCCTAAAAACGATGACAGAATTGATTTTATCGGCGGCATCAGAGGACTTGCCGAGCTTGAAAGAAGAGCAGACAGCGATATGCAGCTTGCGTTTGCCATGTATCCCACAACGGTTGATGACCTTATGGCTATTGCGGATGCAGGGCTTATTATGCCACCTAAGTCGACTTGGTTTGAGCCGAAACTCCTTTCAGGTCTTTTCATTCATCATTTGTCATAATACAAAAGAGCCTTACGCTTCTTATATCAAGTGCGTAAGGCTTATTTTATTATTAAATTCGGTTGCATTTACCTCTTTAATATGTTAAACTAACTAATGATATTATTTTTATTTTTGGAGGAGCATATTATGAAAATTGCGAACGAGTATTCACCCAATATTGATATTGAAAAGAATACACAATATGCTGTAAGGGGCATTACTAAGGTTTGTAAAAAAATCGGTCCCCGTAAGCCCGGTTCACCTGAAGAGCTTCGTGCTCAGCAGTGGATGCAGAAGGATATGAAAAACTACTGCGACAAAACAAATATTGAAGAATTTACACTTCACAGACAGGGCTTTATGGGCTTCATTCCATTCACTGTTGCCTGCGGTGTTGCTTCTGTTTTTGTTAACTGGTTTGCATCACCTGTTGCTGCACTGGTGCTTTGCGTGCTGGCATTTATTCCGCTTTTGTTTGAGTTCTTAATGTATAAGGAATTTGATGATTTCCTTTTCCCGAAGCAGACATCTCATAATATGATTGCTACAAGAAGCCCTAAGGGCGAGGTTAAGCAGAGAATTATTCTTGTCGGTCATTCAGACAGTCAGTTTGAATGGACTCTCAATTATCTTATGGGCGGCTTGCAGGCAAAGCTTTTTGTTGAAATTCCTGCCGTTGTGGGTCTTATTGTTCAGACTGTTTTTGCTGTTGTCTGTCTTATTGTGGGCAAGGGCGGCGCTGCAGCGGATATTGAAAAGACAAGATGGTTCTTCATTCTTTTCTTTGTTATATCCTGTGTATTTATTCCGTTTGAGATTGCTTTCCTCTTCTTCCAGAGCTGGACAAAATCAGTTCCCGGTGCATCAGACAACCTTTCAGGCTGCTATGCAGGCATGGCTGCAATCAAGGCTCTTGATGAGGCAGGTATTGAGTTTGAAAACACAGAGGTTACAATGATCTGCTCAGGCTCTGAGGAGGCAGGTCTTCGCGGTGCAAAGGCTTATGCAAAGGCTCACGAGCAGGAGCTTAAGGAATTACCGACAGCAGTTATTGCTATTGATACCTTCCGTGATTTAGAGGATATGGCTGTTTATGACCGTGACCTTTCAGGTACAGTTCAGCATGACTGGGGTGTTAAGCACCTTGTTAAAAATGCTGCTGCAAACTGCGGCTATGATTTGTCATTTGAGTCAATCTACATAGGCGGTTCAGATGCCGCTGCATTCACACAGCGCGGCATCAAGGCAACAGGCTTTGCTGCTATGAATCCTGACCCTCCACGTTATTATCATACACGCCTTGATACTCCTGAGAATTTAAGACCTGAGGCTATTTCAGCAGGTATTGAAATTCTTTGCGAAACAATCTGTATGTACGATAAAGAGGGCTTGCCTACAAAATAAGCAACATATTAAAAGGAGCTGATTGAACAGCTCCTTTTTGTTTACAAAATATATATTGATAATGGTATTTATATGTAGTATAATTAAAATACTATTTTAAAGGAGAATTGATTATGGACAATAACCAAATTCCTAATATGGATTATGATGCCGACGAGGTTATCAATGAATTTAAGGAAAAAATAAAATGGCCCAAGGGCGAAGAGGTTGAGGCGGTAGTCAAACCCGATAAAATGCCGCTGCGTGTGCTGATTTCTTTGCTGATAACACTTGTGGGCGGCGGTATAGCATATTATATGATGCTTCCTGCTCTTAATATTCACGACACTCAGTTTTATCTGTTTATAGTTTTGCTTGTTGCGATATTTATTGCTTCATTTGCATTTGTCTGCAAGGCTAATAAAAAAATTGAGCGCAAGGAATATGTTAAGAAAAAGTCACTTGTTCCGTTAATAATAGTAGGCGTTGTTCTTGCTGTTATGGCAGTGGGCTGGGTAACAGGTATCACACTGTTCAGAGCAAACAGCTACAGTCAGCTTATGACTATTGAGGACGGCAACTTTGAAACTGATTTTGAAAGTATAAGCTATGATAAGGTACCGAGAGTTGACGCTGACAGAGCATATACTCTTGCCGACCAGCAGCTCGGCTCACTGAGTGAATATAAGAGCCAGTATGTTGTTTCTGCAAATTCAACACAGATTAACTATAAGAATACTCCGGTAAGAGTTTCTTATCTTGAGTATGCCGATGTGTTCAAGTGGATAAATAACACTAAAAACGGTCTTCCTGCATATATGATTACTGACCTTGTAACTCAGAAGGTAACTGCTATCAACTGCGTTGAGCAGTTCGGAGAGGGTATTAAATACTCACCGACTGAGCTGTTTAACGAAAAATTAATTCGTCATCTGCGTTTCCAGTTCCCGACTATGCTGCTTGATACTCCGAATTTTGAAATTGACGATAATCAGCATCCGTACTGGATTACCGCTGTTCTTGACAAGACAATCGGTCTTTTCGGCGGTACTGATGTCAAGGGTGTAATTATTACCGATGCACTCAATGGTGAAAGCAATTATTATGATATTGAGCAGGTAAGAACAGACACATCTCTTAACTGGATTGACGTTGTTTACAGCGAGGCACTTCTGATTGAGCAGTATAACTATTACGGCAAGCTGCAGAACGGCTTCTGGAATTCAATCATTTTCCAGAATGATGTTAATGTTGCATCTGTGGGCAGCGGCAATATCGCAATGAATGATGACGTGTGGGTTTATACAGGCGTAACATCATCAGAGTCCGACGCTTCAAACTTCGGTTTTATTCTTTGCAATCAGAGAACTAAGGAAACCAAATATTATCAGAATGCAGGTGCAATGGAAAGCGCTGCACAGAAATCTGCTGCGGATGCCGTACAGAACTACGGATACTCTGCAACCTTCCCGATTTTACTTGGCATTGATGATAATCCGACATATTTTATGTCACTTTACGGTGCAAGTAATACTGTAAAGGGTTATGCTTTTGTAAGCCTTGAGGATAAAACTGTTGTAGGTACAGGTCTGCTTGATGTGGCAAAGAGTGATGCCAGAGCACTCAACAGTGCGCTTGAAAGCTATATTGACGCACTCAAGGAAAAGGGCGTAGCTGATGATGTAGATAAAAATGACGTCATTGTTGATGCTGATAAAATAGACAGTGCCGATAATAATTCCGATACACAGACATCTGACAAAACGCCTGCACCGTCAACAGACGGAAACAAGGTTACAGGTGAGGTAACAGATATCAAGTCATCTGTTAACGACGGCAATACAGTTTACTACCTTCAGATTGACGGCAAATATTACTATATCAAGGTAACTGATGCTATGGAAGTGCTGCTGATTAATAAGGGTGATACCGTAACAGTTGAGTTTGAGAAGTCAGACGATCAGTTTATCCCTGCAACCTCAGTTACAAAATAATAAATACTTTAAGGGCAAATGAGTTTGAACATTTGCCCTTTTTATTATAATGAAAACTTAATATTATTTTTGTTGCAATTTGATTATTTTGTGGTATCATAACAATGGGGTAGATTTGATTATACTTTATAATTAAATCTGTTCAATAAACTATGGAGCACTTTTTATGAAAACTAAAAAAACTAAAATTATCTGCACTATGGGTCCTGCGACTGACGACCCGAAGGTGCTTGAAAAAATGATTAATGCAGGAATGAATGTTGCAAGATTCAATTTCAGCCATGGTTCATATGAGGATCATGAAAAAAGGCTTGAAGAGGTTGTTGCCGTAAGAAAAAAGCTTAATCAGCCCATCGCTACTCTGCTTGACACAAAGGGTCCTGAAATCAGGCTTGGCGATTTTGAAAAGCCTGAGGGTGCGGTTATTAACTCAGGTGATAAGTATACACTGACAACAATACCCTGTATGGGCAATGAGAAAAAATGCTATATAAACTATGAGGGCTTGCCTGCTGATGTAAGTGCAGGCACAACAATTTTAATAAACGACGGGCTTATTTCAATGCAGGTTGAAAAGGTTAACGGCACGGAAATTAACTGTGTTGTTGTTGACGGCGGTCTGCTGACTAATCACAAGGGTGTAAATGTGCCTAATGTTGAGCTTAAAATGCCTTATCTTTCTTCAAGAGATATGGCAGATTTGCAGTTTGGTGCAAATCACGATTTTGATTTTGTTGCAGCCTCCTTTGTCAGAAGTGCGACAGATGTAACAATTCTGCGCAATTATGTTGAGGCTATAGGATGGAAAAATGTTAAAATCATCTCTAAAATTGAAAATGAGCAGGGTGTAAAGAATATAGATGAAATCATAAGAGTTTCAGACGGTATAATGGTTGCACGCGGTGATATGGGTGTTGAAATTGATTTTCAGCGTATACCTGCTATTCAGAAAATGATTATTCATAAGGTTTATGACGCAGGCAAGATTGTTGTTACTGCAACACAGATGCTTGAGTCAATGATTAATAATCCAAGACCTACAAGAGCTGAGATTACCGACGTTGCAAATGCTATTTATGACGGCACAAGTGCAATAATGCTTTCGGGTGAAAGTGCTGTGGGCAAGCATCCTGTTGAGGCAGTTGAAACTATGACATCAATTGCAAAGAATACTGAGGATGATATTGATTATATAAAGCGCTTTAATAATTTCTATCCGCAAAGCGGTGCAAAGGATACCACATCTGCAATCAGTCATGCTACTGTTACAACCTCGCACGATCTCAATGCGTCTGCAATTATTACAGTAACAAAAAGCGGCACTACTGCAAGAATGATTTCAAAATTCCGACCGGCAACAGGAATTATCGGTGCAACTATTGATGAAAAGGTATGGCGTCAGCTTAATTTAAGCTGGGGTGTTACACCGCTTAAGTGTGAGCTTAAAAATAATACTGACGAGCTGTTTGACCATGCTGTTGAGGTTTCACTTTCAGCAGGTGCAGTTGAAAAAGGCGACATTGTAGTTATTACCGCAGGTATACCGCTTGGTGTTTCAGGTACTACAAATATGCTTAAGGTACACGAAATTGAGGATTGATTTTTTTGACAGCAGTGCTGCTGAGTTTGAAATTGTTAAGTCTATACGCACCTGCGTTTTTACAAATGAGCAGGGTGCAGACGCTGACAGCGAATTTGACAGGTATGACAGTACAAGCCTTTTCGCACTGCTTTATGATGATAAAAACGAGCCTGTCGGCACTGCAAGAATTGCAAAAACAGATGCAGGCTTTAAAATAGGAAGAATAGCAATTTTAAAAGAATGCAGAGGTAAAGGCTTTGGTGCCGATATTGTCAGAGCCGTAACTGAAAAGGCTTTTGAAATGGGTGCAGACAAGGTACTTGTTGACGCACAGAATTATGCCGTGCCGTTTTATGAAAAGCTGGGATTTAAGATAACAGGCTCTGAAATTACGGACAGAGGACTTCCGCATATACCTATGTGCAGACAGTGAAAAAGGAGAACATTATGGCAAAGAAGAAAAGCAAAATTTCATCATCCATTATAGCTGTTCTTGCAGTTATAGTCATTGCTGTGGTGGCTGTGCTTGGTTATAAGTATGTGTCAAATGAAATTGACGGTAACAGAAAACAGCAGGCAGGCGGTACCGTTAACATTTCAAGCACCTCACAGTATGATGTGGGACAGGCTCTGTTTACGAATAAAATCATTAACAGTGAAACCATATGGGATATGTGGATGAGTAAGCATTACCCTGATTTTGAATATATACAGGGAGAATTTGAGCTTGATGCGCAGATGAGCTATGAGGAGATTGCTCAGAAGCTGAAAACACCTGATATTACTCATCAGTCAGTTTCAGTCTGCATTCCTGAGGGCTATGATATTTTCAGAATTTCAACCGTTCTTGAGGAAAACGGCGTGTGCAGTGCTGATGATTTTCTTAATGCCTGCAAGGATAAGACAAAATATGACTATTCATTTATTGCCGATATTCCTGACAGTGAAACAATCGCATATCCTTTAGAGGGCTTTTTGTTCCCTGCAACATATGATTTTGCCGAGAATATGAAGGCTTATGAGGTTGTTGACACAATGCTTGGTGCATTTGCCGACAGAATAAACAGCAAATGGAAGGACTATTGTGAGCAGAATAATATGACTATGTATGAGCTTGTTACACTTGCATCCGTTGTTGAAAAGGAAACTCTCGGTGAGGGTGTTGCTCAGAAAATCGCATCTGTATTTATCAACAGACTTGAAAAAGGTCAGCAGCTTCAGAGCGACGTTACAATTGATTACGGCAATAAGCTTCGTGAGGCAGGCTTTGATGATAATACTGTGACCTCATATAACACATATAAATGTGCGGCACTGCCGAGCGGTCCTATCTGTAATCCCGGTGTTGCAAATATTGATGCTGTTGTAAATCACGAAAATACAGAGTATTTCTATTTCTTCTCCTATAATAATGGTGCTGATTTTTATTTCACGGATAATTATGATGATTTTCAGGCTCAATGGGCTGTACTCGGCAAAACTAATACTCAGTAAATAATATTTGTATTTTGGGGGAGATATTATGACTGCAAAAAGAAACGGCAAAATTGAACTGTTCAGATTTGTATTCTGCATAATCATAATACTGTATCATATAGGCGGTGATTTCTGGAGCGGTAAGGAGTTTTTCAACGGCACCCTGTCATTTTTCGGCAACGGAAGAACAGGCGTTGAATTCTTTTTCCTTGTCAGCGGATTTCTTGCCGCAAAAAGTGCATATAAATTGTCACAGAACAGACAGCAGTCTATCGGAAAATGCACATATGATTTTATGTTAAGAAAAATAAAATCCGTATTTATACCGCATATTATTATGTGCGTCTTAGCAGTTGTGTATCTGGCTGTATATTCGGAAAAGCTTTTTTATGATATTTTTAAAAGACTGCCGAGTCTGTTGTTTCTGGAAAGAACAGGAATAGGCGAAACACCGTTTGTTGCTGTTGAATGGTATCTGGCATCAATGTTCTTTGCACTTGTAATAGTTTATCCGCTGTTGCTTAAAAGCTATGATTTTACGGCTAAGGTTATTGCTCCTGCAGGCTCCGCATTTTTAATCGGCTATTTAATTCATAACTATGGAATGCTGCCTAATAAATGGTGCGAAAGTGCTTTTACATATTCAAGCAATTTAAGGGCGGTTGCAGTAATACTTCTTGGTGTATTCTGCTTTGAAATGTCACATAAGATAAAGGCTGGGACAACGCTGCAGAAAATACTGCTGTGTATTGCAGAAAACGGCTGCCTGCTGTTCTCACTTTTCTATACAGCCTCCGGCATAAGCAAAAAATATGAGGGCATCATTGTGTATATGTTAGCTGTGTTTGTTACTCTTGCTTTTTCAACAAAGAACGAAAGCAGATTTTACGCAAACAGATTTTTTGCATATCTCGGAAAAATAAGTCTTCCTGTTTATCTGTGTCAGGATTTCACACGTAATCTTATTAACAAGCTTCTGACTGATACGGGCAATAAGGAAAAAATGATTATAATCGTTATTTCAACAGTTGTTCTCGGAATACTCATTGATGTATTGTGCGGATGCATTGACAGATTTTTGAAAAAGAAAAAAGTTGCTGTTGACAAACAGCCGCAGATATGATAATATATTCACACAACAAAGAAGAACGACCCCCGTTCTCCCCTTAAGTGTCAGCAAAAAGGGCAATATTACATTTGTTATTGTAATTATTCGGAGTGCGGGCGTTTTGCGTTCGCACTTATTTGTTATTAATTTTTAAGAGGTGTTTTTTATCAGTAAGGAAGCTCAACAGATTAATGGTGAAATCAGAGACAAGGAATTACGTGTAATTTCTGCCGACGGTGAGCAGCTCGGAATAATGAGTGCAAAAGCAGCACTTAAAATTGCAGAGGACAGTGACCTTGATTTAGTTAAGATTGCTCCTCAGGCTAAGCCGCCTGTCTGCAAAATTATGGACTATTCAAAGTTCCGCTATGAGCAGGCTAAAAGGGAAAAGGAAAACCGTAAAAACCAAAAACAGATTGAAACTAAGGAAATCCGCCTTTCGGTTACAATTGATGTCGGTGATTTCAATACTAAAGTTAATCAGGCAAAAAAATTCCTTGCTTCCGGTCATAAGCTGAAGGTTTCTATCAGACTTAAGGGCAGAATGATGGCTCATTCGGATTTAGGCGTTGATAATATGAAACGCTTTGCCGATGCTGTTGCAGAGGAAGCTAATGTTGATAAAGCACCAAAGCTTGAGGGCAGACAGATTCTTATGTTTTTGTCACCAAAGCAGGCTAAGTAATTTATAATACGGAGGAATAATTATGCCAAAGATTAAGACACACAGCGGCGCTAAAAAGCGTTTTAAGACAACAAAAAGCGGCAAGGTTAAGCGTGCTCATGCTTACACCTCACACATTCTTACAAAGAAATCAACAAAGCGTAAAAGAAATTTACGTAAAACTGCAGTTGCTGACGTTACAAACCAGAAGCAGTGCAAGAGATTAGTTCCTTATAAGTAAGAAGAAATTGCTTAGAAATTTAAGCTTAACTATAAACACGGAGGTATATTGACATGGCAAGAATTAAGGGCGCTATGACTACTCGCAGAAGAAGAAAGAAAGTATTAAAGGCAGCTAAGGGCTACTACGGCGGAAAGCACAGACTCTTTAAAACAGCTAAGCAGGCTGTTATGAAGAGCGGACAGTACGCATATATCGGCAGAAAGCAGAAGAAGAGAGATTTCAGAAGAATGTGGATTACTCGTATTTCTGCTGCTTGTAAAGCAAACGGTATGAACTACTCAACATTTATGAACGGCTTGAAGAAGGCCGGCGTTGAGCTTAACAGAAAGATGCTTTCTGAAATTGCTGTTGCTGACCCTGCCGGCTTCACAGCACTTGTTGAGGCTGCAAAGGCTGCACTCTAATCTGTGATTTTTAAGACCCGTGATTTCACGGGTCTTTTGTTATGCATTTAGTGTAAAGCACATTTCTTTACACTACAAATTGTGTCAATAGCAAATGCATAAATTTAATAATATTTTTTATGGCAAATATGCTTGACATATAAGCCGCTCTTTAGTATAATACACCTTGCTGTAAAGATTATAGCTTTACACTTATGGCTGTGCGAAAGGAGAGGTCTGCGTGGCTAAAAATCTTGAAATACCTTTTTTGCTGGATTTCTACGGCGAAATGCTTACAAAAAAACAGCACGATTTTTTAGTCTATTATTATGAGGACGACCTTTCACTTTCCGAAATTGCTGAAAATGAGGGCATAACCCGTCAGGGCGTCAGGGATTCAATCAAGCGTGCAGAGGCTCAGCTCTTTGATATGGAGGAGCATCTGGGGCTTGCAAAGCGCTTTAATGAAATGAAAAAAGGCATTGATGAAATTGTTGAATGTGCCGAGATTATTAATGAATATAACCTCAATCATTCGCTTTCGATGGAAATCAATGACTGTGTTGCCCGGATTAAAACACTTGCCTCTTTTCTTAAAGAGGGTTAGGAGTTGATTACTTGGCATTTGAAGGCTTAAGCGAACGCTTAGAAAATTCATTTAAAAAATTACGTGCCAAGGGCAAATTAACTGAGTCAGATGTTAAAGAAGCAATGCGCGAGGTTCGACTTGCACTTCTTGAAGCAGATGTTAACTATAAAGTATCAAAGGAATTTACCGCCAAGGTAACAGAGCGTGCTATCGGTGCCGACGTTATGGAGTCACTTACTCCCGGTCAGATGGTCATTAAAATAGTTAACGAGGAGCTTACCGATTTAATGGGCGGCAACGAGTCAAGGCTTGCTATTGCCAACCATCCGCCAACTGTCATTATGATGTGCGGTCTTCAGGGAAGCGGTAAAACAACTCACTCAGCAAAGCTTGCTCTTAAGCTTAAAAAAGAGGGTCACAGACCTCTTCTTGTTGCCTGCGACATTTATCGTCCTGCAGCTATCAAACAGCTTCAGGTTGTGGGTGAGCAGGTTGGTGTGCCTGTTTTTGAAATGGGTACTGAAAATCCTGTTAAAATTGCCGACGAGGCAATTAAATATGCCAAGGACCACGGTAATGACTATGTGTTCCTTGATACAGCCGGCAGACTTCATATTGATGAGCAGCTTATGGAGGAGCTTACAAATATCCGCTCCACTGTTCATCCCCACGAAATTCTGCTTGTAATTGATGCAATGACAGGTCAGGATGCAGTCAATGTTGCCAAAAGCTTTAATGAAACACTTGGTATTGACGGTGTTATTCTTACAAAGCTTGACGGTGATACAAGAGGCGGTGCCGCACTGTCTGTAAGAGCAGTTACAGGCAAGCCGATTAAATTCGTCGGTACAGGTGAAAAGCTTGATAACCTTGAAACTTTCCACCCGTCACGTATGGCGTCACGTATCCTCGGTATGGGCGACGTGCTTTCCTTTATTGAAAGGGCAGAGCAGTCACTTGATGAGAAAAAGGCTGCTGAGCTTGAAAAAAAGCTTGCAAAAAACAAGTTTGACCTTAACGATTTGCTTGACCAGTTTGACCAGATTGAACGAATGGGCAGTCTTAAGGATACTATCAAAATGATTCCCGGTATAGGAAGCAAAATAAAGGATGAGGATATTGATGAATCAGCCTTTACAAAATTCAGGTCAATAATTTACTCTATGACTAAAGAGGAAAGAACAAAGCCTGATATTATTAATCCGTCACGTAAACGCAGAATTGCGGCAGGCTGCGGTATGCAGGTTGAGGATGTCAATAAGCTTCTTGCTCAGTTTAAGCAGATGCAGAAAATGATGAAGCAGTTCGGCGGCGGTAAGGGCGGTCCGAAAATCAGTAAAAAAATGCGCCGTATGATGCAGGCTAATCCTGATATGGCGGAAAAGATGATGGGTAAAATGGGCGGCGGCTCAAATCCGTTCGGATTTTAATTCGTTAATAAACCAAATGGTTTTAAAATAAAAATTTATTTATATTATTTTGGAGGTAACAAAAATGGCAGTAAAGATCAGACTTCGTCGTATGGGTGCAAAGAAGGCACCATTCTATCGTGTAGTAGTAGCAGATTCAAGATACCCTCGTGACGGTCGTTTCATTGAGGAAATCGGCACATATAACACAATGGTTGACCCTGCTGAAATCAGAATTGATGCAGATAAGGCTAAGAAGTGGATTGCTAACGGTGCTCAGCCGACTGATACTGTTAAAAGTATTCTTAAAAAAGAAGGCATCCTTTAATCTTTGATTATTATTAAAAATAACAAAGCTTAAACAGGAGGTGTTTTCTTTGAAGGATTTGTTGATTTCTATAACTAAAGGCTTGGTCTGCAAGCCTGAGGATGTTTCTGTTGATGTTAGCGAACCTAATGAAGAGGGCGTGACTGTTTACCACCTTCATGTAAATGAGGATGATATGGGCAGAGTTATCGGTAAGCAGGGCAGAATTGCCAAGGCTATCCGTGTTGTTATGCGTGCAGCGGCAACAAGAAATGATGCCAAAATATCAATAGAAATAGACTGATATTTATCAGGTTATTAAAACGGATTGATTATTCAATCCGTTTTTTGTTATTTTTCTTATGGAATGATGTATTTTCAGTATTAAATTGATTTACATTTTGTTTTGTGATATATTACTATTATTATGAGAATTGGAAATGTTGAAATAAAAAACGGAATATGCTTAGCACCTATGGCAGGCATTGCGGACCGTGCTTTCAGGGAGCTTTGCATCAGCTATGGTGCAGGCTATGCAGTCACTGAAATGGTGTCTGCAAAGGGCTTGACTATGGGCGACAAAAAGAGTGCCGGGCTTTTAACTCTCGGTGAAGCGGAAAGACCTGCGGCTGCTCAGATTTTCGGCGACGACCCTGAGATTATGGCAGCAGCGGCTGTTAAGTGCCTTGAGTTCAAGCCTGATGTAATTGATATTAATATGGGATGCCCTGCACCGAAAATTGCAATGAACGGCGGCGGTGCAAGCCTTATGAAAAAGCCTGAGCTTGCAGGTGAAATTGTGAAGGCTGTAACATCTGCGGTTGACATACCCGTTACCGTTAAACTCCGCAAGGGCTGGGATGATGATAATGTCAATGCTGTTTTGCTCGCAAAAATTGCCGAGAAAAACGGCGCAAGTGCTGTTGCTGTTCACGGCAGAACAAGAGTACAGATGTATTCAGGCACTGTTGATTATAATATAATTGCCGATGTCAAGCAGGCGGTTGGTATTCCTGTTATCGGCAATGGTGATATTACAGATGAGCAGTCTGCCACAATTATGCTTGAAAAAACAAACTGCGACGGAATTATGATAGGCAGGGGAGCTTTGGGTAATCCGTGGCTTTTCAGACGGCTTAATGCTTATTTCAGCGAATGCAGAGTTCTGCCTGAGGTAAGTGTCAGTGAAAAAATGGTGGTTATGCTTAAGCATATCAGGCAGATTATTGAATATAAGGGCGAGTATACCGCAATGCGTGAGGCAAGGCATCACGCTGCCTATTACACAAAGGGATTAAGAGGCGGTGCGGCTTTCAGAAGAGAAATAGGCACACTTGAAAAATATGAACAGCTTGAGGAATTAGCTTTCAGAATAGCAAAGGAAAATGAATAATGATTTTTAAAAACTGTACCTTTTATAATGAGTTTTTTGAAAAAGAGTTTGGCGATATTGAAATTGAAAACGGAAAAATAAAGCAGATAGGAATACTCGGCGAGGGAAGAGATATGAGCGGTCTGACCTTAATTCCCGGTTTTGTTGATATTCATATTCACGGCTGCGGCGGCGGTGACAGCAGTGATGCATCTGCCGAAAGTCTTGAAAAAATCACAAAGGAGCTTGCAAGGCACGGTGTTACCTCCTTCTGCCCCACATCAATGACTCTGCCGAAAGAAAGACTTATTGATATTGTCAAAACCATTGCTGATTTTAAGAGCAGCGGTGCAAAGATTGCAGGAATCAATTTGGAGGGTCCTTTTATTGCTATGAGCAAAAAGGGTGCACAGAATGCTGATTATGTCAGGGGCGGAACAATTGAGGAATTTGATGAGCTTATGGCAGCTTCGGATAATATGGTTAAGCTGATTACAATTGCGCCTGAAGCCTTTGACAGTAAGGAGTTTATCAGGCACGCAAGTAAAAGTGCTGCTGTTTCTGTCGGTCATTCTGCGGCAAATGCAGATGAATGCAAAAAAGCAATTGAGCTTGGTGTAAGCCACGCAACACATCTTTATAATGCTATGACTCCTATGACACATCGTGAGGCAGGTATTGTCGGTACTGCTCTTGACAGTGATATAACATGCGAACTTATCTGTGACGGCGGTCATATATGCCCTGCCGTACTGAGAAATACGTTCAGAATTTTAGGCGAGGACAGAGCAGTTGTTATCAGTGACAGTATGCGCGGAGCAGGTCTTGGCGAGGGTGAGTTTGAGCTTGGCGGTCAGCAGGTTTTTGTTGAAAAAGGCGGAAAATATGCAGTCCTTGCCGACGGTACAATTGCCGCATCAATTTCAAATATGCATACAGAATTTAAAAATCTTATTGAATACGGTATTGATTTTAAAACGGCACTCAAAGCCTGCACAATTAATCCTGCAAGGGTGATTAAGGCAGATAATGAAATCGGCTCAATAGCAGTGGGCAAGTGTGCGGACTTTGTATTCCTTGATGAAAATTTGGATATTAAAGAGGTTTATATAGATGGAGTATCAGCTTAACATTGCACTCATTGAGCCTGAAATACCGCAGAATACAGGCAATATTGCACGCACCTGTGCTGCAACAGGGGCACGTCTGCACCTTGTGGGACCGATGGGCTTTCAGATTACAGACAAGCAGGTTAAAAGAGCGGGTCTTGATTACTGGGACAAGCTTGACATTACATATTATGACAGTATGGAGGAATTCTTTAAGAAAAATGAGGGTGCTGATTTTTACTATTTCACCACTAAGGGCGGTGTTGCTCACAGTGATATGGAGTATAGGAATAATGCATTTCTCGTTTTCGGCAAGGAAACTAAAGGCTTGCCCGAAGAGCTGTTAAGGGATAATTATGACAGATGTGTCCGCCTGCCTATGAGGGGAATAATAAGAAGCCTTAATCTTTCAAATGCTGTTTGTGCAGGCACATATGAGGTGCTGAGGCAATGGGGCTACCCTCAGCTTTCACAAAAAGGTAAACTGACGAAGTATGAGGTTGAGTAATCGAACAATAATAATTTGAACAGAACCTATAAAAAATGAACCGCCGGGCAGAGATGCTTTCGGCGGTAGATTTTTATATGCAGTTTTTTGACTGTAAAAAAGATTGCCATTCACGCTTTCACTGATATTTAATATATAGTCGTGTGTTGGCGGTGATCAGCGAATAATGTTATTTTTTAGTTTAGAAAACCGCCGTTAATTTATATCGCGTGTAATATACCGAAATACGTGAATAGCAATCCTTGATCAAAGGCGTATTTATTCTTTTTTCACTATTTTATAATTATCAAGTCCAAATTCAATAAATTTATTAATTAGTGCATTTCTTGACTGATTTGTTATATTGATTAGTTCATCAAGCTTTTCAACATTTTTTTCTTTTATACGTAACGATATAGTTTTATATCCATCTTCACCTTTAGTGTCTTTTTGTTCTAAGATTAATTCGCTATACATTCACATTCACCTCTAAATATATTCTAAACTAATTTAATTTGAATGTATATATTATAAAAATATCAAATTTTATAATATATTATAAAATATGTTATATAATATATTACATCTATTTTGCATACTTATATAATAAATATTTTGTCCTTCTTTTTCATATAATTAAGTATGAAAAAGAAGGACATTTTTTTATTAATTATGCTGTCTGCCACTGCAATACTTCTTATTGCATTTTCTTCTGAGATGCGAAAGGGTGCATACAACGGTCTTGCTCTGGCGGAAAATACGATTATACCAAGTCTTTTGCCGCTGCTGATTATTTTTTTGCTTATAATGAAAACAGGTGCAAGGGATGTTATGGCAAGAGCCTTTGGTTTTTTGTCATATTATATTTTTAATCTGCCTATGGTGACTGCGCCTGCTGTTATTATGGGACTTGTGGGCGGATACCCCACCGGTGCACTGCTTACACAGGAACTTGTTTTGTCGCAGGAGCTTGACAGGGAGCAGGCGGTAAGAATGCTGCGATTTAACTTCTGCGGCGGCTGTGGTTTTATTATTACTGCTGTGGGCACAGCAACGCTGATGAATGCTGAAGCAGGGCTTATTCTGTTTTTATCAAACATATTTGCTTCGGTGCTTATCGGCTTTGCTGTGTCATTCACCCAGCCGAGATTGAAAAAGGATTTTTACTCATACCGTGAATCACCCTCCTTTGGCAATGCAATTGCAGATTCTGCTGAGAGCGCAATGAAATCCGTTTTAAGTATAACGGCATTTGTTATCCTTTTTGGTGCGTTGAACAATATAGTTACATTGCCGAAATTTATTTTACCGATTATTGAAATCACAAACGGTCTTTGCAGCGGTGAAAAATTCAGCCTGCCTGAAATCAGCGGATATCTTGCTTTCGGCGGACTTTGTATTCATATGCAGCTTCTGCCGTCAATAGTGAAATGCGGTATGAAATATATTGATTTTCTGTTCTTTCGTGTGCTTTCTGCACTGTTGAGCTATTGCATAACAAAGCTCATTCTGCTTGCTTTTCCCATTGAGCAGCAGGTGTTTTCAAATGAAAGCGGAAGTGTTGCGGTGTTTTCAAGTGTTAATATAGGATTATCGTTTCTGCTGATAGTGGGCTGCTTTGTTCTTGTGCTTGATATAAGCAGCAGAAAAAGAGCTATTGACAATTGAAATTTTTGTGCTATTATATTGAGGTAAAGCAGTATTTATATTCTGCTTGGGGCAGTTCGTAACCATCCTGCCCGTGGCTTGCCGATAGGCTTAGTCATAATCAAAACTAAGGGAGAAAGTATTTTGCATTAAGGGTGGATTATACCCGTTTCAGTGCATAATCAATGCGTCCTTAGGGACGCTTTTTTGTTTTATGGAAAGATACAGTATAATAAAAGAAAAAAATCCAAGAGAAATTGTTTTGCTCAGAGGCAGAGGCTGTGCTTATAAAAGCTGCACCTTTTGTGATTACCACACAGACTGCTGCTGTGATGATGAAAAGAATTATCAGCTTAATCATTCTGTTTTAAGCAATGTAACAGGCGAGTATGGTAATCTTGAGGTTATAAACAGCGGTTCGGTTTTTGAGCTTGACAGCATAACCCTTGGTGAAATCAGGCACCTTTGCAGAGAAAAAGGTATTAAAACAATTCACTTTGAAAGTCATTATATTTACAATGATAAAATTCCTGATTTAAGGCAGGAATTTGACGGCTTTGATCTGAAAATGAAGCTTGGACTTGAAACCTTTGATTATGATTTCAGAGAAAGTGTTCTGAACAAAGGCATTAAAGAAAAAGCTCCGGAAGCTGTTGCCGAAAATTTTGACGAGGCAAATTTTCTTTTCGGCATAGCAGGGCAGAGTGTACAGTCAATGAAAAATGACATTGAGCTTGGTCTTAAGTATTTTGAGCGGATTTGCATCAATATAATGTGCCCTAATACTTCTGAAATAAAGCCCGATAAAGCTGTTATCAATCAGTTTCTGGACAGGCTTTATCCTGTTTATAAAAATAATGACAGGGTGGATATTCTTATAAACAATACTGATTTTGGAGTAGGTGACTGATATGATTAATGAATTATTACTTATCGGCTCTGTAATTGTTATATACGGAGCAGTGCTTGCGGCATATAAATTTTTCGGTAAAACAGGGCTTTTCTGTGTTTCAGCAGTAGCAACGGTGCTTGCTAACATAGAGGTTGTCATACTGATTAACGCATTTGGTATGGAGCAGACTCTCGGCAACGTGCTTTTTGCGGCAACCTTTCTGGTAACGGATATTCTCAGTGAGTGCGAAGGTAAAAAGGAGGCAGGCAAGGCTGTATGGCTCGGTGTGTTTTCATCACTGTTTTTCCTTGTTCTTTCACAAAGCTGGATTGCTTATGTACCTGCCGACAGCGATACTATTCACAGTGCTGTTTCACAGGTCTTCTCAAATACACCAAGAATGATTATATCTTCACTTGTGGTTTATGCTGTAAGTCAGCTTTTTGATGTGTGGCTTTATCATAAATGGTGGGCTTTTACCGAGAAAAAATTCGGTGATAAAAGACGTTTTTTATGGCTCAGAAATAACGGTTCAACCCTGATAAGTCAGCTTTTAAATACAATATTGTTTAATCTTTTTGCTTTCTGGGGAACATACGATGCAAAAACTATTTTATCAATACTCGTGTCAAGTTATGTAATTTATATTTTCACAAGCCTGCTTGACACACCTGTTGTTTACCTTGCAAGACGTATTAAGGATAAGAAAAATAATTAACGGTACCTCACATTTATTTGCAAAACAATTTTATAAATGTATAAATCGCCTGTTACTGCAAAAAATGCTAACAGGTGATTTTTATGATTATGATGCTGATAAAAGCTTTTGTTGTGGGTGGTCTTATATGTGTGATAGGTCAGCTTCTTATTGATCTTACAAAGCTTACGCCTGCAAAAATTCTTGTTTTATTCGTGTGTCTTGGTGTTCTGCTCGGCGGATTGGGTCTTTATCCTAAGCTTGTTGAATTTGCGGGGGCAGGTGCAACTGTTCCGCTTACAGGCTTCGGCAATGCACTTGCCAATGGTGTTAAGGAGGCTGTTCAGCGTGACGGCTTTCTCGGTATAATTACAGGTGGTTTTCAGGCTTGCGCAGCAGGTGTTACAATTGCAATGCTCAGTGCACTTGTTGTTGCAATGATTGCTAAGCCGAAGGATAAGTAAAAATAATTCACAAATCTAAAGCTTTTTTATATGTTTGACTTGATAAATTTATATTACTGTGGTATAATTTACCTGATGAATAAATAAATTTATTTGGGGGTTATTTATATGGCTATGACATATGAATCAGTTGTTCTTGCAACCAGAAAGAAATTTATGGATACTGATGTTTCTTCAGTTCCTGGCACTCTTGCTTTTCAGATTAACTTAGTGGGCAAGGTTGAGGGTATTTTCTACATTGAAATTAAGGACGGCAGAGTTAATGTTGAGCCTTATGAGTATTATGACAGAAATGCTATTTTAACTATGAACGCAACAAACTTCACAAAGCTTATCAACGGCAAGCTTGACCCTGTTATTGCTTTCACAACAGGCAAGCTCAAGGTTGACGGCGATGTAAGTGCAGCTCTGGAGCTGGTTAAGTTCATTAAATAATTTTTGATTGTTAAAAGGCGGGTTTGAATACTCGCCTTTAGATTATATTGAGGTGATACATATGTTTAAAGAAGTTGAATTTGCGCAGTTAAGCGACAATGCAGTTGATCTTTTCAAAAACAGGTGGGCGCTTGTTACAGCCGGTAATGATGAAAAGTTCAACACAATGACTGTGTCGTGGGGTGCAGTCGGTGAGCTTTGGGGCAAGGATATGGCAACAATTTATATCCGTCCGCAAAGATATACCGAGGAGTTTTTAAATGTAAATGATTATTTTACCGTCAGCTTTTACCCTATGGATATGAAGCAGCAGATTCACGGCATATGCGGTTCAAAAAGTGGCAGGGATGTTGATAAGGTTAATGCCTGCGGTCTTACTCCCGTTCTCGATGACAAAGCGCCTTACTTTAATGAGGCTGAGATTGTTCTTGTTTGCAGAAAAGCAGCTAAATCAAGGTTTGACCCTGCTGAGTTTATTGATGATACTATTGACGGAAAATGGTACCCTGATAAGGATTATCATTTTATTTACTACGGTGAGATAGAAAAGGTCTTGATTTCTAAATAATAATATAGTATAATATTTGCGAAAAGAGTGCTTTTGCGCCTTTTATGTAGCGTATGGGCCCTGTGCGACGGGATGCTACGAACCTTGTCAGGCGGGGAACCGAGCAGCAATAAGTGGATTATTCTGTGTGCCTCAGACAAGTCTGTACGTTACATAAAGGGTGCGGGGGCATTTTTTATTAGGGAGGGTGAGATATGTATCAGGCTTTATACCGTAAATACAGACCTAAAAACTTTTTTGATGTTTACGGGCAGGATCATGTTATTTCCACCCTTAAAAATGAAATTAAGGAAAACAGAGTTTCACACGCATATCTTTTTACAGGCTCAAGGGGAACGGGTAAAACCACCTGTTCAAAGATTTTAGCCAAGGCTGTTAACTGTTTAAATCCGATTGACGGTGAGCCTTGTAATGAATGTGAGCTTTGCAAAGGGCTTGACAGCGGTGCAATCTATGATGTTGTTGAAATAGATGCCGCATCAAACAACGGCGTTGATAATATCCGTGATTTGCGTGAGGAGGCTAATTATACTCCGTCACGTGGCAGATACAGAGTGTATATTATTGACGAGGTGCATATGCTTTCAGCAGGTGCGTTCAACGCTCTTCTTAAAACGCTTGAAGAGCCGCCCGCTCACGTAATATTCATTCTTGCAACTACTGAGGTGCACAAGCTCCCTGCAACTATTCTGTCACGCTGTCAGCGCTTTGATTTCAAACGCATTCAGCCTGAAACTATGGCTGTCAGATTAAAGCAGGTTGCGAAGCTTGAAAATATGACTATTGATGATGATGCCGCTGTTCTTGTGGCACGTATTGCCGATGGTGCTCTTCGTGACGGCTTGTCAATTCTTGACCAGTGTGCAGGCAGAAGCAGTCATATTGATTCTGCTCTTGTAAGCGAGGTTGCAGGTCTTGCAGGGAGAGAGGTTCTTCACAGATTTACAGCCTGCATTGCAGACAGTGACAGCTCACAGGCTATTGATATTCTTGCAGGGCTTTATCAGAACAGCTATGATATGGAGCGCCTTTGTGTTGAAATGATTAATCATTTCAGAAATTATCTTATGGTGAAAACCGTTAAAAAAAGCAGAGAGCTGATTATCTGCACCGATGATGAATATAATTCAATTGTTTCAGGTGCCGGTAAATTTACTCTTGAAAATATAATTTTCGGTCTTGATTTGTTTCAGGATACCTTAACAAGAATTAAAGCAGGTTCAAATTCACGAATTGAAATGGAAATGGCATTTATCAAGCTGTGTGAGCCAAAGCTTGAAGAATCAAATGCAGCACTCCTTGACAGAATTGCAAAGCTTGAAAGAGCAGTCAGAAACGGCGTTGCTCCTAAAATTTCAGTTGAAACGCCTGAAGCACAAAAAACACCTGTGAGTGAGGAAATGCCTGCTGTTGAAGAAACTGCTGTGCCGATATTTGAAAAGACTGAGCCCAAAAAGGAGCAAGCACCTGTTGTCGAAAATACAGAGCCTGTTGCTCCGCCTGAGCCGCCTGCACAGCCAAAAACGGAAGAGCAGGAGCCTGCGGTGTCAAATCATTCGGTTGATTTTGACCAGTGGGACGAGCTTATGGATATTCTTCATAAAACAGATATTGCCCTGTTCGGTGTGCTTAATGGTGCAGGTGCAAGCATTGTGGGTGAGCATTTTGTTATCGACAGCCCTAACCCCACAATCAAGGAGTTTATAAAAATTCCGACTCATTCAAAGGCTATAAAGCAGGCAGTGCTTGAGCTTACAGGAAGGAATTTGAGGCTCGCTATTGCCAAGAAAAAGTCAGAAGTCAAGCAGAAAAGAGATTTGCTTGAGGATTTAATCAGTCAGGCTCAGAATAATATAGATATTAAATTTGAATAATATACAGGAGAAATACTATGAAAGCAAGATTACCAAAGGGAATGGGCGGCGGACCGCAGAATATGCAGAGCATGATTCGTCAGGCTCAGAAAATGCAGGAAAATATCGAGGCTAAAAAGGCTGAGCTTGAGGAGAAGGAATATGTTGTTACCTCAGGCGGCGGTATGGTTGAAATTACATTAAAGGGCAATCATGAGGTTAAATCAATCGGTCTGAATCCTGAGGTTGTTGACCCTGATGATGTTGAAATGCTTGAGGATATGCTTGTTGCAGCTTTTAATGAGGCAGTGCGTCAGATTGACGAGGAGTCAGAGCGTGAGCTGGAAAGGGTAACCGGCGGACTCAACATCCCCGGACTTTAAAATGCATTCTTTTTGCCTGAAATTCTATTTTTTCACCTTGAAATACATTTGTATGTCTGCGGTGAAAGAAATAAAATTTCAAACAAAAATCTTAGCATTTTAATTAATTTTTTATGTTTTTGTAAGCAAGGGGTTTCAAGCCTTGCCTAACGAAAAAATCTGCTGATTTTATTATTATATTTTACATTGTTTAATTAACTTTTTAAATTTCGAGGTAGCTATGGGCTTTAATCTTGCACCGCTTCAAAATTTAATAGACCAGTTTGAGCGTATGCAGGGAATAGGTCACAAAACCGCACAGCGTATGGCGTTTTACGTGCTTGGGCTTAGTGATGCCGAGGCTGATGAATTTGCTAAGGCTATCACAGATGCACACACTAAAATAAGGCAGTGCCGGATTTGCTGTGACCTTGCAGATGATGATTTGTGCCCCATATGCAAGAGCAATAACAGAGATAAGAGCGTTATCTGTGTTGTTGAGGACCCGCGTGATGTTGCTGCAATTGAACGCACTCACGAATATAATGGTACATACCACGTGCTTCACGGTGCAATCTCACCTATGGATAATATAGGACCTGATCAGATTCGTATTAAAGAGCTTGTTGCAAGGCTTGGTGATGATACCGTTGAGGAGGTTATTATGGCTACCAACCCCACTGTTGAGGGTGAGGCAACCGCAATGTATATAAGCCGTCTGCTTAAGCCTATGGGCATTACAGTGTCAAGGCTTGCATACGGTGTGCCTGTCGGTGCTGATCTGGAGTATGCCGATGAGGTTACTCTGTCACGTGCGCTGGAGGGCAGAAGCTTAATATAATTAAGGTAAGGAGTGATGGACTTGAATAAGAATGACAAGCAGATAATTGCAAATAATAAAAAAGCCTATCACGACTACTTTGTTCTTGATACCTATGAGGCAGGCATTGAGCTTTTCGGTACTGAAATCAAGTCAATCAGAAACGGCAGAGTTAATCTTAAGGACAGTTTTTGCTCTGTTGACGACGGCGAAATGTTTGTAATCGGTATGCATATTTCACCATACGAAATGGGAAACAGATTTAACCGTGACCCTATGCGCAAAAAAAGACTGCTGCTTCATAAAAAAGAAATTATGAAGCTCTTCGGTCAGTCGCAGCAGCAGGGTCTTGCCATTGTTCCGCTTTCTCTCTATCTCAATAAGGGCAGGGCAAAGCTTGAAATCGGTCTTTGCAAAGGTAAAAAGCTCTATGATAAGCGCGCAGTTGAGGCAAAGAAAACTGCAAACCGCACCATTGAAAGAGAGTTTAAGGAAAGATATTAAAATTATAAATATGGGGGCGAAAGGCTTTCGACAGGGTTGTCAAACCTTGGTCAGCGAGTAGTGGAGTTGCACCACTTTAAAAGTAACAGCTTAAAATTAACTGACAAAAATAATTCAGTTGCTCTTGCTGCGTAATTAGCAGCTTGTGTCCTGCCGAAGAGTGCCGCGGCTTCGGTAAGGGCATCGACTCAGCGGCGAACATGAATGATTGAGCTCCTCGTCTTTCATCAGGTAACAGAGGATACCGTAAGCTGAAGGCTGTTTGCCGCCGTCAGCCGAGGGGAAGCCTAAATGACAAACTACACTCGTAGAGCCCTTGGCAAGGCGATTTTGGACATGGGTTCGATTCCCATCGCCTCCACCAGATATTCGTTAATCTTCATTCGAGGATTAACGTTTTTTATTACCGATTTAATAGATGAGGTTGAATATGAATGAAATATTTGCGGTTATAGATACTGAAACCACGTGGGATAACAAGCTGATGTCAATAGGCATTGTTATTGCCGACAGCGTTACATTTGAAGCTGTTGACAAACGCTATTACATATTGCTGCCATATAAAAATCACGGTGGAATGTACACAAATTCTCTTTACATAAATGGTGTATATCCCGATTTAGAAAGTACACGTAAAAGCTGTATAAACGAGCTGAAAAAATTTCTTGCTGATTATAAGGTGCAGAAGATTTTTGCTTATAATGCCTTATTTGATTACGGTCATCTGGCAGAACTGCAATATTTTGAATGGTTTGATATTATGAAAATAGCAGCCTATCGGCAGTATAATAAGAAAATTCCCGATTATGCAGACTGCTATAAAACAGGCAGGCTGAAACGTGGTTATGGAGTTGAGCGCATTTACAGGCTTTTGAGTGATAACAGATTTTATTATGAAACACACAATGCACTTTTTGATGCTGTTGATGAGCTTTCAATTATGCAAATGCTCGGATTGAGTCTTGATGTCTATAACCGGACAAGGATACAGGCTTGAAAATGTTTTAAATGTAAAAATAATCCCGAAATTCATTGTTAACAGTGAGTTTCGGGATTTCTTTATTGATATATTAATATTCAAATTCTGCTTTGCAGATACAGTTTTCTTCTGTTCTTGCAGTGATTATATTTTTACCTTTGTTCAGTTTAATATTTTTGAAAACAAATATACCCTTTTGTCGGCACTGCTCTGCTGAAATACATCTAACCGGTCGGTCATTAAGCCTTAGCGAAACGAATTTGCAGTTTGAGTAAACCTTGATGTCGGTGAATTTTCTTTTCCTTTTTGTATTCTTAGCTTCTGCAATCTGAACCATAGGGTGTATTGACCAGTTGCTCTGATAAAGGTAATAGCTGTCCTTTTTGATTTTACGGTCAAAGCTCACCAAGCCCTTATCATTTCTGCCCGGTCGGCTGCCTTCGTTTCTGCCGTCAGAGCCGAAGTCAAACATATTCCACACAAAGGTTGCCCATAAGTATTGGCGTTTATTTATATCCTTGAGAAATGCCTCGTGGCACAGTGTCTGGTATTCCTCAGGATGCCACTGACCATTGAACTTTGGTCTTTTAGGTTTTTCCTCGTGCTGAAATTCATTTCCGCCTGCACCGTATTCAGAAATTCCAAGGGGTCTTTCTGAACGGTTACGGTCCATAAATCTGCCAAGGCTTTTTCGACTCATACCATACCAACCGGGATAAATATTCCATGCGAGCAAATCGCTTTTCCAGTTATAAGCGGTTTTCTGATTAGTTGCCTGAGTCAGAAGACGATAAGGGTCAGCGGTTTTTCCTGTCTGATACAGCTCCTCCATAAAGGGGCGCATAACGCTGTCAAATTTTGCTTTAACCTCGTTTTGCAGTCCCCAGCAGACAATTGACGGATGGTTATAATTCTGATTGATTAATTCCTTTAGCTGTGCTTTTGTTGAATTAAAAAATGCCTGCCTTGTGCTGTCGGGATTATTATATTCACCATTGCCTCCGACTAAATCAACAAATGGTATTTCAGCCCAGACAACAATTCCGTAGCGGTCGCACATATTATAAAAATATTCTGCCTGTGGATAGTGTGCAAGACGGATTGCGTTAGCACCCATTTCATAAATCAGGGCAAAGTCCTCAAGGTGCTCCTTGTTTGTGAGTGCATTGCCCAAGCCCTCTCTGTCCTGATGACGGCTTACACCTCTCAGCGGATAGGATTCACCATTTAAAAGAAAGCCCTCATCTCTGTCGACGGTGTAGTAACGGAAGCCGACCTGACTGCAAACTGTGTCAACAGTGACATCACCGCAAATAATTTCAGCCCTTGCATCATAAAGATAGGGGGCTTTTCTGCCATCCCACAGCTTAGGTGAGTCTATTTCAAATGTAAAAGTGAGCTTTTTTGTTTCATCGGGAGATAATACAATATCTGTTTTCTTTATGTATAATTCATTTTCTCTGAGTAAATTGTCTATGTCAAAGTCCTTGTTTGAAATATAAGGGTTTTCGTCAAAGACTTCAGGTGATGACAGAGCAGCCTTAAGCTGAAATGCCTTTTCTTCATTCGATGCGTTCACAACCTCTGTTTCAAAGACGCATATTGCTTTTCCTTTTGTGACGCAAGGGGTTGAAATTTTCAGTCCACGGCTTGAAAATTCACCAAATCCAAAGTGGAGTCTGTCTTTTTTTATCAGCTCAATTTCTCTGTATATACCGCCGTAAAAGGTGAAATCGGCAGTGATAGGTGCAACCGCTTCATTTCTTTCATTATTAACCTTTACAGCAATGAGATTGCTTTTTCCGAAATCAATAAAGGGTGTTATATCTATGCCAAATGCAGTGTATCCGCCAAGGTGTGACCCTGCATGCTGTTCATTTACATAAACATCTGTTTTAGTATTAGCACCCTGAAAACGGAGATAAATAAGCTTTTCTTTGTCAGCATTTTCAAAAAATAAATTTTTTCTGTACCAACCGTCACCACGGAAATAATCTGTATCATTAATGTCCTTATTGCCTGCTTTTCCGTCCTGACCGTCTATATTGTTCCATGTGTGTGCGATATCGACTGTTTCCCATTTGCTGTCATCAAGTTTTGCAGAATAACCGTATGCTGCATAACCTTTATGAAATTTCCAGTCTGAATTTATCATAATGCTGCTCCTTTTGAAATAGTTTAATAATATTCTACCATAATGAATAATTATATTCAATTGTATAATAAGCATAGCGGCTTGTATGAATTTGCACTATTTGATTTTAATTTTTCTTTTTGCTATAATAATTAAAACAAGAGGTAAGTTATGATAAAGGAAATTAAAGAAAACAAAAAGAAATATCTGTCGCTGCTTCTGTTAGCAGATGAGAAGGAGAATATGATTGACCATTATATTGAAAGAGGTACGATGTACGTACTTGATGATAATGGTATTAAGGCAGAATGTGTTGTTACCGATGAAGGCAGCGGAGTGCTCGAAATCAAAAACATTGCTGTTGACCCTGACTTTCATAAAATGGGTTACGGGAAAAAACTGATTGGCTTTATTGAGGAAAGATATTCGGGGGAATATGCTGTTATACAGGTCGGTACAGGTGACAGTCCTTTAACAATTCCTTTTTATGAAAAATGCGGTTTTGTACGTTCTCATATAATTAAAAATTTCTTTGTTGATAATTATGACCATCCTATAATTGAAGGCGGGGTTCAGCTTAAGGATATGATTTATCTCATAAAAAAGCTGAGCAGGGAGTAAAAATGAAAAAGCTGAAAATAGCATTGCTGCAGATTTCACCCTGCGGTACACTTGATGAAAATTTAAAAAAGGGGATTCAGTTCTGCAAAAAGGCGAAGCAAAAGGGGGCTGATATTGCACTGTTCCCTGAAATGTGGAGCAACGGTTATAACATTTATAGCCGACCTGCTGATGAATGGATTGCAGAAGCGATAGATGCAGACAGTGAATTTGTCAGCACTTTTGGCAGGCTTGCAAAAGAGCTTGATATGGCTGTGGGAATAACATTCCTTGAAAAATATTCAGGCGGTCCGCGAAACACTCTTGTTCTTTTTGACAGATTCGGAAATAAAAAGTTAACATACGCAAAGGTTCACACCTGTGATTTCAGCGTTGAAAGTAATCTGACACCGGGTGAGGACTTTTATGTTACGGAATTAGACACACATTGCGGTGAGGTTAAAATCGGTGCAATGATTTGCTTTGACCGTGAATTCCCCGAAAGTGCAAGAATACTTATGCTTAAGGGTGCTGAGGTTATTCTTGTGCCCAACGCTTGCCCTATGGAGATTAACAGGCTTTCACAGCTAAGAGGAAGAGCTTATGAGAATATGACAGCAATTGCTACCTGTAACTATCCCGACATTGTTCCCGACTGCAATGGTGTATCAACTGTTTTTGATGGTGTCGCTTATCTGCCTGACCTTGACGGTTCACGTGATACCTGCATTCTGCAGTCTGATGGCAGTGAAGGGATTTTTGTTGCAGAGCTTGATCTTGAACAGCTTAGAAAGTACAGAAACAGCGAGGTGCATGGTAATACATTCCGACGTCCTGAAAAATATTCAGAGCTTATTGAAACTAAAATCAATGAACCTTTCATAAGAAATGAAAGACGAAAATAAAAATGTGATAAATATTTACAAATAATTTTCATTTATGCCAACAAAAATACACAATTCGACAAATTATGCAGAAAAAATGTGTATACTGGATTGTAGAGCTTGTGTATTGAAAGGGGAATAAAAATGAAAATTGACGGTGTAAAGGATATTTTTGAAAACGAAAATATGGTTATTTCACTGATTAATAAGAATGTTAAGGGCTGTAAGTTTTCTACACTTGATATAGGTGAAAAGGACAGCTTCGGTGATGTAATCAGCTTTGAAACAGTTTATTGCTTCAGGGATTTAATAGAGCTGTAAAAAACAAAAGCAGTTCATTATTGAACTGCTTTTGCTGCTTATTCTGCCTTGCCCATAACGTCAATCGGGTTAACATATTTGCCTTCAAGCTTTGTTTCAAAGTGAAGATGACTTTCTGATTTTGCTTCAAAAGGAACACTGCCGAGTGTACCCAGCGACTGACCGATTGTTACATAATCGCCTGCTGAAACATTGACGGAGTCAAGTCCGCAGTATCTTGCAACAAGCTTTCCGCCATGGTCGATTTCAATAACCGTGCCAAGCATATTATCCTTGTTGACTGATAATACAAGACCGTCATTTACTGCAACAACCTTGCTGCCTGCTGAGCCTTTGAAATCGACAGCAGTGTGTGCGCGGTAGTCCCCCATAGTTTCGTTTTTAATAAGCTCCTCTGTATAACCCAGAATGGATGCTTCCTCGCAGGGATATTTATAAAATGATTTATATGGGGTATTTGTGTCGCTTAGCTTCATAGTCGGTGCTTCGGTGGTTGTTTCCTTAGCCTTTGTTGTTGATTGATTTTCAGTGACAGTAGTCTGTGTTGTAGTGGTTTCCTTAACTGTAACACGGCGCTGCACCTCAGTCGTCTGTTCCTGCTTTACCGTTGTAGCTTCATTAACAAGCTCGTCATTATTGCTCTGGGTTGAAAAATATACTATTAAACCTAAGGCAATAATACACAGGCAGATTACCGAAAATAACGCCCTCAGATTTTTATTGTTTGGTTTGTCTTTTGTTGCCATAATAAACACCTCAAAAGAATTATTGCCTTTATATTTTGCTTTTATTCATTATTTGCTTGAAAAAATAATTTTGATTTGTTATTATATATCTGTTATGAAAAATTCAAATTATAAACCAACAATAATTGCCTGCTTTATTGCCTATATGGTGCAGGCGGTTGTATGCAACTTTGCCCCATTGCTTTTTGTAAGCTGGGAGCAGGAATTTAATATTTCGATAGCACAGCTTACCACCATTGTAACTGTAACCTTTTTTACTCAGATTGTAGTTGATTTGCTGTCAGCCAAATTTGCCGATAAAATCGGTTATAAGCGGTGTCTGGTGCTGTCGCATATCTGTTCATTTGCAGGCTTTCTTCTGCTCGGCATACTGCCCTATGTTATGTCAGATAAGTATCTTGGAATAATGCTTTCAATAGTGCTTTATTCGGTAGGCAGCGGTTTGCTGGAGGTTCTGGTTTCTCCTGTTGTTGAGTCCTGCCCTACTGATAATAAAACAGGTGCAATGAGTCTGCTCCATTCATTTTACTGCTGGGGCACTGTTGCTGTTATTGCACTGTCAACATTATTCTTTGTGGCTTTCGGCAGAGAAAGCTGGCGGTTTCTCGCATTTGTATGGGCTGTTTTTGCACTTCTTAACGGCATATTCTTCTGCTTTGTTCCTGTGTCTGAACCTGAGCAAGAGAGCAAGGAAAAGGGCAGCTCGCCGTTCAGATCTAAATTTTTCTATGCAGCTATGCTGTTGATGATTTGTTCAGGCGCTGCAGAGCTTGCAATGAGCCAGTGGGCATCAACCTTTGCTGAAACGGGGCTTGGCGTTTCAAAAACTGTCGGCGACCTTGCAGGACCTATGGCTTTTGCCGTGTTAATGGGATTTGGAAGAGTGCTGTTCAGCAAGCTCAGCGACAAAATCAGGGTTGAAAGCTATCTGACTTTTTCAGCCGTGCTTTGTGTGATTTCATATCTTATGGCAAGTCTGTCGGCAAATCCGATAGTTTCTCTGCTTGGCTGTGCACTCTGCGGATTTTCCGTATCGGCAATGTGGCCCGGTACAATCAGCCTCAGCACAAAGCATATAACGGGAATTTCAACGGCAATGTTTGCCTTCCTTGCTATGGCAGGCGATGTTGGCTGCACAACAGGACCCACATTAATCGGATTTATTACAGACGCACTCGGCAACGATCTGAAAAAAGGCTTGCTGTTTTCAATAGCTTTCCCGATAATTATTCTGATAACACTCATATTGTTAAAAACCGAAAAGAAAGTAAAAAAAGACAGGTAAACATCTGTCTTTTAATTTGCTTAGCTGTTAATCAGTTTTTCATATTCATTGCAAAGCTCGCTTAACTCATTAGCTGTGTCATTGATATTGCAGAGTATTTTTTCATTATTGTAATTATCACTGACAAGTGCATCAACAAGCACCTGCATTCTTGCAGTAAGGTTGTTGATTTTTGCGAATTGCTCAGATGCACTGAGCCTCAGCCTTTTCAGGTTTAAAAGCTTTTCGTGTTCAGATTTTGGCAATGTTACAGTGTCGGTTACTATCAAGCTTAAATTGTCAGTAACAATTTTTTCAAAATAATCATACATATTTATACGGACCCCGTTTCTGTCCATAAGGCTTTGAAGGGTATCCTGAAAATCAGATTTGTCTATTCTGTCTTCTCCGCAGAAGGCGAGCATAAAATCAAAATAAGTCATATGTTTTCTCCTATCGTTGAAACATAAAAAAATAATGCAAATGAAGTGCATACAATCTATAAAAAAAGCCATACAATAATTATGGTGATTATATGAGAGAATTTAAAATTCCATCTAATCCGCCTACAACCAACAAAACGATTAGATTTCCTAATGATATCATTGAAAATGTTGAAAATGCAATACAAGGTAAGCATTGCACATTTACAGCATTTGTTGTCGAGGCGGTAAGAGTAGCACTTGAAAATCTTAATGAAAGTGAAGATTAAAGACTTGCGTCAGTGCAAGTCTTTTTTCTTAAGCATAAACTCAAAGTGCTCCCGAGGTGTCATATATATACCACGTTTAATAAGTTTATTCTGTATTGCTTTCTCAGTGCGTTCTTTTGTAAATCCTGACATTTTACTGAGTATTTCAATTATTTCATCATAATCTGCATCTTCAGCATTCATATAATAACCTCCTAGTGTTTTTCTTGATTATAGCATAAACGCATTGCAAATGCAATATAATTGCATAACGAACGTTATGTGTACATCTGTCTGATAATTTTATATTATTGTAGTGGTGATGATAATGAAGGAATTTAAAATACCATCTATATATCCGACTACTAATAAATGTATTAGATTTCCTAATGATTTGATTGACGATATAGAAAATGCAATTCAAGGAAAAAATTGTACGTTTTCCGCCTTTATTGTAGAAGCAGCAAGATATGCAGTTGATAATATTAAAGAAAATGATAAAAAAAGTACTGACAAATAAAGTTGTCAGTACTTTTTTATGTTGGCAAGATATAAAAATCAGGGCAGGTGTGAAAACCTGCCCTGTAATAATATCTGAATTGATTAAATTCTTGCTACACCATCTTTTTTTGCAGCATCTGCCACTGCTTTTGCAACCGTGTCTTTAATTCTCTCGTCGAAAGCGTAGGGGAGAATATAGTCCTCTGTGAGCTTATCGTCATCAACAAGTGATGCAATTGCATATGCTGCAGCGATTTTCATATTCTCTGTAATATCACTTGCTCTGACATCAAGTGCACCGCGGAAAATACCGGGGAAAGCAACAACGTTATTAATCTGGTTAGGGAAGTCAGAGCGGCCTGTGCCGACAATCTTAGCACCTGCAGCCTTAGCCTCGTCAGGCATAATTTCGGGTGTAGGGTTAGCCATTGCAAGCACAATCGGGTCAGCGTTCATTGTCTTAATCATATCCTGTGTGAGTACACCCGGTGCTGAAACGCCGATAAAGATATCTGTGCCCTTAACAGCATCAACAAGACTGCCCTTAGTCATTTCTCTGTTTGTTACCTTTGCGATAGCCTCCTTAGATGCGTTGAGTTTTTCTCTGCCCTCATAGATTGCACCTGTTCTGTCGCAGAGGATTACGTCCCTGAGACCGAGAGTCATAAGAAGCTTTGCAATAGCAATACCTGCAGCACCTGAGCCGTTGATAACAGCCTTGCAGTCTGAAAGTGCCTTGCCAGTAAGCTTTGTAGCATTGATGAGTGCGGCGGAAACAACGACTGCTGTGCCGTGCTGATCATCGTGGAAAATCGGAATATCACATTTAGCCTTGAGCTTTTCCTCAATTTCAAAGCATCTCGGAGCGGCAATGTCCTCAAGGTTAATGCCGCCGAATGAACCGCTGATGTTATAAACAGTTTCAACAAATTCGTCAACATCCTTTGTGCGCACGCAGAGTGGGAATGCATCAACATCACCGAACTCCTTGAACAATACGCACTTGCCCTCCATAACAGGCATACCTGCCTCAGGACCGATGTCACCAAGACCGAGAACGGCAGTTCCGTCTGTGATAACAGCAACCAAATTCCAGCGTCTTGTAAGCTCCCAGCTCTTTTTATAGTCTGCCTGAATAGCCACGCATGGCTCAGCAACACCGGGGGTATATGCCAGTGAAAGGCTGTCCTTATCATTAACCTTTGCTCTTGCTGTTACCTCAAGCTTGCCCTGCCATTCGCCGTGCAGCTTTAATGATTCTTTACGATAATCCATCTGTGTTTTCTCCTTAATGTATCATTAAGGGCACTGCACTTGAGGGTGCAGTGCCCTTTTGTTTTTTAATATCTTTCAATATGTGATTTAGTATCTTTTTCAGGGTAAGGGGTGTAGTTTTCCTCCCATGGGAAGGTGTAGTCAAGACCAAGCTCGTCACGTACCTCAAGAATTTCCTTCTGCACTGACTCGTTAATCGGCACACCGCTGTCTTTTCTGCTCTGCCAGATTTCATATTCCTTTTCGCCTGCTGTGAAAATTCTGTCAGCGTCAGGTGCCTTCTTTGAATCACGGATTGAGCGGAGAATTTCGCCTGTCTTGCTTCTTACAAGCTCTTGACCAAGGAAGTGATCAGTGTCAATTGCAATGAAGAAATGACCGAGGTGATATGGTCTGATATTACCGTTTTCATCCTTTCCGTCAAGGTCCTTGCCGTAGCTGCCGTCCTGAAGAACAGCAGAAAGCAGTTCAATAATCATTGCATAGCCGTAGCCTTTGTATCCGCCAAGCTCCTCGCCGATACCGCCGAGAGCAGTAAGTGCGGCAGAGCCTTCACGTATTCTTTTAAGAGCAACACCTGCGTCACCCTCTACTGATTCACCGTCAGAGCCGATGATTGTACCCGGGTGAACAGCCTCGTTAATTCTTGCATAATACTCAATTTTACCGTTCTGTGTGATTGATGTTGCACAGTCAAGTATAAAATCGAACTTCTCGTCGCTCGGAATACCTACTGTAAGCGGGTTTGTTCCGAACATACCCTCAACACCGAAGGTAGGTGCAACAGAAGGTCTTGCGTTAGTGCCTGTGATACAGATGCAGCCCTGCTCAGTAGCCTGAGTTGCATAGTAGCCTGCAATGCCGTAGTGGCAGGAATTACGTACCGCAACCATACCCAAGCCGTATTTTTTAGCCTTGTCAATAGCCATCTGCATTGCCTTGTAGCCGATAACCTGACCCATACCGTTATGACCGTCAACAACAGCAGTTGTTTCGGTTTCCTTAAGAATTTCAAATTCAGTTACAGGATTCTGAATACCTGCCCTGATTCTGTCAAGATAAATCGGTTTGAATCTGTTGCAGCCGTGGCTTTCAATACCGCGCTTGTCTGACTCAAGCAGAACATCTGTGCAGATTTCTGCATCCTCTCTCGGGATACCGTAGCCGACAAATGCGTCTGTTACAAAATCAGTTATTAATCCCCATGGACATACTACCTTACCCATAATGAAAATCTCCTTAATTTAATTATCTTTCCCAGTTGCGTGAGCGTTCAACAGCACGCTTCCAGTCAGAATACTTTTTATTTCTTGCTGAAGCCTCCATTGAAGGAATAAAAATTTTATCAACCTCTCTGTTAGCCTCAATTTCGTCTGTGCTTTCCCACACGCCTGTTGCAAGTCCTGCACAGTATGCGGCACCTAATGCGGTGGTTTCAACATTCTTAGGTCTGTTAACCTTAACTCCTGTCATATCAGCCTGAATCTGCATCATAATGTCAGATACAGATGCACCGCCGTCAACACGAAGGTCCTTGATAAGAATATCTGAATCACTCATCATTGACTCAAGCAAATCAGTCATCTGATAGGTTATGCTTTCAAGAACAGCACGGCAAATGTGCTTTCTGTTAATGCCTCGTGTCAGACCAATCATAATGCCCCTTGCGTACATATCCCAGTAGGGGGCGCCAAGTCCTGTGAAGGCAGGAACAAAGTAAAGACCGTTTGAATCCTCAACCTCAGATGCAAGCTCATCACATTCAGGTGCTGAGTGAATAAGCTCAACCTCGTCCCTGAGCCATTTAATAACGGAGCCTGCGTTGAAAGCAGAGCCTTCAAGTGAATATGTGATTTTATCACCAATACCCCAGGCTATGCCTGACAGCAGGTTTGAGCGGCTGTTAACACGTTTTTCACCTGTGTTCATCAGTAAAAAACAGCCTGTGCCGTAGGTGTTTTTTGCCTGACCCACTTCAAAACAGCCCTGACCGAATAATGCGCCCGGCTGATCTCCGATAGCACCTGCGATAGGAACGCCTGCAATATCCTCAATTCCTGTGATTTTTGCCATTTCTCCGTAAACACAGCTTGACGGCTTAACCTCAGGCAGCATACTCATAGGTATGCCCAGCTTTTCACAAAGGAAAGGGTCCCACTGCAGCTTGTCAACGTCAAAAAGCATTGTTCGGCATGCATTTGAATAGTCGGTAACGTGAACCTTGCCGTTGGTTAAATTCCAGATAAGCCAGGTGTCAACAGTGCCGAATAAAAGCTCACCGTGTTCAGCCTTCTCCCTTGCACCCTCAACATTGTCAAGAATCCATTTGATTTTTGTTGCACTGAAATAAGCGTCAATCAAAAGACCTGTTGTTTCCTTAATATAGTCGCTGAGTCCTTCGGCTTTTAGCTCCTCACAGTATGAAGCAGTTCTTCTGCACTGCCATACAATAGCGTTGCATACAGGCTTGCCTGTTTCCTTTTCCCATACTATTGTTGTCTCTCTTTGATTGGTTATACCAATACCTGCAATATCTTTCGGATTAACCTTTTCAAGTCTTAGACATGCAAGTATAGCACTGATCTGTGAAAAAAGTATTTCCATAGGATCGTGCTCAACCCATCCGTTCTGAGGATAGTACTGAGGAAACTCGTTCTGAGCCTTTGCAACAATTTCACCTTTTTTATTGAAAATGATTGCACGTGAGGAGGTTGTACCCTGGTCAAGCGCCATAATATATTTTTCTGCCATAATGATACCCCTCTCATTATTAATAGTTATGTCTGCCACTGCTCTTATTAAAGCAAAAAGCAGGCATAACTGCCTGCTTTTATTGTACTTTATTTGGAAATTAAAGTCAATGAAATATGGATATTGTTACAATAATTTAATTATAATTTGTGCATATTTTGTTGAATGTATAAAATATTGCCGAATAAGCACAAAAGCTTAAGCATTATTTTCCACAAATGTAATAATATCACTGACACTTTCTATCTTTTCAATTATTTCGTCAGGAACCTCAATGCCGAATTCATCCTCAACAGACATTACTATGTCTATTGCATCAAGACTGTCAGCTCCCAGATCCTCAACAAGCAGGCTGTCGGGAGTTATGGCACTCTCTTCAATATCAAGCTGGTCGGCAAGAATTTCCTTAATTTTATCAAATATCATAAATGTCACCTCAAAAAAATGTTGTTAATACTGATTTGTTATGTTATTATCATATTATATAATTATCCTTAAATTGTCAATAAATAAATTACAAAAGAGGTAAAAAAATGAAAAAATTCGGTCTTGTCGGCTATCCTCTCGGACACTCGATGTCACCGCTGATCCACAGAGAGCTTTTTAAAATAAACAGTATCAATGCCTCATATGAGCTGATTGAAATAAATCCCGAAAATTTTGGCAATGAATTTGAAATTATGAAAGACTATGACGGCTTTAATGTTACTATACCACATAAAATCAGTGTTATTCCCCAGCTTAATGCTTTATCTGAAAGAGCAGAGCTTTTCGGCGCGGTTAATACGGTTGAAAATAAAAACGGTATTTTAACAGGTCATAATACTGACTGCTATGGCTTTTTAAAATCACTTGATATGGCTGGAATTAATCTTGGCGGTAAGGTTCTTGTCTGCGGCAGCGGCGGTGTTTCAAGAATGTTTGCATTTGAAGCAGTGCTTGCAGGTGCTGATTTGACAGTTGCTGTGCGTGCATCAGGTATTGAAGCAGGAAGAAAGCTTATCGGTGAAATAAAAACAAAGCTCGGCAAGGAGGCAGAGCTTGTTACCCTTGATGATGTCAATGATGAATTTGACCTTATTATTAACGGAACGCCTGTCGGTATGCATCCGAATATGCAGGCGTCTGTTTTGTCAAAGGAAAAGGTGCAGAAATCAAAGGCAGTGTTTGATGCTGTTTATAATCCCCTTGAAACAAAGCTTATAAGCTATGCTAAAGAGGCGGGTCTTAAGTATTCTAACGGTCTGCCGATGCTTGTGTGGCAGGCGGCAGTTGCTCAGGAAATCTGGTTTGATGTGAAGTTCACCAATGAGCAGATTAAGGATGTTTTGAAAATTACTGAGGAGGAACTGAAAAAATAATGAATATTGTTTTATGCGGCTTTATGGGCAGCGGAAAAACCGTTGTGGGAAATGAGCTTTCAAAAATAATGGGCAGAAAATTTGTTGATACAGATGAGCTTATTGAAAAAGAGCAGGGTGTTGCGGTAAAGGCTATATTTGCAGCACACGGTGAGGAGTATTTTCGCGAGCTTGAATTTGAGTGCTGTAAAAAAGCAGCAGAGCTTAAAAACTGTGTTGTGTCAACAGGCGGCGGTGCTTTAACATTTGAAAGAAATGTTGAAGCGTTAAAGAAAAGCGGAAAAATAGTTTTTCTTGACGCAAGCTTTGACGTTATTTGTGCCAGAATAGGCAATTCAAATAACCGCCCGCTTTTTCGTGACAGAGATAAGGCATATGAGCTTTATAATGAAAGAAAGTCAAAATATCTTAATGCTGCTGATTATATTGTTGACGGTGATATGTCTGCAAGAAAAACCGCAATGGATATTGCCGAAATATTCAGGTAAGCAGTGCTTATTTGTGTTGTGATTTGGCAGTATCCGACTGAATAAAAACACTCTATTGAAAAATAAAACAACTTGTGCTATAATGTGTGAGTTATATGTGTTAGACAAGAGGTGTTTCCTATTAGTATAAAGAAATCTGAACTTGACCACGATGTGGAAATGTTCAAAAAATACAGAAATCTGCTTAAAGAGCTTACCGTTAAAAACATTCGTCTGAAATACCGTCATTCCTGGCTGGGTGTTTTCTGGAGCTTTTTGCAGCCCCTTTTAAATATGGTAGTTCTGTCAGTAGTGTTCAGCGGTATTTTCGGAAGAGAAGACAAGAGCATTATCTGCTATCCCATTTATCTTTTTACAGGTCGTTTGTTATTCAGCTTTTTTACAACTTCAACAAAGCAGGCAATGACCTCCTTCAGACGAAATCAGTCAATTATAAAAAAGGTTTATGTACCTAAATATATGTATCCTCTTTCGTCAATTTTCTCTAACTTTGTTACGTTTGCCATATCTCTTATATGCCTTATATGCGTATGGATTTTCTTTAAACTTACGGGTATAAGCGGCGGATCAGGATTATTTATTACAGGCTATCTGCCCCTTTGCGTTGTGCCTATGGTATTTCTGCTTTTATTCAGTACGGGTGTCGGTCTGATATTGTCTGTAGTATGTGTTTATTTCAGAGATGTTGAATATATATGGGAAGTAGTATCGCAGCTGCTGTTTTATATGGTGCCGATTATTTATCCTTTAAGCAGAATTACAACTGACTGGGTGCTTGTTTTAATCAGAATAAATCCCCTTTATTCAATGATTGAGCTGTTCAGGCAGTGTGTTCTTTACGGAAAAATTATGGACTGGCAGATGCTTGTTTATGCGGCTGTTATTTCAATAGTTACACTTTTAATAGGAATTTTATTCTTCAATAAAAAGAGTGACGATATAATTTTTCATTTATAAAAATAAAAAAAAGATGCTGTTAAAGCATCTTTTTTTATGTATTGAAATAATTAACAGGATATGGTATTATTTTTGACATGGAATATAAGTATGAATTACATTGCCACACAGGATGTGTATCACGGTGCGGCAGGGTTGAACCGGAAGAAATTGTAAAACTTTATAAAAAAGAGGGCTACAGCGGAATTGTTGTGACAGATCATTACAGCCCGATGACCTTTAAGCCGAACTGGTGTCCTCAGAAGCAGATTGATTTTTACCTCAGCGGCTACAGAAGAATGAAGGCTGCAGCCGGCGAGGATTTTACTGTTCTGCTTGGTATTGAGCTGAGGCACTATGGTACGGCAAACGATTATCTTATTTACGGAATTGACGAAGAGTTCCTGTATAATGCAGGCAATCTTATGACTGTAATGGAAAAGGGCGTTTACAGACTTGCTAAAAGCAAGGGTTACCTGGTGTATCAGGCACATCCGTTCAGAGTGGGTATGCGCCGCTGTAATCCCGATTACATTGACGGTGTGGAAGTTTATAACGGAAAAACTGATTATAAATCAAATACGAAAGCTCTGGAGTGGGCAAAGGCAAATAATAAATTAATGGTGTCAGGCTCTGATTTTCACGTTGTAAAAAATTTGGCACGCGGAGGAATTATAACTGATAAACCGATTAATAATAATGCTGAGCTGCTTGATGTTTTAAAGAGTCAGAGCTTCAGGAGGATTGAAAAGTATTAATGAATTTTATCAGGAAAAACGGTATCGGTATTTTAACCTGCGCGGCAGTTGCAGGGGTTTCAACCTTGCTTGCAGGTATTAACATAGGGGGATTTTCCTTTGAGGTTATAGGTGCACCTGTGTTTGCAATTATTATAGGTATGGTTATTACTGCTGTATTTAAAAATCTTGCAGCCGATGAAAAAATGAAATCGGGAATAACCTTTACATCGAAAAAGATTCTGCAGTGGGCAGTTATAATTTTAGGATTTACGCTTAACATAAAAACCGTACTCGCTGTGGGCGGTAAAAGCCTGCCTGTAATTATATCAACAATCGCAGTTTCACTTATTGCTGCTGCAATAATGTACAAAGTATTAAAGGTTGATAAAAAGGTTTCAATATTAGTGGGTGTCGGCTCATCAATCTGCGGCGGCTCGGCAATTGCCGCTACTGCACCCGTAATTGATGCTGATGATGAGGAAATTGCTCAGTCAATTTCAGTTATATTTTTATTTAACGTAATAGCAGCACTTATTTTTCCTACATTCGGCAATGCAATAGGGCTTACAAATGATGGCTTTGCTCTTTTTGCCGGAACAGCCGTTAATGATACTTCATCTGTTACTGCTGCCGCATCAGCCTGGGACAGTATGAAGGAAACAAACGGAATGGTGCTGGCACAGGCTACTACTGTTAAGCTGACCCGTACGCTTGCAATTATTCCTATTACCTTAGTGCTTGCTCTTATAAGAACCCGTGAAGCTAAAAAAGAGGGCGGCGAGGGTGCAAAAATCTCAATGAAAAAGATTTTCCCTTGGTTTATTATTTATTTTGTGATTGCATCGCTTATCACAACATTAGTGGCATTAATGCCGTCAGGCAGCTTTACTGATTTTTATAACGATTATTTTGTAAAGGGCGCCAAATGGCTTGCAAAATTTTTTATAGCAATGGCAATGTGTGCTATCGGTCTTAATACAAACATTGTTAATCTTGTAAAAAAAGGCGGAAAACCGATTGCAATGGGCTTTGTCTGCTGGATGGCAATAACAGCCGTCAGTCTTGTTATGCAGCATGTTTTAGGATACTGGTAAAAAACAAGAGCAAATCAGTTATGAACTGATTTTGCTCTTTATTTTTTTATACAGTTTTTCAATTATAATGTAAAATCCTGCTCCTGTAATTCCGCCGAGAGTATTATAAAACAGGTCACTGAACTGAAACGTTCCTATTGAAAAAATACCCTGACAAAGCTCAATAAATAATGATATTGAAAAGGATATTACCGTTCCTGAAATGAGTATTGATTTTGATGACAATGCTTTGTTTTTAAAGAATTTTTGTACAAGCAGTACAGATGGCATAAGAAACAGAAAAAGTGCAATATTCCTTGTCTGCGGGCTTGAAATTATATTGGGATTTTCAAATATATTCCAGTCGCCGTTAATTACAGCCCATCCGTCATAGTGCCGTCCGATTCTGCCGATTAGCGTAATCTGAAATATAAATGAAAGATTAAATGATAAAAACCATAAGGACAATATCTTGTTCAGCTTAAAAGCAGACCTGCCGTTTTTATGTATGACAAAAATTAAATAAATAACAGTAATGCCCAGTGAAAATAGTATGGCGTTATATGTGCCGAATTCAGCTAAAAACATATTGAGGTGCTTAAGTGATGTAAAAAAAGTTTTCATTATCAGTTACCTGATTTAAGCTTAAGGTTTGTAATGAACAGCACAGAGCGCCAGAGTCCCTTGTCGATTAATGTGTAAAGCAGCCTTTTTTTCAGCGGCTGATTATTATAATTATAGCTTTTCAATATGTTTTTTACATAGCTGTCATTAACGATTTTCTTTATTCTGAGTTTGTCATTGTTATTGCCTGTTTTTTTGTAATTGATTGCTTCAAGCTTAAGAACTGCAATTATATTAATTAAAAATGTGCCGACAATTCTTTCCTTGAGTATATCATTATCAACAAGTGACAGCTCATAATCGCACAGCTTTTTTATCTGTTCGAAACGATTTGGCATATATTTATGAGTAAGTGATGCCTCGTTGTAGCAGTAGTAGTAGCCTGCACTGTCAATAATAACTGCTGATTTTATGTGCTTAAATATTTCAATGTCGAAAATTGCATCCTCGCTGATATATTCACGCTCAGATACAAAACGGATGTTGTTTTCCTTAACAAGTGAAAGTTTATAAATACCTATACAGGTTGACATATCACTGCTGTTTTGGTCATATGTATCAGGACCTAAAACACTTGGGAAGAGAATGCTTTTTACATTTTCCCTGTCAAAGCACTGATTTTCATAAGGGTGATTGTTACGTTCAATTCTGTCACCATACTGCTTTGATATTCCGCCCTGCGCAAGGTCGTAATCACCGCTTTTTGCGGCATTGTATAGCTTTTCATAAAAATCCAAATCAACATAATCGTCGCTGTCAACAAAGGCAAAGTATTCGCCCTCTGCAATTTCAAGACCGCTGTTGCGTGCAAATCCCAAGCCGCCGTTTTTTTTGTGGATAACCTTGATTCTGCTGTCATTTTCAGCGTATTTGTCACACATTACGGGGCAGTTATCAGGCGACTCATCATCAACAAGAATTATTTCAATATCCTTAAGTGTTTGATTTATTAGTGAATTTAAGCACCTGTCAAGGTATTTCTCAACATTATAAACAGGCACAATTATGCTGACCTTTGGTATCATAAAAATTCTCCGTGCTTTTTAATTTGATTTATTAGAATGAAATTTATTTTTTATCATCTTCTTTGCACTTATGAAAAGGTTTTTCATAACAGGCAGATAAAGAAGTGTTATAACAAGTGTGATTGCAATAAGTATAAGATAAAGTATTATAGACTCTTTAAATGATAACAGAACTATTATCTGAATTAAAAGCAAAATGTAAGACAGAATATCTCTTTTTAAATTAAGTTTTAATTTTATGTATTTCTTTACCTTGTAAAGCTTTAAAGCCCATACAATGATGTATGATATTGCAGTTGCAATTGCCGCGCCTATAGGACCGATTTTCAGTACCAAAATCAGATTGATAACTATGTTGCAGACTGCACCGACTGCTGTTGTAATGCTTTCTGTTTTGCCGTCCTTTACCGCCTTGAACAGTCCTGTGAAAAATCCCGAAAGCGATGCAAACAGGATTGATACAAGGTAAAAGGGGACATATTTCCACGCTTCAAAGAAATCCTTTGCATACAAAATTCTTGACAGAAAAATGTCAAGCACAATAAGCACTGAGCAGACCTCAGTCAAAGCAAAATTGTACATATTATATGTGTTGGCAAAAAAGCCGTCCTTATCATCAGGGTCATATGCCTTGACAGTTGACAGCTGCCACGCCTGATTGAAAATTGACTGAAAAATATTAAGTATTGACGGAATTTTGTTGGCTACTGATAAAACACCGTTTGCCGATAAACCGCATATCCACGATACTACATATCTGTCAGATGCACTGTTAATCCACCAGCTTATGGTGTTAAGAATCAGCGGTCGGCTGTAATGCATCATTTCCTTCTGAAGTGTTTTGAATTTTCCGTTGAATGATATGTATTTCCATGCTTTTATTTTGAAAAATACATAAAAAGCCGATACCATAAGTGCGGTTATATATGCAGCAAAATAACCGATAAAGCCCAGTTTGAATACAACGAGAAACAGAACATTCAGCACAAGTGTGATAATTGTATTAATAAGTGAGGCAATTGCAAGCTCATTTACCTTATCAAGACCTCTTACAAAATAGAACATAAGCTGATTGAATGCATATGCAATATAATACGCAGCAAAGCACCATATGTAAGTATTTATTACGGGAATTAAATTAAATGCATAGTTTATTCCCAAAAAGCCTGCAACAAACACCATACTCAGCATAAGTGTTTTTACACCGACAGTGAATATGCCGCGTTTATCATTTTTTTCGTCGAGCGAAAAGCGTATAACTGCATCAACTATATCAACCGTAAAAATGGGCACAAGCAGAAATACAGTGGTGTGAATAAAATCAAATGCACCGTATTCCTCAGTTGTCAAAATGCTTGTGTATAAAGGAACAAGGAAAAAGCTTAACAGCTTTGAGCAGAAATTGCTCAAAGTCATTAAGCCTATATTTTTAAATAAATATTTGAATTTATTGTTCACGTTTTTAACTTCCTTGTTAATTTAAACTGTCTGATAAAAAATTTTTTGATGAATTGATAAAATTCTCTGCATTTTTGTGTGCAGCTGCAAAATCAATATCATCTGCCTCGGGAATACGCATACTGTTATGCTTCAGTAAACGCTGACTGATTTTGAATTTATTCAGTACATTAATTACCCTTGAATTTGTATTTAAATATGAGCTGTCTGAAAACTGCTCAAAAACGTAAAACTGCGTTTCAAGCAGAATTGAAAATGATGTTGCGTGAAATGAATCTGTAAAAACATATTGGGCATTGTTAATATAGTTTACAAAATCAAAGGGTGATGAATTTATGTATTCATTTGTGCCGAAAGCATAAAACTGACGACCGACAACAGGTATTCCCACAATTTTTAATTTGTGCTTTTTTGCAAATTTTTTTACTGCAAGCCAGTGATGCGGGTTGTATGTCAGAAAATAATAAAAAAGATACGGCTCTTTTATTTTTCTTTCATTTCCGCTAAGCTCAAGCCATTCCTTTTTGCTTAAAAGAAAAACGGGGTCACATACATTTTTTACAGGCTTGTTCAATGCGTCAGTGAGCTGTGCAACAGCATCCTCCTCACGCAGTGATACAGCGCTGAAATCTTTTAATAAGTCAGCATAAGTGTCTATGCTTTCCTCAGGCAGCTTTCCTAAGCCGATGCTTGGTGCATAGGATATTTTCTTTTTTTCTCTTCCGTCAACATAGTCAAGGAAAAAGTGTTTGTCAAGCCAGTTCGGATTCCATATCTGATCACTGCCGCATATAAAGGCGTCAAAGCTGTTGCTGACTTCAGCAAAATCAGAATCGTTCTTTATAGGTGATGTTACATTACAGCAATTGTCTATTGTGTCAAAAAAGCTCTGCCTTTTATCTTCAAAAATATTGTTGTGTGCCTGATGATATTTGTTAGTGCATATATAATCAAGCTTGTTTTGCACCTTCTGTATAAAGGTGCGTCTTTTGTCTTTTGGGAAATTTCTCGGAGGCAGATAATTAATTAAGGCAGGGGAGTGACCGAGCTTTTTTAAATAGGTCTGCAGTGCAAGTGCCTGCAGTATAGTTCCGTAATTCATATCACGAAACCAGGTTGTAACGCCAATCCTCAATTTTTTGCTCCTTTGAATTTATTGATATAAAATCTGCTTGCCTCTTTAAAGCCGAGATTTTTGAATTTTGTATAAACACGGTCGGGTATGCAAATAACCCTTATAATTTTTTTTGCATTTTTTATTCCAAGCTTTCTTGCAATTTGTTGTTCTTTTTTATGCCATTTTTTGTAGTTTTCATCCACCCATGACATATTATATCTGTGTATGCTTAATGTGTTTTCAGTACAGTTTAAAAGTCCTGTTGAATAATTCAGCGGTGCAAAATACTCGGTAGGGTAAATTGTAATATCTAAAACATTCTGCATCTTATCGTTGATTACAGTACCATATTTCTTCAGAAGCTCAGTAGCCATAGCGGGGGAAGGAGTAAGGTTAAGAGTCCCATCAGTTTTATAAAAGCTGACATCATTATACATATCACGCAGAATTTTTATGCCGTAATGACCTTTTTCAGCACCGAAGCCGGAGCCGGGATTAATAAAATTAGCACCCTCAAAGCCCATAAAAGCCTTATTGTCAAGCATACTGTCAAAGCTCTTTATTATTTCAACATCGGTGTCAAGGTAGATACCGCCGTGAGTATAGATAATGTCAAGTCTGGCGAAGTCAGGAACAAAGCCCCACTTTTTCTCGTTATATGCATCCTGCATATATTGATTTTTAGATAAATCGTAGTTGCTTTCATCCCACCTGATTATTTCATAATCGGGGCAGAACTTTTTCCAGCTTTCGATACATTTTTGGTCCTTTTCAGGAATAGGATTTCCGCCGAACCAGCAGTAGTGAATTTTTTTTGGTATCATATTTACACCTGTTATTCTCTCATTTGTTTTAATGATTTAAGCCACATTTTAAGCTTTGTATAGTCATTTCTGAGCCTGAACTCAAGCTCCTCACGGAAGGTACCGACCTTCCATATTTCGTCCTTTTCTGCTCTGAGCTTCAGGTAATTTTCTTCAACACTGTCCCAATAGGGATAAAAATAAAGCTCGGTTATTCTGCGAAGGACTTTTTTATCCTTATCAAAGCGTTCCTTTTCAAGCAGATTAAAACGCTCCTGAGGGTCCCATTCAAGGTCATAAAACTCCTCACTGTCAGTGCGTTTGTTATATATATATTTGTATCTGTCACTTATTACCGCAAGCTTTCTGTCAGGCTGTGCGTAGTACTGTGAGTCAACGAAAACATAGTCCCTTTTCACTATTTCATCATTCAGCAGAAGCCTCATCAAATCAACGTGTGAGGTGATATAATCCACTCTTTCAATGCCGTTAATTCTCGGTACAATAAGCGGAACACGGCAGGTCGGCTCATAAACATGAAAGCCGTACCCCGGTATGTCCTTATGCATATTCATATGACCATGGTCGGCTGTAACATAGATGTTTTCATCACCGTATTTTCTGCGGATAAAGCCTAATATGCTGTCAAATACATCAACATCATCACCATAGCAGCAGCGTCCTCTTATAACGTGAGGAAGGTGCAGCCAGATAAAAAGCTTGTCGCTGTCCTCAATTGAATCAAGCTTTGCATATATTTTGTTTATGGTTAATTTCAGCAGGTCATCATTTCTTTTCAGAGTAACATCTTTAGGGCGGTGAACGCCTGACTGTTGCTGCATTTCAACAATATGTATTTTGGTTTTGCTCTCATCACCAAATTCTCTTACATAAGGATAAGCACCTCTCATATAATCAGGTGACCAGATAATATGGCAGTCATAGCCCTTCTTCTGAAGAACAGAAAAAATGCTTTCCTTTTCATTCGGCTCAACACTTGTGTATCGTTTTCTCTTTTCAAAGTCATGGCAGTATTCACCTGTAAGCATACTGCTGAACACCATTGAGGTTGATGCTGCTGAGGTGTGGTGATTATAGAATACCGTGCCCTTTTCAGCAAGCTCGTCAAGATTAGGTGTTTTCCAGTATTCATTGCCGAAAAGGGGCAGATTTTCAATGCTTAGTGCATCCTTTGAATAAAGAAAAATTACTTTTTTCATACTGTTACCTTCTTAGTTTGAGTTTTTTTTACATTAGCATTAGCCGTGTTAACATCTCGTATTTTGATGAATAACAGTGACAGTGAGAAATAAATTAAAAAAGAAATTTCTATTCTCAATGAGCTGTTATAAACAAAGTTAAACAGTGACATAATTGACATAATAAGTGTAAAAGTTGCGTAGCTGTTCAGTTCTTTGTTTTTACGATATTTGAGTGAAAGAGCAAGAATGAAAACGAAAATGCCTACAAAAAGTATTAATCCTATGTAGCCTGTTTCAAGATAAATCATAGCAGTGGATCTGTTACGATATCCTGTATATTCATATCTCGTTGCAAATGTACTGTGACACCATTTAAAGGTCTTTGATGATTCGCAGGCACCAAGACCATAGCCAATAAGCTTATTCAGAATATTATCGTGGAAGAATAACTCGTTAACCTGAGACAATGCCGTAAGTCGCGAAATAGCAATTTGCTTATTACCGAATTCCGTTCGGCTGTTATAATCAATAATGCTTTCCAGAGACGTCATATGTTCAAGTGAATCACTGTTAACAACTGCAAGTATCCTAAAGCCGACATATATTCCTGCTACACCCAGAGCCACTGCAATAAGTTTTTTTATGACAGAGCCTTTGTTGCTGAAAATTGTCGGAAGAACAAGTATTACAGCAAGCTCAAAGAAAAAGAATTTAAGTTCACTTATTGCTGCCATGAGCATACTGCTGATAATGACACTGAGCAGTACAGTGGAATTAATACTTTTGTGCGTGTATTTTACAAAGGAGTAAGCACATATAACCACAAGATATATATTAAGGTATGCATTTCCGCCTTGTTCAGTTCCGAACATACCGCTTAAATAGTCATTTCTTTTGTTCAGAATGAAAAATTCCACAAGACCGCAGAGCACATTATATATCTGTAGTCTTACGACATTCTTCATAATTCTGTCAACATCTTTGGTTTTTAAATTGTCAATGCAGATAAAGAAAAAGAAAATAAAGAAAAAGTTGTTTCTTATGCCCCACAGTATCTGACCTGTAGGCACTAATCGTATAAAAGCAACAGCAGTGACCGCAACCATATAAAATATAATATATGCGGTCAGCTTATTATAATCTTTATGCTTAAATAGATATGGGATTTTCTGCATTGAAAGCATAGCCATAAGAATCAGATTAACATCAAGCAGGTATCGTGTAATACTCGGTATACCTACTATGCTTATCAGCGATTCAATCACTAATAAATAGTAAATCTGAAATTCAATCAGCTTTGATAAACGGAGTTTCATATTTAACCTCGAAAGTTATTTGCGGCGGCAATTCTTCTTTTTGCAAGCTCATCGGTTGTGCCGATTTTCACAGCAGGAACACCGCCCCATATTTCCCCTGCGGGAACATCCTTTGTAACAACTGCGCCTGCAGCAATTACAGCGTTTGGTCCGATAGTGGTATCATACATAATTATTGAATCCGCACCGATAACGCAGTTGTCAAGTATTTTGATTTCACCAACATAATTTTTTGCTTCTATACCCTTATATTCAGGGCAGTTAACAAGCATATAATTAATAACATCGTGTGTGATAAATCTTACATTTGCACATATGTGAACATTGTTGCCTATTGAAACAAGCTCAGGCTCGGATGGTATCTGATGTGAATAATAAAGGCTTTTTTCGCCGAATTGTCTGAATAATTTTGTTTTTCTTAAATAATCACTTTTTTTGAACACCGATTTTGTTAAAAACATTTTCAGCATTACCTTATATCTTTTCAGTGACTTGTTGGACATATTTTCTTTTGCCTTTCGCTTGATTTAGGGATTAAAATTATTTATTTAACTGGTTTGCAATATCGCTGTCAACAATTTCTTCACCTGATTTTGTTTTTAGCTGTTCTCTTGAAAGCTCTGACAAGCCGTCGCTTATTGACGCATTCATATCGCAGGTTGAAAGCCTGTCAAGCTCCTCCTTGCTGATTTTGCCGTCCCTCAGGTCACGGCAGATTTTATTTTCATACATTGAATATTTTTCATCCTGAAAATATCTGAGGAACTTGTGCTTGATTACCCACATAGCAGGTTTCTGAATATATTTATGCATAGCAGGGGATACAGAGCCTATCATCCAGCACTGTCTGTCACAGTGGCGAACCTTGTTTCTCACTTTATCAGCCTGTTCGCTGTTCCACAGGGTATCCCAGTCTGTTTCGTTAAGGTTGCCCATAACCTCTTTTTCCTTAGTACCGTTACAGGGCATAACATCGCCGTAAGGGTCAATGAAAAATGTGTCAAAAGCCATATCGCAGGGCAGCAGACGCTTCTGACCGTATATGTAATTGATTAAGCCGTGGTTGAAATATGCCCTGAACCATTTCTTTGGTGAATTTGATTTTAACAGCTCATTAATAAGTCTTTCAAATTCTTTTGCAACCATCGGTCTGTCTTTTATAATATTTTTTGCCTCAACAAAATAGAAGGAATTATGCAGCGAGGCAGTGGCAAATTCCATATTCATTTTATCGCTTAATTTGTAAAGCTCAACCAGATCCTTGGCGTTTGCATCCTGAACAGTCATACCGAAGCCGACGTCCTTCATACCCATTTCAACAAGCTTTTTAAGGGTTGTGTAGCCACGGTTGAAGCCGTCGTCAAGTCCGCGGATTTTATTATTTGTCTGCTCAAGTCCCTCAATGGAAATTCTTATGCCTATATTCGGAAATTCCTTACATAAATCAATAATTCTGTCAGTGAAAAATCCGTTTGTTGAAATAACGATTCTGTCGCTTTTTTTGTAAAGCTCACGCACTAAATCCTTTAAGTCTTCACGTATAAAAGGCTCACCGCCTGTTATATTTGTGAAGTACATAGGGGGCAGCTTCTTTATTGTTTCAAGAGAAATTTCCTCCTCAGGTTTAGATGGTTTTTTATATCTGTTGCACATATTGCAGCGTGCGTTGCAGCGGTATGTAACTATGACTGTTCCGTTTAATTTTTTCATTTGCTCACCTGAATCTGATTTTTGCTTAAAATTAATTTTAGTTATCTTGTGCCGATTATTTTTGCAGGCACACCGCCTGCGATTGAATAATCGGGTACATCCTTGTTTACTACTGCACCTGCAGCAATAACACAGCCTTTACCGATTTTTACACCGTCAAGAATTACTGCATTTGCACCAATCCAGCAGTCCTCTCCGATTTCTATACCCTGACGTGATGCACCCTGAAGATAAATAGGTGTATTGCGGTCAGTAAAAATATGGTTTTCTGAAAAAAGCTTTACGCCGGGTCCGAAAATAACGGAATCCCCGATTTTTACATTACCCCTTACAGATATAAAGGCATTTGCTGCTATACCAACATTGTCACCTATTTCAAGGCTTTCACCCAGCTCACGTATTACACCGGTGCATTCAATTATACTGTTTCTGCCAAGCGAAAAATTTTCGCCGATTCTGACACCATTTTTGCAGAGTGCGTTGATTAAGCAATTATCCTCAACAGTCAGACCCGAGCCGCAGGTTATATGCCTTTTTGCTGATATTTTTACATTCCTGCCGATAAAGGTCATTCTGCCTGATTTTTTAAATCCTAAGCGGCAGAAAAAACCACGCAGCAGCATAAGCATCCGCTTAAAAAGTATTCCCATAAGGTCTGATGATGTTATGCTTTCATCAACAGTGTATTCTCTGTGTTTTATTTTACTTATCAGTTTTGAAACAAGCTTAACCATTTTATCTCCGTACGCTATTATATATTTCTAACAGCTTTTCTGTATATTTTTCTATTGTATTACTGCTTAATTCAATACAGCTTTCACTCATTTTATCAATTAATTCCTGATTGCTGTAAAGATTAAGTATTTTATTTTTTAAATCTGTTTTGTCATATGCTTTAAAAATAAAGCCTGTCTTACCATTTTCAATAAGCTCAGGTGCTCCGCCTAAATCAGAAACGATTACAGGAGTTCCTAAGGATAATGACTCTATAATTGACATAGGGCAGTTTTCATAACAAACTGACGGGCATACACTGAATTTTGCGTTTCTTATAAGCTCGTTTAATTCATTGCCGCTTTTGAAACCGACGCATTTTACATTATCAATGCCCTGACACAGCTTTTCAAGATCTCCTGTGCCTGCGAATATAAAATTGATGTCAGGCAGCTCTTTGCATACATCTGTCAATGTTTTAATGCCTTTTTCAATACTGAGCCTTCCAAAATATAATACATAGTCGTTATCATTTGACTTTGGCTTAAGCGGACCATATCTGCTGCAATAATTATGAATAACAGTTGTTTTTTCACTGCTGACACCTGCTCTGATTATTGTATCTGCCATAAATCTGCTTGGGCAGATATAGGCGTCAACAAGATTATAGGTGCCTTTTGAATGATAGTAATATGATTCAATGCTTGCAATAAGGCTTTTAAGAGATGAACCGTGAACACATTTGTGTTTAGTGCAGTTAATAAATTTTCCGTCTGCACAGGCAGAACATATTTTTTCACTTGCTTCATTGTACATACGATGGTTAGGGCATGCAATCTGCACGTCGTGAACAGTCTGAACTATCGGTATATTATGCTTTTTTATTTCATATATGATTGATGGTGTGAGCTGAAAATTTATGTTATTAAGGTGAACAACGTCCGGCTTAAATGCTTCAATCACTTTGCCGATTTTAATGGCAGCCTCTTTGGAATAGATTGTTTTTAATGAATATTTAAGTTTATCGGTAAGGCTTGCATTTTTAAAATCAATATTATCTGTCAGGCAGTTTATTGAGTTTGAAACGCAGTTGTTATCACTGTACATTCCGAAGTACTCAACCTGATGACCGAGTGATTTAAGATAGTCGCCTAAGCCGAACATATATGTTTCCGCACCACCGGCAGGGTACAGAAATTTGTTAACCATTAAAATTTTCATTTACTCACCTTTGTATAATCTGAGTGTCTGTTCAACGATTGACGACCAATTGTATTTGCTGCATATAAAGCTTCCGGCGTTAAGCTTGTAGCCGTCGACAAGCTGAGGATTTTCAAGAAGTATCCGAAGCTGATTTTGAAGCTCATCCTCATTGCCTTTTTCAAAATATACTGCCTTGTCACCACAGACCTCAGTACATTCAGGTATGTCTGAGGTTAAGCAGCAGTTGCCGTAGCTCATAGCTTCAAGCAGACTCAGAGGCATACCCTCTAAATCACTCGGAAGGCAGTAGAGATAGGCATTTGAATAAAGCTGCTCCAGAAGCTCACCGTCCACAAAGTCTGTAAGAATAATATTCTCATTATCCCTTGAAAGATATTTTATATCCTCCATATATCTGTCGGTATGGCTTGAGCCTCCTGCAATAACAAGCTTTTTATCTGTTGTCAGCTTTGAATATGCTTTTATAAGAGAATGAACTCTTTTTTCAGGCACAATCCTGCCCAGATACAGAATATATCCGTTTTCAGATATGCCGTATTTTTCTTTAATTAAACTGTCGCCTTTAATCTCCGGCTTTGTAACCCCGTTAGGTATAAAGACTGTTTGTCTGTTATATGTGTCCAGAAAATACTGCTGAACATTTTTTGAAAGAACAATGATTTCATCTGCGTGCTTAGCAGCCGTTTTTTCACCGAATTTAAGAAATTTTGCAGCAAAGCCTCCCCATTTTGAACGCTGCCAGTCAAGACCGTGTATTGTAACAATTACACGCTTGCCGAAAAGCTTGGGAAGCCAGCACATAGATGCCGGTCCCTCAGCGTGAAAATGAACAACCTTTGCTTTGCTGAACAGTGCACATATTGACGCAAGAATACTGTAAACAATAGCGTTGAGCTTGCTGTTTTCAAATGTAAAAATATTTTTCAGAGCTACGCCCTTATATTCTTTCAGAGCCTGTGTTTCAAATTTTCTGCCTGAAACATGGTGCCCCATACGGTTATATGCGGTTACCTTATGACCCTGCTCTGCAAGACGTGTGGAAAGCTCTTCAACAACTATTTCAATTCCGCCTTCACGTGAAGGTATTCTTTTGTGACCGATCATTGCTATATTCATTTATTCAGCACCCTTGTGTGTTAAAACAACATTAACTGTTTTTAATAATATTTTTACGTCAAGAGCAGGTGACCATGTATCAATATACTCACAGTCAAGTCTTACAACCTCTTCAAAATCCTGAATATCGGATCTTCCTGAAACCTGCCACAAGCCTGTTATACCGGGTTTCATTGAAAGGCGTCTTTTATGGTGGCTTTCGTACTGCTCAAATTCTTCGACAGTAGGGGGTCTTGTCCCGATAAGACTCATATCACCCTTAAGTACATTCCAGAACTGAGGAAGCTCATCAATACTGAATTTTCTGATAAATTTACCGACCTTTGTAATTCTCGGGTCATTATCCATTTTGAACATAAGCCCGTCCATTTTGTTCTGTGACATTAATGCCTGCTTTCTTTCCTCGGCATCAACATACATTGAACGAAGCTTATATATGTTGAATATACGTCCGTTTTTGCCAACTCGTGCCTGCTTAAAAATAAGGGGACCGGGTGATTCAATCAAAAGCGGAATTGCCGTTATAAGAATAATTGGAAAAGAGAGAATTGTGCCGACTAAGCCGCCTATAAAATCAATTATCGTTTTAAGTATGATTTCACGGTCATTATGAACTGCCGGTGCAAATACCGCAACAGGATGACCTGCGACCATACTGCAGTTTATATTGTCAAATTTACTGTTGTGAAGAATTTTTTCAAGAGTAGGAATATTTACATGAACCGTAATACCCATATCCTCAAGCTCCTCAATAAGCACCGCAATATAATCTTCGTGACCTGCAGGAATATTTATATAAACCTCATCAAGAGCGGCTGTCCTTATCCATCCCATTACATTATCCTTGTTTGCGACAACGGGAATATTATAAAGATTATCCGTTCTCGTTTTAATGGGGGATGCTGCCTGTTTGCTTGTAATGCAGTAGTAGCTGTTGTTTTCATACTCAGCATCAAGCAGTGCAACAGCCTTGATATTCTTAGTCCAGTCAAGCTGCAAATCCGTTATGAATTGATCTGCTTTATCGTATGTTGTGATGATGCCTGTCTGTGTAGCATGCTTGCTGTTTGTAATTTTTTTCAGCATTGATTTTTTAGTTATGTATCTTAATATCAAATCAACGAAAAAAAAGATAATAAAGCTGCTTATGAACAAATAACGCGAATCAATAATATCATTTTTTGTAAGAAGCAGAACAACAGAAAGCAGTGCATATGTTATGACACAGTTACGCAGTGTTGAGAAAAATTCCCTCGGTCTGCTTCGCATAAGCATATTAAGCGGAGATGAAAAAAATACAAAAACAATCCCGTATACGACAAAAAGCGTCATTACATAATTGCTCCAGCTGCTTAGCGGATATTCAAGAATTTTGGGTATTATTGCTGTAAAAATTATATAGCTGACAATATTTGCAATCATCAGTGCAATAAGTCCGCTTGCGAATTCCATTATATATTGAAGCCGACTTCTTCTGCTCATTAAACATCACCTGTTATTTGTAGTTATATGAATAGTTGTAGTTATAGTAGCCGTATTTTGAACGATAACCTTTTTTATAATAGAGTGAATAACGTTTATTTTTTGCATTTACATCATTAAGAACAAATCCTACGATATTTGCTTCAATATGCTGTAAGGTGTTAACGGTAATTTTAACCTCCTGAATATCGGTTGTTACTGATTTGATAACCAGAATATAGCCTGTTGCTTTGGAGGAAAAGGACGTTGAATCGGTAACAAGATTTACCGGGGGAGTGTCAATAAATACGCAGTCATAATGTGCCTTGACAAAGTCTAAAAGCTTATCCATTCTTGATGAGGAAAGCAGCTCCGTTGGATTAGGAGGAATTTTCCCCGCTGTCAGAACAGAAAGGTTTTCAACATCTGTTTTTGATACTGTTATATTGTCTGTAAGCCCTGCAAGTATTTCCGATAAACCGTTTTTAACAGGTATTGAAAACATACGGTGAACAGTGGGGTTTCTCATATCAGCGTCAATAAGAAGTGTTCTTTTGCCCATCTGAGCAAAGGATATTGCCATATTTATTGCGTTAATTGATTTACCGTTGTTTGCCGTAGGGCTTGTTATAACGAATACAGGGCATTTTTCACCCTGCTGTGAGAACAAAAGGTTTGTTCTTATTGCATTGTATGCTTCTTTAACAATAAAGGGGGAATCAGTACAAAGCATTTTCTTCTGGTCATCTTTTGAAAAGCCTGAAGCAGTATTGTGCTTTTTGCTTTTGTTTTTTAATTTTGTCATATTACTTTTCCTCCTTTTCTGTGATAGTATGGTCAGTTACCGAAGGCTGCGGCGGTACCAGAAAATCAGATTCGGCATTAGTTCTGTTTTTCTCAGTAACAGGAATAAGCCTTGGTATTGTACCGATAATAGGGATATCGAACTCTTTTTTCAAATCATTTTCATCATTGATGCTTGTGTCAAACATATCCTTTAAGAAGAAGAATGCAAAGCTGAGTATAAAGCCTGCTGCCGCACCGATTAAAATGTTTTTCTTTGTGTTTGGTGAAGACGGCTTTGTAGGCTCTTTAGCGTAATCTACTATTTCAACACCGCCGACCTTTAATATTCTAATAAGCTCATCAGGACATACGTCAGCAATGATATTTGCAATTTCCTCAGCCTGCTTAGGATTGGGACTTGTTATTGAAACCCTGAAGATATTTGTTTCTTCAATTGCAGAACAGCTGAGCATTTTTTTTATGTCATTGACAGTTATATTCCCTCCGACCTGATCGGCAACCTTTTCAATGAAGGTATCACTCTGAATAGTAACAAGATATGTATTAATCAGCATCTGTGATGCTTCAAGTTCATTAGTTGTTATAGTGTTGCCGGGAGTGGATAAAATGTGCTCGCTGTTGCTCCATGCATAAAGCTTTACACTTGCAGTATACTGTGGAGTGATGAAAAAGTTTGTAATGCAGCCTGAAACAACAGCACCGATAACTGTTATCAGAACAATATATACAAGCTTTCGCTTAATCATTTCAAATATTTTTTTAAAGTCAATTTCTATTTCTTTATTTTCGTCCATAATTCCCTCCGCTGTAGTTATAATTATACGACATTATTATACCAATATAACGTTTTTATGTCAATAATATATATTATATAATATTAATATATTTTATTATATTTAGAGAACAGTAAAATTTTTGTCGGTAAATGTAGTAAATTTTAAAAAAAATGCAAAAATAAAACTCTTCGGCAAATAATTCCGAAGAGTTTTCAAAGAATTAAAGTGTATAATCAACAGCCACAGAGCTTTCCATAACCATATGCATATGCTTTTTTACTACATTACAGTGATAAGGATCATTCTGATATTCGTCAAGCTTGTCAGCGCTGTCAAGTGTTACCTGAAGTATGATATCGTAGGAACGCTGTGAATGAAGAAAATCAACACCCACCTCAATGTCAAGCACTGTTGCAACTCTGCCCTTCATTGATTTTAATATTTCAGCAGTTTCTTTACAGTTTTCTGTGCTGTTGTCTTTTAATTTGAAGCAAACAATGTGTTTAATCATAAAAGAATCCTCACAAATATAAAAATATTGTTACAAAAAAAGCCGACTTCAGCCGGCTTTTCAGTTTTTATTTTGCTATATCGCTTGCTCTTGATTCGCGGATAATGTTAACCTTTATCTGACCGGGGTATTCCATTTCGCTTTCAATTTTTTTAGCAATCATATGTGCAACATAAGGCATTCTTGAATCGTCAATGACGTTAGGCTTAACCATAACCCTTACCTCGCGTCCTGCCTGAATTGCATATGCTCTTTCAACACCTTCAAAGCTTGTTGATATTTCCTCAAGCTGCTGCAGACGTTTAATATAATTTTCAATATTTTCACGTCTTGCACCTGGTCTTGCTGCTGATACAGCATCGGCAGCCTGAACAAGACAGGCTACAACTGTTTTACATTCAATTTCGCCGTGGTGAGCTGCAATAGCATGAACAACGTTTTCGTTTTCCTTATACTTTCTTGCAAACTCAACGCCAAGGGCGATATGAGAGCCTTCCATCTCGTGATCAAGTGCTTTACCGATATCGTGCAAAAGACCTGCTCTTCTTGCAAGTCTTTCGTCTGCACCGATTTCAGCAGCCATAAGACCTGCGATGTATGATACCTCAAGGCTGTGCTTGAGTACGCTCTGACCATATGATGTACGGTATTTTAATTTACCGATAAGCTTAACGAGCTCAGGATGAATCTGACCGCAGTTTGCTGAAAGCACTGCCTTTTCGCCCTCCTGCTTAATGACAGCGTTAACCTCTCGTGTGCTTTTTTCAAAGCATTCCTCAATTTTTGTCGGATGAATACGTCCGTCCTGAATAAGTCTTTCAACAGTGAGTCTTGCAATCTCACGTCTTACAGGGTCAAATGAGCTGATTGTGATAGCCTCAGGTGTGTCATCAATAATTAATTCAACACCTGTGATTGTTTCGATAGAGCGGATATTTCTGCCCTCTCTGCCGATGATTCTGCCCTTCATTTCATCGTTTGGCAGTGCCACAACGGAAACGGTTGTTTCAGCAGTGTGGTCTGCTGCACAGCGCTGGATTGCAGTGCCGATGATTTCACGTGCCAGAACCTCGCTCTGATCCTTAACCATTTGCTCATATTCCATAATGCGCTTGCTTTTTTCAGTATCAAGCTGTTCCTCAAGAGTGGCAAGCAGATGCTTTTTTGCCTCCTCCTGTGTCAGTCCTGAGATACGCTCAAGCATATCAAACTGGCTTTTCTTAATGCCGTCAATTTCAAGTAGTTTTTCATCAAGCTGCTTTTGCTTTTCGCTTAACGCTTCTGTTTTGCTTTCCAGCGAGTCAGCACGCTTGTCAAGATATTCCTCACGCTGATTCAGACGGGCTTCCTGTTTTTGAACCTCGCCTCTTCTTTCGCGTATATCCTTATCAGCTTCTGAACGAAGCTTATGAATTTCATCCTTTGCCTCAACAAGTCTTGCCTTTTTTGTTGACTCAGCCTCAGACAAAGCATTATTAATTATTTTTGTTGCCTCCTGTGTAGCGGAGCCAATTTCCTTTTCACTTGTTCTTCTGCGGTATTCGCCGCCGAGAACAAAACCGATTATACCAAAAATAACGGCGCAAACAACGCCAATAATAATGTAAATGATAGTACTACTCATAGTTAACAGCACCTCCTTCTGTTTTAAATTCTTGAAATTTTTCATCAGAAAAGGTACAGTTTAAATGCAATTTTATAAATATCCCACATATTTCGTACCTAAAAAGTACAACAATATGTAAAAGATATATAATAATATACACCTATATCTTGCATCTGTCAAGTTAGAAATTGCAGAATAATATTCTTAACTATTGAAACAAGCACATACAGATGATTAAAAAACCACCGTATGTGCTTGTTTTATAAGACTAAATGTAGTACTGAGCCTGTGCGTTCCACAGCTCAAAATATTTTCCTTTATTTTCCAGAAGCTGTGAGTGTGTGCCTGTTTCCGCTAAAATTGCACTGTCAAACACTGCAATACGGCTGCAGAATACACAGCTTGACAGTCTGTGTGAAATATATATTGCAGTTTTGTTTTCCACAAAAGAATTGAAGCGGTTATATATTTCATTTTCAGCCACAGGGTCAAGGGCAGCGGTAGGCTCGTCAAGAATTACAACAGGGCTGTCCTTGTAAAGTGCTCTTGCAAGGGCAAGCTTCTGTGCCTCTCCGCCTGAAATTTCAACTCCGTTTTTGTCAATGTCCTTATAAAGATATGTGCTTTCCTTGTCGGGCATATTGAGAATACGCTCCTTAATATTTGCCTGCTCAAGGCAGTCAAGCATTTTTTCTCTGTCATATTCGCTTCCTGCACATATGTTGTCTGAAACGGGGAGCGAGAACATCTGAAAGTCCTGAAATACCACGGAATATAGGCTTATTATGCTTTCTTCTGAATATTCCCTGATGTTGATTCCGTTGATAAGTATTTCACCCTCGGTAACATCGTAAAGCCTGCACATCAGTTTAATAAAGGTGGTCTTGCCGCTGCCGTTTCTGCCCACAACTGCAAGATGCTCGCCGTTGCTGATTTTCAGATTTATGTTTTTCAGCGAGTAATTGCTGCTGCCGGGATATTTGAATGAAACGTTTTTAAATTCGATTTCAAAGCTGTCACTGTCGAGTGTTTTGTCACCATATGTTTTAGTGTTTTCGGATTCGATAATGGTGAAATAAACCTTTGCGAGAGGCAGTATTTCAACGAGCTTGCCCAAGGTATTTGCAATCTGCATAACACCGTTTATTATCTGCATAAACGCACCGCAGTAGAGCACAAGCTTGCCTGCATCAAACAGCCCGAAATGACCCTTTATTCCTATAAACAGATAAACACCGAAGCCGACAACAGCACCGAGGATTGCCACAATTGAGCTGGTTTTAGCAGTCTTCATCGAAATTTTTTTAAGCGTTTTTTCGCCATCACTCAGAATTTTATTTGCCGCAATATGATTAATCAGTTCCTGCTCCTTGTATATTCTGATTTCCTTGCCTGTTTTATAGTCGGCAAAAATATCAATAAAGGAATAAAACAGTCTGTCAAGCTCGGCATATGCCTCGTTTGCGGCAAGGTATGATTTATTCATTTTTATTGCGATAAGGAGCATAATAACCGCCATTACCGCAATTGCAGAAATAAGTGTTATAAGAAAGACAGGTTTTTCAAAAAAGCCTGCACCTGTTGCTTTAAAGCCTATTTTCAAAAGAGGCATAATCATAATAACTGCAATGATTAATGTTGAAACACCGCTTATGAAAACCGATGTCGTCCATATGAAATAGGGGAAACGAGCCCAGCGGCTTGCACCTGCCTCCTCGTGCTTATGAATAACCTCCCTGAAATCACTGTCCTCTAATTTCTCATACTCTGTTTTATACAGTTTATCCGCCATTTTCTGACTTTCTCTGTCAAGGAGATTTGAACGAAGACCGTCATCATAGCTGCTAAGAAAATTGTTCAGAAAATAAAGCACAAAATTTATGGTCAGTGCAATGCATATCAGTACAATAATATCATTAAAAGCGTATTTTTCTGTCAGCATTGTAACAAGTCTTGAGGTGAAATAAATGTTTATAAACGGCTGTACTGCTTTGACAAGTGAGCCTGAAAGCATTACGGGAATTACGTGCTTTTCAAGCTTGTTGATTTCACGGTACATTTTGAATATCATTTTGAAATTACTCATTTACAGCCACCCCCTGCTCTTTATAGTAGTAGCTCTGGAGCTGATACATTTTATAGTATCTGCCCTTCATTGCCATAAGCTCCTCGTGGGTTCCCTGCTCGGCAATCTGCCCGTCAGAAATGAAAATTATTCTGTCACAGAAGCGTGTTGATGACAGCCTGTGAGATATAAAGAATGACAGCTTGTCCTGTGTAAGCTCATTGTATTTAAGATAAAGCTCATTTTCGGCAATGGGGTCAAGTGCGGCGGTAGGCTCGTCAAGAATGAGTATGGGAGCGTTTTTATAAACTGCCTTTGCAAGCAGCAGCTTCTGCTTTTCGCCGCCTGAAAAATCAACGGCATTTTTATAAACCGCCTTATCCATAAGTGAATTTTCTTTATCCTTAAGACTGTTGATTTTATCTGCAATTCCTGCTTTTTCAAAAGCCGAATACAGCTTTTCCCTGTCGTAGTCAATCTGAGCGGTAAGATTCTGCGCAATAGTCATAGGAAGAAAATAATAATCCTGAAAAATTGCAGAAAACAAATCAAAAAGGCTTTCCTTTGATAAGGTGTCGGCATCGGTATCATTTATGTAAAGTTTGCCGCTTGTGGGAGTGTACAGACCGCAAAGAAGTTTGATAAGCGTTGTTTTTCCTGCACCGTTTTCACCTACTATTGCGATGTTTTCCTTTGCACTGAATTTAAGATTTATATTTTTTAGTGTGTCGGTTTCAGCAGAAGGGTATCTATAACAGACATTTTTTAATTCAATTGTTTTTATTTTGCTGTCAGTAAATTGTTCCCCTTTATCAGACGTGTCTTTACTTTCAATGTATTTTCTGTAAGCTGAGCACTCATTACAGCATCTTTCAATCTGAGAATAAGAAAAAACAAGACCGACTACCCAATTTGAAAAGCCTGTAATAATTCCAAAATAGAATATGAAATCGGAGACAGATATTTTACCTTTTGTTACAAGATAAATAAGGTAAATATATGCCACGGCTTCACGTATCAGATTGAGCAGTGCGGTTATTGCATCGAATGCGGCGCACTGATGAGTGTATTTTGAAATTATTTTTTCAATACTGTAAAGAGTGTCGGCAAGGGCTTTTATAAAATAATCCTGAAAGCCGTAAAGTCTTATGTCCTTTGCGGCTGAAATATTTTTGCTGTTTTTATAAAAATATTCAAATTTTGTTCTGAATGAAGCACGGCTGTTCAGATTATCTCTTATCTTTTCATTAATCAGTCTGAGCATAAAAAACTGTCCGATACAGGTTGCAAGTATAACTAAAATCATAACAGCATCAATTCTTATGATTAGTGCAGATGATGTGATTACACCTGCAACTGCAACACAGAAGCTGTTGCAGTTATCTATAAAGCCTGCACCGCCTGACCATCTTCCGCTGTAAAAATCCTCAGCCCTTTTCTGAATTTCACGTTTTTCAAGGCTTTCTATATTGATATAGTCAGTGCTCAGGTTTTTTCTGAAAGCCATTACCGCATACCGCATACGTACAATTCGTGCACCGCCCCGTACAAGCTCGCTCATAAACGGGTCCATCCAGATTGTTAAGGTCAGCAGTAAACTTAAAAGTGCAATAACAAGAATTAATCTCTGTATAGTCACACCCTGTTCAATGCAGTCAATCATTGCCTTCGGAATAAATGCTGTTATAATCGGCTGCAAAACAAGCGCCGGCACGCGTATAATAAAATAAGCCGGACTTTTTTTGTCCCACGCAATCCAATTCTTCAGCATATACTTCAGATTGTCTTTCATAATTCCTCTCCTTTTATTTTTTTTATAACTAATTATAACATTAAATAGCTCTGTTTACTTGACTTTTTATGCTGAGAATAGGATTTTGATGAAAAATTTTATGCTTTCAGCTCGCTTACTGTATAATCGCAGTGGTTATTGTCATTAATATATTTTAATAGTTCATCGGTATTATTGACATATGAGTATATCTCTTTGCAGGTGTGACGGACAAAGCCCTCCTCAATAGAGGTGTTTAGCATAGCCTCCATTTTGTCGTAATAGCCACGGCAGTTGTATATTGCTATGGGCTTGCTGTGCTGTCCGAGCTGTTTAAGTGTCAATACCTCAAAAAGCTCCTCAAATGTACCGATACCGCCCGGTACGATAACAAAGGCATCTGCCTTATCCTCCATTAAAGCTTTTCGCTCTCTCATTGTATCGGTGTAGATAAGCTCATCACATTCCTCATAAATTGCTTCAACCTGTGCTTCTTTAAAAAAGGTTGGTATAACTCCCGTTATTTTTGCACCGCCCTTTTTGAAGCCTCTGGCAGCGGCACCCATAAGTCCCTGACCGCCTGCGCCGAATACAAGACTGTGACCGTCTTCGGCAAGCTTTTCTGACATTAATTCGACATCTTCAATATATTTTTTATCAATTTCGCTGCTTGCAGCACCGAATATGCAAATATTCATAATGTTAACCTCCTGAAATTCTTATACTGTTATTATATCAATAAAATAAGAATTAGATACAACAATTTTAACACAGTGTTAATTATTGTGTCAATTCCTTGTTTTTGCGGTTTGTTTATTGTATAATAAACTGAATATAGATATAGAAAATGGTGAAGTATTGAAAATTTTAACTGTTGGTGATATAGTATCAAAGCAGGGCTGTGACTGGCTGAGGCAGGAGCTGCCGAAAATTAAACGCGAGCTTGATATTGATCTTGTAATTGTCAATGGTGAAAATTCTGCAATAGGCAACGGCATTATACCTCAGAGTGCAGAGCACATTCTTGACAGCGGAGCAGATGTTATCACCCTTGGCAACCATAGTCTGAAAAGAAAGGAAATTTATGATTATCTTGACGGAGATAATCCTATAATAAGACCGGTAAATTATCATATAAGCGCACCGGGCAGGGGATATATAATTGTTGACAAGGGCTATTGCAGAGTTGCAGTTGTCAATCTGCAGGGTGCTGTTTATATGGATGCGGTTGAAAATCCTTTTTCGGTTATCGACAGAATAATTGATGAAATCAGTGCTCAGGGTGTTAAAATAATTGTTGTTGATTTTCATGCCGAAGCAACAAGTGAAAAAAGAGCTATGGGATTTTATCTTGACGGAAGAGTATCGGCTCTTTACGGCACGCATACTCATGTTCAGACAAGCGATAATCAGATTTTGCCTAACGGTACGGGATATGTTACCGACCTGGGAATGACGGGCACTTATTACAGTGTGCTCGGTGTCAGCCCGGGCTGTATTATTGAAAAGCTGAAAACAGGGCTGCCTGTTAAATTTGTTAACGATGACGGATCCTGTGTTATGGAAGGCTGCTTGTTTGAAATTGATAATAAAACAGGAAAAACCGTTAATACGGTTTTGATTAGGAGATAGCAATGCAAAAAAGAATTGTTGCTCTGATTATTGCAGTTGCCTTGCTTGTTACCTGTATATCAGGCTGCAGCAGCAATAATGAGAACAATGAACCGAATGCCGCAGTAACAACAACGGCAAAAAAAACAGATGACAGAACGTTTAAGCTCAGTTATACTCAGGCAGACAGTCTTGATCCGTTCAAGGCGGCAACTCAGAATAATCAGATACTTGCCGACCTTGTTTTTGAAAGTCTGTTTGATTTGACAGAAGGCTATGAAGCGACAACAAATATAGCCACAGGCTATGCATTTACTGACAGCAGAACTATCAGGGTTGACCTTAATGCACAGCTTAAGTTTTCAAACGGCGAAAAAATTACGGCGGAGGATGTGCTCTATTCTACAAAAGCTGCTATGAAATCCGATGCCTACGGAAATTCTCTTGAGCCTGTCAGCTATGCGGAGGCAAGCGGTAATTCGGTTATATTTCATCTTAAATATGCCGACCCGTATGCGGTCAATCTTTTAACATATCCCATAGCTTCAACAAAGGATGACGAGGATGGATTTCCTGTGGGAAGCGGCAGATACGTTTATGAAAACAGTGACGGCGGAGTGGTTTTAAGGGCTGTAAAAAGCGATGAATTTGACCCTTATATTACAACAATTCATCTTGTCAATATCGCTGCTGCGGACTCTATTGACAATGCTGTGAATATAGGCAATATATCATATGCGTTCAGAGATCTTAGTGCTGATATTTCAAAAAGACTGTCCTGTGCAAAAAAGACTGTTTCAATGAATAATCTTATTTATCTCGGCATAAATTCATATTCAGGCATAACATCCGATGCAAATATCAGATGTGCCATAAGTCTTGCTGTTGACAGAACAGTTCTTGCCGAAAGTGCCTATTCGGGCTATGCAGTGCCGGCACAGTCACCGTTTAATCCCGATTTCAAAAGCATTGAGAATATAAAGCTGTTTGAGTCAAAAGCAGATACGGCAACAGCTAAGCAGACTGTTAACCGAAGCGGATACAGCAGTGACAAGCTTAAGCTCAGATTGCTTGTTAATTTCAATGAAAACAGGGGAATAGCGGCAAATCTTATTAAATCACAGCTTGAAGCAGCGGGCTTCAGTGTTACTGTTGAAAAGGTCAACTATAAAGAATATATCAGCAGAATTGAAAACTCTCAGTTTGATTTATATATCGGTGAAATCAAGCTCGGTGATGATATGAATTTATATCCGTTCTTCAATTCCTCAGATGGTGCTGCAAGGTATGGCTTTGATGATAAGAAGCTGAACAGTGATGACCTTTATACAAAATATCTTGAGGGTGAAGAGGAGCTTGGAAAGTTCATTCTTGCCTTTAATGAGGAAATGCCTTATATTCCGCTTGTTTACAAAAAGGGAATGATATGTTATTCTAAAGCAATGAACGGTGATATGCAGGGCTATTACGGGAATTATTTTTCCAACATTGACAGTTGGAATTTTAATACTGATGATGAAACAGAATAATGATAAAATATAATTGGGGGTCAAACAATGATTAAGATTGAAAATCCTAACGGATACATTGAAATCACTAACAATTATTTTGCCAATCTTGTGGGAAGAACGGCACAGAGCTGCTTCGGTGTAACCGGAATGGTTGATTCAAATGCGCTAAGAACAATAAAGAATGCAATCAAAAGCAAAATAACAAATGACAATTCAGATCAGGGTGTTATTGTTAAAAGTATAAACGGTGAGCTTATCATTGAGCTTCACATTTCGGTTTCATACGGTGTTAACATCAACACTATTGTTGAAAGTATTGTCAATAAGGTGAGATATACTGTTGAGGAAGCAACAGATCTTAAGGTTTCAAAGGTCAATGTTTATATTGACGCATTAAGCAAATAATGGAGATAGTATAGATGATAACTGGATTAATGTTTAGAGATTCTATAATCTCTGCTGCCAATAATATTGCCAACAGCAGACAGGCTGTTGATGCTTTGAATATTTTCCCTGTTCCCGACGGCGATACAGGTACAAATATGAGTATGACAATCGGTGCTGCCGCCAAGGAAATGGCGGTGCTTCCCGATGACTGTACGATTGAGGAGGCTTCCGCACGCTGTGCCTCTGCACTTCTGCGTGGCGCAAGAGGTAATTCGGGAGTTATTCTGTCACTGATTTTCAGGGGCTTTTCAAAGGGCTTCAAGGGTATTGAGGCGGCAGGTGCAAATGATATTGCAAATGCCTTTAAGGAAGGTGTTGAAGCTGCCTACAAAGCAGTAATGAAGCCGACTGAGGGTACTATTTTAACAGTAGTGCGTGAGGCAAAGGACGCCGCTGTTGAAATGGCGAAAATTCAGGATGATCCGCTTGAGGTTGCTTTTGCTGCTCTTCAGGCTGCCAAGGAGGCTCTTGCTAAAACGCCTGAGCTTCTGCCTGTTCTTAAAAAAGCAGGTGTTGTTGATGCAGGCGGTCAGGGTCTTGTTCTTGTTTTTGAGGGTATGGAAAGTGTGTGGCATAACGGTGTTATTGTTCAGCCGATTGACGGTTCGGGCGTTACACCTGTTTCGGCACCGGCAAAAAAGACAGTTGCAGATGCAAGTGATGATATTGAGTTTGGCTACTGCTCTGAATTTCTTATTGAAAAATCATCTGCGGCAAAAGAAAAGGACCCGTTAAAGCTGAGAGCTTTTCTTGAGTCAATCGGCGACTGTGTTGTTGTGGTTGATGACAGTGATATTATAAAGGTGCACGTTCATTCAAATGAGCCGGGCAATGTTATTCAGGCTGCTCTTAAATACGGTCAGCTCATAAATATTAAAATTGACAATATGCGTTATCAGCACGCTAATGCAGATGTTGGTGTAAAGGACGGCGAAAAGGTTATTGAGCCGTCAGTTACCAAGCCCGAAAATGAATACGGCTTTGTTTCGGTCTGTGCAGGTGACGGACTTGCCGAACTTTTCACTGACCTTGGTGCAGATGTTGTTGTAAGCGGCGGACAGACAATGAATCCGTCGACCGATGATATTCTTAATGCAGTTATGAGCACTCCTGCCAAGACAGTGTTTGTGTTGCCTAACAATAAAAATATTATTATGGCGGCAGAGCAGGCTATTCCGCTTGCCGCTGACAGAACAGTTAAGGTGCTTCAGACAAAGACTGTTCCTCAGGGTATTTCCGCAATGCTTATGTTTGACGAAACTCTTGATGCTGATGAGAATGTTATGAATATGATGGATGCAGCAGGTGCAGTTCAGACAGCGCAGGTAACCTTTGCCGCACGTGACAGTGAGGTTGAGGGACAGGCAGTTCACGAGGGACAGATGATGGGTCTTTGCAACGGCAAAATCAAATTCCTCGGTGAAGATAAGGTTGATATTGCCGTTAAGTCTGCTGAAAAGCTCTTCAAAAAGAACGAGCATTCACTTATTACCGTTATTTATGGTGAGGGTGTCAGCAGTGACGAGGCTTCTGAGGTTGAGAAGGCACTGGCTAAAAAATGCGGTGCAGATGTTGAAATCAGTGTAGTTGACGGCGGTCAGCCGATATATTACTTTATTATTTCAGTGGAGTAAATACTGATGCTTAATCTAAACAGCAGCATAAAATATATTAAGGGCGTTGGTGAAAAAAGAGCGGGGCTGTTCGGCAGCCTCGCAATCTTTGATGTTGACGCCCTTATTCATTTTTATCCCCGAAGGTATGAGGACTGGACAAATACAAAAACAGTCAGTGAGCTTCAGAACGGTGAATGTGCTTCAATCAGGGCAACTATGATTACTCCTGTTAAGGAGCATATGATAAGAAAGGGTATGACCCTTTATAAATGCCGTTTCAGTGACGGGGAAAGTATAATTAATGTTACAATATTCAATAATAAATATCAGGCACAGGCGTTAAGAGTGTATGAGGACTATGTTCTTTTCGGTAAGGTTGAAAAAAATCTTACATCGGCAGCAATGTCCTCACCTAAGATTGAAAAGCTTAATACAGGTGTAAGGGTGCATCCGATTTATCCTGCCACGGGGAAGCTGACATCAAATGCTATTGCAAAGGTTGTGAAAACGGCACTTGAGTCCCTTGACGAAATTCCCGAAACCCTCGGTAAATCTGTAAGGGATAAGTATAAACTTATCAGTCTTGACAGAGCGGTAAGGCAGATTCATTTCCCTGACAGTGATGAGGAAATGCAGAAGGCTCGTTACAGACTTATTTTTGAGGAACTGCTTACACTTCAGCTCGGTCTGCTTAAGCTGAAGGGACGAAATAAGGCTGAAACAAATCTCAGGATTACGTCTGATTTTACTGATGAGTTCAAAAAGCTTCTGCCCTTTGAAATGACAGGTGCACAGAAAAGAGCAATAAGGGACTGCCTTTCCGATATGGCAGGGGATTACCCTATGAGCAGGCTTTTGCAGGGTGATGTAGGCTCAGGTAAAACTGCGGTGGCAGCAGGTCTGTGCTTTACGGTAATTAAAAACGGTTATCAGTGTGCGCTTATGGCACCTACTGAAATATTAGCTGCTCAGCATTATGAGGGCTTGTCAAAAATGCTTTCGTCGGCGGGGATTAATGTAAGACTGCTGACAGGCTCAACAAAAGCAAAGGAAAAGCGTGAAATCAAAGCAGCACTTATGGACGGCGAAATTGATTTGTTAATCGGTACACACGCTATTATTCAGAACGATGTTGAATTTAATTCCTTAGGCTTGGTAATAACTGATGAACAGCACCGCTTCGGTGTTAAGCAGAGAGCGGCTTTGTCAGAAAAAGGAGAGGGTATACACACTCTTGTTATGAGCGCTACTCCTATACCGAGAACGCTTGGTCTTATTCTTTACGGCGACCTTGATATAAGTATTCTTGATGAGCTCCCTCCAGGCAGGCAGGAAATAAGAACTGACGTTGTTGATTCACGCTATCATCAGAGATTGTATAAATTTATAAGAGATGCGGCAGACAGAGGGGAGCAGGCTTATATTGTCTGCCCTGCTATTGAGGAAAATGAGGATAATGCGGATTTGAAATCCGCTGAGCAGTATGCCGAGGAGCTGTCTGAGGGTGCATTCAAAGGATATAATCTCGGTCTGCTTCACGGAAAAATGAAGCTTAAGGAAAAGGAAAATGTTATGAAAGCATTTTCGTCAGGCGATGTGCAGATTTTAGTTGCAACAACTGTTGTTGAGGTTGGAGTTGATGTGCCTGATGCCACAATTATGGTTATTGAGAATGCTGAACGCTTCGGTCTTTCCCAGCTTCATCAGCTCAGAGGCAGGGTCGGCAGAGGCAGTAAAAAAAGCTTTTGTGTTCTTGTTTCCGACAGCAGGAGCGAAAATTCACGAAACAGGCTTGCGGTTATGAAAAATAACAGCAACGGATTTAAAATTGCAGATGAGGATTTAAAGGCAAGAGGACCGGGTGACTTTTTCGGTGAAAGACAGCACGGTCTGCCTGCTCTTAAAATTGCAGATATGCTTCAGGATATGGAAACACTGCACCTTGCACAGCAGTGTGCGTCTGAAATTCTTGCAAAGGATAATAACCTTGATTTGCCTGAAAATAAGCGTCTGTGTGACAATATCAATAAAATGTTCCGTGAGGTAAGCTATAATTAGTTGTTTTGTTAAAAATATAAAATTTGCATTATTATAATATTTGTGCTAAACTATGTGCGATAAATTTGTGTGAGGTGATTTTATGTCAAAATTATATACAGAAATGACTAAGGAAGAATTATTGAATGAACAGGCTGTCCTTCTTGAAAGATATAATGCTTTTAAAGAAAAAAATCTGCAGCTTGATATGAGCCGCGGCAAGCCCGGTAAGGACCAGCTTGATTTATCAGATGGTCTTAATGACTGTGACAGCTATGTGTCAGATGGTGTTGATGTAAGAAATTACGGTATTCTTGACGGTATTCCGAGCTGCAAAAAGCTTTTTGCGGATTTAATGCAGGTTGAGCCTGAGAATGTTATTATAGGACCAAGCTCAAGTCTTAACCTTATGTTTGACTACATCGGTCAGTGCTTTATTGAGGGTGCAGGTGACAAGCCATGGAGTCAGCTTGATGAGGTTAAATTCCTTTGCCCTGTTCCCGGTTATGACAGACATTTTACTATCTGCGAGTATTATAATATCAAAATGATTAATGTTCCTATGAAGGACGACGGTCCTGATATGGATGTTATTGAGGAGCTTATTAAGGACGAGGCTGTTAAGGGTATGTTCTGTGTTCCGAAGTATTCAAATCCTACAGGTATCACATTCAGCGACGAAGTTGTTGATCGTATTGCAAAAATGAAGCCTGCGGCAAAGGATTTCAGAATTATATGGGATAATGCATACTGTGTTCACGATATTGCTGAGGACGGAGATAAGCTTCTTAATATCTTTGATATTTTACCAAAATACGGCAATGAGGATATGGTTATTGAGGTTTGCTCAACTGCTAAAATTACATTCCCGGGTGCAGGTGTGTCCGCTTTGGCTGCATCTGACAGCAATATTGCCGCAATTAAGAAAAGACTTAACTGTCAGGTAATCAGCTATGATAAAATGAATCAGCACCGTCATGTTGAATTTCTCAGGGATGTAAACGGTGTTCTTGAGCATATGAAAAAGCATGCCGCTATTCTTAAGCCGAAATTTGATATTGTTCTTAATCATCTTGAAAATGAGCTTGCAGGCAAGGGTATTGCAAGCTGGTTTAATCCTAAGGGCGGTTATTTTATAAGCCTTGATGTTATGAACGGCTGTGCAAAAAGAGTTGGTGAGCTTTGCAAGGAGGCAGGTGTAGTCCTTACAACAGTAGGCGCAACCTATCCTTACGGAATTGACGAAAACGACAGCAATATCCGTATTGCTCCTACATTTCCGCCTGTTGCTGAGCTTGATATGGCAGCAGAGCTTCTTTGCATCTGTGTTCAGCTTGCCTGCACAGAGAAGCTGATAGGATAATGAGAATAGGTGCATCTACAGCCTGTTTCTATCCCCTTGAAACAGAAAAGGCGTTAAAAAAAGTTACAGACCTTGGCTTTGAAAAAGCCGAGGTCTTTGTAAATGCTCCCTGTGAGTATGAGGATGATTTTGTCAGGGAGCTTTGTGCTGTTGTCAAAGGCTCAGATACTGAAATAATATCCCTTCATCCATTTTCAAGCTTTCTCGAAAGCTCCTGTATTTTCGGCGACTATGAAAGACGTTTTAATGATTATATAGGTCTTTATCAGAAAACCTGCCGCGCAGCAGCAATGCTCGGTGCAAAGTTTGTTGTTATTCACGGTGCAGTTGCCGCACCGAAAATTCCTATACCCGATGAAAGGTATTTTGAACGCTTCAGAAAGCTTATTGAAATCGGAAAGGCTGAGGGTGTAACTGTCTGTCAGGAAAATGTCAACCGCTTTAAAAGCCAGACTATTGATTTCTGCAAAAAAATGAGGTCAGAGCTTGGCAGTGATTACCATATGGTGTTTGATATAAAGCAGACTGTCAGAGCAGGGCAGAGCACTTTTGATTTTCTTGAGGAATTTAAAAATGAAATTGTTCATCTGCATATCAGTGATAACGGTGAGAAGGGCGACTGTCTGCCGATAGGCTGGGGCAATTTTGATTTTAACAGAATGAAAAGCATTATGGACAGTGCCGATTATAAAGGCGACTGCGTTATTGAAATATATTCAGGCGGCTATGATGTTGAAAATGTTTTGAAAGAAAGCAAGGATTATTTGGAAAAGCTATGGCAGCGTTAAGTAACAGAACAAAGGGAATAATTTGTATTCTGCTGTCAGCACTCAGCTTCAGCGGAATGAGCAGCTTTATAAACCTTTCGGGTGATGTGCCCGTTGCGCAAAAGGTTTTTTTCAGGAATTTTGTTGCACTGTTTATTGCAGCGATTACATTGCTGAAAAACAAGGAAAAATTTCTTCCCCATAAGGGCTGCTTAAAATATCATATTATCAGATCGGGTGCAGGGCTTTTAGGTGTATTCGGCAATTTTTATGCTACAACTAAAATGGCGTCAACTGCAGATGCGGCAATACTTAACAAAATGAGTCCGTTTTTCACCCTTATATTTTCCGCAGTGTTTCTTAAGGAAAAGGTCAAGCCTAAGCAGGCAATTGCAATCGGTGTTGCATTTGTCGGTGCAATGTTTGTTATAAAGCCCACAATGGGTAACTCAGAGCTGTTTCCGTCAATATGCGGCTTTGTGGGCGGACTTTGTGCAGGCGGTGCTTATACCTGTGTCCGTCATATGGGCAACAGAGGTGAAAACGGCAGATTTACAGTTTTCTTTTTCTCGCTTTTCTCCTGTCTTGTTACAGCGCCATATCTTATTTTTAATTTTCACCCTATGACTGCAAAGCAGTGGGTGTATCTGATTATGGTCGGTGTATGCGCTGCGGGCGGTCAGTTCGCAATAACTGCGGCATATACCTTTGCTCCCAGCAGGGAAATATCTGTTTATGACTATTCAAATGTTATATTCACAGCCATAAGCGGCTACTTTTTCCTCGGCGGTCAGGTGCCTGACTTGTGGTCATTTGTCGGCTACTTTATTATCTGTGCAATGGCTGTCTGGATGTTCATATACAATAACAAGGTGCACAGGCTTGAAAAGCAGTGATTTCATCAATATATTGCTGTAAAGTAAAAATACTTGCAATTTTCTATATGTTGTGTTACAATACGTTTAATTGGTAAAGGGGGAATTTTCCAATGAAATGTCCATTTTGTGGCTTTGATGAAAGCAAGGTAATTGATTCTCGTCCTACTGATGAGAATGAGCGTATTCGCCGCCGCCGTGAATGTCTGCAGTGCGGTAAAAGATTTACTACCTATGAAATTATCGAGGACGTGCCGATTATTGTTATTAAAAAGGACAAGAGCCGTGAGGTTTTTGACCGCAATAAAATTTTAAAGGGTATGCTCAGAGCCTGTGAAAAAAGGTCGGTCACAATTTCCGAGCTTGAAACTGCTATAAGTGAAATTGAGGCAACTCTCCAGTCTGCTGTTGACCGTGAGGTTACATCTGCAAATATCGGTGAGCTTATTATGGAAAAGCTTAAGGCTATTGATGAGGTTGCATATGTTCGCTTTGCGTCTGTTTATAAGGAATTTAATTCTGCCGAGGCGTTTAAAGAGTATATTTCAAGAATGTAAAAGTTAATATTTTATAAGTTACAGGTATGCTGTCAGTCAGTGTGCCTGTTTTTTTGTTTTACAGGACTGTTGTTTATTTGTAAACAAATTGTAAATAACAGCATTTTCGGCATCACTTTCAGCATTTTTGCACACTTATATATAGAAAGTAAATTTAACAAAATAAAGTTAGTGTCTGGGTGTGGTAAAAATGATTTGACAAATTTGTGAAAATATTATACTATTAAAGGAGAAAATAAATGAAAAAGAAGACGTTGAAAAACAAAATGATTTCTGTGCTTTTGCTGGTGGTAATCCTTGCGGCAGATTTTAATTTTCTGCCCCTGCAAAGCATAATTAATCAGACATCACAATCCGCAGGAATAATGGTTGCCTATGCTGCAACTACAAAACCGGGTAAGTGGATTAAGGAAAGTAATGGAAAGTGGTGGTATAAACACACCGACGGTACATATACGAAAAATGACTGGGAATACATTAACGGCTACTGGTATCACTTTGATTCCAGCGGATATATGCAGACGGGCTGGCTGAAGGTTGACGGCAAATGGTATCATCTGAACAGTGAAGGCAAAATGCATATAGGCTGGGTGAAAATCGGCAATTACTGGTATCATTTTGACAGTAACGGAGTAAGACAGACAGGCTGGCAAAAGCTTAATGGTAACTGGTACTATTTCAATAGTGACGGCATCCGTCAGGTAGGCTGGATTAAAGTAGGAAATTACTGGTATCACCTTGACAGCGAAGGAATAATGCAGACAGGCTGGCAAAAGCTTAACGGCAACTGGTATTATTTCAATAGTGACGGTATCCGTCAAGTTGGCTGGATTAAAGTAGGAGATTACTGGTATCACCTTGACAGTGAAGGAATAATGCAGACAGGCTGGCAAAAGCTCAACGGAAATTGGTACTATTTCAATAGTGATGGTGTTCGTCAGGTAGGTTGGCAGCAGGTTGACGGCAAGTGGTATCACCTCAACAGTGAGGGCATAATGGAAACAGGCTGGCAGAAACTCAACGGAGATTGGTATTATTTTGACAGTAATGGTGTTAGACAGACTGGCTGGAAAAAAATTGATGGCAGTTGGTATTATTTTAATCCTGAAACTGGCAAAATGAATACCAAGAAATTTAGAGAAGGTTCAAGGGAGTATGGATTTTTTGATAATGGAGCACTAAAGACAACAGAGTTAAATGTTTCGTGTCAGGCGACACAAGGTATTGATTGGTGTTGGGCTGCATGTGCGCGATCAGTTGGTATATATGATAGGGATATTAAAATAACCCAAAAGGAAATATATGATAATATGATTGCTCAAAATGGTGGTGTCACATTGAGTAAGCTGCCCGAAGCTATTGTATTTGCTTCTAAAAACACAAAAAAATCTGCTTTAACAAAAAATTTTGGATTTCAGTCAATGGTAAATGAAATAGATAAAAACAGACCGTCTGTAATGATTTTGAAATACAAAAACAATGCTATACATACCTGTGTATGTGCAGGTTACGATTTAGAACGTAAAGCATTAATACTTGTTAATTTGGATTTTGGAGTTAGCATTACAAAATCTGAGTATATTAATTCTTCGCAATCGTTTTTTTATTTTGGTGATGCGGTAACTTGCCCATATATTGCCTATACTTATTGAAAGGAAAAAATATGAAAAATAAAATAATAGCAATTTTAACAACTTGTTTAATTTTATTAAACTGTTCTCCTGTACTAGCAAATGGTAATAATATAATAGTCGGATCTGAGACAATTGACAAAACAATATTTGAACAGGAAGATTATATTGTAGATTACGTAAATGATATGCTGGGAGAATATGACAAAAGCAATATTGAAAAAACTGATATTGATTACAGTAAAATAATCAGAGAGTTTGTTGGCGTTGATATATTTCAGGACGATGTATTAACTGATAATAAAATGCAGGAATATACAGCTAATCAGGATGTTTATTATGTATTACCTGTACAGTATGATGGAGCAACTGTTTTGTCAACACTGAAAATAGGTGAGCCGCTTGATGATGAAACTAAAAAAACAATGTCTAATGAAGATGTCGAATTTTATGAAAATCGAATTGGCGAGTGGTACATATGCTTTAGTAATGTAAGACCAAGAATAGTTGATAATTACAAAGATATAGTTGATAGAGTTCTTGAAAAAAATAATATTCAAAATTCTAAAGTTTATTTTATTGGTTCACCTTGTAGTCATATTGATTTGGCAGCTGTGATATGTAATGAAAATCCTGATGATACAAGAGTATTGGTATTAGAGCAATATCACACAGAATGTGGCTATATTGAAAAATCAGATGCACTGGATGGTCAAGTGTTGTTAGAAAAGGAAACGCTTTATACATATGATGATATTAAAACGTTGGTTGATGCAGATAAAGAGGCAGTTTCAAAGCTTCCAGAAGGTTCTATGGGGTATCTTGGTGTACCACTTGAAAGTTCAGAGACAACAACTTTAACCGACAACAACAAAATCATAATAATTTCTGCTGTTGCAGGTGCGGCAGTGCTGGCAATTGCCATTGCAGCAATCTGCATTGCAAAGAAAAAGAAAGCAGAAAAGGTCACAGAAGAATAAAATTCAGGAGCGGTTTTTACCGCTCTTTTTTGTTGACAATTTAAGCATTATCATATATATTAAAAATAAGGAGGAGATTTTATGAACGTTTTTCAGGATTTATATCAGAGCATATTTATAGTTTATGCTGTACTTTTTGTAAGCATTATTTTTGTTTATGCTTTTAAGATTTGTCTTATGCTTGCAATCGGATTTGACTGCAGGGCAAAGGGCATTAAAAGACGTGCTATGTGGATGGTTCTTTCACTGCTTTTTCCTGTTCCCGTGGCAATAATTTATGCCTGTGTAAGAAACAATGAGGAAAAAGAAAATTATAAAAATTGCTTGAGCTGCGGTGCGGTTCTTGATGAAAGAGTCAGCTATTGTGCCGGCTGCGGATGTGGCGAATTTGCTCCGTGTGAGGCGGAGAAAAAGCAGAAATATGCTAAAAACAGCATAACCTGCCTTATAGTTTCAATTATTTCATATGTTCTTTCATTAGCTTGTATTCTGGGATTTTATTTTAGTGCTTTTGCAATGCTTGACGATACCTTTGACGGTATAATTAATAACAGTGTATTAGGAGGCTCGTATAACCATCAGATTGATGATTATGATGATACCTACCATTACGGATATGATGTTGGTGATAAAACAGTTTATTATGACCGTGAGGGTAATGAATATACTGAAGATTTAGCAGTTGTTTATTATGATAAAAATAATAATACATATGTTATTGATGAGGGAGAATACAGATTTAAGGGCAGTGACGGTAAGATATATTATGCCGGATATTCTTATGTTGATGAAGATGGTTATTTCTATTTTGATGCAGCGGGATATGAAAATGATTCAAAAAGCACTGTGTTTTACAGTTCAAAAAATGACTGCTATATAGATAGTAACGGCGTTTTGTATTACGATGCTGAAGAGGTAAGCTGGGATAAGGACGGAAAACTTGTTGACAGCTATGGTGAATATCTTCCATATGAATCAGAATAAAATAAAACATCCGATACACATTTTTGTGTATCGGATGCTTTATTTTTCAGCTTTTATTTTATTCTTTCATTGATTTCCTTTTCAATTGCTGCAAGTCCGTTCTTTGTAGTTAAGCCCACGTCAATTGTTATAACTCTTTCATCCTTCATCGTTAAAATTACCTTTGACTGACGGTCGGCAAAATTTTTAACAAAGCTCGGCTTGGTGTCCTTTTCTGTTTCAACCTTTTCAATGTCTGTATATGCAAAAACACTGTCGTTGTCAAGCCCGGTAAATTCCATTTCATCACTGTAAAATTTGACACCGTTTGAAAGTACTTCCTTTGTAACAAGCACCGCAATAATAAGTGCTGCGAAATCACATATTGCAAAAATAATTATTGTGGTATTCTGTACAGCTATAAGTCTTTTTATTGCGTAAATTCCATAGCCGATAACGGCAGCATCAAGAATTGCAACAACTGCAAGCGTGATTGGTGAAAGTATTCTTAAAAATTTGTCCTTCATATAAATTTTTTCTCCTTATAATCATCAAGCAAATCAATACTTTTTGCCTGAAAGGTTTTGTCGTTCAGATAGTCTAAAAAATTTTCATCACTGAAATTGAATTTCAGCTTGTAGCTGTAAAGTGCCTGCCTGTATCTGCCCTTTTCCCTGCCGTATTTTCCGTCGCCGTAAAGAGGGTGACCGATATGTGCAAGGTGTGCTCTTATCTGGTGAGTTCTGCCTGTATGCAGCTTAACCTCAAGCAGTGATGCGTCGGGGTAATAGTCTAAAACAGAATATTCAGTAATGATTTTTTTTGAGCCTTCGGTCTGATTATCTGTTACCGTAACCATATTTTTCTTTTCATTTTTTGTAAGAAAAGCGGTTAACAGCTCGTTTTGCTTCTTCATTTTGCCGTGAACAACAGTAAGGTAGTATTTTTCAATTTCACGTGATTTTATTTTATCATTAATGGTCTTTAATGCCTGTGAATTTTTAGCCCCGATTACTATGCCGCCCGTGTTTCTGTCAATTCTGTTAGCAAGCGACGGGGTGAAGGTTGAGGCTTCAGGGTCCCATTCCTTTTTATAATAAAGATATCTTTTAAGCCTTGCAACTATGTTATCAATATAATCCCTGCCATCAGGGTGGCACAGCACGCCGACCTTTTTGTTAATAAGAATGATGTTTTCATCCTCATAGATTATATCTAAATCTGTTGATGCATTTAAAAAATCATAATGCTTTTTTTTGATTTCAAGAACGTCATCCTTAAGGTAAAGCTCAAGCAAATCACCGTTTTGCAGTATCTGCTCAGGTGTGCAGCGTTTCTTATTGACCTTAATATTCTTTTTTCTTATTTCCTTATACATAAGGGATTTAGGCAGCTTTTCAAAGGTTTTTGCAATAAATCTGTCAAGTCTTGCGCCTGAATCCTTATCGGTAATAACAAAGCTTTTCATTTATTGTCCCTTAGCTTTTTTCTCTTCCTCAAGCTCCTGAATTTCTTTATAGAACATATTGGCTTTTACATAAACCTCAATATATCCTCTGATAATTTCAGCCATTTCACCCTTTTTATACGGGTTAAGAAGAATGTGCTCGTCGTCATCAATAGCAAGCGGGCCCTTTTCATAATCGTTAAAGGTAGGCATAAGTGAATAGCTGTCTTTTGTTTTTACTATTGAAAGCAGGGTGTAGTCAGCAGTTGCGTTGACAAAGCCCTTCTTTTTTGTGTATTTTTCAATGGTTGAAAGGGGGGAGTTATCGTTATGCTTTTTAGTGTAGCAGTATGAAATAACCTCCTCAATAAAGCTTTCAAGCTGAGTGTCACTGTATGGCGCTTTAAGCAGTACTACCTTGTCAATATCGGCAATACCGTATTTGTCGCTTTCACCGCAGGGAATGCCGATCATATTTTCATTTTCATCTACATAAACACTTATTGTATAAAAATCCTTTTCCATAAAGCACCTCTTTAAATATGAATACATTAATTATAACTTATATCGAATAAAAAAACAACAGTATATTAATTGAAAAAAATACTGCCTTGTGTTAAAATGTAATCGGTGATTTTATGAAGAAGGTACTTATTACGGGCGGTGCAACAGGAATAGGCAAAGCCTGTGCTCTGCTGTTTAAAGAGCTTGGCTATGATGTTTATATAACCTATAACAAAACAGAGCCTGATTATGAAGGCGTTACTGCAATCAAATGTGATTTACAGAATATTGCCGATATAAAAAAAGTGTTTTACCGAATGGGCAGTATAGATGTGCTTGTTAATAATGCAGGTGTGAGTCTTATCAGGCAGATTAATGATACTGCTGAGGAAGATTATGATTTGATTAATAATGTCAATGCAAAAGCATATTTTTTCTGTGCTAAAGAAGCAACGCTCAGAATGCTTGAGCACCACAGCGGTGCAATAGTTAATATTTCGTCAATGTGGGGGCAGACAGGTGCTTCCTGTGAGGTTGCATATTCAATGAGCAAGGCGGCTGTTATAGGCTTAACCAAGTCACTTGCACAGGAGCTTGCACCAAGCGGAATAACCGTTAACTGTGTTTGCCCCGGCATTATTGATACACGTATGAATGACTGCTTTGATAAGTCAGAGCTTGAATATGAGGTGCCTGCGGGCAGACTCGGTACTCCCGATGAGGTGGCAAGAGCTGTTTTGTTTTTTGCAGAAAACAATTATATCACAAATCAGATTCTTGGCGTAAACGGCGGAATAGTATAAATAAAGAGGCTGTCACAACTCAAAATAGTTGTGACAGCCTTTTTGTTATATGTACATTTTAATTTGATGTTTGCGGCATATATCTGTAAAGATTCATTGACAGCTTTTCAATAGGCATAGTCTGCACCATTACCTTGCCGGGTCCTTCAACAACTGTGTTGAACAAGCCCTCGCCGCCGAAGAAAATGTTTTTAGCGCCCTTAACAGCAGTTACATCCATTTTGCAGCTTGAGCTCATCATAACAAGGTGACCTGTGTCAAGTATCAGCTGCTCGCCTGCCTGCAGATTGTATTCAATTACAGAGCCGTCAACCTCAATAAACAGCAGTCCTTCGCCGTCAAATTTCTGCATAATAAAGCCTTCTCCGCCGAAAAGTCCGCCGGTAACACTTTTTTTGAAATAAACCGACATATTAACACCTGAGGTTGATGCAAGAAATGCACTCTTCTGGCATATTATCTGTTCACCCTGATGAATTTCAATAGCCTTTATTTCACCCGGACAGCAGGATGAAAATGCAATCATTCCGTTGCCGCCGACGCTGGTGTATCTGTTCTGAAACATTTTGTCGTTTGAAAACAGTCTGCCGATTGCTTTGCCTAAGCCTCCGTTTGTGGTGGTTTCCATTTTCATATTCGGGCTCATCCAGCTCATTCCGCCGCCCTCAGTAATCATCTGCTCACCTGCGTCAAGGTAGCATATTACAGCAGGGAATGGTGTTCCTTTGATTTCGTATTTCATAATATTACCTCTTTTCACAAAATGTATATAAATAATTTACCACAACAATAAATTTTATGCAACATTTATTATTGCAATGAAAATAATATAGGTATATAATTAAACTGCAAAAATTTGGATATTATATATAGTGACAAGCATTTAATACTGTTTAGTTCAGGACTTGTCACAATAACAGGAGTGTTATATGAAAAAATTTATGGATAAGGATTTTCTTCTTGACACTGATTCTGCAAAAAAGCTTTTTCACGATTTTGCTGAAAATATGCCTGTCTGCGATTATCATTGTCATTTGAATCCTAAGGAGATTTTTGAGAATAAGCCGCCTGAAAGTATAACGGAGCTGTGGCTGTCAGGCGATCATTACAAATGGCGTGCAATGCGAAGCTGCGGTGTTGAGGAAAGATACTGTACGGGCAGTGCGACTGACAGAGAAAAGTTTCAGAAATTTGCCTATGCACTTCAGTATTGTATCGGCAATCCGCTTTATCACTGGGCTCATATTGAGCTTCAGCGTTATTTTGGGATTGATACTCCGCTTAATGCAAAAACAGCCGATGAAATTTTTGACAAGGCTAATGAAGCAATCAGAAACGGTGATTTCAGACCGCAGAGCCTTATTATGAAAAGCAATGTCAGGGTGGTTTGCACTACTGATGACCCTGTGGACGATTTGAAATATCATAAGTTTTTAAAGGATGTTCAGGGCTTTGACTGCAGGGTGCTCCCTTCATTCAGACCTGACAGGGCGCTGAATGCTCATCTTGACGGCTTTGCCGATTATATCAGATCTCTTTCAGATGCTGCTGATGTTGAAATAAACAGCTATAAGGATGTCATTTCAGCTTTGCTTAAAAGAGCTGATTATTTTGACAGTGTCGGCTGTAAAGTGTCGGATCAGGCATTTGACTATCCGCCCTATTCCGTTGCTTCTGATGATGAGATTGATGAAATCTTCTGCCGTGCAATGAATGGTGAGAAGATTACTCCTGATGAGTGTGATAAGTACAGAACACCGATTCTGCTGGCTCTCGGTGAAAAATATTACGAGCTTGGCTGGGCTATGGAAATTCATATCGGTGCAATGAGAAACAATAATACGCTGATGTTTAACAAAATCGGTGCTGACACAGGCTTTGACTCAGTGGGTGACTGTGAGATTGCACAGCCGCTGTCAAGATTTCTTGATGCACTCAACGTAAAGGGCAGACTTCCGAAAACTATTCTTTTCAATCTTAATGATAAGGATAATACAGTGCTCGCAACAATGCTCGGCAATTTCCAGAGCTCAGACGCTGACTCAAAAATTCAGTTCGGTCCTGCCTGGTGGTTCCTTGACACAATGGACGGTATGACTAATCAGATGAAAACTCTGGGCAATCTCGGTGTGCTCGGCAAATTTGTCGGTATGGAAACCGATTCACGCTCCTTCACTTCTTACGGCAGGCACGAGTATTTCAGACGTATTATGTGCGCGCTTCTCGGCAGATGGGTTGAGGACGGCTGGTATGCCTATGATGAGGACATTCTTAAAGAGATTGTTCAGGGAATATGTTATAACAATGCAATTAAATATTTTAATTTTTAATTTTTGTGAGGTATAGCTATGGATTTAAAATTAAGACCAAGGGAAGAATGTAAATTTGACGAAATTTCACTGGGCGAAATTATGCTCAGACTTGACCCCGGCGAGGGAAGAATAAAAACTGCACGCTCATTCAGAGCATGGGAAGGCGGCGGAGAATACAATGTTGCCCGCGGACTTCGCAGATGCTTCGGTTTGAATACAGGCGTCGTTACTGCCTTTGCAGAGAATGAAATCGGCTATCTTATGGAGGATCTGATTCTTCAGGGCGGTGTTGATACATCACTCATTAAATGGATGCCCTTTGACGGTATCGGCAGAACAGTAAGAAACGGCATCAACTTTACAGAACGCGGCTTTGGTATTCGTGGTGCTGTCGGTGCATCTGACAGAGGCAACACTGCCGCATCAAAGCTGAAGCCCGGTGATATCGACTGGGATTATATCTTCGGTACACTTGGTGTCCGCTGGCTGCACACAGGCGGTATTTATGCTGCTCTTTCTGAAACTGCCGCTGAGGTTGTTATTGAGGCTGTTAAAAAAGCTAAAGAATACGGCACAATCGTTTCCTATGACCTTAACTATCGTCCGTCACTCTGGAAGGATATCGGCGGTCAGGCAAAGGCACAGGAGGTTAATAAGGAGATTGCCAAATATATTGATGTTATGATAGGCAATGAAGAGGATTTTACTGCATCTCTCGGCTTTGAGGTTGAGGGCAATGACGCTGACCTTAAAGAGCTTAATATGGACGGCTATTATAAAATGATTGAAACCGTTACAAAGGCTTACCCTAACTTTAAGGTTATCGCTACAACCCTCAGAACAGTTAAAACCGCTACCGTTAATGACTGGAAGGCAATCTGCTGGGCAGACGGTCAGATTTATCAGTCAATGGAATTTCCTGCTCTTGAAATTCTTGACAGAGTCGGCGGCGGTGACAGCTTTGCATCAGGTCTTATTTACGGCTTAATGACTTATCAGGATGCACAGAAGGCTGTTAACTACGGTGTTGTTCACGGCGCACTTGCAATGACAACCCCCGGTGATACAAGCATGGCGTCACTCAAAGAGGTAGAGGCAAAGGTTAATGGTGCAAGTGCCCGAGTACAAAGATAAAATCGCGTCTTTTTCCGTCAGACTGCGTTACTTGGAAAATTCTGCTCGGTCACATACTCAATGTATGATCCCGTCGACATAATTTTCCAAAAGCCTTGTCTGACGAAAAAATCCGCTGATTTTACAAATTTGTTCTTTTTCCGTTATGCTTCGTTATATGAAAAATTCGGATGGTTTTACTAAATCTATTTATAATATATAAAAAATTCATAATAATTACAGGAGAAATATTATGGCTAATAAAATTGAAACTTTAGCAAAAATTCAGGAGGTTGGTATTGTTGCAGTTGTTCGTGCAACATCAATCGAGCAGGCTGAAAAAATCACAGATGCCTGTATTGCAGGCGGTGTTGCCGCTATCGAGCTTACCTTTACCGTTCCTCACGCTGACAAGCTTATTGAAGCTATGAAGGCAAAGTATAATTCAGGTGAAATCATTATCGGTGCAGGCACTGTTATGGATGCAGCTACTGCACGTATTGCAATTCTTGCAGGTGCTGAGTATATTGTTTCACCTTACTTTGACCCTGAAACCGTAAAAACCTGTAACCGTTACGGAGTTCCGTCAATGCCGGGCATTTATACTCCTACTGAGGCTGTTCACGCTATGGAGTGCGGTGCAGATGTGCTTAAGGTATTCCCCGGTGATATTGCAGGTCCTGCATTTATCAAGGATATTCACGGTCCTATTCCTAATGCGGTTATGATGCCGTCAGGCGGTGTTGATGTTGGCAATGTAAAGGACTGGATTAAAGCCGGTGCCATTGCATGCGGTGCAGGCTCATCACTGATTGCTGGTGCTAAAACAGGTGATTATGAAAAGATTACCGAAACAGGCAAGCTCTTTGTTCAGCGTATCAAGGAAGCAAGGGCAGAAATGGCAAAATAAAATTATTCGGGTGGCAGTATTTGCCACCCTATTTCTGTAATTGCTTATTTTGTGAGGTGGCTATGAAAGCAGTAGTTTTTGATATGGACGGTGTGCTGTTTGATACCGAAAGCGTTTGTATGAAAGCTTGGGACTATGCAGGCGAGCTTATGGGTGTCGGCAAGGCAGGCTATATGGTGCTTAAAACTCTTGGTATGAAGGCTGAAAAAGCAATCGAAATTCTGAGGTCTGAATTTGGTGAAGATTTTGATGCCGTGAAATTCAAGCAGACAGGCAGGGATTATTCCTACGATTATTTCAATACATATGGTGTGCCTGAAAAGAAGGGGCTTTTTGAAATACTTGATTATCTGAAAAATAAGGGCTATAAAATTGCACTTGCCTCCTCCACACATTCACAGAGTGTTTATCACCATTTAAAAGAAAAGGGTATTGAAAAATATTTCGATGCAGTTGTTTGCGGCGATATGGTTGAAAAGTCAAAGCCTGAGCCTGATATTTATTTAAAGGCATGCGAAATGCTGAATGAAAATCCGGTCGATTGTGCTGCTGTTGAGGATTCAAAAAACGGTCTTTTGTCTGCTCACCGTGCAGGCTTGCAGGTTATTATGGTGCCTGATTTGTGGCAGGGTGAGGAGGAAACAGACAGCTTCCTCCTTGCAAAATGCAGTGATTTAACCGAGATTATGACTGTTTTATAGCTGTTCAACTGATAGTTTAGTGCTTTTTCAACCGGTAGTTGACAGAACAACTACTGCGTTATTGTTATTTTTTCACGCTGAATGTATGATGAAATTACCAAATAAATTTAAGCAACCGAAATCAGCCTTTTTAAAACTTATTTGGTTCGACTCTCGGTTGCAAAAGGAGTTGATTCTATGTTCGGTTTGGAACGAAAAGAAAATACAGGGCTTGTAAAGCAGGAGGTGATAAGTATGAATTTAGGTAAAAATATTTCAGAGCTGAGAAAGAAAAACAATCTTACTCAGGAGGAGCTTGCAAATATGCTCGGCGTGTCACCTCAGGCTGTTTCAAAATGGGAAAATGATGCCGCCTGTCCTGATATAACATTGTTACCAAAAATAGCGGAAATTTTCGGAGTAACAATTGATGAGCTGATGAATGAGCAGGGCAATATCACATCGCGGAAAACTGTAAAAAGCAATGTTAAGTCAAAGAGGGTAGTTCAGATTAATGTTCTGTCGGCTGACGGAAAAAACAGCAAAATCAATATACCATTCAGGCTTGTTTCAACAGGTATGAAAATCGGTACGATGTTCGGTCTTGATGATAATATCTGCAATGCAATAAATTCTGCTGTTGAAAGCGAAGCCATTGATGATTTAATAACAGTTGACGGTGACAATGGTGAAAAGGTTACAATAAAAATTATATAAGCAAGAAAACGTCGGGCATTGCCCGACGTTTTGCTGTTTATACCTTATATTTCTCAGCTTGCATATTAAACATTTCAGCATAGGTTTTGTTCAGTGCCATAAGCTCAGAATGTGAGCCGCATTCTGTTATTTCACCATTTTCCATAACAAAAATTCTGTCTGCGTTTATTGTTGTTGAAAGTCGGTGAGAAATAAAGATTACTGTCTTGTCCTTGGCGGCATCAAGCATTGACTGATTAAGCTTATATTCGGCAACAGGGTCGAGATTTGCTGACGGCTCGTCAAGAATTATATACGGGCAGTGGTTATAAAAAGCACGTGCAATTGCAATTTTCTGGCTTTCACCGCCTGACAGCATTACACCGCTGTCATCAAATTCTCTTAAAAGCTCAGTATCAGTGCCGTTTTTCAGCTTTTTGTCAAAGCCGCTGTGCCTTAATGCTTCTTTGACTCTGTCGGTGTCAGGGTCAATATCAAGAGCAACATTTTCACCCACTGAGCAGGAGAATATCTGAAAATCCTGAAATACTGCGGTAAATCTGTCACGGTGTGATTTCACCGTGGCGTTTTTTATGTTTTCTCCGTCAATCAGAATTTCACCCGAATCAATGTCGTAAAGCCTTAAAAGCAGGTTTGTAAGTGTTGTTTTGCCTGCACCGTTAAAGCCTACAAGTGCAATTTTTTCGTAAGGCTTTATTTTCATATTGATATTTTTCAGAGTAGGCTTGGAATTTCCCGGATATGTGAAGCTCAGATTTTTTATCTCTATTTCCTTAGGCTCGGTTACAGGCACTTTAAATTCGCCGTCATTTATTTTGCTTTCGGTTTTTAAAAATTCCCTGTATTTCTCAATCATTTTGCCCTGCTCTTCAAATCTTGCAAGTGCCCACACTGTCAAAAAGTTAATAGAGGATGCAATGGAATATGCTCCGTTGAAGGATGCAACAAAATCGCCTGCGGATATTGATTTTTCAATAAGCACGCAGTAGCCGAGGTAAAGAGGAAGAACAAACATAAAGCCTAAAATCTGAACACCGAAATCCTGAATAAAATAAAGTATTGATATTTTAGACCAGTATTTTTTCTGATTTTCCACAACCTTGTCAGCCGCATCATTATAATTGTCAATCAGAATGGGTCTTATGTTATTCATTCTGACCTCTTTTGCGTAGTCCTGCAAATAAAATATCCGCTGAAAATAATCGCTTCGTCTGTGGAATTTAGTATTGTCAATTCTTCTTCCCATTTGCAGTGCACCGATTTTTTTGCTCAGCGGCATAAATATGCCTACAAATACAAGAATAATTAAAAGGCATACGGGGTCAATGGCAAGCAGAATGGATGATATTGTTATTAGTGATACAACGTTGCCCACATAATTTCTTACTAATCCGAGGATGTTCTGAATGTTATCGGATGAGGACTCAATTGTTAAAATAAAATTGTTGTAAAAAGACGGGTCATCATATGACTCAAGGTCAAGCGACTTAGCCTTTCTGTAAAGCTTTTCATTAAGTCCCTTATATACCTTTTCCTTTTCAACATTCCAGAAAAATTCTCTGAATATCCACGCCGCAAGCTTGCTGATAATAAGTACTGCAGCAACAACAGCGGCAACGATGTATAAACGATTGAGATTTTCACCGCTTGCAACAATATCAATCATATATTTTACACCAAGCACGCTTATAAGCCTTGTGGGCAGAACAAGAACAATGCCCCATATACATTCGCCTGTAACCAGCAGCGGCGATACCGAAAACAGAAGCTTTAAAAAGTACATTATATTTGAAAGCATTGAGTGTTCTGTTCTTTCTTTTTTAGTTTTCATATTCATCCTCCTCTCTGTAGCTTTTTGATTGCAGGTCGAACATTTTTGCATATTCGCCCTGCTGCTCCATAAGCTCATTATGGCATCCGCTTTCAATCAGCCGTCCGCCGCTGAGAACATAAATGTTGTCTGACAGAACAGCACTTGAAAGCCTGTGTGATATGTAAATAACAGTTTTGTTTTTTGTTGCTGAAATAAGATTTTCATACATTTTATATTCAGCAATAGGGTCAAGGGCAGAGCTCGGCTCGTCAAGAATTGCAATATCAAAATCCCTGGCAAACAGTCTTGCAGTTGAAACCTTCTGATTTTCTCCGCCTGAAAGTCCTGCTCCGTTTTCGTCAAATTCACGTGTTAAAAGAGTATCGCCGCCATCGGCAAATGAATTGATTTTATTCCATACACCGCTTTGAATTAAAGCCTTTCTTGCAATTTCCTTGTCCTCGTCATTACACCTGTGGCATATTACATTTTCAAAAACAGAGATGGCAAAGTTTTTATAGTCCTGAAAAACCGTTGCAAATTTATTTCTCAGTGAGTCAATATCATATTCCTTGATATTTATACCATTATATAATATCTCGCCCTCGGTAACATCATAAAATCTGAGCAGCAGCTTAACAAGTGTGGATTTGCCTGCACCGTTAATTCCGACTATCGCAGCGGTGTCGCCTTTATTTATTTTAAAGCTGAGATTACTTATTGAATTTTCACCTGCACTCGGATATCTGAAAGAAACATTTTTAAGTTCAAGACTTTTAAATTCCTCTGCCTTTCTTGTGCCTGAAACTATTTTAGGCTCATATTCAAAAAAGTCCTTTAAATTCTGAAAATACAGAGCCATCTGACTGAGCTCATCAAAGCATTCGGCAATGTCCATAGTAGCATTTCTTACTGAATTTATGGATGACAGTACAACAGAAAAGCCTGATATTGTCATTTTATCTGTGTGAATAAACTGATAGCCTGCAAGGGCATAGGTGCCTATAATAGGTATAAATTCACTGAAAAGTGAGCTTGCCATACTGTAGATAAAAAGCCTGACACCGTATTTTTTCAGTATTTCAATATTTGATTTTATTGCTTTGTCAAATCGTTTCATAAGAACAGCAAAGATATTTGATGTTCTCATATCCTTTGAAAAGTCCTTTAAAAATACAGTTCTCTGAATATAAGCCTTTATTCTGTTATTGGTGGTCATCTGTAAGTCACGTTCATAAACGCATCTGCTTTTTGATATTTCAATAGTGAAAACAAAAACTATCGGCAAAAGAAACAAAAGGTACATAGGGTCAATTGCCGTAACAGTTGCCACAACAAAGGCAAAGGACAGCAGACAGCCGATAATATACGCTATATCATAGCACAGTATATCAAAATATCCGTATTGCAGAACAAGCGTTGCACGCTGGTATTTGTCATAAAATTCAGGATCCTCATAGCAGCTTATGTCAAGCTGACCTGCCTTGTCAAATACCTTGTTGTTAAGCCTTTGCAGTACTCTTTTTGTGGAATACTGGTGCAGATAGTTGCCTGTCCAGCTCAATGCTTTTGTGATGACAGATGCAATTAAAAACATTACAAGGTATTTAACATATACCTTAAAATCACGTTCACCGTCAATGGCAGTTAAAAGCACCTTTAAAAACAGTATGTTCTGAATGAACAGTGAAAAAATATTTTCGGCAGCTCTGCCGAGTATGTAGCCTGAAAGCAGCATTTTATCTGCCTGCCAAATCATTTTCACTGCATATCTTATATTTTTTATAACAGGAACCTTTTTGTGGTCCTTAAGATTAACAATTCTCATTATGTCACCTCATTTGTAAAAGAATAAAAAAAGACCCGGCAATCTGCCGGGTCCGAATAGGACAAGTTAAACGCTCACGCAGTATAAGGGTGAACATTTTCGGCAAATTGATATTTTGAACAGTATTTTTCTCTGCTGGGGCATATATGGATGATTGCTTGAATAAGTAAGCTTATTTGTCATAATATGTTCACCTCCTGTACATTTGAATTTGTAATAAGCTCAGCATAACACAGTAAATCATTTTTTGCAAGAAAAATTTTCCTTACCTGTTTATTATAGCACTGCTGATAATGAAATGCCTGACTTTTTGTGCTATTATGTAAGTGACAAAATTGTAATTTTAAAGTCACACGTCTGTAAGGTTGACAAATTAGAATGATAGACAGAAAGGGAAATCACATAAACGATTACCCTTTATTATACAGATAACGAAAGGAGATAAATCTATATGAAAATTCTTGAAGTTAAAAATTTATCTAAAACCTACGGAAAGGGCGATACAATGGTTAAAGCCCTTGACAATGTATCATTCAGTGTTGAGCAGGGTGAGTTTGTGGCAATAATCGGTCCGTCAGGCTCAGGCAAGTCAACAATGCTTCACATTCTCGGCGGTGTTGATACTCCCACAAGCGGTCAGGTTATAATCAATAATACTGACATTTCAACTCTTAACGAAACTGCACTTGCAATTTTCAGACGCAGGCAGATCGGACTCATTTATCAGTTTTACAATTTAATTCCGATTTTAACTGTTGAGGAAAACCTGACACTGCCGCTGCTTCTTGACGGCAGAAAGCCTGATAAAAGAATTACCGATAATCTTATTGAAAAGCTCGGTCTTTCAAAAAGGCTTACGCATCTGCCGAATCAGCTTTCGGGCGGTCAGCAGCAGAGAGTTTCAATCGGCAGAGCGCTTGTTAACAATCCTGCACTGCTTCTTGCAGATGAGCCGACAGGTAACCTTGACAGTGAAAACAGCAGAGAAATTATTACACTGCTCAGAAAGTTCAACAAGGAGCAGAAACAGACTGTTATTATCATTACACACGATGAAAAAATTGCTCTTGCAGCAGACAGAATTATTTCCATTGAGGACGGTAAAATTACAAGGGATGAGGTGAGAATGGGTGAATGTCGTTAATAAATTAACCCTTCGTCATCTTAAAGAGAACAAGGGAAGATCAGTAATTACAACACTTGGTATTATTGTTTCCGTAGCAATGATTACCGCAGTGTTTGTGGCACTGGCATCGTTTTTAAATCTTGAGGGCAATATTTCACAAATGCAGATAGGTTATAAGGATGCGTGGTTTGAGGTTGATACACAGCAGCTTGAAAAGCTCAGGAATGATGACAGAATAAGTGATGTCGGTATAAACTGCGAACTTTTTGACCCATCCTTCCAGCTTGACAGCAAAGCATCTGTCAGAAGCGGAACAGGTGAAATCTACTGCGGTGATTCGACAAACCTCAAACAGATGGTTACAGGCAGCTATGAGGGTGAGCTTCCGAAAAACAGCGGTGAAATCGCTGTTGAGCAGGAGCTTATTGACAAAAACAAGCTTGACTGGAAAATCGGCGACACAGTTTCAATTCCGACAGGTGTACGTTATACCGTAGAAAACGGCGAAATGATGGTAGTCAGCGGAGGTTATTTTGCAGGTGAGGAACAGTTTTCAGTTGAAAACATAAAAGAATATAAAATTACTGCTGTTTTGAAAAATAATCCTGCTACTGCTAATTCTGACATTATACAGGGTCTTGATGCTTCAGAGCTTAAATTATCTGAGGGCGAAACTGTTAATGCTACAATAAATCTTAAGACTGTCAACTATAAATCGGCATCGGTTGTCAGAGATATTGCAGAGAAATATGGTATAAATGAATGGTCAAAGAACAGTGAATACTTTGCATCAAAGCTGGCAATTGACCCGAACAGTTCATTTTTCTCTCTTCTTCCGATAGTAGCTATTATTCTTGTTATAATTATGATTGCATCGGTTGTTCTGATTTACAATTCATTTGCAATGTCAATAAATGAAAGAGTGCGGTATCTCGGTATGCTTGCAAGTATCGGTGCAACAAAAAAGCAGAAGAAAATGTCGGCATATTATGAGGGAATAATCCTTGGTGCAATCGGTATTCCTGTGGGTATTTTATCAGGTATAGCAGGTATCGGAATTACCCTTAAGGCAGTCGGCAGCAAAATTATTTCAACAGGAATGATTAACGGTATTGACGAAACCAATACATCTTTTGATGTTGTTGTTCCTGTGTGGGCAATTGTCGGTATTGTTCTTTTCAGTGTGCTTACAATCTTTATCTCCTCATTTATCCCGTCAAGAAAGGCATCATCAGTTACCCCGATTGATGCTATAAGACAAAGGCAGGAGATAAAGGTTAAGGCAAAGAGTCTTAAGTCACCAAAAATTATCAGAACAATTTTCGGTTATGAGGGTGAGCTTGCCAACAAGAATTTAAAGCGTAACGGCAGAAAGGCAAGAGTTATTACCGCATCAATTGCACTTTCGGTAATACTGTTTTTAAGCTGTAACTATTTCTGCCAGGTATTTATTCAGGCATCTGATATGAGTGGGGATATGCCTTATCAGGTCAGCGTTTCTTTCAGTAAACAGCATCTTGACGGCTTTACAAAGGAGCTTGAAAAGCTTGATACTGTTGATGATTATTACAGCGGTATTTCATCAAACTTTTATATCAAATCAGAAAAAAAAGACAGTGATACATTAGTTGCAGATGCAGTCAGTCAGGCTATATGTAAAAAAGAAAACCTTACACGTCAGTATGCCGATTTGTTTAATGACAAAAGATCGTTTGCTGTTATTGCTATTGATGATGACGATTTTAATAAGCTTTGTCAGAATAACAGCATTGATTATAAGCAGTTTTATAACGGTGACGCTAAGATGCTGCTGATGAACAATATTAATCATAAGGAAAATTCATCAAAGGTATTCACTGACAAAATACTCGGTACTAAATTCGATTATTTCAGTAATTCAGATGATATGAGTTGTGACATTGAAATAGCAGGCTTTGTTGAGTATGATGAGGATAATTATGTTTGCAATATGAGTTTGCCTTCAAGTATATCAGGCTATATTCCGGTCAGTGTATATAATGATGTTATATGCGCCGGTCTTGATGACAGTGAAGTTACGTATAGTTTGGCTATTGAAACAAAACAGCACGCTCAGTGTTATAATGATGTAAAAAATATTTTTGATACAAATGATTTCGGTCAGGGTTATGTCGGCGATTTAATTGAGCAGTTTCAGATGATGAATACAATCGTGTTTATTATGCAGGTGTTTGTATACGGCTTCATTGCATTGATTACACTTATAACTCTGTTTAATATTATCAACACAATTTCCAACAGCACTATGCTCAGAAAAAAGGAATTTGCAATGTTTAAATCAGTGGGCATTACACCAAACGGATTTAATAAAATGATTGTGCTTGAAAGTGCTTTTTACGGCATAAAGGCTCTTGTTTTCGGATTACCTGTCAGTGTGCTTATAAGCTTTGGTATCAATAAAGCACTTGGTGAAGATGTGATACCGTTTGAAATTAACTGGCTTATGTATCTGGCAGTAATTGCGGCTGTGTTTGTTGTAGTCGGTATGACTATGATTTACTCGGTTCATAAAATTAAAAACGATAGTATCGTTGAAACATTGAAGGAGGAGATAAACTGAGAATTTAATTAAAATCACAATTGACATCAGATTTTCTAAACACACACATAACACACACAAAGCAGGGTTTTTAAAATCCTGCTTTTTTTCGTACAATAGTAATATGAATAATATTTGTTGAAATAAAATCAAAAATATAGTAAGATGATAATATTACTTCGGGTTAGGAGATACTTTATGAACTGGAAATACAGCTTTGAATATTATACAGACGGCAGGTTGAAGAAAACTTCAGATTGCAGTAATGATGATTTTATTCTCGGTATTAATAACAGTGATAACCATCTATCTGTTTCCGTTATGCCGAAAAGAAAAATAGAATTTAAAAAGTTCGAGCTTACGGCTGATTATAAGGTTGACAGAGATGAAAGAATTTTCGCAAACGGATATCAGAGCTGGACTGTCAGCAGGGAGTATTTTCCTGATGAGTCTATGGATGAATTTAACCCCCGATTTTTAGGATTAAAAAAATCTAAATTCAATCCTCTGGGAATATGGGGCGCAGGCGATTTGCTGTGGCACGATTATCCTGAGCAGCAGGGCGTGTTTTACGGCTATTCTTATGCCTATGTAAGAAAGGACAATAAGCTGACTCTTTTCGGCTCACTTAGTGAAAGAGCAGGCTATACAGTTTTTACCTTTGATACAAACAGAAATACACTGACAATTTCAAAAGACCTTGAGGGCGTATGCTTTGACAGTGAAAAAAAGGTGCTTGATTTAGCAATAATATGTGATGAATATAATTCGGCTTTTGACAGGTATTTCAGTCTTATGAATATTAAAAAGCCGAGAGCTGAGAGAAAGTGCGGCTACACAACATGGTATAATTATTATACAGGCGTTACTCAGGATATTGTTAAGCGTGATTTAAAAGCAATTTCAAAGCTTGATACAAAAATAGATATTTTTCAGATAGATGACGGCTATGAACGTACAGTGGGTGACTGGCTTGAAACAGATTCAAAAAAATTCCCCGACGGAATGAAGGTGGTTGCTGACAGCATTCACAAAAACAATATGCTTGCAGGCTTATGGCTTGCGCCCTTTGCAGTAACACCGAAATCGCATATTTTTAAGGAGCATAAGGATTGGCTTGTTACCGATAAAAACGGTAAATATCATTATGCCTCTCAGAACTGGGGCGGATTTTTTGCACTGGATATTTATAATAAAGAAGTGCGTGCTCATCTTAAAAATGTTTTTGATACAGTGCTTTATGAATGGGGCTATGATATGGTTAAGCTTGATTTCCTTTATGCCTGCTGTCAGGTGCCTGTTCATAACAAAAGCCGCGGCGAAATAATGTGCGACGCTATGGATCTGATAAGGGAATGGTGCGGTGATAAAATTGTTCTTGGCTGCGGTGTGCCTCTTGCACCTGCTTTCGGAAAGGTTGATTTCTGCCGGATAGGTGCAGATGTTGCACTGAGCTGGGATAAAAAGCCGTTTTCACGTGAGGATGTTTCAACAAAGAACACACTTACTAATACAATTTACCGACGCCATCTTGACGGCAGAGCGTGGCTCAATGACCCTGATGTTTTTCTGCTTCGTGACAACAACATTAAAATGCCTATGTTCCAGCGCAGAATAGTTGCAAAGGTCAACAGTATGCTCGGTAATCTTCTGTTTGTAAGTGATGATGTTTCAACCTATTCAAATGAACAGAAGAAGATTTTTGTTGACACAGTAAGTAATTCTAAGCCTGAGATTATAAGTGCAGAAATTGCTGACAATATTGCCTGCATAAGAACGGAGAATGAAGAGTTTAAGTTCAATATACTTGAGGGCAGAGTGCTTTGATTTGTATTGCGGGAATATAAAAACTATATTATAATAGTGTATCAAGAGGTGATGACGTTGAAAATATCAACCAAGGGAAGATATGCCTTAAGGCTTATGCTTGATCTGGCAGAGAATCAGAAGGACGGATATGTAGCTCTTAAAGATATTGCCGAAAGGCAGGATATATCAAAAAAATATCTGGAGCAGATTGTTCCTATGCTCAATAAGGCGGGAGTGCTGAGAACTACACGCGGCTTTCAGGGCGGATATATGCTTGCAAAGACGCCTGATAAATATACAGTCGGTGATATTTTAAGAATTACTGAAGGCAGTCTTGCTCCTGTTGCCTGTCTTGACTGTGAACCTAACACCTGTGATAAATGTGAAACCTGCCCCACACTTCCTGTCTGGAACGGGCTTTATAAAACAATAACAGATTATCTTGATTCAGTCACATTGCAGGATATAATTGACAGTGACAGAGCAAGAAAGACAGATGAGTATTATATATAATATGGAAAATCAGTTTTCACGAAGCTGTATGATGTTCGGCAGCGACGGTATAAAAAAACTTAATAATTCACGTGTCGCAGTTTTCGGTGTGGGCGGTGTCGGCGGTTATACTGTTGAGGCGCTCGCGCGAACAGGTGTAGGCACTATTGATTTGATTGACAATGACAATGTAAGCATTTCAAATATCAACAGACAGATTATTGCAACACATAAAACCATTGGAATGTCCAAGGTTGATGCTGCAAGGGCAAGGGTACTTGATATTAATCCCGATTGCATTGTGAACTGCCATAAAACCTTTTTCACAGGGGAAACCGCAGGTGAGTTTGATTTTAGCCGCTATGATTATGTTGTTGATGCAATTGATACTGTGGCGGGTAAAATTGAGCTTGCAGTACAGTGCGAAAAAGCAGATACACCTGTTATAAGCTCAATGGGTGCAGGCAATAAGCTTGACCCTACCCGCTTTGAGGTGAGTGATATTTATAAAACCTCAGTTTGTCCGCTGGCAAAGGTTATGCGAAGAGAGCTGAAAAAGCTCGGAATAAAAAAGCTTAAGGTCGTTTATTCAAAAGAAGAGCCTTTGAAGCCTGTTGAGGAATGCGGCGAGGTGCAGCAGGGCAGGCGCTCAGTTCCTGCCAGCAACGCATTTGTTCCGTCAGCAGTGGGTCTTATTATTGCAGGTGAGGTAATAAAGGACATACTTGACATATAATGTATATTATGATTTAATTAATTTATAAAGAATTATATTTTGGAGAAAAGCTATGAAAAGAATTTTAACATACGGCACGTTCGATTTGCTTCATTACGGTCATATAAGACTTTTGCAGAGAGCAAAGGCAATGGGTGATTATCTTGTTGTTGCTCTTTCAACAGATGAGTTCAATGCAGGCAAGGGTAAAAAGGCTTATCATTCTTATGAAACAAGAAAAAAGATGCTTGAAGCAATCCGCTATGTTGACCTTGTTATTCCTGAAAACTGCTGGGAGCAGAAGCTTGATGATGTTAAGGAATACCATATTGACACTGTTGTAATGGGCGGCGACTGGGCAGGCAGCGACAAGTTTGATTATTTAAAGGAGCACTGCGAGCTTGTTTTCCTTGACAGAACACCGGGTGTTTCAACAACAATGATAAAAAAGGATCTCGGTTTAAAGGATGCAATAAGCGGTGTTGACCAGCTCCCTGAAGAGAAATAATTTTTGTATAAGGGCAGATTGATTTCTGCTCTTATTTTTTGTTTTATAACAGGTTTTTTAATCTTTGTAATCTGAATTTTCTTTGATACTTCGGGCAATTCCACGCTTTTTCTGAAAAGGTCTATTTATCTACATATACGTATTGAAACGTTCGATTAAAATAATAGACACAAGATATTGTATTTATTTTGCGTTTTGCTATTGACATAGCACAATTTATTTGATATTATAAATCCAGTCACTTATTTGAATGTAATTATTTTGTAACAATTTTTTATGGGGTAAAAGTAATGAAAATTATTAAGAGAAACGGCTCTGAAGCAGATTTTGATATAAATAAAATCATAGTAGCCGTGTCAAAGGCAAACGCTGCCTGCAAGAAGGAAGAATTATCAAAAAGCCAGATTAATGAGATTGCCGAATATGTTGAATTTAAAACACTTAAGGCTAACAGAGCTTTCTCTGTTGAGGAAATTCAGGATATAGTCGAAAATCAGATTATGGCGCAGGGTGCCTTTGAGGTAGCAAGACTTTATGTAAAATACCGCTATAACCGTTCACTTATCAGAAAGGCGAATACTACCGACAATCAGATTCTTTCACTGATTGAGTGCAATAATGAAGAGGTTAAGCAGGAAAACTCAAATAAAAATCCTACTGTCAATTCAGTTCAGCGTGACTATATGGCAGGCGAGGTATCAAAGGATATTACTAAAAGAATTCTTTTGCCCCAGGATATTGTTGATGCTCACGAGCAGGGTATAATTCATTTCCACGATGCTGATTATTTTGCACAGCATATGCATAACTGTGACCTTGTCAATCTTGAGGATATGCTCCAGAATGGAACGGTTATCAGTGAAACTATGATTGAAAAGCCTCATTCATTCTCAACTGCCTGCAACATTGCGACACAGATTATTGCGCAGGTTGCTTCAAGCCAGTACGGCGGTCAGTCTATTTCATTGTCACATCTTGCACCGTTTGTTCAGGTCAGCCGTGAAAAAATCAAAAAAGAAGTTATTGCCGAGATTGCTGAATTCGGTGTTGAAATGAATGACGAGCAGATTAACGGACTTACTGAAAAAAGAGTTCGTGAAGAGGTTGCACGCGGTGTTCAGACAATTCAGTATCAGGTTGTTACCTTGCTTACAACTAACGGACAGGCTCCGTTCGTAACAGTGTTTATGTATCTTAATGAGGCTAACAGCGAGCAGGAGAAAAAGGATCTTGCACTTATTATTGAGGAGACTCTCAGGCAGAGAATACAGGGCGTTAAGAATGAAAGCGGTGAGTGGATTACTCCTGCATTCCCTAAGCTTATCTATGTGCTTGAGGAGGATAATATTAAAGAAGATTCACAATTCTATTACCTTACCGAGCTTGCCGCAAGATGTACTGCCAAGCGTATGGTGCCTGATTATATCAGCGAAAAGGTTATGATGAATTTAAAGGGTGATGTTTACACCTGTATGGGCTGCCGCTCATTCCTTACACCTGACAGATTTACTGAAAACGGTGTGGGCAATATTGCAAATGCCAAGAATTATGTTGAGGGCAAAAAGAAGTATTACGGACGTTTCAATCAGGGTGTTGTAACTCTTAACCTTGTTGATATTGCCTGCTCTTCAGGCGGTGATATGACAAAATTCTGGAAGATTTTTGACGAGCGTCTTGATCTCTGCCACAGAGCGCTTCAGTGCCGTCATAACAGACTTATGGGCACAATGAGTGACGCTGCGCCTATTCTCTGGCAGCATGGTGCGCTTGCAAGACTTAAGAAGGGTGAAACTATTGACAGACTCCTGTTTGACGGCTATTCAACAATTTCACTCGGTTATGCAGGTCTTTATGAGTGTACAAAGTATATGACAGGCAAATCACATACTGATGCTGACGGCGGCAAGCCGTTTGCGCTTTCTGTTATGCAGTATATGAATGATGCCTGCAATAAGTGGAAGAAGGAGGAAAATATTGATTACAGTATTTACGGTACACCTCTTGAGTCAACCACTTATAAGTTTGCAAAGCAGCTTCAGAAGAGATTTGGTATTATTCCGGGCGTAACTGACAGAAATTATATAACAAACTCATACCACGTTCACGTTGCTGAGGAGATTGATGCCTTTACAAAGCTTAAGTTTGAAAGCGAGTTCCAGGCACTTTCACCGGGCGGTGCTATTTCATATGTTGAGGTTCCTAATATGCAGGATAATATCCCTGCCGTGCTTAATGTTATGAAATTTATCTATGACAATATTATGTATGCCGAGCTGAACACAAAGAGCGATTACTGCCAGTGCTGCGGCTATGACGGCGAGATTAAAATTGTTGAAAACGGTGACGGCAAGCTTATCTGGAGATGCCCTAAGTGCGGCAATGAGGATCAGGATAAAATGAACGTTGCACGCAGAACCTGCGGTTATATCGGTACACAGTTCTGGAATCAGGGCAGAACTCAGGAAATCAAGGAAAGAGTTTTGCACTTATAAATAATTTATAGGCTGTCTGTGTCAGACAGCCTATTGCCATATAGAGGTGAAATATGAATTACGGTGAAATCAAAAAAAATGATATTTCAAACGGAATAGGTATACGCACATCACTTTTTGTTTCGGGCTGCAGGCATCACTGCAGGGATTGCTTTAATGCACAGACATGGGATTTTTCCTTCGGCAATGCCTTTACAGAGCAAACGATGATTGAAATACTTGAAGCCTGTGAGCCTGACTGGATTAACGGTCTTTCGCTTTTAGGCGGTGAACCGTTTGAGCCTGAAAATCAAAGAGTGCTTCTTCCGTTTCTTGTGATGTTTAAGGAGAGATTTCCGAAAAAGGATATCTGGTGCTATTCGGGCTTTACTTTTGAAGAAATAACAGGCAGGGTAAAAAGCAGAGCGAAAACAGATATATCAGATGAAATGCTGTCGCTTATTGACGTTCTTGTTGACGGACGTTTTGAACAGGAGCTTAAGGATATTTCACTGAAATTCCGAGGCTCATCAAATCAGCGTGTAATAGATGTGAAAAAAACCCTTGCAGAAAAAAGAATAGTTTTGTATATGAATTAGACAAAATGCAGTAAATTTATAAATTTACTGCATTTTTTTTGTTACCTTTTAATAATTTTATAACTATATAAGTGTAACAGGTTTTGTTACAAATTTTAAAATAACAGGAGGTAACAATTATGAAATCGAACAATTTACAGGACAGCTTGTTCAAAACAAGACTGTGGAAAAAGCTATTGAGCATTTTTCTTGCTGTGATTATGGGCTTGGGAACTTTTGTTACAATTACATTCGGCAATATGTTTTTGTCGGATTACGTTGATTTCAGGTCACTTATAACAGCTAATGCGGCACTGGCACCAACACCGTTATTTTACAGATATGGTGAGCTTGTAGGATTATATAAGCTTAACTATGAAAATACTGAAAAAATTCAGTATAAGATAGGTGAAGACGGTGAATGGACTGATTATGCAGTACCTTTTTCTATTCCTGCCTTTAAAACAACAAAGGTTTATGCCCGTATTGGTGAAAACGGCAGAATAACATATCTGAATCTGTCCACAGCAAATGATGCAATCGGAGTGTATACTGAAAGCAATACTGATTTTGAGTTTTCTTATAACAATATTGATTTTGGTTATACAAGAATTTATAACAGTGCCGATAAGGACTGGTTTGAATCAATTCACAGCAAAGTGCTTGTGACAAACAGCCGCCTTGAAGTTCAGCTTCCTGACAGCTCAAAGTACCCTATGATAAGGAAAACTGCCGATACTTATATCGACGAGCTTAATGGATATGTGCTTACTAAAACAAATAACAATTATATATTTGATAATGGTGCATATAAATATTATTTTGAGATTAAAGCACTTCAGAGTGTGGCATATCTCAGTGCCATTGAGGATTATTCAGGCAACAGACTGAATCTGAGCAGAACAGCTAATACAGAAGAAATTTCTATTTCCGACGGTGCAGGACGTTCCTTTGCTCTGTCCGACTACCGAGCAATTGAAGCGCCTGACGGCAGCGATGCACAGTATTACAGCGTTAAGGAAATAACAGACCCTGACGGTAACAAGCTTGAATACACAACTAAGCTTGGCAGATATATTGAGGTTACCGATCAGGCAGGTGTTATTTTGGGTCGGTATGAATATAACAGTGATACAACTGACCATACTCTTATCAGAAGCACAGACAAGTCAATCAGCTACTACGATAATGGCAGACTGAAGCAGATTACATATGATAACGGAGCTTGGGAAAAGTTTAATTATGATGATGCACTTATGACATATACTACTCTGTCATCTGACGGCAGAGCTACAAAAACTGTATATAATGATGCTTTTCTGCCTGTAGAATATACAGACGAATATGGTGAGGTTACAAGCTATACTTATGATGACCATTATCGTATTGTTTCTGAAACTGCTGGCGGTGCAACTACAACATATTCATATGACAGTATGGGTAATATTATTTCAACTGTAACCGACAGTGAGTATGACGATAGCTGTTACTATATTTATGATAATAACGGCAATATTATCCGAGAGCAAAACGGTGACAGCTACAATTATTACACATATGATGACAATAAGAATATTTTAGTCAGTGCAACACTCAAAGAGGATTATAACGGAGAAATTCCCGATTTATATAATCCTGACTTGACATGCTTTGATAAAACAGAGTATACTTATGACAGTAATGGTCGTGTAACTGAGGAAAACAGCAGCTATGGCTGTGTGTATAAATTTGAATATGATGCAAGCGGTAATGTCACCAAGGAAACAACTGTAATTACAGATGACGAAGGAACCACAACAACCGTTATGTCATATACATATGATTCTTTAGGCAATGTTCTTACTACTGCAAGTGAAAACGGAAAATCATCATATATTTATGATAATGCAGGCAGAACTCTTCTTGCTGATGAAGACGGCTGTGTCACAAGAACGATTTATGACGAGCTCGGCAGAGTTGTGCAGGAAATCAGTTCAGAGGATTATGACAGTGCAAAAGACGGCTTGCCTGAAGAAAATACATATTCCGACGCAAAAGCAGGTCAGACCTATGTCTATGCCGAAAGCGGAAATCTTGCAAGCGAAACAAACCGCTTAGGCGTGACAACTGATTATCAGTATAATGATGTTGGCGCTAAAATCAAAGAAAGCTTTGATATCTATGAGTTCAATTATACCGATAACGGCGATTTGAAAAATGTGAAAATAGGCGGCAGTGAAACCATTTCATATACTTATGACGAAGATAATAATCTTGTTTCAGAAAACTATGCAAACGGCGACATTATCCGCTATGAGTATGATGACAGAGGCTTTATATCAGCACAGTACAGAGATGACAGCAATTCACCATATGTAACCTTTGCGTATGATGCAAATGGTAAATTAACTCAAAAAATTAATTATGACAGCGACCTAAAATATATTTATGACGAGAACGAAAATTTCGAAGTCTACAGAATGTCAGATAATACCCTTGTTCAGTCATATTCAGAAACATTTACTAAAGCTGACGAAGAGCAGGGAATTGAAGAAAAGAGAAATATATCCGAAACCCATTTTGGAAAAGCTTATTCATCAGCAATAACAGATAATTCAATAATCTATTCATCAAATGTGGGTGAACTTGAATACAAATATGATGAAGATGAAAACGGAAGAATAATATCTGATTTTACAAAATTTAATGGATGTAATAGTTTATCGTCAGAATATACATATGACGACGCCGGAAATATTATCAGGAAAGTATTTGAAGATGGTAAGACATTTGAAAATACATATGATGATGAAGGCAGAATAAGCTCAATAGAATATAGTAATTTTTATAATGGCTATGAATATGATAACAACAGTCAGGTAATCTATTATATAGGTGATGAGTATATTGCAGATTACTATTATGACGACAGAGGTAATATAACTGAAAAGATTTCTCCTGAAGAAGAATTGTACTTTAGTTACAGTGATGATGGATGGAAGGATCAGATTTCTGAAATAAACAATAATCCTGTATCATATGATGAAAACGGTAATGTAATTCAATGCGGTGACAGATATTTTGAATGGAATAACGGCAGACAGCTTGAATTTGTTTATGGCGATGATTTTGACTGCAGTTATACATATGACGAAAACGGCATAAGAACATCAAAAACCGTCAACGGTGTAACAACGTACTATAATACAATTGACGGTGTCATTCTGTCCCAGACAGACGGCACAAACACAATGTATTTTCAGTATGATGACAGTGGAGTACCTATAGGTTTTATTTATAATGATATACAGATCTTTTACAGAACAAATCAGAATGGTGATGTAATTGCATTAGTAACAACTTACGGAACAGTTATTGCGAATTATAAGTATGATGCATGGGGAAGAACAACTGCAATAGATATACCTTATGGTTTTGATTTGATAAAAGAAATAGCGGCAGCAAACCCGCTCCGCTATCGCGGCTATTACCTCGATAATGAAACAGGCTACTACTACCTCCAGTCCCGCTACTATGACCCAAGCATTTGCAGATTTATTAATGCGGATGATTACAACTACATTAATAAAGAAGAATTTGAAGGATTAAATATGTTTGCCTATTGTAACAATAATCCTCCTAATATTAGTGACCATATAGGATGTTGGGGTTCCGATGTTCATTCTGGATTTAATACACGAACACGCTCAAATTATTATCAGTTTAAAAATTCTTCACAAAGTTATGGTACATATTATTGGGCTTTAAGAGTTGGATTTAGTGACAACTTTGCATATTTTATAGGATATTGGTGTAATTATGTTGATACTAAATATAATCCGGCAACACCAACTCAATGGAATAACGGATGGCACTTTAATTCAAATTGGGCTACAGGATATAAAACTGATACAAGAGATAGTCATAGCCAAGATATGATAAAAAAAGCAAAACAAGAATTAAATTCAGCCAATTCATTAAACAAAAACAATAATAAGAAGTACAAGGATTCTTTAAGAAATGCTTTGATTTATATTGGATATTCACTACATCCTATTCAAGATAAATATGCACATACTAAATCTGTTTCTAAGCCGTTATGCAAGACAAAGAATTATATAATTTATTATCATGGTTCTGGTGTAGATGATGCTAATAAACATAAAAACGCTGTAAATAACGCAGGTTCTGCTACACAGAAAATACTTAAAGAATTGTATAAAAACTATTCATTGTTACGACGAAAGGATTTAAAATTCTATGTTAAATGAAATTTGGCGTTCTGTTATATATAGTTTGTTCTTGGTGTTGAAATCGTTTGAACATCTGTTAATACCTGCAATTTGTATAATAACAATAGTAATACTATACAAGGAAAAAATTGTTAATAAAAACTTTTCAAAAATAACATTAATTTTATTATTGTTTTTAACTGTTTGCAGTTATTCTGTGGGATTATTTGTAGATTCAAAGATTAATAATGAATCTATTTCAATACCTGAAAAGGAAAATTGTTTCTATATTAATTCTGAAGATAATACTTTTTCTTATAACGGCAAAATTTTCATTTATAAAAATAACAGAATACCAAGTGATTATATAAATGTATTTGCAGATCAGGAATTATTTCACAAAGATATAAGTAGTATTGGGAAATTTATTATTAATAATAATATAGGATTCAAGATTGAAAATACAAATGGATATAAAATCACATATTCTCCGCTTGTGTTATGTGAAGATAGTTTTTTTGTTTGCAGAAATAATTATGCAGGATATATTATTATTGAAAATGAAGGTACAATGATTTATATTCCTTATAACCTTTATTTTAACGAAAAATTATATAACAATTTGACTTATACTCAGGTTTACTCAGATGAATATCAGATTAGTGTAAGCGATATTATGAATAGTGTTGTTACACAGGAACAATATTCAACGAATTTTTATTCATAATGCAGGCGTCATAAGGGCTTTTTACATTGCTTTTGTAGCGGAGGAATCAAATGAAAAAAAGCTTTATAAACTATTTTTTTACGGCTCTAATCATATTAGGCTTGAACTTATTGAGTTATATTTTTGTTTTTCTTTTTTATGAACCGGATACAACGCTTAATATGATACTTGATTGCTCATCAATATTGTCCTTTTTGGTGACAGGCATATTAGTGGCTAAATTTATTAAATATAAAAACTTGTCTGTTATCAAGTGTATTACTATGGTGTATATAGTGATTTTAATTGCAAGACTATGCGAAATCTTTATTTTTGATTCGGCGGTTGGTATAACATGGTGCAGTGTCGGGTCGGTGTGTACACTGTTTAATTTGATTTTAAAACAAGGTGAACAATATCTTTATTGGTGGACAGCAATTATATTTTCGTTGTTTCAGCCATTGAGTATATTTGGATTTTACAAATTATTAAAATAGAATTGATTATTTGTTTGTGTAATCGGAGTGAGAAATCACTCCGGTTGCGTTAATGCCTTTAGGCAGTTGAGAGCCGCAAGGCACGAAACAAGCAACCACCCGCT